>Ga0307426_1002290_pt1 | contig 12016 bp, 11 predicted proteins | sample SalMarWE160340MG_FD_202165 | JGI IMG/M metagenome (GOLD analysis project Ga0307426, IMG submission 202165) | Salt marsh sediment microbial communities from the Plum Island Ecosystem LTER, Massachusetts, United States - WE1603-40 | ecosystem: Environmental > Aquatic > Marine > Intertidal zone >... | reverse complement strand
TCGAGGCAGCCCCTGCTGCAGATCCGGCGGAAGAAGAAAAGCCGGCGGAATAATAAGGAGTAAATTATGGCAGACGTCGTAATACCCAAACCCGAAGAACTTATCCAGATCGACCACCGGCCACCGAACACGGACTGGATGCAAACCCCGATCAACATCCGCAAGGGGATGTACTGTTACGCATCCAATCCGAAAAGCGTACAATATGTCGGTCTTCCCAATGCCAGAGCCTGGAATCCGGTCGAAGACGACTGGAAGCTGCCCGAAAACTGGCAGGAGATCATCCACAACGGGTTTAAAGAGCGCCTTGAACGATTTCGATCGTTTAAGGTTTTCATGGATATTTGTGTGCGCTGCGGCGCCTGTGCCGACAAATGCCACTATTTTATCGGCACCGGTGATCCCAAAAACATGCCGGTGGTCAGGGCCGAGCTTTTGCGCTCCGTTTATCGCAATGATTTTACCCGGGTCGGTAAAATTCTGGGCAAAATCAACGGCGCCCGACCGATGTCGCTGGATGTGCTTAAAGAGTGGTGGTACTACATGTTCCAGTGTTCGGAGTGCCGGCGTTGCTCGGTTTTCTGTCCCTACGGGATCGACACGGCCGAGATTACCATCATGGGCCGGGAATTGTTGAATCTGCTCGGTCTGAACATCGACTGGATTGCGACACCGGTTGCCAATTGTTACCGCACCGGCAACCATCTGGGTATCCAGCCGCATGCCTTCAAAGACATGCTCGACTTTTTTGTCGATGACATCGAAGAAATCACCGGTGTGCGGGTGGAGCCGCAATTCAATAAAAAGGGCGCCGATATTTTATTCATTACCCCTTCCGGGGATGTTTTTGCCGATCCCGGCACTTACACCTGTATGGGCTATATGATGCTGTTCCATTTTTTGCAGGAAAAATACGGCTTTGACATCACCTGGAGCACGTATGCATCCGAAGGCGGAAACTTCGGATTTTTTACCTCACATGAAACCATGAAGCGGCTCAATTCAAAGATGTATGCCGAAGCCAAGCGGCTGGGCGTTAAATGGATTCTGGGGGGCGAGTGCGGTCACATGTGGCGGGTCATCAACCAGTACATGGATACCATGAACGGTCCGGCCGATTTCTTGGAAGAGCCGGTCAACCCCCTAACAGGCACCAAATTCGAAAATGCCAAATCAACCAAAATGGTGCATATTACCGAGTTTACCGCCGATCTGATTAAGCACGGTAAACTGGATCTGGATCCCAGCCGCAACGATCATCTCAAGGTAACCTTCCATGACTCCTGCAATCCTGCCCGGGGCATGGGGTTATTTGATGAGCCGCGGTATGTGATCCAAAATGTGTGCAAGCACGTTTACGAGATGCCGGCCAACACCATCCGTGAGCAGACATTTTGCTGCGGCAGCGGCGCGGGACTGAACGCAGGGGAAGACATGGAACTGAGATTGGCCGGCGGACTGCCAAGAGCCAATGCCGTTAAATATGTTCACGAAAAGCATGGTGTGAACATGCTGGCCTGTATCTGTGCCATTGACCGCGCCGCACTGCCGCCCTTAATGGAATACTGGGTGCCCGAAGTGGATGTCACCGGCGTGCATGAGCTGGTGGCCAATGCCCTTAATCTGACCGGGCAAAATGACAGGGCCACCGACTTGCGTGGTGAAGATATTCCGGGATTAGAGGGTGATTCGGAGGAAGAAACTGATGAAGGATAAAAAAATTATCGTTGCCGGCGTGATCATTTTCATCGTTATCGCGACCTTTCCCTTTTGGTATAACCGGGGAAAAGCTGCTCCCGCACCGGTGCCGCTGCTGACGGAAAAAGCAAAAGCAGCCAAAGTGTGTGTACGCTCCACCGAGTATATGAAAGCCGAACATATGCAGCTGCTGGATCTGTGGCGAGAATCGGTGGTACGGCGAGGCGAAAGGATTTATGTAAGTCCCAGCGGCCGGGAATACACCATGAGTCTGTCCAACACCTGTTTGGATTGTCACTCCAATAAGACCGAGTTTTGCGATAGATGTCATAATTATGCCTCAGTGCAACCCTATTGCTGGGATTGTCACAATGATAACCCGAAGGAGAAAACGTGATGGATAGCAGCAGACGACGCGTTTTGCAGTTACTTGGACTTTCGTCTCTGGCTCTGACGGTCAAGCCCGTTTTCAATGCGTTTGCCAAAGAAGAAGCGCAAGCTGAAAATACCGCAGCAATCATTGAGAGAGGCCCGGACGCCTTAACGGCGAAGCAATGGGCCATGGTCATTGATACGCGGAAATTTGAGACCGAAGAAGAACTGAAACCACTGGTAGAAGCCTGCCATAAAATTCATAATGTTCCTCACTTTGAAGACAAACGCCATGAAATCAAATGGATCTGGGGCACCCATTACCACAATGCGTTTCCGGGCGAAGGCGGCAAATTCTTAAGTGAAGAAGTCGAACAAAAGCCGTTTCTCGTGCTCTGCAACCACTGTGAAAATCCGCCCTGTGTGCGGGCCTGTCCGACCCAGGCGACCTTCAAGCGGGAATCCGACGGGATCGTCATGATGGATTTTCACCGCTGCATCGGATGCCGGTTTTGCATGGCCGCCTGTCCGTTCGGGGCCCGCAGCTTTAATTTCCGGGATCCGCGGCCGTTTATCAAACCAATCAACCAAAAATTTCCGACCCGCACCAAGGGTGTGGTCGAGAAATGTAATTTCTGCGCCGAGCGACTGGCTGTGGGTCAATTGCCGGCCTGCGTGGAAGCTTCGGAGGGGAAATTGGCTTTCGGCGATCTTTATGATCCGGCGTCGAGTGTGCGGGAACTCATCGGGTCCAACTACACCATTCGGCGGAAACAGACACTGGGCACAGAGCCGTCCGTATACTATATCGTGTGAGGTAATTATGCTTGAATTAGCGATTAAAGGAACCAAAAGATACTATGGGTGGATGGCCTTTTTATTGGTCATTGTCGGCATCGGCTTTCTCCTCTACCTGAAGCAGCTCGATTTCGGTTTGGGGATCACCGGTATGAGCCGGGACACTTCCTGGGGATTTTATATAGCCAATTTTACTTTTTTGGTCGGGGTGGCCGCCGGGGGCGTCATGGTCGTATTACCCTACTACCTGCATGATTATAAAGCATTCGGCAAGGTAACGATTTTAGGGGAATTTCTGGCCATTGCATCGGTTCTCATGTGTCTGACGTTTGTTATCGTCGATCTCGGCCAGCCGAGGCGCATTTTAAATGTCTGGCTTTACCCGACCCTGCACTCGGTGCTGTTCTGGGATACGATCGTACTAAACGGCTATCTGTTCTTAAACATCCTCATCGGCTGGAACGTGCTGGAAGCCGAACGCAACGGTGTCCACTATCAAGCCTGGCTGAAGCCGCTGATTTATATATCGATTCCCTGGGCAGTCAGCATCCACACCGTCACGGCGTATCTGTACTGCGGCCTGCCGGGCAGGGGCTTCTGGATGACCGCAATTCTGGCACCGCGCTTTTTGTCCTCGGCTTTTGCAGCCGGTCCGGCCCTGCTGATTTTGCTGTGCCTGATTATCCGCCGGGTGAGCAGTTTTGATCCGGGGCGGGAGCAAATTCAATCCCTGGCTAAAATCGTGGCCTATGCGATTTGCGTCAATGTGTTTTTCTTTCTGTGTGAAGTGTTTGTGACCTTTTACAGCAATATTCCCGAGCACATGGATCACCTTAAATACCTGTTTGTCGGCTTGCAAGGACACGGGGCTTATGTTCCCTGGATGTGGACGTCCATGGCATTGATGGTTCTCGGCATCATTCTGACGGTGAATCCGCTTACCCGCAAAAATGAAGGGGTCCTGGCGGTGGCCTGTGTGGTCATATTTTTAGGAACCTGGATCGACAAAGGTCTGGGAATGATTGCCGGCGGGTTCACCCCGTCGCCGCTGCATGAAATCAACGAGTACATTCCTACCGCCCCGGAAATTTTCATCGCGCTGGGGGTCTGGGCGCTGGGCTTCTTTGTATTGACCGCTTTGTTTAAAATTGCAGTGGGTGTCAAAGAGGAAGTTCAGGGCTAAAACTAATGTTGGCGCATTATTTTTAGATATAACTTTTTTTATAATTTTAATATAGCATCCCGTGTAACTAAGGGGGTTTTCCGGTTTAGCAGGAAGGCTCCCTTTTTAATTGAATATAATGAATTTAAGCTTTTTGGTTCCCCGATAAATCGGGCTTTCCGTTTCACTACAGCCGGTCCATCCGGGTTAGAGTCTTAATTATAATTTCTTTGCATTTTATGAAAAAAATTTTCGCCACTAAGACGCAAAGACGCAAAGATGAAAATTAACTAAAGGTTCTGCTTCGTGTTTTGGTGCCTTTGTGGCAATCTTTTCCGGCTTGTCCGGGTTAGGGATAACATCGTTGATTACCAAAGATACCTGGCGAAAAGGATTTGCGGACGGTTTAAAAACTTCCCTCAGCTTGCTGAAGGTCATTATCCCCGTTTTTGCTGTTGTTAAGGTGATGGAGCACACCCCGGTCATCAAATGGATAGCTCAGGCAGGTGATCCATTGATGCGCTTTGTGGGCCTTCCGGGGGAGGCAGCCCTGGCAGTGGTGACGGGAATGCTCTTAAATTTCTATGCCGCCCTCGGAATTATTTTTGCGCTTGGCTTATCTGCCTGGCAGATAACGATTATGGCCGTCATGCTGTGCTGTTGCCACGAACTTGTGCTTGAATCAGCAGTTATCAAGAAAACCGGTATTTCAGCCTGGCCTATTTTGTGTATTCGACTGGTCACGGCTTTTGCGGCAGGAGCGGTGATGAACCTGGTTGGGAATTTGGTACCGCAATTGGGTTAATACCCGAAACCTGACACCTACTAACAGAAAGGCACCCAATATTGGACTGGTTGCTCATCATCCGAGAAATACTCACCCACAGTGTCCGTATAACGCTTTTGCTGGCCGCCATCATTATTCCTTTGATGGTTGGTTTGGCGTTGCTGCGAGACTCCCGCCTTTTGGACCGGGCCGCCGGACTTCTGGCGCCGGTTTTGAAGCGACTTAACCTTTCGAGCAGGGCCGCCTTTCCGCTGCTGGCGGGGTTTTTTCTGGGGATCGTTATCGGCTCGGGGGTTATCATTGCATTTGCCAACGAAGGCAGTCTGACTAAAAGAGATTTAATGCTGGTGCTCGTTTTTCTGGGGATCTGCCATAGTGTTGTCGAAGACACCCTGATATTTATCGCTCTGGGGGCCAACTGGTGGGTTCTGATCAGCGCCCGTTTTCTGCTGGCCGCTTTCGCAGCTTATTTGGTTTCATTCTTATTGCAGCCCAAACCTGCTACTGCGCCAAACACATAGAATTTTGGCAAGCCTTCAGATGTTAATTGACTTCCTTCAGCTTGTTGAGCAGACGGCGGGCTTTTTCGATATCCTGCCTGGCTTTTGGGTGTTGCGGGTCTAACATCAGGGTTTTTTCCCAGGCTTCAATGGCTTTGTCGATTTCTTCGTTCACAAAGTAATTGACCCCGATACGGTACTTCTCTTCCGCCTGTTTTTTTAACAGCATTTTTACCGCGGCTACATCTTTTTGAACGCCTTTGTAGCGGGGATCCAGCTTTTTTAGTGTTTCTAAAGATTCAAGATACTTATGCTGTTGCCGGAAGATCTTTGCAATCTGATAAAGGGCAGCATTTTTTAAATCCGCGGCTTCGCCATTCGATGGATCAATACTTAAAACTTTAGCAGTACTTTGCAGAACTTTTTTATATTCCTGACTTAAAAACAGCTTTCTGGCGTTTTTTAATTCCAAGGTGATATCGACCAGCGGCAATGCAAGACCGGGTTCAAGAACCGGCAGCTTCAAGTTCTTTCCGGCGATAAGTGGTTGATCGACGTCAAGATTGTTGTAAACGGCGATCAAATAATACTTGTTTGGATCCTGGTAGACATTTTCTGCAATATTTACCAGGCTATCTCCTTTTTGAACTCGGTAACGGTCTGATATCTCGGGGAACATTTTATTTTTGAGGTAATTAAGCGCCGCCGGGTGATCCGGATTATAGCGCAAGGCAATTAAAAATTCGCGCCGGGCAGACTTAAATAAATTTTTTTTAAAGTAAGCCATACCGGTTTCAAAATGTCGGTTTGCCGACAGCTGACTTTCATACTTTAACTGCTGGAACCTGCCGGCATAATCCTGATCCGTCGGATTCAGGATACTGAGAACCTGCCAGCACAAAAGGGCGCCATAAATTTCGCCGCTTTTTTCATATTCTTTGGCCCGCAGCTCTAACATGTCTGATAACAATCTATTCTGGTGCCTCTCCTTTTCAGACGCTCCGGTAATTATCCTGGCGGCGGAATTTTCCTGGAGAAAACCCGACATCCCGCCACACCCGACGATATAAAAGAGCAGGGTAAGATACAGGGCCGCCAATATCAGGGGCCGTAAAAAGCGGTAACCGGAAGTCGAAATTGGCTGATGGACATCGCGATGCGCTTTAAGCGGCAGATGGTCAAGCCAATTTTTGGAACCGGAAAGTTTCATTTCAGGGCCAAGGCCTCGAAAATAGCGAGTTTTCGTTTATATTTTTCCAAGTCGTCATCACCGGATACTATCGTCCGACCGACCCGATATTTATCGACATAAAACGGATTCGAAGATCCCGTTGACATAAACCCGGCCCGAAAGCCGTGTTTTTGCGCAAAGGCTGTTAAGAGTGTATTGATCGGACCATCTGGGTAAGCCAGGTATTGACAATTTTTACCAAGCTCTCGTTTGATGTCCGCTTGAGAGCGGGTAAGTTCGTTGTCCAACGCCGTCAGATATTGATTGAAAGTATTTTTGATTCGAAGAGTTTTTAAATCTTGATAGGTTTTACTGCGACATTGAATGTCTATCCCCTCGCGGGACAAATGACGAATTTCCGGCCACGAAAGGGCGTCTTTTTTTCCGACAAGATCCGTTTGAACAAACAGGGTGGCTGGGAATCGGTAATTTTTAAGAACCGGATAGGCAATTGCAAGGAAGGAATCCCAACCATCATCGATGGTGATAGCCACCGATTTGGGAGGGATTTGATCTTTAAACTCGAGAAAATCCAGCAACTGATCAAGGGTGATTACATGGTACTCCTGTTTTTTCAGAAAAGCCAGCTGCTCTTCAAAGGTGTGACGGGTTATAGCGGAGGGATCGGCCTGGTTTTTGGAAAACTTTTTATATCGCAGTACCGGAACCGTCTGGTAGCCGCCGGTCTTCAGGCCTCCCCGTCCCAGCGGTATCAGAGGGACAACTATTTGTTGGCCCGAAGCCATGGAGGGTTGATTATTGAAATCGGCTATAATCCAGCTCTTGGAGGGATCCGATAAATATTTTTTTGCCAGCTCCGGGAGTGTATCACCTTCTTTGATCGTAACCACCGTCGCATTATACAGGGCCTTATTCGGGATTTGTTTGCGAGCAGACGGAGCGCAGGCGCTTAACAGGAGCACACCGACCAGTGCGGCGAGGACGGGCGAAGGATATTTTTTACGACCATTGGCCATGGTGCCGCTCCCTGATTTTTAAGATCTTATATGTTTTAACGGGTTTGGTTCTGCCTTTTATTTCATGCGGTCGAAAGGGCTCCACTTCAAGGAAATCCGGGATCCGTTCATAGATATTGCTGCTGATAATTATTTCACCCGGCGCCGCGATTTCGCTTATGCGGGAAGCGACGTTGACACTGTCACCGATCACCGTGTACTCCATTTTGACCGGTGACCCAATATTACCCGATACAACCAGCCCTGTATGAATGCCGATCCCGATGGAAGACAGCAGAACGTTTCCGTTTGCACCGGCGCTGCGGAAGGCCTGCTGCATTTCAAAGGCAGCCCCGACAGCATTTTTGATGTGATCTTTTTGATAAACAGGAACGCCGAAAACGGCCAGGACACCATCGCCGATAAACTTATCGATATAGCCATCGTAGTTAAGGATGGCGCGATTGGCAATTTCGAAAAATTGATTGAGTTCATCCACGATGACTTTCGGTGCTTTGGATTCGGAATAGGTCGTAAAACCACGGATATCGGCGAAAAGAATGGTGGCTTCGTTGGTTTGGCCCTGCAGCCAGGTATCTTCCGGATTTTCCATTATCAAATCAAGTACTTGGGGACCAACATATTTCCCGAAGGATTCCTGCATCAGTGATTTGATCCAGAGTTCCTCATTCATCCGGTTGAAGGCGAAAGCCAGATTTCCCAATTCATCTCTGCGGGTCAGGTCGATATGGTGCTGGTACTTGCCCTTGCTGATATCCTGGGTTGCTTTGACCAGCTGTGAAATCGGCCGTGAAAATCGCAATCCAAAATAAATGGCGATCATGATGCCAAACGAAATAATCAGCACCGTCATCCACAGGATCGACCGGCGTTCCCGTCGGACATCCTGCTCGATGAAGTCAAGGGAAACGCCGACATGGACTTGCCCCAATTGCTTGTCTTTAAACACGATCGGACGACTCAAATTCAAGACCCGTTCACCGGCGGGCAGGGTATATTCGAAAAAGCTCGTGTCGCCGTCCTGCTGAACTTTGGTCATGTGTTCAATCTTTTGAAATTCGGTTCCTATCTTGTGGCGGTCCGTGTGGGCTTTAATTTCCTTGCGCTGATCGACTATCATTGCGTAAAGTAATCCCTCAACTTCGGCGGCATTCTTGATCAGAGTATTGAGCTGCAGAATATTATCTTCGAGCAGCGGAATACGGGCATTGGTGTCGAAATATGTCAAACTGATCATTCCGACTTTGAGTGTCTGCTGGTAGAGCCGATCTTTTTGACGACTCAACACGAAAAAATCCAGTAAGAAAATGGTCAGTGTGACGATCAGCGTGATGGCCAGTGAGAGTTGAAGCCAGATTGGGAATCGGAAAATCGGCAGCTTTTTCTGCCTATTGATGCCCTGTCGTCTGAGAATATTATCAAAATTTGCAGGAAACGACCTCAATGACAATTGGTAATGCTCATTTACAGCCTTGAGCAACTCCTGTTCGGTGACATACTGCTGTTCAACCAGAATCAGGCCCAGATGCACCGCCTGGTCGAGCTGACGCAATCTTTCAGACTGTTCGGCAAGCGCCCGTTTCAGCTGGTCGTTCGTAATAAGCTTCTTTTTTTTGAGCAATTCGCCCAGCGTCGCACCGGAATCCGCAACGGACGGACTGTGTGCCTGATGGTGGTTAGATAAAACCATAGATAATCCCACACGAAAAATAACGTTTTAAATAACGAGGAACTTAAAGGATGGGCTAAGCTGACAAATCAACCATAACAGGGCCTATCTAAACGCATTAAAATAGTTAAATGAACGGCCGGTGTCAATTAAGAAAACAAGATAGCCAATGACCAGGGAGTTGACTTTGTCGAAAATTTGTTTCGTCCAAATCCTGTCTTATATTCTGCATATTTTACCGGGTGAGTGCCGACTGATCAGCAGCCGACGGGCCAGGAGGATCTTCCGGCGGCTGACGGATCTCAAATTGAAGGTTTCGTATGTTGAAGTTTGTCTATTCGTTTGCGATTATTTTTATGGGGTTGTTGCTGGGATATGTGATTCAAATTCTCGTCCGGCGCAAACACATCAGCATAGGAATTCCCATTGATGATTGGAGGAAACTGCTGCAGAAAGTGGCGCTTCTTTTTTTTAATCCGGTCGCCATCTTGGGTGCGGTCTGGATTGTGAGTTTAAAAAATGCCGCACTTATCGCCCTGCCGTTTATCGGTCTTTTTACATTTTTGACCGGCGGAATGCTGGCTATCGGCGCCGCCAGGCTGCTGGATCTGGAGGGCAAAAAGACCGGTGCGCTGTTCGGATGCGGCTTTTTTACCAATATCGGCGCTATCGGCACCCTGATCTGTTTTATTTTCCTGGGTGAAGCCGGTTTTGCCATGGTTGCCATCTATAAGCTGTTTGAAGAGCTTGCCTACTACAGTATTGGATTTCCCATTGCAAAATATTACGGCAGCAGCCGGCATAATCTTCCCGCAAGCGGTCTCATGAAGCACCTGGCACGGGACCCTTACATCATCACCGCTTTATCGAGCATAGCCATCGGCGGACTTCTTAATGCAGCCGGTGTGCAGCGACCGGAGTTTTATAAAACGATCATTTCAGTATTTGTGCCCCTCTTAACCGTCCTGCTGCTGACATCCATCGGGATGGCAATGAAGTTTAACAAAATAGGCGCTTATATTCGCGAGTGCGTGTCCATCGGAGTCATAAAATTTGCTCTGGTACCAGCACTGGCTGCACTGGCGGCTTATTTTTTGGGATTCGATAAAATCGAAAACGGGCTGCCGCTGAAGGTTGTCATCATATTATCCTCCATGCCGGTTGCGTTCAATGCCCTGATACCGCCATCCCTCTATGATCTGGATCTGGATCTGGCCAATTCATGCTGGTTTTTTACCACCGCCATGCTGGTGGTGGAATTGCCGATGCTGTTGATGGTTATCAACATGATCTAACCAGCTTATTCTAACATTGAAAACCTGGTCTTTTGGGCCAGGTCAGAGAAGATTGGCTGTGCCGTAAACATATATCGTGGAATGATGGAATACTGGAATGTTGGGTTTGGCGGAATGAGATCAGTTTTATATGGATGGCACGGATCCGAAAATAAAATCAGACCATCATCCGCTTTTGATTCGCTATATTCAATATTCCATTTTCCCACCGTTCCATTATTCCATGGGGTATCTGACGGCTACGACCACCCGTCTGAGGTGAAGTCAAAGCCTGGCCCTCTGGGACAGAATTCTTTACTTTCCATGAAAATTGACCGGTCGCCCGGCAGGCCGGGGCTCACAGCCCCGCAAAAAGTTTGCTGAAAAATTTGACGAACGGCCAGATCTGCCCCCCAAAATGGACACGTCGCTCACGCGCCCCACTAAGATTAGTCCGATGAGCAGAAATGGTCCATAGCGTTCCAGGGCCAAGATAGCCCTGGCATAGCCGGCCGGCAACAGGCCGTATAGAATTTTGGAGCCGTCCAGCGGCGCGATTGGAAGAATATTGAAGATCGCCAGCGCCAGGTTGATCTGCAGGCTCATAAATACCATATATACAATGCTGCCCGCAATTGAATGCCGGGCGGGCAGCATGTCAAGGGTGAACAGAAATCGGAGTGAAATTCCGCTCACAAGCGCCAGAAGCATATTTGAAAGCGGACCGGCCGCGCTGATCCATAACATGTCTCTTTTTGGATCTCTTAATTTGTATGGATTGACCGGCACCGGTTTGGCCCAGCCGAAATGGACCAGGAAAATCATGATCGTGCCCAGCGGGTCTAAATGGTGCAGCGGATTCAGTGATAAACGGCCGCTTTGCCTGGCCGTATCATCGCCATAGCGGTCGGCCACGTACGCATGGGCATACTCATGAAATGTCAAAGCCAACAAAATCGGCGGTGCAATCAGAAATAGGGTTTGAAGGTTCATTTTATTATCCGGATCCGGGTAAAAAGGGACGAAACAAATAAATTAATCACGAATGTACGAAAGATGGTGTCGCTATGCGAACGAGCGTCTCAGACGGCGCATGCCCTGCAGCCAGCGATCATAGTCTGAAATTTTGCGTTGCATGTAAAGACGCACTTTCGCATGGGGCAGAATCAGGAAGGTTTCTGCGGCCAGGCCGTCAATGACGCTTTCAGCCACCTGTTCCGGTGTTAATATACCGTCGACGCCCTGCGGACCGCCTCCGGTGAAGTCCCCCAGCATGGGAGTTGCAACCGCCTGCGGACACAGCACCGATACCTTAATGCCGTCGTTCCCGTGTGTGATTGCCAGGGCTTCGGCAAACCCGATGGCGGCGTGTTTGGTGGTCGAATAAGATGCCGCACCGATCTGACTCAGCAAACCTGCAGCCGAAACCGTGTTGAGCAAATACCCCTCTGCCCGTGCGAGCATGCCCGGCAAAACCGCCCGGGCCGCATACACGTGGGCCATTACATTGATTTCCCATGCTTTCCGCCATTTGTCATTGGAACAGCT
>Ga0307426_1002289_pt1 | contig 12017 bp, 10 predicted proteins | sample SalMarWE160340MG_FD_202165 | JGI IMG/M metagenome (GOLD analysis project Ga0307426, IMG submission 202165) | Salt marsh sediment microbial communities from the Plum Island Ecosystem LTER, Massachusetts, United States - WE1603-40 | ecosystem: Environmental > Aquatic > Marine > Intertidal zone >... | reverse complement strand
TAGCATTGAACGATTTAAATGTGATATTTGTGAAGGCGATTGCTGTTTTATTTGCGGTGCAAATCCTTCAGATGTTGCATTTAACAATGAGCACGTAATACCAAGATGGATACTTCGTGAACTCGATATGTTCTCAAAAATGATCAATCTTCCAAATGGTGAAGGATATTCATATGACAGGTATAAAGTTCCCTGTTGCGTTCGATGTAATTCTCTACTCAGTGATAGGATCGAACAACCAATCAGTAAGCTGTTCAAAGGTGGCATGGATTGTCTCACCGAACATCTGGAAAGTCACGGACCATGGTTAATTTTCGTGTGGCTTGCGCTTGTATTTGTTAAAACCCATCTCCGTGATAAATCTTTTCGCTGGTATCTTTATGAAAGGAAAGGGAACCATCTAATATCTGACAGATATAATTGGGAGGAACTTCACCATATACATTGTATCGCTCGATCATTTTTTACATCTGCAGAATTAGATCCATCAGCATTAGGTACATTCTTCTTATTTCCAGCATTTGTTAATGACCAAATTGAACCGTTTGATTATTGCGATTTATATCTTCAAATGACCGTGTGTTTTCGTTTCCGAGGTATTGGGGTTGTATGTGTGCTCAATGATTCCTGTGCATGCTATTCTCTTGAAAAAGACAAGTTACTTCCTAAGATCAAGGGACCTCTATATCCCCTACAGATTCGCGAGTTGATGTCTCGGATAGGTTACTTAAATATTCTTTTAAAAGATCGCCCTATTTTTCAATCAGAAATGAAAAGTAAACCCTATCGAATTTTTGCGACTCATCCTCAGTCTATTCAAGTGGCAGATTGGAATCCTGAAGAATATGGAAAGATACTCTATCCAGCCTGTGTACCTGTTCTGGAGTTATGTATTAATCCTGATATTGAGGAGATCAAGAAGCATCTACGAAATGGTGATTACTCTTTCCTTTTCAATGAAAATGGAGAATTCATTAAGGAACAAATGAAATTCATCCCTATAGGTTGAAAAATATTGGTAGGCGTATTCTTAAAGATAAAACTCAATTGCACAGGTGATTAACTTTCCCGGCAGTCTTTGCAGACGCCGTTTAACAGGATGGAGTATCCCTTGATGTGGTAATCACCGAGCGTCTTGTCAGAAATGTCTAGCGTCGTGAGGGACTCGTCGTAAACGTCCTCCACCTTCTTGCACTCGGTGCAGACGATATGATTGTGCGGGGTGAGGTTGGCGTCATAACGAGCGGCGTTGTAGAGCACGTTGACGACGGATATGAGACCCAGCTTCTCGAATGTCTCGAGCGTTCTGTAAACAGTCGTAAGCGAGATATTCGGATAATAGTCCTTTATCTTCTTATAGATGGTTTCCGTGCTCGGATGCTGGTCGGTGCCCGCAAGCTCCCTGTATATAGCAATCCTTTGAGGGGTAACTTTTAGGCCGAGATCCTTACTCCTGTCGATGAACTCGGACACCCTCTCCTTAAGCATTTCTCCTTCTATATGTCCCATATTCTTACCTCTTTTTAATTCTACACAACTTGCCGCAAAATATCCAGAAACTTTATAGACGCGGAAACAAAACGTCAATCAATGATTTATTTAACACATTATACGAAATATCACTTGCAAGCAATATCCTGCCTCAGTATGTTAATCGGAGTGAGCACTCTGGAGTTGATAAAAAAGCACAAGATATTCGCCGTAATCAGGGCCGACAGCGCGGATGAGGCCCTCGAATTCGCAGAGGGTTGTATTAACGGCGGACTCAGGCTGATAGAGGTCACGTTCTCCTTTGACGGCGCTGATGAAGTGGTTGCAGAGCTTTCGGGGCGGGAAGGGATCATTGCGGGAGCCGGTACGGTTTTAGACACGGGGATGGCGGATAAAGCCCTTCGGGCGGGGGCGCGTTTTCTTGTGTCCCCTCATACGGATACGGAATTGATCGCGTTCGGAAAGAAAAACGGCCTTCCCGTAATACAGGGCGCTTTTACGTCGTCGGAGATCGTAAACGCCTGGAAATCGGGGGTCGATATGGTTAAGATTTTCCCCGTGAGCGCGGTCGGGGGCCCCAAATACGTAAAGGCTATTAAGGAGCCGCTGCCGTTCGTCGAGCTTATGACGACTGGGGGCATCAACTTGGAAAACCTGCTTGATTTCATTGATGCCGGAGCGTCCGCGGTCGGCGTTTCGGGCGCTCTTCTCGGCCCCGGGGGCAAGATAGACGGCGGAACCATAGCGGAGAACGCCGGCAAATTTGTCCGCAAACTGTCGGACGCGGGACATTCCTGATAGACTGTGACCGCGATGTATTGAAAAGAGTAAAGAGAAGCATTACCGAAGAACAACATGAATGTACTATTCGTAGCATCCGAAATGGAGCCCTTCGTCAAGATAGGAGGGCTCGCCGACGTAATAGGGACTCTGCCCAGGAAGCTGGCCGGGCTCGGCTGCGACGTGCGAGTCGTAATTCCGTATTACAGGGTCGTGAAAACCAATCTGGATAAACTCGGAGTGGAGCCAGAGGATACGGGCGGCGAGCTTATATTTTGCATGGACTGGCTTCCCTACAGGGGCCGCATAAAGAAAGTCGCATATCAGGGCGTCACGGTATATCTGCTCGAGAACGACGAGCTTTTCGACAGGAGCTACGTCTATTCGACCCCCAAAGGGGATTATCCGGATAACGACGTAAGGTTCGGATTTCTTTCTCTGGGCGCGCTGGAGGCGGTAAAGTCACTCGGTTACAAGCCGGACATCATCCACTGCCACGACTGGGAGACTTCGCTCATTCCAATCTGCCTCAAATGGAGAAAGCATTTAAAGGACGACGTGTTCTTCAAGGACTCTAAAATAGTTTTTACGATTCACAACATCTCCTATCAGGGACAGTACGACAGGACGATGCTGGACAAATTCGGGCTTCCGGGATTTCTTTTCACTTCCCAGGGTCTGGAGCTTTACGGCAAGGCGAATCTTCTCAAGGGCGGTATTATCTACTCGGACCTTATTACTACCGTGAGCCAGACATACGCTGAGGAAATCAAGAAGCGCGAGTTCGGTTACGGTCTCGACGCCGTACTCAAGTGGATATCGAGAAACCGCGACAACCTTATCGGCATATTGAACGGAATCGACTACGAGCTCTGGGACCCGGAGTCGGACGATTCGATCTATCAGAAATACGGACCGGGCGACGTAGACAAAAAGTTGGAGAATAAGCGCAGATTGAGGGAGGATCTCGAACTGGATACGAGCGTTGACAAACCTCTTCTCGGTATAGTTTCCAAGCTTACGGAGCAGAAGGGCATAGACCTCGTATGGGAATCCCTTTCACAAATACTCGACCTCGGCTATCAGGTCGCAATTGTAGGCGCGGGCGTGGAAAAGTACGAGACGTCCCTCCGTAAAGCTGCAAGAAGGTTTCGCAACAACCTCTCCGTTACGGTAGCCGTTAACGACGATGAGCTTGAGAGGAAGGTGTACGCCGCCTCGGATATGTTCCTCATGCCTCCGAGGTTCGAACCTTGCGGCCTCGGTCAGCTTACCGCACTCAGGTACGGCACTATCCCGGTGGTTAGGGGTACGGGCGGGCTTCTCGACACGGTCAGGGATTATTCCTTCGATTCGGAAAACGGAAACGGCTTCGTCTTCGATGAGTTCTCCACGGTCAGCATGCTTGATGCGCTTCTGAGAGCCATATCCCTCTATGAGAAGCGGGACGAATGGAAGAAGCTGATAGTAAGAGCCATGGGGGAGGATAACTCCTGGCGTAATTCTGGAAAGAAGTACATGAAAATTTACGAGAAACTCCTGGGACGCAAATAGAGCTCGGCTTTCTTCCGCCGCAACTGTTTCATATCATATAACTCGGTATTCACTCTTCAGACTGTAACACGCATATACATGCAAATTCCGTTTACTGCACCCTGTACGTCCTGGATGCGGCTGAAACTTTCTGTGTGTTTCGCGGGTTTAATATGTTAGTGTTGTAATTGAGAGAGTGATAGACTCAAAGGGATATAAGGAGCGATAAGATGAGGGCAAGAACGCTTATAGTAGGCTTGGTAATTGCGGTATTTATTTTTGGGGATTTTGACGACCGTGCCGAAGCGCGCACTGCGGTCAGTTTTAATCTTTTCTACAATTCACTCTCTCCTTACGGTTCATGGATACCCGTCGCGGACTACGGCTATGCGTGGCAGCCCGTAGGCGTAGCGCCTACGTGGCAGCCTTACAGCGACGGCAGGTGGGAGTGGTCCGACCAGGGCTGGGTCTGGATATCGTACGAGCCGTGGGGCTGGGCTACCTATCACTACGGCAGGTGGATATATGACAACTACAACGGCTGGGTATGGGTGCCGGGAACTGTATGGGCGCCGGCCTGGGTATCGTGGTATCAGACACCGGGTTACATAGGATGGTCTCCGCTGCCGCCCGACAATAACTTTCTTCTTGAGATAGGCATAAGTATCGGAGGTTACTACGGAGGCTATTACGGAGGGTACTACGGCGGATATTATAACCATTACCCTTACCGAAGGCATAAGAAAAATCGTTATTATGACAACCATTACTACCCCCGGCGCGACCGCTGCGTCTTCGTACCCGAGAATAAATTCGGAAACAGAAATGTGGGGATAGTCGCAGTCGAAGGCCCGCACGATCTTACCGTCGTAAGAAACGTGACTAACATCAAAGTCGAGAACAACAAGATAATTAACAACGGTCCCGATAGAGCGTATGTCGAGAAGGCGGGCAACAGGAAACTGTATAAAGTCAGGCTCGTCGACCGCGACCTTACGGTAGTCAAAGGACGAAAAGACGTAAATCAGTTCGACGGCAACGAGTACAAGGTGTACAGGCCGAAAGTCGAGAAGAGGGCTGGCGATGCGCCGTTCAATGAAAACAGGACCGTGCGAAACAGAGGCGAAAACAGGGGCATATCAGCTGGTAATAACGTGGGTCCGCGGGATCAGAGAACGGTTCGTTCGAGGGGGTTGAACGAGACGCAAAATATAAGACGCGAATCAAACCTCGAAGTCAATAACCGGATTCAAACCCGCGAAAGGCCGAGCCCGGGTATGTCTACGAGGAGTAACGGAAACGCCGGGGAATACGGGATTATAAGAGGCAACGGTAACAGGTCCGATACGGACACGGTTAACCGTAACAACAGGCAACAGCCCGTTAACAGAAATATAGGCACGCAAAACACCCGGAATATCAGGACAAGAGAGACGGGGCCGTCTGTAAACCGGACACGGACTGACAACAACCCGAACTTCAACAGGCGCACATATCAGAATACGGTGAGAAACAGAGGCAACACCGTGAATAACAGGAATAACAACACGGAGCGAAATGTGCGCCGTCCCGCAAACACTCAGGTCAGGAATAATTACACCGGACAGAATAAAAGCGTTGATCCGAGATCCGTTAACCGTTCGAATAGAAACACATACAAGAGTCAGCAGTCCCCCGTGAGATCGTATAACCAGAACGTCAATTCTCAAAAATCCGTTAACCGCTCTAAAGCCAACACGAGCTCCCGGAAAAGCAATACGAACAGAAGCCACACGAATACTAATTCTGGCAACACGGGTTATACGGGCTCTCAGTTTAACAGCCGCAGCTATTCTCCTCCCGTTAACAGAAACGTTAATTCGGGCGGAAGCTACAGGGGCGGCAACAACTACGGACGCAGATAACTCTGAAAATTCGGATACATGCATGGGGCGCGTATGAAAAAACGCGTCCCTTCGTATATCATATTCTCATATGGATCCCTTTGGAAACCGTGATGAACGGATACATATATCCGAGATAGATGAGTATCTTGCCAGGGGTTTTATCGCGCTTGACGGCAAGGTAATGGATCTTTCGATCACGAAAAACGGAGAGGCAGGCTTCGTCATTGTCTCGTGTAAAAAGTCTGACTCACAGCCGACGGGAGACGGTATCGATTTCGAGCTATCCTCATGCGAATGTTCGAGTCTGGAATTGACGGACGTAAAGGACTACTTGGGAAAAGCCGTACACACGAGCTCGGCACTTGAGTTCTTCGACTTCGCCCTCGGGTACTTCTCCTCCCTGAACTGCACGGTTCAGTTCACCGGGAACGCATGGAAGATAAAGACGAACGGGTGTTCCGTGGCATGAAGGCCGGAGTACTTTCTTTTCAGAAACAATTATAAGTAATTACCGGTATATCAGAACCGGTTTAGAATGCGGTAGTAAGTGTCCCTCTGAGCCGGCACGAAGCCCGCGGACTTTATCATGGTTATCAGCTCGTCCACGGATGAGCGGTACTTGTTGTCGGCGCAGTTGAGGACGTTTTCGTCAAACAGCGTCCCGCCAAGGTCGCTTGCGCCGTAGTGCATCGACAGCGTGCCGATCTTGTTTCCCTGCGTGAACCAGGAGCCCTGTATGTGGACGAAGTTATCCAGATATATCCTCGATAACGCGAGTACTCTCAGGTATCTGTCTCCCCCCGTTTCATTGGGCAGCTTCCTTTCGAGGAATGTGTTCTTGGGTTTGAACGTCCACGGTATGAACGCGAGGAAATTACCCGTTTCGTCCTGAAGCGTCCTTATTCTTTCGAGGTGCTCGATAATGTCTTCGTCTTCCTCGAAATGGCCGAACATCATGGTCGCCGTGGTCTTGAACCCTGTCAGATGCGCCTCTCTCGTGACTCTCATCCACTGGTCGGCGTCGATCTTGAGCGGGCTTATTTTTTTCCTCACGCGGTTCGACAGCACCTCCGCGCCGCCTCCCGGAATGGTCCTTAGTCCCGCGTCCCAAAACCTCTTCAGAACTTCCTCGGTGGTAAGGTCGGAATACTTCGCTATGGCGCTTATTTCAGGCGCAGAGAATGCGTGCAGATGGATGCCGGGGACCTCTTTTGTAACCCTTTCGATTAGCTCGATATAGTAGTCGAGTGTAAGCTCGGGGTTGTGACCGCCCTGAAGCAGTACAGTCGTAGCGCCGTTATGGTACGAAGTCCTTATGATTTCGATCACCTTGTCCACGCTGTGCGTGTAAGCGTCCTGGACGCCGGGCGGACGCCAGAATGCGCAGAACAGGCACTCCGTATCGCAAACGTTTGTATAGTTGGGATTGGTATCCGCCACAAAGCTGACCACGTTGTCCGGATGAAACTTTCTCCTTACGGAGTCGGCCACGGACCCCATTTGCGTGGTGTCTGCGCTTTTAAGCAGATACAATCCCTCTTCGGGGGTTATTCTCTCCCCCGCGAATACCTTTCCGTATATGTATCGCGTTTCCATCCGATATTTAGTGAACCTAATACGGCCATTTGTGTCAATCTTCTGGCTTATGCACGGCAGCCGACGAGCCGCAGGCATGTTGACACTGTCCCCGACCTGTTTATATTGAGCACGCTGCGAAATACTGGTAGATTATAACCAATAATATGGCTGCGCGCTTAGCTGTTAGTTTACTTCTTTTAATACCGCTTTTCTTCTCTACATTTTCCTATGCTGAATCCGCTTCAAGCAAAAAGGAGTCGTGGCTCTCCATCTATTCGGGAGGCGAGAGAATCGGGTACAGCTACAGTTCGACTGCAGAATCGAACGGCTTTACAGAGGTTGCCGAGAAGGAGAAGATAAGGGTGAAGCTGCTCGAATCGGTACAGGAGATAGAAACTGAGTCTGAATACAGGCTAAAGAGTGACGATATAGTTACCTTCTCTTTCGATTTCAAGTCTCCGGCCGGCGACTTGCACGGAAGCGGCGTGAGGAATGGGGAGTCCCTGGACATGAAAATCAAGACCTTATCCGGCGAATCGGAAACTCATCTTCTCCTGAATGGAGACGTTATACCGCCTTCGATGCTCCCGAAGTGGCTTGCGGGGAGGGGGCTTGAGCCCGGCAGAGAATTTCGGGTAGCGGTTCTCGATCCGGCATCAATCGTTATGGGTGCGGATGCCGGCGATCTGACAGCGGTCCATAAAGTGGTGGGGAAGGAGAGGGTGGACATCCCCTCGCTCGGTATGACCGACGCGTGGAGGATCGATACCGAGATGCTAAGTACGCGCTATACCACGTGGATCACGGATGACGGCGAAATGCTGAAGCAGGAAATCTTTCCGGGAATGATCGCTCTCAGGGACACGAAAGAGAACATTCTATCGAGCGGGCTGTCCGATTGGAATGTAACGGAGCAGACGTCTATACCGTCAAACGTCACGATCGATAATGCCAGGGGAATCAAGTACATGAAGGTTCGGATAGAGGGCATTGGTCCTGATGACGGATTCGATATGGCCGACGGCTACAGACAGTTCTCTGACGGGGATATTCTGGAAATCAAGAGCGGGGATATCTCAGGCATTGCCGCGTACAAACTGCCATACGCGGGGAACAACTTTAAATCTTACCTGTCTCCGGACAGCTCCTCGCAGAGCGGTGACGCGGAAATCATAGCGATGTCCGCAAAGATTCTGGACGGCGAGACAGACGCGCTCAAAGCGGTGTCGAAAATAAACGAGTGGGTATTCAGGAATCTCAAAAAAGAGGGCACGGCGAGCTTCCCTAACGCAAAGGACGTGCTTAAGACGAGGTCGGGTGACTGCAACGAGCATGCAGCTCTGTTTGCCGCTTTATCACGCGCGGCAGGCATACCGACGAAAACAGTGTCGGGTACAATATACATCGACGGCAGATTCTACTATCACGCGTGGAACGAGGTATACGTAGGTGAATGGATAGCGGTCGATCCGACTTTCGGGCAATTTCCCGCAGACGCCTCGCATATCAAGTTCGTAGAAGGTGATTTTGCCGAAAGCTCACGAATAATGAATCTGGTGGGTAAAATTAATCTAAAAATATTAGAAGTCTCTTGATATGAACCTTAACAAAAGATTGATGATTTCAGTCGCGGCGGCTATAATCGCGCTGCTGCCTAACATATATTCATGCGCTCAGAAAAGCGTCAGACCCGCCGACCCTTCCACAGCGGACGCTCCCTTTGAACCTGAAGCCGGATCGAACGCTGAAGCATATTACCATTTCACACTTTCGAGGATGCTGTATCTGGACAACAGGTTCGCCGACTCTTTGAAAGAACTCCAGACGGCGGAGCAGCTGGATCCGGAATCGGGATATCTGAAATATAACCTCGCTCTGATGTATATATCGGCGGGACAGATGGATGAGGCGCTGGCAAATCTAAAGGAGTCAATAGACGTCGATCCTGATTTCGCTTCGTCTTATACGCTTCTCGGCAAGGTATACGCTTCCTCGTCCAACCCCGACGACAGGGAGAAGTCGGTCTCTATACTGGAGCAGGCAGTGAAGCTCGATCCCGAGGACGCGGAGTCTCTCCTGTTTCTAGCGATAATGGACACCGAGAGGGGCGATTACGACGCCGCGGAGATAAAGTTCCGTAAGATAACGGAGCTTTATCCAGACAGCGAAAGGGCATATTTCTTCCTCGGTAAGCTCTACTACGAAAGAGGTGATTATCAGAAAGCCGAAGAAAATTATAAAAGGGCTCTCGATATAAACCCGACTTTCGGCTCCGCGTTAATTGAGCTCGCGATCGTATACGAGCAGGAGGGGAGGATAGCCGAATCCGAGCGTATATATAAAGACGTGATAGTGCTCTATCCCAACAGCCTTGAATCCTACATACGATACGGGAATTTTCTCTTCAGGGTTAACCGCATGGAGGACGCGAGGGAGCAGTTTGAAAAGGCGGAGACGCTGGATTTTCACGACCCGGACTTGAAGCTGAGACTGGGAATCCTGTACATAGAGAACCAGGAATACGAAAAGGCGGTAGAGGAGTTTCAGCTCATACTCATGGGCAACCCCGACGACGAAAGGGCCAAGTACTATCTGGCGCTCGCTTACATAGAGACGGGCAAATACGATCAGGCCATGAAGCTTCTAAATACGGTGCCGGCGTACTCCGAGTTCTACGACGAAAGTCTTGTGCAGAAGGCGTACATATTCGAAAAACAGGACAATCTTCAAGAGTCCCTGAAAATGATGCAGGAGGTTTACGCCCACAAGCCTGACAACGAAATCATAGTCAATTATCTCGGAAGCGTTTACAGGAAGCTCGGGAGGGACCAGGAGGCTATAGACGTATACAGAACATTCCTTGAAACGCACCCCTCCAACGAGACGATCTATTATTCGCTCGGAGTCACATATTATATGAACGGCGAAGAAGACAAGTCCATCAATACGATGAAGAAGCTGATTGAGATAAACCCGGATCACGCCGACGCCCTTAATTTCGTCGGCTACTCGTATGCGGAGGAGGGGGTAAATCTCGGTGAGGCCGAGAGGATGATAAAAAAGGCGCTTGTACTCTCTCCTAACAAGGGATACATACTGGACAGTCTGGGATGGGTCTATTTCAAGAAAGGCATGTACTCAGAAGCCCTGGACGTACTCAAGGAGGCCGCCGCCCTTCAGTCAAACGACCCCGCTATACTCGAGCACATAGGTGACGTCTATGAAAAGATGGGGAACATGCCGTCCGCCCTGGACTACTACAGAAAGGCGCTCAGGATGGTAAACGAGGAATCGCTGGGCACTCAGGAAGAGGCGGAGTTAAAGGCAAGGCTCGTCAGGAAGATTGACCAGATATCCAGGAACCTCAACGTGGAAAGCTAGTGTATAACTCGGGTACAGTAAAGCAAATTCTCATTGCCGTGACGCTGCTTCTGATAGCGTCGTGCGCGCCTAAAGTGCTGGAAACGAATATAGAAGACGCCGATTCGGAACAGATTGTTAAAAGAATAGAGCTATTCGAGAACGGAATAAGGTCGGTCAAGGGACTTGCGAAGGTAAGAATAGAGACTCCTCAGGATAAAATTTCATACACGCAGGTCACTGTAGCAGAAGAGCCCGATTTTCTCCGCCTCGAAGCCCTTAACCCCTTCGGTACGACCGTCGGGTTCATTTCATCCGACGGAAAATATATCTACATTATCTCATCGTCCGAAAGAGGACGGTACGATTCGGGAGAGGAATTCGACCTTTCATACGTCTATCCTGGACTCGACCTCAGAATTACCGCGGAAAGCCTGGTGAATCTCGTGCTTGGCCGGCTGCCGTACAAGATATACGAGTCGGATGTGAAGCCGGAGCTCTCGGCGGATTCGGGATTGATCAAGCTCAGCTTCAGGAACGGGGAAAGCGGCGGTTATGATTCCATATGGGTAAACAGCCAGAATTACCGTGTCGAGAAGGCTGAATTCACGATTTCAGGCGGAAAGAGAGCGACTCTCAGCTTCGAATATTTCAGCGGTCTGGTAGACGGACATTATTTTCCCCGCGTGATAGACCTGGACGCGGGCGATCTCTCCATCAACATAGCCTACGAGCCCGACGTGGAGCTGAACGAGAGGATCGACAGCACTTTGTTCAAGCCTTCATCCGAGACTGCGTCGGTTGAAAAAAAAGAATATAAAATCTATAATTAGTTGCGAATATTAATTCCTGCGCTTGCGAACCCTGTGTATTTTGTTAAAAATTCATGTAGAGGCTGAGGTGATGCTCTGTGTCGGAAAATGAAGTCGTCAAGTCATTCACCATTAAAAACAAGCTGGGTCTGCATGCACGAGCTGCGGCTGTTTTCGTAAGGTTGTCAAGCAAGTTCAACTCGGACATAAAAATTCTCAAGGACGGATACGAAGTTGACGGGAAGAGTATTCTGGGTGTGTTGTCTCTAGCCGCCATTAAAGGCAGCAAAATTGAGATTGTGGCCAGGGGGGAAGATTCGGAACAGGCTGTGAATGAAATAGAGGAGCTCATTGAGAGCGGCTTCGGAGAGGGAATATGAGAATCGAGAGGAAGGGAATTGCAATATCTCCCGGCATAGCGCTCGGCAAAGTGGTTCTCCTGGACCGTTCCAAGACGATAGTGGAGCGGACGACCATAGAGCCGAATATGATCGAGGCGGAAAAACAGAAATTCCTTTCAGCCGTCAATAAATCGAAAGACCAGATAATTTCCATAAAAGACAAGCTGGACAATGCA
>Ga0307426_1002285_pt1 | contig 12030 bp, 10 predicted proteins | sample SalMarWE160340MG_FD_202165 | JGI IMG/M metagenome (GOLD analysis project Ga0307426, IMG submission 202165) | Salt marsh sediment microbial communities from the Plum Island Ecosystem LTER, Massachusetts, United States - WE1603-40 | ecosystem: Environmental > Aquatic > Marine > Intertidal zone >... | reverse complement strand
ACTGGAGGTATGCATGAGTCGCAAAGTAATTATCAACTGTGCCATCACCGGCTCAATCCACGTCCCTTCGCTTTCGCCGTATCTGCCGATCACGCCCGATCAGATCACCACCGAGGCTGTCAGGGCCGCCGAAGCCGGGGCAGCCACCGTGCATCTGCATGCGCGGGATCCGCAAAACGGGCGTCCGACCATGGATCCCGAATTATTTCACCGCTTTTGTCGGCAAGTCCACGAGCAAAGTGATACCGTCATTTGCATCACCACCGGCGGTGCGCCGACCATGACGCCTGAAGAACGCATGGTGGCCGTGCGCGCCCTCAAGCCGGAGCTGGCATCCATCAACATGGGGTCCATCAATTTCGGCCTTTTCCCAATGATGGCCCGGGTCAAGGAATACAAATACGACTGGGAGCAGCCGTATCTGGAATCCTCCAAGGACCTGGTATTCAAGAACACCTTCTACGATCAGGAACGCATATTTAAATCATGGAAGAATGCGGCACCAAACCGGAGCTGGAGTGCTATGATGTCGGCCACTTATACAATACCGTTTACTGGGTCGATCAAGGCGTTATCAAGCCGCCTTTCTGGATTCAACTGATCCTGGGCATCCACGGCGCGATTCTGCCTTCAGTGGACAACCTGATTTTTATGAAAAATACCGCCGACAAACTCTTCGGAGATGACTACATTTTCTCGGTGCTGGCCGTTGGCCGCCATGAGATCAACCTGGGAACGGTCGGGGTGATTATGGGCGGTTCCGTCCGGGTAGGCTTGGAGGATAATCTTTATTTGGCCAAAGGCGAGCTGGCCAAAAGCAATGCCGACCTGGTGGCCAAGATGCGGCGGATCATCACCGAACTTGGCTTCGATGTTGCCGGCCCCGATGAAGCCCGCCAAATGCTGGGACTCAAGGGCAAGGACCAGACCAGCTTTTGAAATGAACTTTAAGGCCATGGGGTCGGGTTTCAGGTGTCAGGTGTCAGGTGTCAGCCGCTGCCGCCGAAGTTTCCGGATCGATCGAAATGGAGACACGCCTCCTATTTTCAAGCTTATACCCTCAACAAGGTGTCGTGAACCAGAAATCTGAAACCTGACACCCGACACCTGAAACCTTTAAAAATTCAAGGCACTCGGCAACATTGACAACACCCTGTCGCTAACGCGCTAATAATCGCCTAATAAGGAAACCGTATGAAATCAGTTGCGACTATTATTGCAAAGGCCCTTGCGGCCGGCCAAACGACTCTGTCCGAATATGACAGCAAAAGGATTCTCGCCGAGTACGGGATCCCGACGACCCGGGAATTTTTGCTGGAAGAATTCACCGCAGCCGAGCAAGCCGCGGATCAGATCGGTTATCCGGTGGTTTTAAAAGTTTGTGCAGCCGCAGCGCAACATAAGACTGATCAGAACCTTCTTGAACTGGGGATTAATAATGCGCTCGAATTAAAAAAGGCCTATGATCGCCTGGCCCCCAAAGCCCGCGATCTCGGCGGCGGGATTCTGGTCCAGGAAATGGTCGCGGGTCCTCGTGAACTGGTGATGGGCCTCATCCGGGATGACCAATTCGGCCCCTGTGTTATGTTCGGCCTGGGCGGCATTTTCACCGAAGCTCTGGGAGATGTGTCTTTTAGGGTCGCGCCCTTAAACCAACAGGATGCCCGGGAGATGACGGCTGAGATCCAGGGGTCCAAAATTTTAGCGGGCATCCGTGGTATGGCTCCTGTCCGGACCGATCAACTCAGCCGCTGCCTCCAACAGCTGGGCCAAATCGGTCTAGATCATCCCGCCATCCGCGAAATTGACATCAACCCTTTGATTGTCCGCAACGGCCTGCCGGTGGCCGTCGACGCCCTGGTGGTGTTGCAGACGCCGCTGCCGCAGGTCCCCGAAGAGGTACCGGTTTCCGGCAATCTGGATGTTCTATTTGAACCCCAAAGTGTCGCCGTCGTCGGCGCTTCCCAAACGCTCCACAAGGCCGGCAACGATGTCATCAAAAACATTCTGGCCAATGAATTCGGCGGCCAACTGTATCTGGTCAACCCCAAGGGCGGCGAGATTCTGGGGCACCGGGTATACCCTTCCATCCAGGACTTACCGGAAGGCATCGATCTGGCGATCATCATACTGCCGGCCACTGCGACGCCGCAGGCCATCCGCGACTGCGCCGCCAAGGGGGCAAAGGCCATCGTCTTGGCCGCCAGCGGGTTTGCCGAGGTGGACGAACAGGGAGAAAAACTCCAGGAAGAAACGATTCAAGCCATCCGTGAAACCGGTGTCAGAGCCATTGGCCCCAACACCTCGGGGCACATATCGACGCCCCATAACTTCACCTCAAGTTTTTTTCCGCTTGGCAAAATCCCGCGCGGCCGGGTTTCCTACCTGGCCCAGACCGGAAATTTCGCCACCCACACCATGCGTTACATCATATCCGGAGAACACTACGGCGTTGCCCGGGTGCTGGGTATGGGCAACAAGCTGGATGTGGAAGAAAGCGAGGTTCTCGAATATTACGGCCGGGATCCAGAGACCAAGGCCATCTTCATCTACTTGGAAAGCTTTAAAAAACCCCGTCGCTTTCTGGAAGTGGCCCGCCGGGTGACGCGCTCAAAACCGGTGATCCTCCTCAAAGGCGGGAGCACCGCCGAAGGATCGCAGGCGGCCGTGGCCCACACCGCGGCCCTGGCTTCGGACGACCGCATTATCGAAGGGGCCTTGCGGCAAACCGGTGTGGTCAGGGTCTATGACTATTCCCACTTGATTCTGGCGGCCAAGGCGATTTCGGCCATGCCCCTGCCCAGGGGAAACCGGGTCAGCTTTTTGGCGCCTTCAGGCGCCATGCTGGTATGCATGACCGATCTTTGCCGCCGACGCTGGGGGTTGAAGGTGCCGGAGTTTGAAGAAAAAACCCGCCGCTATCTTCAGGACATCAGCCCGCCCTACATCCGGATGCGAAACCCGGTGGACATCTGGCCGGCCGCCACGGTAACAGGTGTCGAGTCCGCTTATCGGGAAGGAACCGAGGCCGTGCTCAAAGACGACAACATCGATGCCGTTGTAATGATTCTGATGATCACCGAAGAAACCGGGGTGCCTCCTATGGATTTTATCGTCGAGCTGGCCAAGCGCTATCCGGCAAAACCCCTTTACGTCACCTTCTCCGGTCAAAAGCAGCACATGGACGCCGCCAAAGCATTTCTGGAGCCCCGGGGCGTGCCGACCTTCCCGCTGATTGAAGAGCCGTTTGAGGTCTTAAGCATCCTGGCACGCTGCCGCAAAGCCATGCAACGGTGAGTTTTGCAATCCGCTCAGAAAAAATGCAATGCTTAGAAATACCTCAAAATCGATCCCTGAATTGCGCACCTCCCGTCCGATGATTTTTTTTTCTTGACAAGCTCCGGGGAACCTTTTATAACTACTTTATAGCTAAATTGTAGTTAATTTATAGCTGAAAACCCGCCGCCCCCGACATGCGGTCCGGTGCGCATCGTCAGTAACATCGTAAACAAATTCAATTGCTTACAGAGCCACCCACCCGTCATCGGGAATGCGGTCGGTGACAACCCGGATCACCGGTGGATGCGGGCCGAAAGGAAATCAACATGTTCCGCCAACCAGGAGGAAATATGGTCGTCCTGAAAAGAGAAATAGGCCTGAAAGAGATCAGCGGGAAGCCGAAAGACCCCGGCAAGTTTCCCAAGGCCAAGTTCAGGGTCTTCGGGGAAGAGATGATCGAAAAGGAAGTCAAGCCGAGCGGAAACACCGGCCGGGTCTATCTGCCTCCGGATTGGGTGGGCAAGCACGTCAAAATCATTCGCATCGATTGATGGAAAGAGGAATAGCCTTGAAATCGATCACGATACGGATTCAGGTAATCTAGAAGGGGAAAAAAATGAGGTACGCAGAGACAGGGTTTAATTTAGAAATTGATCTAACCCGGGGAAACATCGAGCGGGTAGAAACCGATCCAAGAGACACCGAGCTTTATCTGGGAGGTCTGGGTACCAACGCCAAAATATTGTGGGACAGGGTTCCCCCTGAAGTTGAGCCGTTTTCGCCTGAGAATCTATTAATATTCAGCGCCGGTCTTTTATGCGGCACACCGGCTACCGGATGCAACCGTACCATTGTTTCTACCATTTCTCCTCAGACTGAGTTGATGGCATTTTCGATGATGGGGGGATTTTGGGCGCCGGAATTGAAGTATGCCGGTTATGACAAAGTGATCCTGCGCGGCAAGTCCCCCGATCTGGTTTATTTGTGGATCAACAATGACAAGGTCGAGATACGAGATGCATCCCATTTGCATGGTAAAGGCGCTACTGAAACTGCAAAACTTATTCGGCAGGAGTTAAAGGAGCCCAAAGCCCAGGTGGCTGCCATCGGCCTAGCCGGTGAAAACCGGGTCTATTTTGCTTCCATCGAGCAGGGCAGGTCCAGTGCCAGCCGGCAAGGCATCGGCGCCGTTATGGGCGACAAAGGCGTAAAGGCAGTCGTTGTTCGCGGAACAAGGGACATCAATATTGCCCGTCCGGCTGAATTCCTGGGGCTTTGCAACGAAGTGCTGGAATATATAAAGGTTCGAAATCAAAATCCAATTCCCGGAGTAATGACCATCCTACAGGGGCTTGGGTCACCGCAGGAGATGGCAACCCATGATGAGAAGTGGCACACCGAGAATTTCATGTGGGGAAACTCCCGCGTGCGTAGAAGAGATTTTTGGACCGATGAGGTCAAAAGGGCGTGGACCCAGGCTATGGAGAGTATGCGGACACGGCTGATCAGCTGCTATAACTGTCCCATGAAATGCGCGGCAACAATTTCCCCCCCGGGACAACCAACCTACATGATGAAATGTTTCTCGAAACTTACCTATACAATGGCGGCCATGTCAGACCTGGAATTTGGTTTAAAAATCGCCCAACATGCTACGGAATATGGCGTGGATGGATTCTCAACGCCGCAAGTTATGGCCTTCGCCCTTGAACTATACGAAAACGGCATTTTAACCGATAAAGACTTTCCTGAAATGCCCTCCGATAGCGAGGGGAGATTTTACTGGTTACTTGACAGAATTGTCCGGCGGGAGGGGATCGGAGATGTTTTGGCCAATGGTACGTATTGGGCAGCCAAAGAGATTGGCAACGGCGCCGAAGCCTATGCGCATAACAATATCAAGAAACATGAACAGCTGCCTCTCAAGCTGTCAATGCTGAATCCCGTTTATTTCCTGATGTATGCTACCGGCGAGAAGATAAACATTACCCAGATCGAGGGACAGTTCCCCCAGGCGCCTTACCCCAAGAGAGAAGATAGAGAAGCGTTTGTAAAGGACTGGTTCCAGGTTCCTGATGAAAAATTCAAGCAATATTTTTTAGACTGGGAACCTCGCGGAGAAAACTCAAATCCATATTACCCGACTGTTCAGATGTCTTGTGACATTGTGGATTGGCAAGAGAAAATGCACTACATCGATGACGCCCTCGGAATGTGTGCCGGTTTGTCATCATTTCCCCTGAAGCCTCCCTATCATATACACAATTACCCGCAATTTATCTCATCGGGGGCCGGAATCGATATGGATGAAGATAAACTTTCGCAAGCAGCCAAACGGTACCGAACTTTAGTAAGAGCCATTAATATAAGAAGAGGCATGCGCAGAAAAGATGACAAGCCGCCTGAGAACCATTGGAAAAAAAGATTCCCCGAACTTGAAGAGGCGCTTTTAGATACGTATTACAAATTCAAAGGGTGGAATAGCGAGGGTATTCCGACGAAAGCGTCCTTGCATGATTTGGATTTGGATTACGTGAGTGAGGACTTCATACAAAGAGGGATCTTGACCGATGGTGATGATGCGCCTTCCCAAGAGATATCGGCGGAAAAAGTGCAGAAATAGAGCGAAGGGAGTACTACCGTGATGGGTGAGAAAAAAAAGAAAACCATAAAATCAATCAAAATTGATGTTGATAAATGCAATGGTTGTCGGGCATGTGAGTTGGTCTGCTCGGCATTTCACGCAGCGCCAAAATATAGCAGCAATAATCCGGCCAGGGCCCGTATTCGCGTGATTAGTGAACCACTTAAAGACATATATGTTCCGGTATACGCGGGTGAGTACACGGCAGCCGAATGTTCCGGCCGCGACAAATACACGATTGACGGAAAGGAATACGACGAGTGTGCCTTCTGCAGGGCTTCCTGCCCATCCAGGGACGAGTTCAAAGAACCCGATTCCGGTCTACCTTTAAAATGCGATATGTGTGAAGGCGAAGAAGAGCCCTTGTGTGTCAAGTGGTGCCTGAATGACGCCCTGGTTTTAGAGGAAAGGGAAGAGGAAGTCGAAGAGGAGGAGGAGCAGGAGCAGGAGGAGTTGGAGATCGGATTGGAATCATTGGCAAAAAAACATGGAATGCAGAAGATAATGGATGCCCTTGCCCGAATGTCAAAGAAAGACTAAAAGAGGATAATAAAGACAGTGGAGACTGCAGCCCCCTTAAAAGAGATTATCGATGTCATAAAAGAGTCCGGTGGCGAGGGCTTTAAATTTTGCTACCAATGCGGATTATGCGATACGGTTTGTCCGTGGAATCGGGTGAGAGCCTTTAGCATGCGCAAGATAATCCGAGAGGCGACCTTCGGTTTGACAGATATTGAAACTGAGGAGATGTGGCGTTGTACGACTTGCGGAAACTGCCCCCGGCAGTGCCCCCGGGGTGTGAAAATAATAGAATCAGGGGTGTCCTTACGCAGGATTGCCACGGAATATGGGGTTTTTCCTGCGCCTGTCCGTCCTGTGCGCGGCATCAGCGCAAGCCTTCTTGGTAAAGGCAATCCCTTTAGTGAAGATCGAGAAAAGAGGGCGGATTGGGCAGAAGGCCTGTCTGTAAAACCGTTCACCGAGGGGATGGAAATTTTATATTTCCCCGGCTGCTATCTCTGCTATGATCCGAGATTAAAAAAGGTCGCCCGCGCCACGGCCAATATCCTCAACAGGGCCGGGGTAGATTTCGGAATACTGGGTTCCAAGGAGAATTGCTGTGGCGAAAGCATCCGCAAGACAGGCGATGAGGAATTATTCAAACGCCTGGCCCGGGAAAACATCAAAACTTTTATCGATAATGGGGTGAAGAAAATCCTTGTTTCTTCCCCGCATTGCTACCATACCTTCAAAAACGAATATCCCGAATTCAAGGTCAATTTTGAGGTGGTTCATATCTCCCAATATTTATGTGAGCTTATTAAGGAGGGCAGGCTTGAGCTCACCAAGGCGTATGGGAAGAAAGTGACGTATCATGACCCCTGCTACCTGGGTCGACATAATGGTATATATGAGGAGCCCCGGAAAGTCCTAAAGAAGATACCCGGTTTAGAACTGGTTGAGATGGCCGATTCGCGGGAAGACAGCCTTTGTTGCGGCGGCGGAGGCGGCAGGATTTGGATGGAAACGCCAAAGGGTGAACGATTCTCCGACCTCCGATTAGAACAGGCTGTTGGGGTCGGGGCGAAGGTCCTGGTGACTTCCTGCCCATATTGCATCACCCATTTTGAGGAAAGCAGGCTGACCCTTGAGCATAGTGAAGCCACAGAGATCAAGGACATCACGGAGATTCTCCAGGAAGTGATTTAGAGAACCATCAAATCTGATAAAGGCGGATAGAAATGGAAAAAGAACAAATTGAACAGCTAAGTAAAAGTCTCGCAGACGGCAATTTCGGGGATGTTATGGTTGTCGGTGGCGGAATCAGCGGTATTCAGGCCTCTCTCGATCTGGCCGATTCGGGTTATAAGGTTTATCTGGTTGAGAAATCACCTGCCATTGGCGGCCATATGGCCCAGCTTGACAAAACCTATCCTACGAATGACTGCTCCATGTGAATACTCTCGCCCAAACTGGTCGAGGTCGGCCGGCATCCCAATATAGAGGTCTTGACTTATACTGAAGTTGACGGTGTAGAAGGGGAAGCAGGAGACTTCAAGGTCACCCTGAATAAAAAGCCCAGATACGTTATAGAGGACAAATGCACGGGTTGTGCTACCTGTGTAGAGTATTGCCCGGTCAATGTACCTGATCCATACAATCAAGATTTATCGGCGAATAAAGCCATCCATATATACTTCTCCCAAGCGGTTCCCCTTGTCACGTATATCCATGAAAGCTGCCTTTACCTTAAAGAGAAGAAATGCGCTATTTGCGAAGGAGTATGTAAAAATGAGGCCATCGATCTTCATCAACCGGCAGAGGAGGTAAAAATAAAAGTAGGGGCGATCATTCTGTCTCCGGGCTATGAGATATTTGACCCTAAGTTGAGGGGCGACTATGGCTACGGAAAGATGGAAAACGTGGTAACCAGTCTTGACTTTGAACGGCTGTTATGTGCTACCGGGCCTCACGAAGGTGAGATATTGCGCCCTTCCGACAAGAAGCACCCCCATAAAATAGCCTGGATTCAATGCGTCGGTTCCAGACAGGTTATCCCGGGCGGCAACAGCTATTGCTCAGCCGTATGCTGCACCTATACCCAGAAGCAGGTGATTTTGACGAAAGATCACGACCCGGAGGCCGAGTGTACGGTATTCCATAACGATATCCGCTCCTATAGCAAAGATTTCGAACGATTTTACCAAAGAGCTGAGAATCTTCCCGGGGTTCGATTTTTAAGAAGCTACGTATCCATCGGAAAAGAGATCCCGCAAAGCAAGAATGTTACCATCAGATACGCGACGACCGAGGACGGCGTAAAGGAAGAGGAGTTCGATCTGGTGGTATTATCCATTGGATTAAATCCTCCTGCTGAAGTGGAAAAATTAGCTGATATGTACGGCATTGAGCTCAATTCTCACGGATTTTGCAAAACCAATCCTGTTAATCCCATTGAGACCTCTCGCCCGGGAATTTATGCCAGCGGCGCCTTCCAGGGTCCCATGGATATCCCCGAGTCGGTTTTTTCCGCCAGCGGAGCAGGCTCCCAATGTGGTGAATTTCTTGACTACCGGCGCGGGAAGCTGTCCAGAGCAAGGATATATCCAGCGGAAAAGGATGTCTCGGAAGAAGAGCCAAGGATAGGCGTCTTTGTGTGTCATTGTGGGGCGAATATCGGAAGAGTGGTCGATGTTCCTTCTACGGTTGAATATGTTAAAACCTTACCCAATGTTGTCTACGCAACGGAACAGCTATTTTCATGTGCGACTGATTCGGCCCATTCAATAACGGAAACGATCCGGGAAAAGGGGCTCAATCGAGTGGTTGTAGCTGCCTGCTCCCCCAGAACCCTTGAGCCGTTATTCCGAGACACGCTGCGGGAGGCTGGAATCAATCAATATTTCTTCGACATGGCCAATATCAGAGAACATTGCTCCTGGGTCCACTCGCGCGAAAAGGAAGATGCCACCGTAAAAGCCAAGAATATAACCCGGATGTCGGTAGCACGGGCCTGCCATTTGGAGCCGTTACAGGAAATTGATCTGCCGGTCAACAAGACGGCCTTAGTGGTCGGCGGCGGTATCGCCGGCATGACTTGTGCGCTCTCCATCGCCAACCAGGGACATGAGGTTTACCTGCTGGAAAAGGATGCCGACCTGGGGGGAACGGCAAGAAGAATCCATTACACATTGGATGGGATGGATGTTCAGGCCTATTTACGTGATCTTGTGCGCAAGGTGTATCAGCACCCCGCAATACATGTATATACGGATGCCGTCATCACAGAGGCTACCGGCTATGTGGGAAATTTCTTAACCAAGGTGAAGTCTGAAAGAGGGGTCACAGAGATAACTCATGGCGCAGCCGTCATCGCTACCGGTGCTGATGAATATAAACCCACCGAATACCTTTATGGAGAAGATAATAGGGTATTGACCCAATTGGAGTTGGGGGAGCAAATCGCCCAAGGAGAAGAAAGACTGATCAACTCCCAGTGTCTGGTGATGATCCAATGTGTCGGCTGCAGACAAGAGGACCGAGATTACTGCGCCCGGGTATGTTGCAGCAATGCTATAAAGAACGCCTTGAAACTAAAAGAGATAAACCCCCAGATGGATATCTACATTCTCTTTCGGGATATCAGAACGTATGGGTTTAGCGAGGACTATTATCGGGAAGCGTCTGATAAAGATGTAAAGTTCATCCGTTACGAACCGGATGATAAACCCCAAGTGGAAGCGGTTGAGGAGGAAGGCCGGCCTGTTTTAAGGGTTACCCTGCCGGATTATATTTTAGGTCAGAAGCTTGCTATCGATGCCGATTACCTTGCTTTGGCGGCTGCCGTTATTGCCCCTGCGGGAAACAGGGAAATATCTCAACTTTTCAAGATCTCTTTGGGACCGGATGATTTTTTCAAAGAAGCCCATGTCAAACTAAGACCGGTTGAGTTTAGTACGGAAGGCGTTTATCTTTGTGGATTGGCTCACTATCCTAAGCATATACCCGAAGCGATTAACCAGGCTTATGGAGCTGCAAGTCGGGCCTTAACCCTTCTCTCACATGATACCGTCACCGTCTCAGGTTCTGTTTGCGAGGTGGATCAAAGTAAGTGTATGTCGTGTGGGGCATGCATCGATGCTTGTACCTATAATGCCATAGAGTTTCGTGCGACCCGACAGGGCCAAAAGGCGGTGGTTAATCCTGTTCTCTGTAAAGGAGACGGTCTTTGCAACGCAAAGTGTCCGACAGGGGCGATTTTTCTCAAGCACTTTACCGACGAAGACATCTTGAGCCAGATTGATGCGGCGGTTGGAGATGTTTAGAGGGCATATTAAATCAGTTTAGCCGGTTTGCCAGTCCTCGCGTTTCCCGTTGGTCCGTTTGCCCGTTTGTCGGTTGCGGCCGCAATCAGTCAGCTGCTATCGAGAAATGCTCGGGCTCAACGGGCTGACGGGCTAACGGCCCAACGGGTGCAACCGAGAATACTGACAAAGGAGTTGAGAACGAATGAACACAGGGCTTAAATTTAAACCCAAAATATTAGGTTTTGTATGCCATTGGTGAGCATACGGCGCTGCTGACATGGCTGGAGTTTCCAGACTGCAATATTCAACTGAAATCAGGCTTGTTCGCGTCATGTGTTCCGGTAGAGTCGACCTGGAATTTATACTCCGCGCCTTCTCAAATGGAATGGATGGGGTGTTTATTGGTGGTTGCCGTCTTAATGAATGTAATTATATAACCCAGGGAAATTACGATGCCCTAAACATGGTGCTTTTATGTAGAAAAATAATGGCGCACATAGGGCTGAACCCGGAAAGACTAAGTATCGAATTTATGTCTTCCGGTGAAGGAATTCATTTTAGCGAAGTTGTTGACGGCTTTTGCAAGAAGGTTAAAGATTTAGGACCACTCGGCAAGGGCGAAAAAATAGACGAAGATGAGTTAAAGTCCAAACTTGAAGAAGTTAGAAATCTGATCCCCTACATCAAGATAGTGAAAAGGAAGAAGCTGGCGTCACGTCTCGAAAACAAAGAAGAATATGACGAATTTTTCACCAGTGACGAGGTAGACAGATTATTCCGTGAAGTTGTCTCCTACCATATTGATCCGGATAAGTGCCAGGCCTGTATGATGTGCTTTAGGAAATGCCCTGTAAAGGCGATTGCAGGTGGCAAGAACCTGATCCATGTCATTGACCAGGACATATGCATAAAATGCGGAACTTGCTTTGAAGCGTGCCCCCCTCGCTTTGGCGCGGTGAATAAGATTTCCGGCAAGCCTGTTCCGCCTCCTATTCCGGAAGAAGAAAGAATTATGGTCAGAAAGAGTAAAAAAATGTGAAGTAATTTTTGAGTGAACCCTAAGTTGTCTATAAACTGATCTGTTAATCTTTAATGATCACAGACATTGCTGCCGGATTGCAGCCTGTCGTCAAGATACAGTTGCACCAGTTCTGGCGGTGTCAGCGCAGGCGCGCCCACAATCACTTTGATACCGTTTTGCGTAAAAAGTTCCATGGCTCTGGCGCCCATTCCACCGGCAATGATAACATCGGCGCCCTGTTCGTGGAGCCATCTGGGCAGCACACCGGGTTCATGGGG
>Ga0307426_1002283_pt1 | contig 12035 bp, 9 predicted proteins | sample SalMarWE160340MG_FD_202165 | JGI IMG/M metagenome (GOLD analysis project Ga0307426, IMG submission 202165) | Salt marsh sediment microbial communities from the Plum Island Ecosystem LTER, Massachusetts, United States - WE1603-40 | ecosystem: Environmental > Aquatic > Marine > Intertidal zone >... | reverse complement strand
CTTGCTTTTCTGTGGCAGGGTCATGCCCGCTTGATGGGCCTCCACGGGTGCGGAATAGACCCTTTCCCTCGGGGCCACCCGACTCGCATCCAGCAAACGCTGTGGCAGTTTTTCACCAACAGGAATCAGCGTCGCAAGGAGCTCTTGCCCCTTCGGGATCTCTGCTATCGTCAGGCAAACTTCCCGTTCCTGGTGGAGACCCAGGAATTGGTTCACCTGTTCATCGGAAAAATCAGAAAAGCAGGACAAGGGAACGCCCATGGATCCGGCGGCCAGGACAAGGTTCTCGAGCAGATGCCCGGTATCCAGAAGGCAATAGCGGTAGCCTCGGTCCCGGTACTTCCAGCAACTGCGAAAGAAAATGGCGGCCAGGAAGAACGTGAGGCCCGGGCCAGGACCCGTTACTCCCTGGAAAGGCCCTTTCCGCAGGAGATGAAGGCCATGGTGGGCAATGGAGAAATGATAGAGACCGTCATCGAGCCCTGCGAGGCCGTTCGACACGATGTACAATTCCGCGGGATACAGGGCCCCCGCTGAAGCTACACTCCGGAAGTAAAAATATCCCTCTCCCTGCCGTGCTTTACCGGTGAGGCTGTAGGAGAGGAACAAGAGGGTTGAAAGGGTCTTGATATGAAACTCAAGACCCTCGGATTCCACTTTTGCCTGCCGGAGCAGCTCTGAGAGCTTTTTTTCAGGAAATGGTCCCGGCTCCGGTAGAGAGAGGGGCTTTAGTCCCGGATATTCCTTGAAGACATTCGGCTGGTTTTCCCAATCGAGGCCATGCCCCTCCATGCTGCTACGATCATAGCTGGTGGCAACGTGATATTGAAAGCAGGAAGTAATCATGCCAAGTTCATCCGACTAAAGCACACTTTAAGAAAAGGAGAGGAGTTTGGATGTTACAGGCTATGCTCGATTTTCTTCGATTCCGAGTCTCCCGGGCTGGTATTTTCAGTGACTTATCCACGTCCCGCCAATAGTCTTATAGGCGGGACTCCGCATTTACTCCGCCAGAGGCGGAGTGCTGCGGTTTCCCCCATAGATAAGTCACGAAGAAGAAAGACCATGTCCTGTACGTGCTTTAATCAATCTTTGAGCATCAAAGTATGCAAAATTCGAATGACCCTCATTTCATTGTTAACCGGGAAACCCGGGTGTTTTCCGCCTAGCCGTCCGCCTGGGCCGAAGGGGAATGCATCACCACCTGGGGAAAGGGTATCTCGATATCGTTCTCGTCAAAGGATTCTTTGATCTTCCGGGTTAAATCAAACTTGGTATCCCAGTAATCACCGCTTTTCACCCAGGGCCGGACCACCAAGTTGACGCTGGAGTCAGCCAGTTCGGAAACGGCGATCTGGGGTGCCGGGTCGGACAGGACCCGTTCTTCTTCATCCAATATCTTTTTCACCACCTCATAGGCCTTCTGGATAGATGATCCGTAGCTGATCCCGATGACGAGATCCACACGCCTGGTGTCATATCCCGAAACGTTCTTGATGACATCGCCGAAGAGCTTCCCGTTCGGGACGATAATCTTGACGTTGTCCGGCGTGGAAAGCACGGTGGTAAACAGTTCAATAGCCTTGACCGTCCCCGCAACACCCGCGCCTTCAATATAATCCCCCACCCTGAAGGGGCGGAGGACCAGCATCAGGACGCCGGCCGCAAAGTTGCCCAGGGAGCCCTGCAGGGCAAAGCCGATGGCAAAACCGGCTGCCGCCAGGACAGCCACGAACGAGGTGGTCTGAATCCCGAACTTGGCCAGTGCCGCGAGGACCGTAAACACCAGAATGATGATATATGCCAGGCTTCCCACAAAGGAGATAATGGCCGTATCCGTTTTTGTCTTTTCCAGCACTCTCCGGCAGATAGACCGCCCGATCCCGGCGGCGATACGGCCGAGGATCAGAATAATAATGGCACCGATGATTTTCAGGCCATAGGTGGTAAAGAAGATAGTCATTTGATCAATAGCAGGTTGCATAACTGGACCTCCTTTCGTGTCAATGGTTTTGAGTGCCGTAGAGAAAATGCGGGAAGGGTCAGATCAAACCAAACCCTTCTCCCCCGTGTGGCAACCAAAACAAGCCGATTAATAGATGGGTTTGAGCTCCACCCGCCGGTTCATGCTTCTCCCTTCGGCCGTGGTATTGGTGGCAGCGGGTCTTGAAAAGCCGTATCCCACAGCGCTCAGTCGGTCACTGCTGATCCCCTTTTTCACGAAATACTCCATCACGGCCCGGGCCCTCTTCTCGGAGAGCTCCCGGTTGAATCCGCCGGAACCCCGGTTATCCGTGTGGCCCTGGATCTCCAGCTTCATGGAGGGGTTGTTCTTGAGAATCCGGATAATATTATCCAGGAGGGGATATTCATGTGGTTTGATATTCCATTTTGCCGTGTCAAAGGAGAGGCCCTTCAGGATCCAGCATCCCCGGTCATTGACCGTTGCACCCTTTGGTGTCTTCGGGCAGGTGTCCTTGTAGTCATACACCCCGTCTCCGTCCGAGTCGAGCGGACAACCGTTCGCATCTACCTGCACTCCTTTTGGGGTATCGGGACACTTGTCCAGAGAATCGCTGACGCCGTCGCCGTCTGCATCAAACGGGCAGCCATTGGCGTTGACCTTCAACCCCTTCTGGGTATTGGGGCACTTGTCCAGATAATCATACACCCCGTCACCATCCGAATCAAACGGACAGCCGCTGGCATCAACCTGGACACCCTTGGGGGTATTGGGGCACTTGTCCATGTAGTCATAGACACCGTCTCCGTCCGAATCAAATGGGCACCCCTTGGCATCCACCTGCACCCCTTTTGGGGTACTGGGACAACGATCCACATCATCAAAAACCCCGTCGCCGTCGCTGTCTGTTCGAGCGGCCACCTTCTGGAAAAAGGCCTGCTCCACAAATTCTCCCATTCCTTCTGCTGAAAGGAGTTGGTCCCCGTTCACGCTTGCGCCGCACCCGCTCGCCTTGGCTATCCCCTGGAGGAGTGTTTTCCCGTCTTCATTATCCCCCACCTGGATAGTGTAGATGCAGAGTCGCTCTCCCAAGCCCGCAGCCAGATGTCTTGCGGCAAGAAGGGGGGCGTTCCCCATGTCCTTCCCGTCACTGATCACGATCAGAGCGATGTTCCCCTTGGTGGACTGGAGGTCCTGCAGCGCGGCGGTAATGGCCAGTTCCATGGGGCTGTATCCCCTAGCGTACTGGATCATGTTGAGTCCACCCGTGAACCCCGCCTTGCTGTAAGACGTCATGCCATAGAGCAGGCTCGTGGTCTCGAGGGAAAACAGGGCCCTCCTTCCAAACATCCGCAACCCGCCTGTCAGGCCCATATCGGGAATCGTCTGATTCAGACCTTGTGCTATCCTCAATGCCCGGGCGAGCTTGCTTTCCCCGTCGTACTGCTCCGCCATGGAGCTTGAGGCGTCAAATATCACCAGGAAATTATCCACCTTCTTCACCAACTGTCCGGCTTGAACCTTGGCGTTCAGGTCCACGGGTGTAAAGACCTTGGAGGGTGCTTTTTGCGTCTGCTGGAGAGCACATCCTCCCAGCAGGAACGTGATTGTCGTAACAAACAGTACTCCTTGAAATATCTTTCGCATCTTCATTTCTCCTTTCTGACTTTTCGTACAATGTTGCTCGTAGGAGCAAAGGTATGTTGCCCGCGCTTGAGACGGGCAGAAGTTGGATGGTCATTTACTCGGGGTTACTCTCAGGACTGCCTGAAAAGATCTTGCGACACCTCTTGTCGCAGGTTTTGGGCTTCTTGGGTTGGAGGTTTTCTTTTCTTTCTGCACGTTCACTTCGTTATTTGGGAGATATATACCACAAAGGTGAGAGAACCACAATACCCTTTTTTTTTCGAACGCTTAATCCAGTTCCAGGCAGTTTTTCTGGATGGCGAAATCCGTGTTCGTTTCCCGCAGAAATATTCCTTTTTCCAGGAACGGAAGCCAGGCCAGGGTCTCTTCATCCAGGCGGAGGGTCGCCTCTTTCACCGTCTTCCGGATCATCTTGGCCCTTTTCGGGACCATGGAATAGAGGAGAAGATTTGCCATTTCCATGGCCTCCTTCAAGGGAAGCCACACATCGGCCCCACGGATTTCCTGGAATTCCTCGGTCTCTTTTTCGTCAAATTCCGGTTGGTTTCGCGCCATCTGGGTGGCAAATCTGTCCACTGCGGCCGCGTTGCGTATCCTGAAGGCCGGGATCAGGAACTGGATTCTCCTCTTCTCGAGCACTTGTTGATTCATCACCCTGGGCAGGGGAAACAACTCATAAAATTCCTTCAAGTTCCTGTATTCCCTCCCGGGAGTTATGATGGTAACGGTCAGCCTCCAGAAGGGGAGATAGGTGAACGATTCTATGCGCTCCCCTTTCCCCGGGAAGACGACGCGGTAGGGCACCTCTTGAAAATGCCCGCCCGTTTCCTGCCAGGCCCTGCCGCAGGTCCGGCAAAGATGGATACTCGCCTTCGGCCGGTACGGGAGATCCCATCCGCAGTTCGGACATGTGAAGGGGATGAAATGGAGCGGCCGGTACGGCACTATTTCCCGCCGGGGCGCTTTTTCAAGCTCATCAAGGGAGAGACTCCCCTTGACGACCTTGTGGGAAATGCCGTCCACAATGAGGGTGCTCTCCTTTTCTCCCTGTGTAACGGAAAAACAGTAGAAGGGAAAGTACACCAGGGAATAGCGTTCTCCGATCAGCTCGGTCTTCAAAAGTTCAATCTTCTCCCGGTCGGCGGAGCCCACTGGATAGGGTGTTTGAAGGGCCATTTTCTCTGCCTCTTTCAAGGAAACACTTTCTTCCAGGACGAGGGAATCCTTCCCCATTTTTTCCTTGTTATACGGCCACATCTTCATGGCCTCCGCCCGAAGGCCAAGGGAAAAGACCTCCCACTGTGTTGCCGCAAAGGCCGGAAAGGTGCGATTGTAGGCCACGGCCCGAAGTTTCTTGAAAAAATCATAGGCCGTACCTCCATACAGCGTGTTTTCGTATTTCCGGCCGAATGCGTGCTGGAACAGGAGGCCTTTCACCCGCCAGTACGGGGCATACGCAAGACAGGCCTTTTTCATTTCAAAAGGCCCCAGCTTCTTTGCAAGGGCCTTGAGCAGGGCCTTGCCCACCTGCTCCCCGGTCCCCTTCGGCGGAAAGAAAAAGGACTGCACCTCGTTTCTTCCCGTGGGCATCAGGGTCGATTCACAGTATTCGCACCGGAAGACCGAAGCGTCTTCTTCAAGGCTCACTTCCGCGGCGCACTGGGGGCATTTCAGCACAATATCCATTACATGGTTTCCAGCCGCTTAATCTCCTTTTCCACTTCCATTATCTCATCTTCCAGTTCCTCGATGACCAGGAGCTGGTGGGGCCGGACAGAGTGGGCCGGAAGAGCGGCTTCCCGGTCCTTCAATCTCTCTTTCAGGTCCGCGAGTTTCCTCTTCAGTTCCTCTCTCATGGTCGCCTCAGCCATACGCACCTCCCGCACAAATTCCCGCACCTTTCCTTTATCTTTCCGAAACCGAACAGGCTTCCCGTCTGCGCCCAGGCTATTGGTCAAAGTGCAACTGTCCGCCCCCGCCGGCATGACCCTCAGGATCGCCTCACCGACGTTCTCCGGGGATAACCCTCCGGCAAGGATCACGGGGATACCCACCCGTTCCACCAATTTTTTGGCCATTGCCCAGTCAACGGTCTCGCCGGTGATCCCGATGAAGCCCGTTACCGGTTCCTCCTCCACCCAGGTATCCGTGAGGAAAACATCGCTCACGGCCTCTAACGTCCCGGCTATGTCCAGGAAAGGGAATCTTTCTTCAGTTTCTTCCCGGAGCAGGGGAATGGAGCGGATAATCCTTATCTCAGGGAAATAGCTCTTTACCCCTTCCTGCAACTGCATAAACTGTTTCAGGTTAAGCATGTCCTTTTCCGGTGACACGAGGCTGTCGCAGAAATGGACGTAATCAGGGCCATAGTAGTCCAGGGTCCGGTAGATATTCTCCTGGTGCGTAAAAAGAGGAATCAGGCTGCTCTTTTTGCCGGCCCCCTGGATCATGCGGATGGTTTCTCTGAGCAGGGGGACCCGCCACTCATCCTCCGACAGGACCACGCTCCCCAGGTGGTCCACCCCTGCTTCAAGACACTTTTCAGCCTCGCGGAGATCCTGGATCTCGTAGATCTGTATGATCATGCACTCACCTCTTCTTCCCCTTTCTGTTTCACCCGTCTAAACCGTACTTCCAACGAGGGCACGGCACACCCATGACCCCGGTGAGCAGTCAAACGGCATATTCCAGAAGCTACGCTCCCTCCGTCGTCCATGACTCCGGTCGCTGCGGATTTCGGCCCTTCTCCCGCCTGCGGCGGGATTCCAGTGCCGAAATGACGCCGCTTCCAGAACATCCCGTTCACCTGCTCTTCATATGAACTGCTTTTCTGCTTATCAGTATGAGAAACTTTGTTCAAGCTTTTTGTAAAAAATGTCGATAGTTAACTCATAAGTTCAGTAACTCCCTCGATGTTATTTTCCGCTATTGGGACCATGGGTGGATCATGTATCTATGTGATAATTTTATTTTCCTTTTTATATCAGATGGTTATAAAGGAGCCCAGAACTCTTTTCGCGCCTGTGTGAAACGACAAGAACGGGGAAAAGGATTTACCCTCATTGAAATTCTGACGGTTGTCGCCATCTTGAGCACCCTTTCGGCCATCGCCTTACCCGCATACAGCAGATACATTGAAAAGGCGAAGGTAACCAGGGCCATAGCGGAAATCAAGACCTTGAGCTTGGAAATAGATACGTACGGAATAGATAATGGCGGCACCCTGCCCATAACGCTCAATGACATCGGTCGGGCCGGGCTCCTCGATCCCTGGGGGAATCCCTACGAATACCTGAACTATGCCACCGTGCATGGAGCCGGTCATGGTATACGCAAGGACCGGAACCTCCATCCCTTGAATTCGGATTACGATCTCTACAGCAAAGGAAAAGACGGATGGAGCCAGCCGCAAATCACCACCCCTTTCAGCCGGGACGATGTCATACGGGCCAGCGACGGCCGATTCATAGGGCTGGCGGCAAATTATTAACGGGATTGGAATTTGTAACACATGAAATTATTGAGGACCAAAGACCTTTCATTTAAAACGTCATTTCTGACGAGCAGGGTTGCACGTCGTGTCTTTGTGCAGTTTATCCTTTGCGCGCTGGTACCGATCGGTGTCCTCGGCCTTGTCTCTTTCCAGCAGGTCACAAGTCAACTCCACCAGCAGGGCAGGATTCGCCTGCTCCACTTCAGCAAAACCATGGGCATGTCTACCTTCGAACGGCTGTCACTCCTTGAAAATGAATTGCAAAACCTTTCCCTCATCATGCAGCGGAATCCGGAAACCCTATCAGGATCATTAACCGGAGAATTCGGCAACAAGTTGAAAAAGCAATTCAAGGGAATAGCATTTTTCCGCGACTCCGGCGAGAAATCGCCTCTCCTGGGGACAATCAGGCAACCGGAAGAATTCTCAAGCCAAGAGAAACAACACCTCCATTCGGGAAAATCACTGCTCTTGAGCCGTCATGATTCACAAGGCCGGGTGCACGTCTATCTGGTAAGGAACCCTGTTCCCCAAGCACCCGCAGCGGGGTTTTTCATGGGCGAAATGCGGGTCCGCTACCTCCTGGGGCTCTCCGAATACGATACCCTTCCATTCAGAACGGAGCTCTGTCTCCTGGATCAAACGGGCGATGTCCTGTTTTCCACCATGCCCGTTCCCGCTCTTTCCTACCGGAAACAGGTGGATGCTGCGCCGTCAGGCTATTTCACTTGGAACAGGGGAACCGGCACCTTTCTTGCCAGTTTCTGGTCAATCCCGTTGAAATATTATTTTTTCCACGCCAGGTGGACCATCATCATGAGCCAGCCGGAGAAATATATCTTCTCCCCGGTTTCCTATTTCGAGAAGACGTTCCCCCTGGTGATTCTCCTTTCCCTTTTCGTCGTGGTTTTTATCAGCCTCGTGCAGATTCGGAAGACCATGCTCCCCCTCCAGGAATTGAAAAAGGGCGCACAACTAATCGGGATGAAGCAATTCGACGAGAGGATATCCATAGAGAGCAAGGACGAGTTTGAGGATCTCGCACAGACGTTCAATGGCATGGCCGAGCAGTTGGGAAGACAATTCACCACCATGACCGCGGCAGCGGAAATAGACCGGGCAATCCTCTCATCCCTGAAGACCGAAGAAATCGCAAGAATCGCGCTCACCCGGATGTCCGACCTTTTCCATTGCACTGCAGCAGGCCTGATCCTTGTTGATCCCAACGCACTGAAACCGCCGAAGGCATATGTACTGGGTCAAAATAATAACAAGGTGAGGCTTCTCGAAAACATGGTAGTCACTCCTGCTGAACTCAAAAGGCTTCTGGAAAAACAAGATTTCACGATGATACAGCAGGGAGAAAGCATCCCCCAGTTCCTGGGTCCGCTTGTCACGAATCAAACCCGTTCATTCATAGTGTTTCCCATCTTTTTAAAAGTAGATTTCGCCGGGATTATCGTGCTAGGCCCTTCGGACCCCTTTGAGCAGGAAGAGGACAATCTCTCCCGGGCTCGCCTGCTGGCGAACCAGGTTGCGGTATCCCTGAGCAACGCGCGACTGCTGGAAGAACTGTCGGCACTCAACTGGGGGACCTTGAAGGCTCTCGCAAGAGCTGTTGATGCGAAGTCACCATGGACCGCCGGCCATTCCGAGCGGGTTACGCAAAATGCCTTGAGGATCGGCCGCGTCTTGCATCTCTCCCCTGAAGAACTCAAGGATCTGCATCGAGGAGGACTGCTCCACGATATCGGCAAGATCGGGGTTCCGGCCTCCATCCTCGACAAACCGGCAAAACTAACGCCTGAAGAATGGAGAATCATCCGGGACCACCCGCGCATGGGTGCGAAAATCATCGAACCCATCGCTCCTTACAAACCGATCATGCCCCTAGTTCTCCAGCACCACGAGCGATTCGACGGCAAGGGATATCCGGATGGTCTTGCGGGAAATGATATTTCACTCGGTGCCAGGATCCTGGCCGTTGCCGACGCCTATGATGCCATGGTCTCGGAGCGGCCCTACAGGAAGGCACTGACACAAGAGCAGGCTGTTCAGATTATCCGGCAGGAGGCCGGACGGCAATTAGACCCGGATGCGGTAGCCGCATTTCTCGAGCTTGCTGATGACGGAAAGGTATTTGGGAAGCACCATACCCAAAGTCTCATCCAACCGAGATATCAACATGTAGCTCATTCCCGATCTTCATAAGACCGTCATCCACGCTTTCCCTGGTTACACCTTTCGGGATTTCTATTCTGATATCAATGCCATACATCGCGGCGCCGGTTTCAGGTGAGCGACTCATCCTGGACGAGAAGTTGGAAATATTGATATTTCTGTCCGCGAGGTACCTGCTGATCTTGTAAACGATCCCTGCCTGGTCAAGACCTTCCACGTGCAGCGTTTCAGAGACGGTAGTCTTTCTCGGCCCCGGTGTCCCTGTCCGGATGGGCCGCACAAACGCCGATATGTCCTTTTCCTTCTCAAGCCGTCGGCATTCCTTCAGGAGCCTTTGTTCGAGCGGTTCCTGCTCGGGTTTCTCCTCCGGGCCCTCCACCAGGAAGATCATGGCGAACTCGTCCGACAGGCTGGTCATGGTGGAGTCTTCAAGGTTGCATCCGTTTTCATAGATCAGCCCAGAAACGTCGGCGATAAATCCCGGCCGATCCTTTCCAATGGCTGTCACAATGAATTTCTTTCCCATAATTCCCTCCTGTCATTCACATGGCCCGAAACGGCCTTGTACATCTCCTCTGCCTTGTAGGAACTTCGCACGAACGGACCACTGGAAACGGCCAGGAAGCCAAGGTCGACGGCGAATGTCCTCCAAGTTTCAAATTCTTCAGGCAACACAAATCGCTCAACCGGAAGATGGCGATCAGACGGCTGCAGGTACTGCCCTATGGTGAGGAGCCTGCATCCGGCCTCAAAAAGATCGTGCAGGGTCTTTTTCACTTCTTCCGGCTCCTCGCCCAGGCCCAGCATGATTCCCGATTTCCTCGGGATAGCCGGATTGAGTGCCTTCGTCCTCGCCAGGAGCCTGAGAGAACGCGGGTAATCAGCGCCAGGCCGTACCCGGGGATACAGCCTTTCAACCGTTTCAATGTTGTGGTTCAGGACGGCCGGGTCCGCGTCAAGGACCACGGAGAGCGCATCCTCATCGCCCTGAAAGTCGGGTATGAGCACTTCCACGTCTGCTCCAGGGTTCTTGCAATGGATCTCCTGAATGGTGTCTGCGAAGAACCTTGCGCCCCCGTCCGGGAGGTCATCACGGGTAACCGAAGTCACCACCACGTAATCGAGGCCGAGAGATCGAGCGGCCTCCGCCACCCTTTCCGGTTCTTTCGGGTCGGGTTTTCCTAGGGGGCCGTTCGGGACCGCGCAGAACCGGCAGTTTCGCGTGCAGTGATCTCCCATGATCATGAATGTGGCGGTGTGGCGGGAAAAGCACTCCCATTGATTGGGGCACTTGGCCTCCTGGCACACGGTGTGCAGACATTCTCCCGTCATCATCCTCCGCACCTTTTCATAGCCGGGCCCCGTGGGGAGGTGCTTCCTGAGCCATGGCGGTTTTTTCATATGTGGTGCTGTTTTCATATTCTGCCGCAAATCCTTATACACCTTTCGGTCGACGCAATTGCCGTTTGATTTCGCCGGAATCCACCGGCACGGTTTCGACCCCGAAGACAGTGGCCATGTGGCGGACGATCCCATCCCTCACGAGATCAATATCCAGATTTCTTACCTCTTCTTCCTTGAGTGACGTCATGGCCACCCCGGAAAGTCCACACGGGTTGATCCAGGAAAAAGGCTCCAGCGAAAGATTCACATTCAGGGCAATCCCGTGAAATGCGACGCCCCGGCGTATGGCGATCCCTACGCTCCCCAGCTTCCTCCTGCCCACCCAGACACCGTGATTCAGGGTGTTGCGTTCGGCTGCAATGCCCCAGTCCGAGGCCGTCCTGATCATCACCTCTTCAAGGCCTTCCACATATCCGGGAATCCCCAGGCGAGAGTCGTTCATGCGGATAATGGGGTAGGCGATAATCTGGCCGGGACCGTGATAGGTGATATTGCCTCCCCGCTCCGTCTCCACAACCTCGATGCCTTTTTGCTTGAGAACCTCCTCGGAAACCGTGAGATTCTCCCGGCCGCCGTTGTGCCCCAAGGTGAAGACCGGTTCATGTTCCAGCAGGAGCACCGTGTCCGCCTCCAGGGTTCCCCTGTGCCGTTCGTCCACCAGGCGATGCTGCAAGTCGAGTACGGGCCTGTAGGGCTGGGTCCCGAGTTCAGCTATATGCCACCTACGCTCTTGATTCATCTCCTCAAGAAATCCTCTTTCGCGAATGCTTCATGCCCCTGTCCTCCACAAGTGCTGAGAGCTCAGGAGGATCAGGAAAATTTCTTCCCCTGACGAGCCTCCCGGGCTGATCTTTTCAGTGACTTACCCACGAGGGAGCATTGCCCCCTCCGCATTCCAGTCCTCAGGAAAAAGCATCCTGAGGACCTGGCTGTGGCTTCCCCCATAGATAAGTCACGAAAAAACGAAGCCCTCCCGACAGTCAGGAGAAGAAACCTCCCTAATCCCCTAAGCCGTCGGTGTTAAGAAAAAACCCTGGGAAGCAGGGCATTCTATCCCGCCAGGCACGGCCTTCGGGCCGCTTCCGTTTCATTCATGCGCCGGGCCTTTGGCTTCGTGGGTGCATCAAAAAGAAGTGCGGAATCGTTTTTCGCCTCCTCGGCGACGGCCTTGCAGGCCTCGACGAAGAGGTCAAGGGTCTCCTTGGATTCCGATTCCGTGGGCTCGATCATAATGGCCCCGTGGACCACCAGCGGGAAATAAATGGTGGGTGGATGGAATCCATAGTCCATGAGCCGCTTCGCCATATCAAGGGTTGTAACCTTGTCTTGCTCCTGCATCTTGTCCGA
>Ga0307426_1002280_pt1 | contig 12046 bp, 11 predicted proteins | sample SalMarWE160340MG_FD_202165 | JGI IMG/M metagenome (GOLD analysis project Ga0307426, IMG submission 202165) | Salt marsh sediment microbial communities from the Plum Island Ecosystem LTER, Massachusetts, United States - WE1603-40 | ecosystem: Environmental > Aquatic > Marine > Intertidal zone >... | reverse complement strand
CATGTTTCTCCTAATGAGATCAAATGGAAAGATCTCATCCCGCTGCATGATGTTGCTGATTCGGGCAGAAAGCCGTAACTCAACATTCTCACATCTATGGTGATGAAACCTGATTAGAAGTCTTATCAGAAGCTGAAAAATCTGGGCGCTGTCAATTCCTCGCGCAATCGAAGAATATCCACCCTCGATCTTATGTAATCCCCAGGGAATATCGTGCCTGGCTATTGACGCAGCTAGTAAAGCCAGATATTATCTGACAAATGTCAGATAATGGCTGACATTAGGGGCTTTGATGGATATTGCTTTCTTGGAGCCTATCCTAGGTTCGGTGAACGCAGAACGGGTGCTTGTATATCTTGTTGCAAGGAGGGAGGGTTACGGACGCGAGATCGCTCGCTTCTTCGGGGCTGACCCTGATTCCATCCACAAGCAGCTCGTTAAATTCGAGACAGGTGGGGTTCTGATCAGTCGCGAGGTTGGCCGCACCGTCACCTATCAGCTCAACCCCCGCTATCCATTTCTTGCTGAACTGGAGGACCTCGTCGAGAAGGCCCTCCGGTTTTATCCGGAGAGGGAACGTGAACGCCTGTTGATGTCGAGACGGCGGCCGAGGCGCAGGGGGAAGCCTGCATGAAGCCTATCAAGGAAATGACCCAGGCTGAAGTGGGCACCTATGTGCAGTCTCATCTGCGGGAGAAGAGGATTGATGTTGTCTTATCCGGCGGGGCTGTTGTGGCGATCTATTCGAACGGGAAGTACGTCTCGGGCGATCTCGATTTCGTAAATCGTTATTCAATTAGGCGAGCACCCATTATCTCAGCTATGGAGGATCTGGGTTTCCGGGAGGTAGGTCGACACTTTGAGCATCCAGGGACAGCATTCTTTGTCGAATTCCCACCGGGCCCACTTGCAATCGGCGAAGCGTATGCGATTGAACTCAGTGAGATGGAGTTGGAGACCGGAAAACTTGTCCTGATCGCACCGACAGAATGCGTGAAAGATCGATTGGCGTGGTACTTCCACGCAGGCGACAACCAGAGCCTGCTGCATGCGCTTCTGGTTGCCAGGGATCAATCCGTTGACCTCGACGAGATAAGAAAATGGTCAGAGGGGGAAGGAAAGTTGAACGAATTTGAGAAATGCCTTTCGGAGCTGCTTCAGGATGAATGAGTTCGTCATGATCTGTGAATGAAGTTCACGATAAGTGCAAGTATCGGAAACCAGCCAACCTGAGCTTAACTTCGTAATTGAAAACCCAATAATTCTATATACCCTCCATCGTAACAAATAGGGCGGTGTGTGGGTATCTGATGCGTAAGACCATATCTTAATCTAAAAAATTCTTCACAACTGTGTTTCCCATCTCGCCCCCGGAAACCACAGCTTCTTCTCAGGCTGCGTCCAGAAATGAGTTCCTCCGTCTAGGCATTTCCTTCCGGATATTTGAGAATGAATATTTTAGGATGGAACATTTGCCTGCTTGAAATCTAGGTTTTGAGAGATCATCGCAGCAGTCGCATATGACATTCGTTGCTGTAGCCCAGGAAGTAAGTCACTTTATTCGGCAATTCGGTGGAAATACATTTAGATCATACCGCATAATGGAAAGACATTCCACAATACGGAACAACAAGAGATCCATGCAATCTTTAGAACGGTCTATTCAAGTTCTCGGTGAGCTGAGCCGGAATCCTGAGGGAATCTCCTTAGGAGAACTGGCGAAAGCTACGGGTTTACCCAAACCAACCATCTCAAGAATCCTCAACACGCTAAAAGAGGCTCATTTCGCCAGACAAGATAAACACTCCCATAGATATTTCCTTGGACTTGGAATCCTTGAACTCACCTTCGATTATCTCAGTGGTTTGGATCTTCATCAGGCTGCATTGCCTCATATGCGTGATCTGAACACCATCACACAAGAAACAGTCAATTTAGGGGTCCTCGACGGTTTCAACATCATCTATATCGAACGTATAGAGAGCAGACAGATGCTCAGGACAACAAGCCCGGTAGGGAAACGGACGGCCGCCTTCAGCACCGCGCTGGGTAAGGCGATCCTTGCATTTGCTGATGATGAAACGGTCCGGGAGAGCATTTATACCCAACCGCTCGAAAAATTAACGCCGTTAACGATTGTTGACCCAAGTGAGATTGAGGCGGAATTGAAAAAGATCCAAAAGAGCGGCATTGCTCTTGATGATAGGGAAAATCAAGAGCATGTACGCTGTATCGCCTCGCCGATATTCGAAGCCCGCGGTCATGTTGTCGCTGCTATCAGCATCTCTGCCCCCGCTTCCCGAATTGATTTTGACCAGGCTGAGGAACTAAAGGCACAAGTGTTGTCGACAGCCAGGGCTATTTCGACCCAATTAGGCTGGGTAGGAGGTTGATTCATCGAGGGATTAATATGGTAAAGCAGGATCCACCGGTAAGTACAAAATGCCTCGATTCTCGTTTCTGAATCGATTGGATAAGCAAAGGAAATTTCCGATGAACACGCTCCACCTACACTGAATCTCTCAGTATTGTTCGAAGCATAGGCGTGGAAAGGATCCTTAGATGAGCAAAATTATCCGAACCGTGTTAGGCGATATTGATCCGAATGAAGTTGGGGTCATACTGCCCCATGAGCACCTGATCGCATTTCCCCCTGTTCGCGTCAGACCAGATCTCGATTACCGATTACCAAGCGTGGAAAACGCCATTAAGGAAGTATCGGACTACCACGATGCAGGTGGATCCATGATTTGTGAGATGGCGACGCATGGGTACGGTCGCGATGTAAGCGCGCTCCAGGAAATTTCGCGTGCTACAGGCGTTCATATTCTATCGACCACCGGTTTCGTATTTGAAAGCATCTATCCAAACTTAGCTTTCAATGCCACGGAAGAAGAACTCGTTGAATTGTTTGTACGGGATATTACCCAAGGAATGGATGGTTCGGACGTAAAGGCAGGTTGGGTGAAATGTGGATCGAGCTATGAGAAAGTCACCGGGACGGAGAAGAAAGTCATTCGTGCGGCAGCAAAAGCTGCATTGCGTACAGGCGTTTCGATAACGACGCATACATCCAAAGGCTCGATGGTGTTTGCCCAGGTGGAGTTGCTTACGGCCGAAGGGCTCTCTCCGAGTCGAATCAACATTGGTCACCTTGACCGATACACCCTTCAACCTGGGTACCTATTTAAGTTAGCTCGAACCGGTGTCTACTTCGCGTTTGATAATGTTGGCAAACTCAAATATGCGCCTGATAGCTTGCGAATTGAGATGCTCAAGATGTTGATCGCTGAGGGGTTTGGCAAGCAGATCCTCCTTTCAACGGACAGTGGTCGGCAGTCCTATTTCAAATCGTATGGCGGATGGCCTGGGTTTGCTTATGTATTGAATACCTTTATCCCGATGATGCAGGCAGCAGGCATCAGCGAGGAGGATATTCATGCATTGACGGTTACTAATCCGAGGAATTTTATTGCGTTTGAGCCAATCTAGGTGTTAAAGCCCAATTGAGCTCGAGGAGAGAATATGGCTCGATTGCCAGAAATACTCACTGTCTGTGGTGTTGGATTCGGAACAAGTTTACTCCTCCGGATGGCGGTTGAAGATATTCTCGCGGATGAAGGCTTGGTTGCGAAGGTCGCTGCCTGGGATTCAGGTACTGCAAAAGGGCAGGCCGTTGACATTATTGTCTGCGCTCAAGATCTCGTTGGTCACCTCGAAGGTTTTCGAGGGAGGATCGTACCGGTGATCGAAATCACCGATAAGGTTGCCCTAAAGGAACGTCTATTGCCGGTGCTTCATGAAGTCATCGCTGAAATCGAGTCGAAGTGAAGGGAGGTGGGGCTAACGCTGACTGAATCTTGCTGATCAACATTGTATGCGAGGAGGAAAAGCTTCAACGAATACTCACGATTTATTACCCCACCAACCGGCGAATATGTATTGAATAGGAGATACGAGGATGAATGTCTTATCCATCCTACTTCAGTTGTTGACGATCCCGGCAATTCTCGTGGGCATCGTAGCGCTTTTGGGTTTGCTTCTTCAGAAAAAAACCGGCACTCAGGTTATCCTTGGTACAACGAAGACCATTTTGGGCTTTCTCATCCTGAACATTGGCGTTAGTGCAACAGTTGGAGCCTTGGGCAATTTCGACAAGCTGTTTACCGCCGCCTTCGGTGTTACGGGTATCTACTTTGATGACAATCTCGCTGTCGGTGCAATGATGAGCGAGATCGGGCAGCAGGTTGGATTGGTGATGGTATTTGGTTTCCTCGCCAATATCCTCTTCGCCCGAATCACCAAAGCTAAATATATCTATCTAACCGGACATAAGGTTTGGCATATGGCGGGTGGGGTAGCCTTTGCGCTCGTAACGCTCGGCATGGGAGGAATCCCCCTGGTCGTTATTGGTGCATTGACGCTGGGATTGTATATGGTCCTACAGCCGGCGATCCTTCAACGGTTCACGCGTCAGGTGATCAAGAGTGATGAGTTCGCTGTCGGCCACACCATGGGATCCGTATACCTTCTAGGGTCTTGGATCGGACAACTGCTTGGAAAGAAAGAATCCAGCATCGAAGAAGTCAAGATGCCTTCGCAATTGGAGGCTTTCCGAGACATTGCCGTTGCCTTCTCGATGATCATGTTCCTGATGTTCGCGATTCCAGCGATTTTCGCGGGTGATGCGGCAGCGGAACTGTCGGGTAGCCAACATCCAGTTGTCTGGATTATCCTGCAAGGCCTCACGGCTGCTGGCGGCATTCTGGTGATCCTGCAGGGTGTCCGCATGTTCATCGGTGAACTGATCCCGGCCTTCCGCGGCGTTGCCGAGAAGCTGGTTCCTGGCTCCATACCAGCTCTTGACTGCCCGGTGGTGTTCCCATTCGCTCCGACCGGTGTGGTTGTAGGCCTGGTTACAGGATTTATCGGCTGGTTGATCGGCATGTTCCTCTGTAATGTGCTTAACCTGGCCGTAGTTCCTGTGCCCTCCATGATCGCCATCATGTTCGGCTGCACCACAGCAGCAGTTTATGGCAACGCCACTGGTGGCGCTCGAGGTTCCATTGCGGCAGGTTTCATCACCGGCATCTTGTGGCCAATCGCAGGCGCGCTTTTCTATCCAGTGCTGCCGTTTTCAGAATATGGGGCGGCGACAGGGGCAGGGTTGATGACACCGGATATCTACATCGTTGCGAGCCTAGTTAAAGGGATTGGTTTACTTATTAAGTTGATCTTTGGGCTTGGGTGATCTCCTCTGAATGGAGGGGGTTCTGAGATGAAATCTACAAGCAAGGCTATCTCGCCTTGACTTACTCAGAACCTCCTCACTCTCAGTAGGTGACGGAATCCTTTAGATGTCGCTAGCAAAATATCTAACTCCGAATCGAATCCGGATCAGGTTGGATGCGGTAGATTGGCGCGACCTGATCGAACAGGTTGGAGACATCATGCTCCAAGCTGGTGATATCGAGGAGCGGTATATCAACGCTATGAAGCAGGTCACGGAGGAGATGGGGCCGTATTCAGTGATAGCACCGGGTGTTGTTTTACTGCATGGACGTCCCGAAGATGGCGTGCTTCGAATTTCCTTTGTTGCGGCAACACTTAAAAAAGAAATCAATTTCGGGTCAGCCAATGATCCTGTACTGCTTGCGATCGGGATGGGAGCACTTAATCATAGCAGTCACATCGAAGCACTTCGCGATTTGGCTCAACTATTAAATGATAAGGAAAAGGTTTCGACACTCATTGAGTCGAAGACGGTGGACGAATTTATTCGGGTTCTCAATGCATCCTGAGGACGAAGACGAAGAGCGAACCGTGCAATATATCTGACTACAAGGGGAATTTAGATGAAGAAAAATCTCCTTTCCATCGAGCGTATCTTCGAAACCGGTGTGATGGCGGCAGCAAGGATATCCTCTGCAGAGGATGCGAAACAGGTTGTTGAAGCATTGGCGGATGGTGGAGTAGTTGCTACAGCCTTCTCGATGACGATGGCTGATGCTCTGCAGGCTATAGAGAATGTATCAGGAAGGAATTATTCTCATTTATCGGTTGGAGCCGGAACGGTCTTGGACGCTGAATCGGCACGAATGGCTATCCTTGCTGGCGCGGAATTCATTGTCTCACCAACCATCAATCTTGAGGTAATGAAGTTATCTCATCGCTATGGAATACCCGTACTTCCCGGAGCATTAACCCCGAATGAAATTCTCTTTGCCTTTGAACTCGGTTGCCCTATCGTTAAGGTTTTTCCGGGTGGCAACCTCGGTCCAGCCTATATCAAATCCTTATTAGGCCCGTTCAAGCACATTCCGCTTATGCCAGATGGCGGTGTTACGCTGGACAATGCCATGGATTTAATTCGAGCTGGTGGAGCAGCTCTGGGTATTGGAGGAAGCCTTGTAAAGTCGCAAGCCATAGCGAACGGGGAATTTCAGCAATTAACTGAATTAGCCAGCAAGTTCACATCAATTGTAGCGCAAGCACGTGAGGAAATGGCTGGCTAATTCCATTTGCTGTTGTCATTTCTGATGAATACATAGACGAAAGATATGTCAACTCCAGCACATAACCTCCAGCGCCAGACATTGATTATCCTTGATCTTGATGGCACGCTAATCAGCGTGTTTAAATTTCATGCTAGATCCTTGGACAAAGTGGTGAGGCGGGTATGGGGGATACCCAACCAGGTTCCAATGCATCAACGATTCGGTATCCCTCAACGGGAGATATTGAGGCGGATTTGTGAGATCGGAGGGATATCTCCTTCCCGTTATGAGCGGGATCTTTCGTCCGCTGTCCTGGGCCTGGCGCAGGAGATGAGCTCCTCGCTTCCCAACGATCTATCACCATTCATTCTGCCAGGTGTTGTTGATTTGCTTCAGGAATTCCAGTCGATGACGTCTACCTTCCTTGCGTTGGCAACAGGAACTTCAGGTCCAACAGCAGAAATACTATTGGAACGAAGTCACCTTAAATCCTATTTCCCAGCCGCTTCTTTTGGGAATGAGTGCAATACGAGACCAGAACTCGTGAAGCTTGCTGTCGAGCGATCCATTAGGTATTACGACATCGACGAAGAAGATCTCAGGGTCATAACGGTTGGTGATGCCCCGACGGATATTGAAGCGGGCCAGGCCATTGGAGCCTATACCGTTGCCGTCGCGTCAGGTAGGATATCGAAGGAAGAACTCCGTCATTATAAACCAGACTTGATCTTGGACAGCTTATTGAATGCGGCTTCAGCCATCATTGGCCTGCCGAAAGGTTAACTCTATTACGCAGTCGTACGATTAATAGCAATTCAAGGAAAGTAGCTGCAGGTTAGTGCAGAAATCAGTATCACAATCATCCCAAAAACCATAGATAAACCCAATTTTGCGGTTAATCGGAATCAGGATATCGAAACCCCCAGCCGGTCTCTCTCTCCAGATGGAATTTCTAGTACAGGACGAATAGGATGCTTATATTTTCATCATTCATTGCTTATGCTGTGACCAAGTATTTCATCAATTTCTAATCATCGCAATTGGTATGCAGGATCGGCAATGCAGAAGAAAGGCTATTGGAAGTGATCTGTAAGCTTAGCCCGATGAAATCTGACCTAGAGTCATAGATACCAATTCTTGGTTCTCGAACAACATCTTGGGGGGCCATGCCAGAAATCTTAAACGCACATTCCTCGTTCTCGGTCGATCCAATGCATTCAGCTGATGATCTCTCTTCCCATGACTTGCAGGAGGGGAAGGCCGCCTATTTAAAGCGCCTGAAACGGCTTGTGCTCGACGAAGCGCATGCCGGTCGTGTGCGCATAGAACGCATCTGGTCGAAACCGATCCCCGAACGCGTGTCGGGTGCGTACTGCATTGAAGGGATCGAGATCCTCGAAACCCTACACGAAGGTGATTTACGGCTCGGTTGCACGGTCAACCGCTCCCGCTTCCGGGAGGGGGACATCCTGTGCTTGAATCGCGGCGATCCACATCGCCAACCGGCGATTAACGTCACGTTGCTGGAAGATCATGAGACCGAGCTCGTGGTTTCACCGCAGGAGCTTGACATCCCCTGGACGACCATCTTGGAGCAGAAGCAGGGGTGGTTGCTTGACATCGGATTCCTCGACCTCTCAGGATTTATTCTCAACGCGTTGGATGAGGTGGGCGATACCGTGATCGGCCGTGAGCACATCCTGCCGCTCCTGATGGGCGATGAGCGGCCGAGGCTCGAGACCGCCCGCATCGAGCGTGGCCTGGCGCTGGCGGAGGAGGCGGGCTTGAATTGGAGTCAGCAGGAAGCGTTTGCCCATGCCTACGCCACCGATTCTTTCTATCTAATCCAGGGTCCGCCGGGAACCGGGAAGACGCGGGTGTTGGCCCACCTCGCTGGTGCTCTGGCGGAGGAAGGCGAGCGCGTGCTCATCACCGCCTTCACCCATCGCGCCATCAACAACGCGTTGAACGCCATGGCCAAATTCGCGCCCGACACACCGGCGGCGAAGATCGGTCATCCCAAGCAGGCTGATGATTTACAGGTTGAAAACTATCCATCCTTCGCTTCGTCGCCGATGGCAGAGATGAGCGGTGGCTACGTGCTGGGCGGTACACCTTTTGCTACGCGCACGAGCCGCCTAGGTGGGGTCGAATTTGATTCGGTCCTGATCGATGAGGCTAGCCAGGTGACACTTCCGCTGGCGCTGATGGCCATGCTCGCCGGCCGGAAATATGTCTTCATCGGTGACCACCAGCAGCTACCGCCGGTGTTGGTCTCACAACCGGTGTGGGACACCTTCCAGTATTCCGTCTTTGGCGATCTCGTCGATCGCGGCTTCGACACGATGCTACGCGAGACTTATCGTCTCAACCAGGATCTGGTAGCCTGGCCCAATAAACATTTCTACGAAGGCCTGTTGACCCCAGCCGAGGGTGTCGCCGAACGTAAGGTTGCCTACCGAAAGTGGCCGTCAAAGCACGAATTCCCACTGCATCCGAAGCGTTCGAAGGTCTTCATCGACCTTGGGCATCGCAATGCAACCACCCGCAGCACGAGCGAAGCCCGCATGATCGCCGATCTAGTGGAGACTGTGCTCGCTAGCGGATTTCCGCCGGAGGAGATCGGCATCGTCACGCCCTATAGAGCGCAGGCGCGCGAGATCAAGTCGATGCTGCGGCGGATTCCCGACCGTGGCGACCTGACAAAACAGATCGTCGTCGACACGGTGGAGCGTATGCAAGGTCAGGAGCGTGAGCTGATCATGCTCTCGCTGACCACCTCCAATCCAACCTTTGCACTCGATCTTGCGGATTTCTTCTTCCAACCACAGCGATTGAACGTGGCGGTGACGCGGGCACGTACGAAGTTGATTATTGTCGGCAGCACGCATCTCTTCGAGCTCCGGTCGGACGACGAGGATATCCAAGCGGCGATCGCACGCCTTGAAGACCTGGTGCGCAGCTGCGATTACTGTGTTCCTGAGGCGGAGATGTAGCACATGGCGAAATTCATGCCCAACTCTCCTCCAGGTTCACTGACACCTGTCGTAGCCAAGGTTGTACGAGCGCTAAAAGCGCTGCCTGATGAGGATTTCATCATCTGGCACCGTCTCTCGATATGGGAGGATCTGGGTCCCGACTTCTTCATCTTAACGAAGGATCAGCGGGTGGCTCTGCTGAAAGTATCCGATGCCTCAACCCGCGATATCCTTTGGGTGAGCCAACCGGCGTTGATGCCCGCCGACGAAAACGGCCCCGCGCTAGGCGTGACTGAGGGCGAGGCTTTACGGTCCTTCACGGAGAAACTGTTGACAGAGCCGGGATCGGCCGAGCTCACGCACATCCCCCAGCTAATCGTCTTTCCTAACCTGCGCGAAAAAAAACTCTCCCAAGCTGCCCGCCTAACGCAGAAGAACGGGATAGTCTGGGTTCCGGGGGAGGGCCTCAAACCGGAGCGCTTGCTTCGAGGTCTTGAAAAGCACTTGAGCCAACCGTTGTCTTCTGACAACATTCAGGCCTTACGTAAAGCCTTTACTCCGGAGGTTGTCATTCCAGTGGACTTTACCGTGCGCAAGCCGATCGAGCGCAAGGTCGAAGCCGAGCTCACCGAATACTTGCTCGACTACGATCAGGAGTGGTTGCTGAAGTGTGACCTGGATCTGAACGATGCCGCCCGGCGTGCCTCGCAGGATTTCAGCGTGCGTGTGATCAACGGCGTGGCCGGCAGCGGGAAGTCGCTTATCATTGTCTACCGGGCTTTGTTGCTGCGCCGGCTTTTCCCGCATAAACGCATTCTGGTGCTAACCCATAACCGACCGCTCATGCGCGACCTGGCGGCGCGCTATGCGATTCTAAACGAAGGCGACGACGGCGTGGAATGGCGCACGTTCATGACCTGGTGCATGTCGCTCTACCCGAATCAGGTTGAGATCGATGAGCGGATCAGCCATACGGAGCGTGAGCAGCTGATTTCTGAAGTGTGTCACGATCATCTGGGGGATACCGCCGTCACACCCACGATGCTTGAGTCGGAGATCGATTGGTTCAAGGATCAACTCATCACCAGGCGTTCTGAGTACCTGATGGCGGATCGCACCGGTCGCGGTTTCGCCTTGCAGGAGAGTATGCGTCAAAAAATCTTTGATGCGATGTCCGATTACAGCGGACGCCTTGAAGGACGGGGTCGGACCGATTGGGGTGGGGTGGTTAAGCGATTGTGGGGGATGATCGAATCGGGTGAGGTAGACCCGCCCAGTTACGACGTCATCCTGGTCGATGAAGCGCAATTCTTCGCGCCGATCTGGTTTGAACTCGTCAAGCGGGTGCTCAACCCACAGAATGGACACCTGTTCCTCGTCGCCGATCCGACACAAGGCTTTCTCAAGCGCGGCCAATCGTGGTTGTCGAGTGGGCTCGAGGTGCGAGGACGTTCACACCGCCTCGATCGCAGTTACCGCACCACGCTCCAGATCCTCGGTTATGCCGTCAACCTGTATCGGGCGCGCGTCCCGACCGACGAGGAGGAGATCGTCGTCCCAAATCTACTCGACATGCCGGCTGGGGTGGTGCCATTCATCGTACAGGTAAGCAGCCCGCAAGATGAGATCACACGCGTGGTCAACGAGATCTCCAATTTGATTGATGCTGGGGTGCAGAAAGGGCAAATCCTCGTCATCCATACCGATTGGCCTGGTGTCGATACGATCATCGAGCGCTTGAATCAGAAGTATGGGCCGGGCACGGCGGTTGACCCGAAGGATGAGCATCGTCGTGATCAAATCCGGGTCTGCACGTTGAACGCCGTGACTGGGTTGGAGAGCCCGATCGTTTTCCTGATTGGATTGAATCTGTTGTATGAGCAGGAGCAGAGCCTGCGTATCTCAGATGAAGAGCGAGTCGAGTTGATCCGCGACAACACACGCAAGATCTATATGGCCATCACTCGTGCCGGCCAGCGGGTGGTGATCACTTATTGTGGTGCGATGCCAGAGTGGCTGGATCCGACGAATGGACGTCAAGTGAGAGGTGGAACGTGATCTCGTGGCTTTATTCCTTCGATGGCTAGAAGGAAGATTGTAATAAGTAAAAGGCCATCCCACGGCTGGCCCCTCAAGTTGGCCATATTACTTTAGAATCTTTGAAGGGTACTCGGGGGAATGGCCAGTACCTTTATGCAGGCCTATGATTGATATTTCTGTTTACCATCGTAATCGACAACATATTCATTAAGTTCTAGCCTGAGTATGCCCAGGATCAATTTGGACATTTTGTCTTTCTACCCCTTCTACATCTCACATCCTATGATTTGTTCGGATAAATAGTCAACTGACTTGTGACAATTATAATCACTTAAAGTGACTATAATAGTCACATGGATGATACAAAGGATGAAGGCGCTAGTCTGGATTTGCAACCCTTGCGTTCGCTTGGGGAAATCCTGGCCGCTGAAGGACAAATGATTGCCGTCGTTGCGGTCGGGGGGTCGGCTTTGATATTGCAGGGCTTTGTCCAGAGAGCGACTCAAGATATTGACATCATTGCCCTGGGAA
>Ga0307426_1002278_pt1 | contig 12058 bp, 9 predicted proteins | sample SalMarWE160340MG_FD_202165 | JGI IMG/M metagenome (GOLD analysis project Ga0307426, IMG submission 202165) | Salt marsh sediment microbial communities from the Plum Island Ecosystem LTER, Massachusetts, United States - WE1603-40 | ecosystem: Environmental > Aquatic > Marine > Intertidal zone >... | reverse complement strand
GCTTTATCCCAACACTCAAATACCTTTTCAGTCTCACCAAGACCAGCATATACAAAGGCTTTAAAGCTCCATGCAACATATTTCTTTTTAGAAATGACATCCAGTCTTTCAAGCACTTTCTTCGCTTCTTCTTTCTGACCTAACAATCCGTAACACATGCCTAAAAAACCCAGTCCATATGTCAGATCTTTGGATAGACTTTCAGCTTTCTGGAGATATTCCAAAGCCTGGTCGTACATCTCATTCTCCATGTACGCAATCCCTTTCCAGATATAAACCCATGGGAAATTGGGATCGATTTCGATTGTTTTCCGATATTGTTCAAAGGCTTTATCGTATTGACGCGAAAAGTGAAAAACAACTCCTGCTATTGCATTGATCATCGACGAGATCGGATCCAGCTCCAGGGCTTTCTGCGCTTCTACGATGGCTTCATCGAAACGTCCCAAACCCATGAGGAATATGGCATACCATTCATGGCCGGTCGCATAATTAGGATTGAGCTCCAGAGCTCGTCTATACTCCTCATTAGCCAATTCCCAGTCCCAATCAAAATATGTATGCACCCAGGCCATAGATGTGTGTGCTTCGCCGATCCTTTCATCTATCTCTAACGCTTTGCCAGCCGCCGCTCGTGCCCTTGAAAACGCTTCCTCTGGCGGGAGGAAACAGAAGTGCCCGGCAATATTAAAGGTGTCGGCGATACCCACATAAGGAAGTGCATACAGAGGATCGATCTCGATCGCTTGTCGGAAACTTGCAAGCGCTTTATCAAACCCAACTTCATTCCGTCTGTTCCAAAAGTAGAGACCCTTTAAATAGGCATTGTAAGCTTCCTTATCCTCTGTGTGATGCTTAACTAACGCAGCTTTTTCTTCTCCTAAAAGTTTTACTTTTAGCTTATCCACGATCGCTAAAGATATTTCGTCCTGGATGGCAAAAATATCATCCATGTCGCGATCATATTTTTCAGACCACACATGGAATCCGTCAGCCACATTAATCAATTGGGCTGTGATCCTCAATCGGTCACCTGCTTTCCGTATGCTTCCCTCGAGAACAGTTTGAACTTTCAACTTCTTACCTACCTCGAAAATATCGTAACCCTTTCCCATGAATTGAAAGGACGAAGTGCGAGAAGCCACCTGCAAATTCTCGATTTTAGAGAATCCGTTGATAAGCTCCTCGGCCATTCCTTCACAAAAATACTCCTGGTCCCTCTGAGGGCTCATGTCTACAAAGGGAAGGACAGCAATAGAGGGTTTCTTTTTCACGTGCTGTACTCTAGTGGATGAGGATGAAGGTTTGCCCCCTGAAGCGAACGGCTTCAGGTCTAAAATCATGGTCTGCATATCCTCATATCGATCGCTAACGTCTTTCTCAAGCGCTTTTTGAACGATATGGTCCAAGTTTGAGGGGATCCCCTCCCGTAAACGTGAGACTGGTTCCAGTTCTTCATTGAGGATCGAGTGGATCGCTGCCGAATCATGGTAAGCCTTAAAGGGACGTTCACCAACCAACATTTCGTATAGCATCGCACCTAATGACCATATATCTGTTCTGTGGTCGACTTCATCACCCTTGGCCTGCTCTGGTGACATATAGGCCACAGTGCCCATAATTGTCGCTGTTTTGGTAAAATCTACACCCCAGGACAGCTTCGCTAAGCCAAAATCCATGATCTTCGCCTGGCCTTTTTCTGTAAGCATAATGTTGGCCGGCTTGATGTCTCTGTGAATAATCTCTTTTTCGTGAGCTTCCTTAAGGCCATCGGCAACCTGGATAGCAATCTCCAGAGCGTTTTCTACATCCATGAGGCCTGATTTTAATCTATCCTTAAGATTTTGGCCCTCAATATACGCCATGACAATAAAAATCTGACCTTCGATCTCATTGATTTCATAGACAGTACAGATATTCGGATGGTCCAATGCCGCAGCCGCTTGGGCTTCCTGAACAAAACGCTCTTTGGCTTCAGGATCGGCTGTGAATTTTTTAGGGAGAAACTTTAGCGCAACGACCCGCTTCAGCTTCGTATCCTCTGCTTTATACACCACTCCCATCCCGCCTTCCCCGATCTTTTCGAGGATCTTGTAGTGAGAGATGGTTTTACCGATCATTTTGTCCATATTGACTGAAGTTCACTCTAACAAAAGAAACTTTTCCGCTAAACAACCACAATGGCCCCTTAAATCAGATGATTGTCTTATATCAAAAGACCCTGATCGAAGTCAACTTGACCATAAACGTCTCTTCAATACGCTGTGAGTCGTCGAACTTTTGGACTCATCATGTCTCAGTGTGTCAGTCGTTTTACTAAGGATGTATAGGGCAAGGCTTTAATCTTGTTGAGGATACGGTTCAGTTGTGTGATGTTCGTGATCTCTAATGTCGCACTTATTACAGAGAGAGGATCATTGGGACGTGTGTTGAGGCTCGAGGTCAATATAATGGCACCTTCTTTCTCAGCAATGACTGCAATTTCTTTGAGCAATTTTTTTGGATTTGTGCCTTCGACCAAGATCTTAACGGCATAAACCTGCCGGCCTTTTCCCCAATCGACTTCGATAAGGCGGCTGTTATCCTTTTGGCGAATGATATTGTGGCAATCACGGCGATGAATCGTGACGCCGCGGCATTGAGTCACAAAACCTACGATATCATCACCAGGAAGAGGCCGGCAGCATAAAGCTGTTCGTGTCAGAAAATCCTTCATCCCTCTGACTAAGACTTTCGGAACAATTGATTGTGATGGTGCTGCGGTTTCGGTTAAGATGTCTTTTTCAATCTCGCGGTCTTTCCGCTGTGGTTTATGATCTTTGCGAATCAAAATTTCGCTGATATGTTGAGCGCTGATCTCGCTCCGTCCGATCGCTTCAAACAGATCAACTGGCTTTTTGTATTTGAACAGACCGGCGATTTCTTCATAATTTTTATCCCTCAGTGAAAACCGTTTGAGCTCTCGCTCGAGAATCTCTCGACCGCGAGTTGCACTCGACTCACGCTCTTGTTTGCGGAACCAGATGCGGATCTTCTGCTTTGTCCTGGGCGAAAACGCATAACCCAACTTGGGATTCAGCCAGTCGCGGCTGGGGCGTTTCTCCTTGGCTTTAACAATGTCCACTCTATCCCCATTCTGGAGCTTATAATCCAGAGAGACCAATTTGCCGTTGACTTTGGCTCCTCTGCAGCGGTGACCCAGATCCGTATGCACACGATAGGCAAAGTCAAGAGGTGTCGAACCTTGGTGGAGGTCGACAATGTCTCCCTTTGGAGTAAAAACGTAGACAACCATCGAAAAGGGTGGAGTCTTCAGAGACTGGAAGTACTCTCTGGATTCCATCAATTCCTGCTGCCACTCGAGAAGGATCCTGAGATAGGAGATTTTAGTTTCGATCTTGGTATCGTAGCCTGCCTTCTCTTTGTACCTCCAATGGCTGGCCACTCCGAATTCGCCGATCTGGTGCATCTCCTGGGTACGGACCTGGATCTCAAGGGGCTTTTTCTGGGGCCCGACAACAGCCGTATGGATCGAGCGATAACCGTTAGATTTGGGATTGGCGATGTAATCGTCGAATTCTTCTTTGACTGGCAGCCATAAGTTTCTGATCACATCGAGCGATGCATAGCAATCCTTAATGCTATTCACAATGATACGGACTCCCCGAATATCGTAGATCTCTTGAAAATCCCTGCCTGTGTCCTGCATCTTTTTGTAAATGCTGTAGATGTGTTTGGGGCGTCCCAAGATCTCAGCTGTGATTCCCTCTTCCTCGAGCTTACGTCTCAGTGTCCTTATGATTGCACTTATCTGTTCTTTGCGCTCATCCTGGCGTTCGTCGAGCAGCTGGTCTATCTCGTTATACTTCTCAGTATCGAGATACCGAAGGGCCGCGTCCTCCAATTCCCCTTTCATCGACCACATTCCCAGTTTGTTGGCGAGAGGGGCGAATATGTACAGAGTCTCTTCAGCTATTCTTTTTTGCCTGGATAGGGAGAGAGACTCAAGATCCCGCATTCGATCCAGCTGTTCGGCCAATTTGATGATAACCACCCGGGCATCATCAGCCATGGCTAAGAACATTTTTTGCAGATGCTCCACATTTTCGTCCTTAAGTTTTTCCCAGGTTATGCGGCTAATGAGCGTGAATCCTTCCAGCAGCTTCGCTGTATCATCACCGAATTGTTCCCGGATCGTCTCGAAGGGGATGTTGATTTTAAGGGGCACATCGTGGAGCAAAGCTGCAGAGATAGCAGAGGGATCAAACTTAAGCTTCGCCAGTTCCATGGCCGTTGCCAGGGAATGCTGGACAAGGGATGACGGGGAATCTTTTTTCTGTCCTTCAAAGACTTCGGTGGCAAATGTCAAGACACGACGCAAGAACTCCAAATCACTCTTGGTTGTATATTTTTGAACTTCTTGGATGAGTGCTTCGATTTTCACGACGGGAATATTCAAGAGCCAAGCTGTTTCTTAATTTCTTTTACGAAGAAATCCACAGTCTTTTCTAAATAGACAACACCCTTTTTGGCTGAAGCCTTTGTCGGATCCCCCAACACTCCGTTTTCCGTTAACTCCGGCATCCCTTTATCAAGAATAATTTCAATCTCTTTCTGCCCTAAAGGTCCGAGGTAACCCGGAGCGAACCGCTCTTGTGCAACCAGGTTCTCAGCCAGCGCGAGAATGAACGATGTCTCACTCTCTCCTGCGTGAGCACCGGCCTCTTCTGCGGTGACTCCAAAACCTTCGGAAAATTTCATGAGTGCATCCGTAAAACCCAAAAGATCTGTAAAGCCGATAATTCTGAGGCCGGGATATTTGGGCTTGAGCTCATCGAGGGCTTCTTGGACGACTGAAAAATTACCGCCGTGGCTGGGCAGCAGGATGAGAGTTGAAAAACCATTCTTTGCAAGACTGTCCACATAATCATGAATGATGGATTTAAGCGTAGACGATCGAAGGGAGATTGTTCCTGTGAATGCCATATGATGATCCGAACACCCCGGCCTGATCGTCGGAGCCTGTAAAACATTTCCCAACTCTTGGGCGACTCTAAAAGCGAGGGCATCTCCGATTATGGTATCGGTCTTCGTGGGGAGATGACTCCCATGCTGTTCAGTCGAGCCGATGGCAAAAACTGCAGTTGTATATCCCTTTTTAATGGCCTCTTTGATGTCCAAGGAATTCATATCTTCCATGCGGATCGTTCTCATCATTTGTCCTCCTTCTGTCTTGAGGGTAGTATTCAAACTTTAAGGCAAACATCCGCCTAAGTCAAACACAACCAAAATGGATTGATAATACAAAATGAACTCATCTCGGCACTTGGAATTCAAAGAAATGACACGCTGTCCTCCTAAGGAAGACAAATGAAAAGAGATATTGTTAGATTAAGCGTCAAATGTCAAAACACGGTCCCTATTCGTTAGACATGTTCGATAGAGGTGTAGTTGGAGATCTCTGAATTCGTGGTGCAGAGGTCATTTACGGAGAGCTTGTGAACATCGTCATTTGCGGTCAACCGTGCAAAATCTTTGAGCTCCTCTGTAGAAACTTTCAAGAAATTTTCAAGTCCTCTGGCTGATTCTTCGACATTCAACCTTGCCCGCAATTCCGGGTTCTGTGTTGTGATTCCCATAGGGCATTTACCTGTATGGCAGATCCTGTACTGCTGGCAGCCTATGGCCATTAAAGCAGCCGTGCCGATGGCAATGGCGTCTGCTCCCATGGCGAGCGCTTTGATAAAATCAGATGAGACTCTGAAGCCCCCCGTGATCAAAAGGGACACATCGGTTATATTATTCTCTGTGAGATACTTCTTGGCCCGTTGGAGAGCATACATCGACGGAACGGACGCAGCCATTTTGACCAGCTTCGGGGATGCCCCCGTGGCACCCGCTCTTCCATCAATGGTGACAAAATCAGGTTCGGCATACAAAGCCACCTCAAGATCTGCTTCCACGTTTCCTGCGGCAAACTTAATTCCGACGGGTTTTCCCCCTGAAACAGTCCGTAACCATTCCACTTTTTTCTTGAGCTCATCTCTGTTTGTGATGTCACCGAAATGGGAAGGGCTGATGATGTCTTCCCCTTCATGAAATCCCCGAATTTTGGCCACTTCTTCGGTGACCTTTTTCCCGGGTAAATGGCCTCCCATTCCAGGCTTGGCCGATTGTCCGATCTTGATCTCTATGGCATCCACCTTTTTGAGGTTATCCTCTGTAACGCTGTATTTATTAGGGACATACTCGAATATGTATTTGTAGGCGTTCTCCAATGACTCTGGGAGGATTCCTCCTTCGCCTGAACACATCGCAGTTTGAACAGCAGCGCTCCCTTTTGCCAAAGCGATCTTTGCTTCTCTGGATAGTGCGCCAAAAGACATGTGGGTGACATAAATAGGGGTTTCGATGACCATAGGCTTATTGGCCTTTGGACCGATCGTTGTTGTTGTGTTTACGGGGACGTCATGGTTGAGAGGAATATTTGCCAGTTGTGCGCCTTTAACGAGTATGTCATCCCAAGATGGAGTAGGCATCCGTGTGCGCATGGGCTCGATGATCGACAGGCCTGTTTCAGCCATTTCATGGATATCCGCCATGTGACCTTCAAGCTCATCGGACAATCTCTTGAATTCATCGGGAGACCCGGATGTATCCTTGGGTTCTCCATCAGATACATCCGGGCCAGGTGCTGCATTGACTTTTTTCCATGCGGATTTGCCGGATTCACAGACATGGCAGCTCCAGTCATCTGTAAGCTCGTCCCACTTCCTTCCTTCTTTCTCTTCGTTAAATTCCGTATCGCAGACGGAGCACTTATAAATGGCCATGTTTTCTCCTCGAACTAGAAATCAAGGCTTGCCGGTTCGTAATACTCTCTCGGGTTCTTGCAGGACGGGCACTTTGGAGGAGGCTCGGTCCCTTCAACAGTGTAACCGCAGACGCTGCATTTCCACTTGATCGGCTGCTCTCTTTTAAAAACTGTACCATTCTTCACCATCTCTAACAGTTTTTTATAGCGCTCCCTGTGTTTTTCTTCAATCTTGCCGATCATTTTGAACAAAATGGCTGCCTCTTGGTTCCCTTCCTCCTCAGCTTCTTTGGCGAAGGTCGGATACATCTCGACCGTTTCATAATGCTCTCCGCTTATGGCGGCTTCCAAGTTCTCAGCCGTTGTGCCTACGCCCTTTAAAAGTTTGAAGTGGTCGCGGGCATGCTCCCTTTCATTCGCAGCGGTCTCTTCAAAGATCTTAGCGATGTAGTGGTAGCCCTCTTCCCTCCCAACTTCTGCAAAATAGGTGTACTTGTTTCTCGCTTGAGATTCACCTGCAAAAGCAGCTTTGATGTTTTCTTCCGTTTTACTCATGGTTAGACTCCTTTATTGAATTTTTTATTTATCAAAATGCAAATTAAGACATACTCTTCTTGCATTTTTTACAAACCCCTTTCAAAACAACTCGCTTGCTTATAATATCATAATTGTCCCTTATGTTTCCTGGAACCTCCAAATTGTCATAATCTTCATTGTAAAAATCAAAAATCTCTCCACAATTCACACAATAAATATGATGATGGCTTTCTGTGTTGGGATCAAAACGTCTTGGCCCGCTGGAGCTTCTGACGATATCAACAAGCCCAATATCCGCAAAAGTGAGAAGAGTCCTGTTCACCGTGTCATAAGAAATATTGGGGTAGTCTTTATGGATAGCATTGAACACATCCTCAGCCGATGGGTGTTCTAGGGATTTGAAAATCTCCTTGTATATGGCACACCTTTGGGGCGTTATCTTAAGGTTATGACTTTTGCATTTTTCGATAAAAGAATCGAGACATTCCTGAGTTTTTTTTAATTGCATATAATTATTAAATAATAATATTTATTATTTGTCAAGAAATTTTTTCCATTTTCTATTTTTTTTATTGCCTGGATCATTAAAGAGTTGAGTGGAAATCGGATTTGGAGCTTCACCGGCGAGGCCGTGATCGGCGAAGTTTGGTTGGTTAGGTCGGATCGTGATGAGCTATCTACTGCACTCCGACCAATTTCTTGACCACATCGACTCCCGTGGCGGCGTCAGCGGCGTAGCCATCTGCCCCTATTTTCTCCGCGTAGATCTGTGTGACAGGCGCACCCCCGATGATAACTTTCACAGAGTTTCGTAGACCGGCTTTTTCCAATCCCTCTATTACAGTTTTCATGTTTATCATCGTTGTCGTCAGAAGTGCAGACATCCCTACAATATCCGGATTTTCGTTCTTGGCAGATTCCACAAATCTATCCGCATGCACGTCGGCTCCGAGATCGATGATCTCAAAACCAGCTCCCTGGAGCAGCATGCCGACGATATTCTTCCCAATGTCATGCAGGTCTCCTTGGATAGTTCCGATAACGGCTTTCCCCAGAGGTTTCACATTCTTCTCGGCCAACAGAGGCCTCAAAATGTTTAAACCCACTGTCATGGCTTTTGCTGAAACCAAAACTTCAGGGATAAAACATTCATTGTTTTTAAACTTCTCGCTGATGATGTTCATTCCTGCAACAAGGCTGTCATTCATGATCAACTCTGCGGGTATTTCCTGGCCAAGGGCTTCATTCACCAGATCTTCCACAGCCTCTGAGTGGCCTTTTTGGACTTCGTCGGCGATTTTTTCAAATATTGTCATTTTCCCCTCCCCCACGTTGTGTGTCCTAAAGCGCTCTTTGCTAAACTGTCACATGGCATCATCCGGATTAGCTTAACAGAACAATCCAGAGAAATGAATGTCCCCTTCTGTGACATCTTACGCAGGAATGTCTCAAGATCAAACGACATAATCATCATCCTCCATCTTATGGAGCTCTTCTGCTACGGCTTTGCGGACTTCTTCAGGCATGTCTTTCTCTCTCTCGAGCATCTTCCTCAGCCCCTTACCCACTCCGTCATCGATGAAATAGGGTTTCACAAAAACCGAATTCCATGTTCTTTCCTCGAAGGAGCGACCATCCAGCATCTCGAAGAAACTCTTTATGCCCTTTTCCGGATCCCCCTCTATTTCTCTGAAATAAGATCCATAGATATGAAGAGAGTCACTGATATCCACATATCGACCTAGAGTGACTTTTTTCCCTATATTCTCAGCGATACGCTCTGCGATCCTCCGCATGAGTGTCGTTAGGGCGATGACATTTTCGAACCAGGCCTTGAACAGATCACGGCTGCGCCAATGGGTGTTCATGTTCAAGATATAACCGCCTTCGCCATCCTCACAGAGTCGCCCCCAGACCCTCTGGAGACAGGGGGGATCCTCTGTTGGCGGGTCGAGTTTTGGGTTCCAAGTGATGGCCTGCGCCCTTCTTGTGTATCCCGTTTGGGAGAGCTTCTCGATGATATAATTGATCTGATCCACGACTGCGTTCTCGATCCTATACTCAAAGAGCCGGCCATGGTAAGTGTACGTCCATCGTGTATCCTGGCTTTCCGAGGCTTTCAGTATCTCCTCCACGGGTTTGACCCAATAATCATGGGCCCCGTGCACGACTTCCTGGACATACTCCGCCAAACCCCCAAGGCCATCAGCAAACGAACGATGGAAGCGAGGCTGCCCGAAGGGTTCGCGCACAGCGATCATCACGGTGGCGTCCTTGCTCGGCGGGTCTTCCGGACGATCATACTCAGTGTGAATGCTAATCCCCTTCTCCCACACTTCTCTGATGGCTTTCTCATAAGCACGAGGGATCGTATCCTCTATGACTGTTAAAACAGGGATATTGCCAAGCTCCATGGCCCCTCCTTAAGGGAATAATTAAAAATCTTCGAAAACATGAGGAAATGATCTTCAATTTTATTTAAATCATGCAGATTAATCAACGAATTATAGAACCATCCCAATAATTTCCAAATTGATTGACTATAGAAAGGGGGAGAATTATAATCAGCACGGATACATCAGAGAAATGAGAAATAAAATGCTAAACTCCGAAGACAAAAACAAAAACACACAAAGCTTCACTGATAAAACCCCTCCGAAAAAAGAGGCCTTTCTTGGGAAGACGATCGATATCAAGGCTGAACTTTCGGGCGATGAGGATCTGGTCATTGAGGGGAAATTCCAGGGTAAAATCGATATAAAAGACAACGACCTGACAGTCGAACACAATGCTGAGGTTGATGCGGAGATCCATGCCAGGAATATCAGCATACGGGGCCGAGTCAAAGGAAATATCCATGCTGCCGGAAAAGTGTATATCGAGAAAGATGGCCAGATGGTCGGCGACATCGCAGCGGCCCGTATTTCCATCATGGACGGCGCCCAGTTCAAGGGCAGCATGAAGATGATCTCATACATTCAGTAAATTTTGGACGCCGTGATTCCTTATCGGTCCGTTCGGGAAACGGAACCCGCATCGTCTTTGTCTTGTCCACACAGTCTCCCTTTCGTATAATTGCGTGTGATAGAGATGAAAGAATTTGAGCTTCATTCGGAGTACCTCCCCAAAGGAGACCAATCCAAGGCCATAGAGCAGCTTTATAAAGGAATTCTGAATGGCCAACATCATCAGGTCCTGATGGGAGTCACGGGTTCGGGAAAAACCTTCACCATGGCCAATATCATCGAAAAATTCAATCGGCCCGTCCTCGTGATTTCACACAACAAGACCTTGGCCGCCCAACTCTATCAAGAATTCCGGCGCTTCTTTCCCAACAATGCCGTGGGATACTTCGTGAGCTATTACGATTATTATCAGCCTGAAGCCTTTATCCCTGCATCCAACATGTACATTGCCAAAGAAGCCACAATCAACGACGAGATCGACCGCATGAGGCTCAGTGCCACAAATTCTCTTGCCCAGAGAAGCGACATCATCATCGTTGCCTCAGTCTCCTGTATCTATGGAATCGGCTCCCCGCAGACCTATAATTCCATGAGCTTCCAATTGAGGAAGAACCAGCCTATTAAGCGTAAAATCCTGCTGAAAAGGCTGGTTGAAATTCAGTATACACGAGGAGAAAAAGACTTTAAAAGAGGAACCTTCCGCGTGCGGGGAGATATCATCGATGTGTACCCCGCCTACGAAGACTATGCCTATCGGATTGAGCTAGAGGAGGGAACCATCAAGCATCTCACCATGATCGATCCGCTGCTGGGGAAGCAAGTAAACTCTTTCGACAAGATCATGGTCTATCCCCGCACATTTTTTTCTACGCCAAAGGAGATCCTTGACCACACCATCCAAAATGTCGAAAAAGAACTGGAGAAAAGGATCGCATACTTCAAACACAATGGTCAGATCATCGAAGCCAACAGGATCGAAGAGAGGACTCTGTATGACCTCGAGATGTTGCGGGAGTTTGGCTGGTGCCCCGGCATAGAGAATTACTCGCTTTACCTCAGCCTGAGGAAACCCGGAGATCCTCCTTACACTCTGCTCGATTACTTCCCAGAGGATTTTCTGACCATCATCGATGAATCCCATGCCACTATTCCACAGATCGGCGGGATGTACCACGGAGACCGGTCTCGAAAAATGACTCTTGTCGAACACGGTTTTCGTCTTCCCTCGGCTCTGGATAACCGCCCTCTCAATTTCGATGAATTCAAGGAACAGGTGCAGCATGTCATTTTTGTTTCCGCCACGCCCGGTCCCTACGAGCTCAAGAAGACAAAAAACAGAGTCGTGGAACAGATCATCCGGCCGACAGGTCTAATCGACCCTGAGATCGAGGTCAGACCGATCAAGGGGCAAATCGATGACTTGCTGAGTGAGATCCGAAAGAGGGCCGAAAGAGACGAGAGGACCCTGGTAACAACGCTCACCAAACGGATGGCCGAGGATTTAACACGCTACTATCATGAACTCGGACTTCGTGTCCGTTATCTCCACTCAGAGATCGATACCCTCGACAGGGTGAAAATTTTAAGAGACCTGCGCAAAGGTCAGTTTGATGCGCTCATAGGGATTAACCTTTTGCGGGAAGGGCTTGATCTGCCAGAGGTTTCGCTTGTGGCCATTCTTGACGCCGATAAGGAAGGTTTTCTGCGGTCAACGACAGCGCTGATCCAGACGTTCGGAAGG
>Ga0307426_1002277_pt1 | contig 12068 bp, 7 predicted proteins | sample SalMarWE160340MG_FD_202165 | JGI IMG/M metagenome (GOLD analysis project Ga0307426, IMG submission 202165) | Salt marsh sediment microbial communities from the Plum Island Ecosystem LTER, Massachusetts, United States - WE1603-40 | ecosystem: Environmental > Aquatic > Marine > Intertidal zone >... | reverse complement strand
AGGCAAAAATTAATAATTGACAATATGTAATTACATTGGAAGATTATATGGAAGCCGGTCACGCAGGTTCGCTCAAGCTGCGTCGGGCCAAAGACATGAAATTTTCACATGACCTTGGCGGAAATTTCTAAACAGTCGATCACAATTTGGATTAATTAATGAGTGAATCTGGCACGTTCACAGATAAGAGTGGCGGAATCGTAAATCGAGGCCGGCCGTTTATAAAAATGTATGACGGTCATCATGCCGGCCGGATCGGTTGAAATTGAACTGAAAGAGGATGATTTCGTGGTCATGACCGGACCGGTGGAAATCTGCTTTACCGGTTATCTTCCGGTGATTGACTGAAATTACGGGGCAAAAGAAAAGAAGAGGTTCAGGGTTCAAAGGTTCACAGTTAAGATAACCCCAAACGATAGATCTGAAACCCGTTAGATTGTTATTCTGTCAAACAACCAAATACAAAACACTCACATAAGACGAACAGTTGGAAGAAGACACCATGAACAGAGCAATTATGAACCTCGACGATGCATCCTTAAATAAGATTCACGCGTACTCTTTAGAAATATTACATGATGTCGGCATCCGATTTCCCAGTGAAAAAGCCTTGGCACTCTTCAAAAAGCACGGGTTCAAGGTGGATGGGTCCATGGTGCACTTTGAAGAAAAAGATATTCGGAGGGCACTGGAAACAGTACCGGCAGCTTTCACCCTTGAAGCCCGCAACCCCTCCCGCAACATCCGCATCGGGGAAACCAACTACGCAATGGCTCCCGGCTACGGACCGCCGTTTATCATCGAGCCGTCCGGTGAAAAACGAAATGCCGGCCTGGCGGATGTGGAGAAGTTCTGCCGATTGGTTCAGACCTCAAAATACTTGGACTTCAACAGCTCAATTGTAGTCCAGCCCGATGACGTTCCGACAGAAACCGCCCATCTGGATATCCTGCTGGCAACCCTGACACTGACCGACAAACCCATGATGGGCAGCACGGCCTCAGAAGCGGCCGCCCGGGATTCCCTGAAAATGGCCGAAATCATCTGCGAAAATCTGGATCGGCCGGTCGTGCTGTCTCTGATCGACTCTTTGTCACCGCTGCAGTATGCCGCTGAAAGTGCAGAAGCGCTGATGGTATTTGCCGCAGCCGGCCAACCGGTGATCATCCACTCGGCCTGTTCGCTGGGATCGACCGGCCCCATCACCATCGCCGGCTCGCTGGTGATTTCAAATGCCACCACGCTGGCGGGAATCTGTCTGACCCAGCTTATCAAGCCTGGAACGCCCCTGGTGTACGGTTTGGGCGGCAGCCCCACGGATATGCGTAAGGGGGCGTACGTCAATGCCTCGCCGGAAGATGCCAAGCATGTCGCCATCAGCTCGGCCATGGGGAGATATTATCATGTGCCCTGCCGCGGACAGGGGGCACTGACGGAATCGTTTTGCCTGGACTACCAGGCCGGAATGGAATCGGCCATCATGTTGACCGTCGCGGCATTAAGCGGCGTTCATGTCGGCCTTCACAATTGCGGGACTTACGGATCGATGCTGGCCATGAGTTTTGAAAAATTTATTGCCGACGAGGATCTCTGCGGCGCCCTGAAAAAATTGATGAAACCATTAGAGTTCACCGATGACGCATTTGCTGTTGATTTAATCAAAGGGCTGGGAACCTCCGGCAATTATCTGATGCAGCCGCACACCCTGAAACGCTGCCGGGATGAATTTTTCATTCCTGATTTAGGCATCCGCACGCTTCACAACAACTGGCTCGCCATGGAACCTCGCGATATAACGGCAAGAGCCGGACGTCTCCTTGAAAAACGGCTGGCCGCATATGAAAAACCGCCGATAGACCCGACGCTCGAAAAAGAGCTCGTCCGATACGTTAATAATCGAAAATAGATTTGATTCCTCCTTAATCCATTAATACCGAATACCCCGCCAATATTTTTATTATCGGTGTGCGCGGCGTGAGTCCCGATATCAAATTACGTAATTTTTTTAGGCTCTTACCAACCGGTCAGTAAAAATATTCCTGCTCGCAAACGACACTGTGCTGATTTGCCCTTGACAGAGCAACCGTTATTTTCTATGTTGGAACCGATTTAATTTATAAAAACTGCTTAAAATTCTGAATATAAATTTTCAAATATCTGATCTTCACTACCGATATTCTTATGTCTTCCCAGCCTATCGATAAGATAACAGGTGTCAGGAGAGGTCGAATATAGCCTTCGCGCTTTGCCAAATCAGTCAAATATGCAACGAAAGGAGAGGGAAATGAAAGAAAAGGAGATTCTTCACCCGGCCATCAACGATCTGAAGGTCGATTTGGAAAAAGGAAAACTCACGCGTCGTGACTTTCTAAGATATGCCACGTTGCTCGGTATGTCTGCGGCGGCGGCGACACAAATGGCCGGTTTGACGTGGCCTGCCAAAGCCTTTGCTGCCGCCCCCATGCGTGGTGGCGTTCTCAAAGTGGCCGGCCAGGTGCACAAGATCACCCATCCGGCCCAGTTTTCATGGGTTGCACCGACCCAGGTGGGGCGTCAGGTTGCCGAATACCTCACCTTTACCGACGGCAAGAACATCACCCATCCCTATCTGTTGAAAAACTGGGTAGTCAGCGATGATTTGAAGACATGGACCCTGAACGCCCGTCAGGGTGTCAAGTGGAACAATGGGGATACGTTTACGGCGGACGACGTGATCTTTAACTTCAGCCAGTGGATGAACAAGGATGTGGGCTCTTCCATGCTTGGACTGGTGGGGGAATACCTTGATCTTACCGGAATTGAAAGGGTGGATCAATATACGGTCAAACTCCATTTGAAAAAACCCGAGATCGCCGTTCCTGAACACCTCTTCCACTACCCGGCGCTCATCATGAACCATAGGACCTTTGAGGGCGACTTTACAAAGGCGCCGGTGGGAACCGGCCCGTACACTCTGGAAGCCTATATGCCGGGGGAACGCGCGGTAGTCAAACGCCGCAACGACTATTGGAACGAGGGCGCTGATGGCAAGCCCCTGCCGTATATGGACGGTATGGAGTTTATCGACATGGGAACCGAGATGGCCCCCCAGATCGCCGCTTTAAAGGCCGGCGAAGTCGATATGATCGACCTTGGCGATGTGGCCGGCGTCGATGTGTTTCAAGCCGTCAGGAATGACGCCAACGTCCAGATCATACCGGTTACGAGTGCGTCCACCCGGGTGCTGCGGATGCGGGTCGATGTGAAACCATGGGATGACAACAAGGTGCGGACGGCATTAAAGATCTGCCAGCACCACGAAAAACTCCTGTCACTGGTGTATTTCAATGAAGGCCTCCAGGGACAGGACTTCCATGTCTACCAGCTGCATCCCGAGTACTGTGAAAAACCGATCCCCAAATACGATCCGCAGCGCGCCAAGAAGCTCCTTAAAGAAGCGGGTTATGCCAATGGTATCGACGTCAATCTGGCTGCGGGCAACTGGCCGGATGTGGTTCGCTACGCCGAGGTCCTCAAGCAGGACGCCGCACCGGCCGGCTTCAGGATCAATATCCAAACCATGCCCACCAGTCAGTACTGGGAAAAATGGACCGAGGTCGATCTGGGTATCACCCCCTGGATGCACCGACCCATCGGCACCATGGTGCTCAACCTGGCCTACATCACCGACGATGCGGGCAAACCGGTGCCCTGGAATGAAACCCGCTGGTCGGATCCGGAATTCTCAAAACTGCTCACGCAGGCCAACGGCATCCTGAATGTGGACGAGCGCCGCAAAGTCTTTTGTAAACTAGAAGACATCCAGCAGCAGCGCGGTTCTATTGGAATTCCCTATTGGCGCAACGCGTGGTATGTGCTTCGCAAAAGGGTCAAGAACGTGCACGGCGTTCCGCCTTTGTACATGACCTTCAACGATGCATGGCTGGAGGCCTAAATACCCCCCCTAATTGAGCGCTTTGCGCTCAATTAGGGTAAAATACGAGCGATTCGCTCCAATTTAAAAGCCCGATGCCATGGTTATGGATCAGGCGAACGGTTCGCCTGATCCTATCACTTAATAAGAGCTGATTTGCGAGCTTCAGTGCCTTCTAAACTCTGATCTCCGAAACTAAAGCAGGGCAGATCATGGCTAAATTTATTGTCAGACGAATCCTTTTGCTTCTCCTCACCATGATTCTGGTTTCAATGGCCGTTTTTTTGATAACCGAATCCTCGCCGGGCAACGTCGCCCGCAATGTCTTGGGCGCTTTTGTCACACCCGAACAGGAGGCTTCCTTCCTGGCCCAGGTGGGCCTGGATAAACCCGTCTATGTGCGCTATCTCTACTGGCTCTTTGGCAGTGATTGGTCTGCTGAGCGCAAGGTCGGTATGCCGTTGAAACGCATTATCACCGAAGACGGGTTTGAAGAGTGGTGGGCCGTGCGCAATGATGGCGCCCTCGTGCGCTGGAAACTGGAGGGCGAAGACCTGATCGCTGTCGCCAAGCTGCGCACGTCCGGTGTCGAAACCAGATATAAAAACAATGAAAAATGGACTAAGGATGCAAAAGGCAGGAGCACATTTTGGGGCATTGATGATCAGAACCACGCCGTCCTGTGGGAAAAAGGAGCGGACAAGAAGATCTGGACGTTTATTGTGGGGACAGGTTGGATGGAGAGCACCGGCGGCCCCATTGAGTATATCCCCCTGAAAAAGGGATTTCTCCGGGGTGATCCCGGTGTATCGTTTCGAACGGGGCGTCCCGTATCCAAGAGCATCTTCATTCGATTGCGCAATTCGCTGGTTTTAGCGGGTACCGCTTTCGTCATCGTTATGCCGTTAGCCCTCTTTTTGGGCATGCTGGCGGGCTTGAAGGAAGGCAGTTTCCGGGACCGCGCGCTTTCGATCGGCGGCATGATGTTTTCGGTCACCCCGGAGTTTGCCACCGGTATTTTTCTGATTCTGATCATGGCCGTGTGGCTCAAATTGGTGCCCGGTGCCACCGTCATCGGTGAAAAAGCGCCCTGGGAGAGGCCGGATATGCTCATCCTGCCTGTGTTGACGTTGACATTGATAGAATTGGGCTACATTCTGCGCATTACGCGCGCCAGCATGGTGGAGGTAATGAAGTCGCCTTATATTCGCACGGCCTATCTCAAAGGGTTGCCGTATTGGCGAATCGTGTTCAAGCACGCGCTGCGAAACGCCCTGATGGCCCCGATCACGGTTATCATGCTGCACGTCAACTGGCTGATGGGCGGAATTGTGATCGTCGAGGTGGTCTTCGGCTATCCCGGCCTGGGCAAGTACCTGTTGGACTCCGCCATGTTTAAGGATATCAATGCCCTGGAAGCCGGGGCAATGATCTTGGTAACAGTGGCCGTTCTGACACAGCTTTTCGCCGACATTATCTATACGTTTTTAAATCCGCGTATTCGTTATTCGTGACCGGATCAAAGCAGACAACTCATCAAAAAGGTGGCGAAGTTATGGCCGTTAGCGAACAAGCAGCAGCTCCACTTAAAATTGGAAGAAAAGCAGGATTGCTCAAAGGCATGTGGAGTGGGATTTCAGTCCTGTTGGCATCTAAAATCGCAGTCGTCGGACTCGCAATTGTTCTTTTTTGGGTTATAACAGCGACCTTTGCCCCTCTATTTACGCCCTACACCCCTTTGGAGCAGGATTGGAAGGCGCCGAATCAGGGTCCGTCCAGTGCTCATATTCTGGGAACCGATGAACTGGGACGCGACCTCTGGTCCCGGCTGATCTATGGGGCCAGGGTCGTGCTGGTTCTCATGCCGATTACGGAAAGCTTCTGGTTGCCGGGCGGTACCGCGCTGTGGGGTGTTATCGTGGCGCTTATTTTCGGTGCGACCCTGGGTCTGGTTGGTGGTTATTACGGGGGATGGATTGATGAAATTATCATGCGCCTGCTGGATGCCATGATGGCGGTTCCCATCATCCTGCTTTACATGCTCATTATGGCGGCGCTGGGCGCTTCCGCCGTCAATGTCGTGATTGCCATCACCATTGTCGGCACACCCGGTATTGCCCGTCTGGTGCGCAGCCTCACCCTGGATATTCGCACCCGGGAATACATCCGGGCCGCCGAAACCCGGGGCGAAAATGCGTGGCACATCATGTTTATGGATATTCTTCCCAACGCCCGCGGACCCATTATCATTGATGCCATGCTGCGCGTGGGCTACGCCATATTTGCCATGGGAACATTAGGATTTTTAGGCCTGGGCATTCCGCCTCCCTCGCCCGACTGGGGCAGCATGGTGGCGAAAGGCCGCGAATTTATCCTGACCGGCAGCCCCTGGGCTGCCATGTGGCCGTCAATCGCCATTGCTTCGCTGGTGGTCGGCTTGAACCTGCTGGCCGACGGACTGCGGGAAGAATCCATGCGGTATCAATAAACATATTTGAAAGGCAAAAAAAAATCCATGCAAAATTCCAGCACAGCACCGAGCAACACCGTCCTTGATGTCAACAATCTGCAGATAAATTATGAGACCCGCAAGGGCGATATAGAGGCCGTTCAGGGGGTCTCCTTCAGGGTCGCTGAAGGCCAAACCGTCGGTCTGGTAGGTGAATCCGGCTGCGGCAAGAGCACGATTGCTTTCGGAATCGTTAATTTTCTCGGAGCCAACGGTAAAATCGTTGGCGGCAATATCCGTTTTCAGGGAAATGAACTGGTGGGACGCTCGCAGGAGGAACTCAAGAAGTTGCGGGGAGACAGGATTTCCATGGTATTTCAGGACCCTATGCAGGCACTGAACCCATCGGTGCGGCTGGGTGAGCAACTGGCCGAGGTTCTAACCTGCCACCGGGATATCTCCCACGGTGAAGCCTGGGAACGATCGATTCAGATGCTCAAGCGGGTGAATATGCCGGATGTCGAAAATCTCATGGGGCGCTACTCGCATCAAATCTCCGGCGGCCAGCAGCAGCGGGTGGTGATTGCCATGGCCATGCTCAACAACCCGGCGCTGATCATCATGGATGAGCCGACAACCGCCCTGGATGTGACGGTGGAAGCAGCTGTGCTGGATCTGCTCGAGGAACTCAAACAGGATTTCAACGCCGCCAATATTTTCATTACCCACAACCTGGGGGTGGTGGCCCGCGTCAGTGACTATCTTTGCGTCATGTACGCCGGACAGATGGTGGAAAGCGGCCCCCTGAAAGAGATCTTTCGTGATCCGCGGCATCCCTATACCATGGGCTTGCTGGCTTGTGTTCCCCGGCTTGGGGATAGTAAACTGGAATCTTTGCTGGAGCCCATCCGGGGCCGGGTGCCGCCCCCGGCCGAGAGACCCAAAACGCAATGTATTTTTGCGCCGCGCTGCGATTATGCCACCGAAGAGTGCCGCCAGGCGCGACCGGGGCTGACGGAAGTTATCCCCGGCCATTTGGCTCGCTGTATCTACGCCCTGGAAATTCAGAATCGCAAACGAACCCGAAAACGGCGCAAGGTCGAAGGGTCCGCTGCTCATGCTCAGGTTGAAGATACTGATGAGGATCTGCTCAAGTTTGATCATCTCAAAGTCTACTACACCCAGGAATCGAACTCGGTCGTCAGCCTGTTTGGAATGGGGGAGAAGAAATTTGTCAAAGCGGTGGATGATGTCAGTGTCAGAGTCGCCAAAGGCCGAACCCTGGGTGTGGTGGGGGAGTCGGGCTGCGGAAAATCATCGCTTGTCAAGGGATTGATCGGCCTGGAGCCGATAACCGGCGGCAACGTACATTTTATGGGACTCGACACCAACATGCCGGTGACGGAGCGGGACACCAAATTGATCAAAGAGATGCAAATGGTCTTCCAGAACCCCGATTCAACACTCAACCCCTCTTACTCGGTCGGCTCCCAGATTGCCCGGCCCATTCGGCGATTCAAGACCGTGCCCAGAGGTCAGGTCAAGGACGAGGTGATCAGACTTCTCAAGGCCGTGCGCCTTCCGCCGACATTCTACGAACGGCTTCCCCGGCAACTCAGCGGCGGTGAAAAACAGCGTGTCGGCATTGCCCGGGCATTGGCCAGCCGGCCCGATCTGATCATCTGTGATGAGCCGGTTTCGGCGCTGGATGTCTCAGTTCAGGCGGCGGTCATCAATCTTTTGTTGGAAATTCAACAGGTGTTCGGCTCTTCCATGATTTTTATTGCCCACGATTTGAGCGTGGTGCGCTTTTTCTCGGACGATATCGCGGTGATGTATCTGGGACAGATTGTGGAAATCGGTCCGGCCGATGCGATCTATCTTCCGCCATATCATCCTTACACCGAAGCGCTGCTCTCGGCGGTTCCCATTCCGGATCCGGATGTCGAGCAAAAAGAGCTGCGTCTCAGCGGCAACGTTCCCAGCGCCCTTAACCCGCCTTCGGGATGTCGCTTTCACACCCGCTGTCCGCGACGCCAGGAAATGCTCCCCGACGGCGGCAAAATCTGTGAAACAGAAGTTCCGCCCTGGCGCACTTCGGATAGAAACCATCGGATACTCTGCCATATTCCGCTGGAGGAATTACGCAAGATCGATCCGGTGGTCAAGGTAAGAAAGGACGATGGTTAGAACTCGAAACCTTCAAGTAACCGTGATGACCGGGCAGGGAGCGCTCAGGATGACATACTGAGCATTGGAACCGAACACCAATTTGCCGACTTTCGACCTTCTTTTCACTCCGATAACGACTTCGTCAATGTTGTTGTCCTGCGCGAACTCAACCAGATATTCCCCGGGGGTAAGAGAGCTGACCGATGCGTACGTCTCGCAAACAAGATCATTGATGTGATGGGTTCTTTTTAAGCTTTCCAGTCTGTCCTCGACTGCTTCGATATCATCTATTTGCAGCTCGTAGCTTTGTTCCAGGACCGTAACGATAAATAAATCGGCATTAAATGCTCTGGCTTGTTTCAAGGCGACCTTCAAAGCTTCCTCAGCTACCTTGGATTCTTCATAACCCACTAAAATCTTCATTTTGACCTCCTATCCCGTTTTATGCTTACTGAACCTCTTCGCCCTGAGAGCGCCAAACCAAAAAGGATAAATGATTAAAAGATGAACGTCGAACATCGAACGTCGAACATCGAACATCGAATGTTGAATTATAAAAAGATAACGAAACGGAAACAGTCAAAAATTTTGTTCATTAGATTTTCGAATGGTGGTTTCGCGACCCTTACTCTTTTTTATAATAGACAGAATACATTCCTTCGACATTCAACCTGCCCGCAATGCCTGGAAAACGACCCGCGGCAAATTTAACAAATTGATTCATAACTCACTGATTACGCTAACCCAACGCACTATGCATGGCAGGCGGGTATTTATTATTCGATATTTATCCGCTTTTGGTGGATTCGCTTCTATAACTTCTTCTTTGATCAAACTGGATGGCCTACGGCTGCTATCGACTGGGCTGACACCAGAACCTTAAATCTTAGGCACCTTGCCAACATCCTGTCCGACGGTTGCCTGCAGCAGCTTGATCAATTCAAAATAATTAAACAGTTTGATTACTCAGCAGAAACCGGCGGCGTGATTAATGACAAGAGCTTGTCTCCATCAGGAAGCTCCTCGCAGCGCCATACCATCTGCTCTAAATCAGCCGCTCGTTCATCTGGCAGTTGTTCGCGGGCCAACCGGCGAAATTTTTCTCTCAGCGCCTGGTCTGTCGGCGGGCAGGTCGCCTCCCAGTCCGCCTCTACCTCACCGGAGTCAAATATCTCACCAGCTTGAGTTTCAATTTCAACACGCGCAAACCGTTTGGCCGGAAACCGACTGTTGAAGCTATCATCTTCGATCAGTTTCACGCAATCACTAAGCTTTAATACAGCCGGATTTGTCAGGGCTTGGCCGCTGAGCTCGGACACCCCCAGCCGGCTGTGAACCAAGGCTGCCGCCAGCGGAAAGGGCAAACTGTATTGAGCCTCTTCGGTAGATCGGGGGGATTGACAGCTTAACCTGACCGCTTCATGAAAAGTGAAGACTCTTATTTGCTTTACCTGTTCAGGCAGGAGACGATAATTTTGCTGCAGCGCCAACGCAGCCTCGATAGACGGTTGCGCCCAGCGGCAAACCGCGTGGGGTTTAAAATATTGGCCGGTAAATTGCCAGCTGCCGCCCAGATTATGCCATATTTCGTTGACTTCATCAGATTCCACCGTCAATGCAGGGGCTCCCGTAAAATCAGCCCTTGCTAAAAGTGCTGCACTGACTCCGGCCATGGCGCCCCATCCGGAGCCGTCCTTTAACATGGTCGGATGGTCGATACAGCGCATCATTTGAGAACGCGGACCATGGTACTCGGCAATCCCTAAGGCATGTCTCGTTTTCTCGATGTCCAAACCGAGCCGTCGAGCCGTCACGGCAGCCGAACCTATCGCATTCCAGGCACCGGAGGTGTGATAATCAGGGGCACTGGCATGCAACGCCATGCCGGCTCGCAGGGCAATTTCATAGCCGATGACCAGAGCGGTCAGCAACTCTTCACCCGAATTCGCAACCGGACCTTTTAAACCAACGGCAGCAAACAGGCTGGGCACCACGGCAGCCCCGGCATGTCCTTTGGTCAAAGAGTGGCCGTCATGGATATCCAGGGAATCAATGGTCATGCCGTTTGCCAAAGCCGCTCCCGGTGGTGAAACCTCGCGGCCGTCCAGCCACAACTGCGCACCTTCGCCCGCGAAGACGGCTGCAGCGAAGTCATGAATAATCTGCGATAAGGCTGTAGCCCTCCCGCTAATGCCGGCCCCTAATGTGTCCAAAAGGCAGCGGCGGGACTGATGACGAACGTTTGGCGGCAAATCGTGCCAGGTTGTTTCATGAATAAATTGGCTTACTTCAGTTTTCATTTATTAATCGGCTTTAATCATTGTTAATAGCGGCTAAGTTCTATCGGTAACCTATGCGAAAGCATGATGAGGCCGGAAGGCCAGGATGCTGGAAAGCTGGAAGGCAAAAAACATAAAAGGCCTTCAAGCATCCTAGCTTCCTCGCATCCCAGCCTCCCAGCTGTGCTGCTTCCCGGCCTAAAGAAGTATATCATACTTCTCCCGTATTGCCTTTTCTACGTCGGCCGGAATATAAGATTTTTCTTCCCTGTCCAGGATTTTCTTGGCAATTTCGCGTGCCCGTGTCCGGGTGTCTTGCGAACCCTTCTCGATCCATTTTTCCCGACTGTCCTGGTCGGCAACCCCGTTACCGTTAAAATATTCCTGACGCATATGGGTCATAGTATGCGGGGAAGTAATGAAAGAGCCTCCGGGACCCACCTGATTGATTGCTTCCAATGCCAGATGCTCGTCATCCACCTGGATGCCTTCCAGGACTTTGCAGCACATGCCGATGATTTCGTCATCGATGACGAACTGTTCGTAGGCCACGGCCAGCATGGACTCCAGCATGCCGGCGGCATGGTGCACAAAATTGGAGCCTCCCATGGCCGCCAGGACTGTTGTCAGGGCTTTCTCCCAGCCGGCCTGCGCATCCGGGATTTTAGAATCCGTAATTCCGGACGAATTATAATTCGGCACCTTTATATAGTCGGCCAGCTGGTGGATGGCGGCATTCATCATGCCGCACTCGACCGCACCGCCCAGGTATCCGAGGCTGCGAAGATTGGCCCTGCCGGGAATACCGCCATATAGAACAGGTGCACCGGGATTGGTCAGCTGGCAGATTGTAATCCCTGCCAGCTGTTCGGCATGCAGCTGCGCCAGGGTTCCGGCCATTGTCACCGGCGAAGTTGATCCGGCCATCGGAGCAGCAGAAAGCGCCACCGGAATTCGGTTGCGCACCGCTTCCTGCATGATCAATGTCGACTGGGTGCATAGCTTCAGGGGACTGATCGCAAAAGAAGTAATCACCGATATAAAAGGTTTTTCGGTCAGCCGGGTTTTTCCCCCGGCAACCATAGATGCTAGATCCAGGACTTGGCGCAACCCTTCTTCATCGTTCACGCCGGCCATGACATGCTTACCGGTGGCTTTCAGGCAGCTAAAAAACACATTGGTATCATACGCGCTCACTGGAATGTCGGTAGGGATGCACGGCCGCAGAAAAAAATGGATGTTATCCAAAGCATCT
>Ga0307426_1002276_pt1 | contig 12068 bp, 9 predicted proteins | sample SalMarWE160340MG_FD_202165 | JGI IMG/M metagenome (GOLD analysis project Ga0307426, IMG submission 202165) | Salt marsh sediment microbial communities from the Plum Island Ecosystem LTER, Massachusetts, United States - WE1603-40 | ecosystem: Environmental > Aquatic > Marine > Intertidal zone >... | reverse complement strand
TCACCATCCCCGCCTCGCCCCCCTCGCGACGCGCACAGCGGGGCCATCCTCAAGCGTTCGGAGGTGGGGTCAAATTTGCGCGCCGATCACCCCCAACAGGGGGCCAAAATTGCATGCCGGTTCACATCTGACGATTGCAACCGGCCCTCGATGTCGCATTCATCCGCTATTCGTCAGAAAATTGAAGTAACCGCCAAATAAGCAACCGGCAGCTCAGGGTCAAACTCTTCCGTCCGGCGGATGTCCGCGGCACGGTCGGTCTACCGCCAACAGCCGACGAATTAGTGTGTTGTAACGAACGGGCGAGATGGGCCAATAGGCGACATCACCGCATTTCTTCATTGTGTTGTGTCTTGGTTCAATGTTGTGGCCGAGCAGGTGCCGCGCCGTCTAAGGCTAACGGCATTAACCACGGCCGCGAGCTTCGCATCGTCATCGTCAGCTTGAGTTGGAGCTCTTCTCCACGAGCGCGATAAGCCCCTCGAGCAGCGCCGTCGGGCTCGGCGGGCAACCGCGGATGTGGAGATCGACGGGGATGACCTTCGAGACCCCGCCCACGCACGCGTAGCCCTCGGCGAACATGCCTCCGTCGAGCGCGCAGTCGCCGACAGCGACGACCCACTTCGGGTCTGGCGTCGCTTGGTAGGTGCGCTCGAGAGCCGTGCGCATGTTGTGCGTCACCGGACCGGTCACGAGCAGCACGTCGGCATGGCGTGGCGAGGCGACAAAGCGCAGTCCGAACCGCTCAAGGTCGTAGAAGACATTCGCGAGCGCGTGGATCTCCAGCTCGCAGCCGTTGCAAGAGCCTGCGTCCACCTCGCGGATCGAAAGCGAGCGCCCGAGGCGCCGCCGGGCGGCCCGCTCGAGAGTGCGGGCGAGTTCGGACAGCACCCGCTCGTTTTCCGCGGGCGGCGCCTCGGTCAGCGGGCGCTGCAGCAGACTCTTGAACAGAAGCTTGCGCATGACTGCACGCTCTCAGAGGTCGTGCCCCGCGTAGGAGCAATTGAAGGATTTGTTGCAGAGAGGAAAGTCCGCAACGATGTTGCCTTCGATGGCCGCCTCCAATAGCGGCCATTGGAACCACGAAGGATCGCGCAGGTGAGCGCACGCCACCTTCCCGTCGCCTGCGACGCGCACCCAGGCAAGGATATCGCCGCGAAACGCTTCGACGAGGGCGAGCCCTTCGCACGTCCCCTTGGGTGGTTCGGCCGCCAGCGCATCGATGCGGATCGGCCCCTTGGGCAGTCTCTCCGTGATCTGCTCGATGAGCCCCAGACTCTGCTCGACCTCGCGCACGCGGATCCATACGCGCGCGTCGACGTCCCCCTCCCTCCGCACGGGAACGTCGAAACCGAGCTCGCCATAGGGCGCGTAGCCGGGCGTGCGGCGCGCGTCGAAGGAGCGCCCTGAGGCGCGACCGATGTAACCGCCGGCACCGTATTGGCGTGCCAGCTCGGGCTTCACGATCCCCGTCGTGACAGTGCGGTCCTGCAGTGACGCCGTGTTATCGTAGAGTTCGACGAGCTCAGGAAACTTCCCGCGCACGACCTCAATCAATGCGCGCAAGGTGATCAGTCCATTGTTGTCGAGGTCGGCGGCCGTCCCACCGGGCACGACGCGATCCATCATCAGCCGGTGTCCGAAGCAAGCGTGGGCGGCGCGCAGAACGTGCTCGCGCAGGGCTCCGCAGTGGGTGTGCATCAGCGAGAATGACGCGTCGTTGCAGATGGCGCCGATGTCGCCGAAGTGGTTGGCGAGCCGCTCGAGCTCGGCCATCAGCGCACGCAGGAGGACGGCACGCTGCGGCACCTTCAGCGCTAGAGCGGCCTCCACGGCCCGCGCGAACGCGATCCCGTAGGCGACGGTCGAGTCTCCCGAGACGCGCGCGGCGAGCTTTGTGGCCCGTTCGAGCGGAGCATCCCGCATGAGGCCCTCGATGCCCTTGTGAACGTAGCCCAAGCGCTCCTCAAGGCGCACGATGGTTTCCCCGTTGGCGGTGAAGCGGAAATGGCCAGGCTCAATGATCCCGGCATGCACCGGGCCGACGGGAATCTGGTGCAGCTCCCCGCCCTCGGCCTTGAGAAACTCATACGCAGCGCGGTCCGGAGGCACAGGCGGCCGCGCGCCGAGTGGGTGCGCGATGCCCCAACGGCCGTGGTCGAGCCACGGTCGTGTGTCTGGCAACCCCTCAGGTTCCCATCCATAAAGATCGCGGATTGCCCGCTCCAGCCAAAGTGCGGGCGGATGCGTCAGCCCCACGGAAGGAAAGCGCCGCTGCGGCACCGGCAAGCTGATTACGAGGATCTTCGCCTCGCTGATCATGCCCATGTGCACGACTTCACCGTCGCTCCACAGCCCCAGAAGCGTGGCTTGCCCGGCGGCAATTCCGACGATGGCGTCCCGCCACACATCGGCATCCACGACAATACGCGGCCAGGGGCGATGGGCCACGACGAGGCTCCCACGATCTGCCAGCGCGGATATGAAGGGCATCGCCGCAAATCCTTTCCGTCATCCGAGCAGGCGTGCAACGTTCTGAAACCAGGCGACGAGCGGGCCCGGCAGATAGATCCCGGCCGCGAGCACCAGCGCGAGATGGGCGAACAGCGGCAAGTAGGACGCTTCGACGGGAGCCGTGCTTCCGGTCGGCTTGCCGAAGGCCATGTGGCCCAGGCGCAGCATAAGCGCGCCCAAGGCGACCAGAATGCCGAATACGAGCGGAATTGCCATGAGCGGCTCGCGCGCGAATGTCGAGCTCACGATCAAGAACTCGCTCATGAAGATGCCGAGCGGGGGCAGGCCGGCGATGGCCACGACACCGAGCACGAGGCCCCAGCCTAAGAGCGGGTGGCTCTCGGTCAGCCCGCGGATCTCGGAGAGCTTCTGCGTTCCTTTGGCTTGCGAAATGTGGCCGACCGCAAAAAAGATCGCCGACTTGGTCAAGCTGTGCATCGTCATGTGCAGAAGACCGGCGAAGTTGGCGAGCGGGCCACCCATGCCGAAGGCGAACGTAATGAGACCCATGTGCTCGATCGAGGAGTACGCGAACAGGCGCTTTATGTCGCGCCGCCGATAGAGCATGAAGCCCGCGAATATGAGCGACAAGAGCCCCAAGGTGACCATCAGCGGGCCAGGAGCAATTGCCGCCGGGTTGGCCGCCAGCAGCATCTTGAAGCGCAGCACGGCATAGAGGGCAACGTTGAGCAGCAGGCCCGAAAGCACCGCCGAAATCGGCGTCGGGCCCTCGGCGTGGGCGTCAGGCAGCCAGGCGTGCAGCGGCGCGAGGCCAACCTTGGTGCCGTACCCCAGCATCAGGAACACGAAGGCGACGTTCAGCATCTCGGGGCTGAATTCGCGCGCCTTCTCGATGAGCGATGTCCACACCATGGCATCGTGGCCTTCCCCGATCACCGGCCGCGCGGCCATGTAGACGAGGATCGTGCCGAACAAGGCGAGCGCGATACCTACGCTGCCGAGGATGAAATACTTCCAGGCCGCCTCCAGCGCTTCGGGCGTCCGATAGATGCCGACCATCAAGACCGTCGTGAGCGTGGCAAGCTCGATCGCCACCCACATGACACCGATGTTGTTGGCCAGAAGCGCGAGGTTCATGGCGAACATCAGGGCTTGGTACATGGCATGGTAGAAGCGCAAGTTGGCGGGGGTCAGCCTGCCGATCTCCAGTTCGTGGGCGATGTAGCTCGCGCTGAAGGCGCTCGTCGTAAACCCGACGAAGGTGCCGAGCACGACGAAGACGACGTTGAGGTCGTCGACGAAGAGATAGGTGCCGGGAGCGGGCCGCTCGACCAGCAGCGACAGCGCGCACAGGAACGTCAAGAAGGCAGCCAGCACGTTGAGACGCGCGGTCAAGCGATAGCCGGGCAGCAACGCCAGCACCAGCGCTGAAACGGCTGGGATGACCAGAATGGCGGTCGTAGCCTCGAACGGAAGCTGGACGAGAAGCGTGCTCATTCCCGTTCACCCCGGTATTCATCGAGCGCCTGCACATCGACGGAGTCGAACCGCTCGCGGATGCGGAACAAGAAGACCCCGATCACAATGAAGGCGACGAGCACGGAGAACGCGACGCTGATCTCGATCACAAGCGGCATGCCCTTGGCGCCGGTGGCCGCGAGAATGAGCCCGTTCTCGAGCGACATGAAGCCGATGATCTGGCTCACCGCATTGCGGCGCGTGACCATCATCAGAAGGCCGAGCAATATGACCGACAAGGCAAACGCCAGGTCCTCCCGCGCCAGGGGATCGGCCGCCGCGGTCGCGCGCAGCATCACCACCATCGAAAGTGCGACCAGACCCATGCCGAGCAGCATGGTGGGGCCGATGCCGCCCACGGTTTCGATCGTGCGGTGAATCCCGAGGCGTATTACCACTCGGTGCAACGCCACTGGGATGATGACGGCCTTGAGCACGAGCGCGATCGCCGCCGTGACGTAAAGATGCGGCGCATTCTGGATGTAGGCCTGCCAGGCAACCGAGAGCGAGAGCACGAACGCGTGCAGCGCAAAGATGTTGAGCAGGCCGAACATGCGATCCTGGTAGAGCAGCATGAAGCTGACGAGGACCATCCCGCCTGCGAGCATGTGAGCAATGTCGATTGCGGTTCGGTCCATCAGAAGCTCCGCGAGACGAACAGCAGAAGCGTGCCGAGCAATCCGAGCATGAGGGCTATGCCCAGGAAGTCGGGTACGCGGAAGACGCGCATCTTGGCGATTGAGGTCTCAAACAGCACGAGCAGGAAGCCGCCCAGGGCGAGCTTGCCGATATAGCTTGCGAACCCGACGGCGTAGGCCGCGGCGCCGCTGCCGGCGGGGGCGAGACCCCATGGCACAAAGATGCAGCCGATCAACGACATGTAAAGCAAGAGCTTGAGCGCTGAGGCGAGCTCGAGCACCGCGAGATGCCTTCCGGAGTACTCGAGCACCATCGCCTCGTGCACCATGGTGAGCTCAAGATGCGTTGCCGGATTGTCGACGGGAATGCGCGCGTTTTCGGCGAGCGCGACGATGATGAGCCCAACGAGCGCGAGACCAAACGAGACGCGCAAGCTGCCGTGCGTGAGCATGTACTCCGCCACCTCCGACAGCTGGGTCGAGCCGGCGACGAGTGCGACCGTAAAGACGATCATGATCATGGCCGGCTCGGCGAGAGAAGCGAACATCATCTCGCGGCTCGAGCCGATTCCGCCGAAGCTCGTGCCGACGTCCATGCCGACGAGCGCCAGGAAGAAACGAGCAGAGCCGAGCAGCGCGGTGAGCGCGATCAAGTCGGCGGTCCAGCTGAAATAGAGTCCGGTGGCGAAGGTGGGGACGAGCGCGGCCGCCACCCACGTAGCGGCGAAAATCAGGTAGGGGCCACTGCGAAAGAGCCACGAGGCGTTTTCAGCGAGCACAACCTCCTTGCGGATGAGCCGCAGCAGATCCCGATAAGGCTGAATGATCGGCGGTCCTTGCCGAAGCAGAAGCTGGGCCTTCACCTTGCGCGTGAAGCCCCACAGCAGCGGCGCCAGGATGAGCACGAGCGCCATTTGCGCGCCCTGCGCTATGAGTTCGAGGATCAGGTCCATACGAGCATCACAAAGGCAAGGACCATCAGCAGGCCGATCAGGGCGACAAACACGCCGCTGAGGTACTGCCGGATGGTCAGGAGCTGCAGATAATTCAGTTTGCTCGCCGCATACGCCGTGCCGTCGGCAATAGGAGCATAGACGCAATCCCACACCAGATCGCGCAGCCTGACGGTAAGTCGCGCCGGCCGCGTGTCGCCGGGCAACGGCAGATCGACCCGCTCGCGCGCGAGAAACGCGACCTCTCCGAATACGCGGCGGATCGGCTGCGCAAAGCTGTCGGCGGTATACTCCGTGGCTGGACTGGCGTCGGGATAACCGCAGTCCCACGCGGGGCCGCGGCGTACGGCTCGCGAGGCAAGGCGATGAATGACCTCGGCGGCAAACAGCGCCGAAAGTGCAATGAATGCGAAGATGAGGAGCCCGTTATAGGAGCTGCGGCTCTCCGCCACGGGCACGATCGACAGCCACGGGATGGCACTCTGAGCGGGCATGTGGGCGCCGACCAGGTCTTGCGCCACCGGAGCAAGCCCATCGATCATGAAGCCGGGAAGGATACCGGCGGCGAGACACAGCGCGGCGAAGCAGAACATGGCCGCGAGCGAAGCGGGGTCGGTCTCGTGTGCCCTCTGCGCTTGCGGCGTGCGCGGCCGGCCGAGGAAGGTCACGCCGAACGCCTTGACGAAGCAGGCCGCCGCAAGCGCGGCCGACAGGGCGAGCATCGCCCCAACCGCGGGTACAATCAGCTTCAGACCCCACGATGGTAGGATCGGGCTCAACACGATCGCCTGGAAAGTCAGCCACTCGGAGACAAAGCCATTGAGCGGCGGCAGGGCCGAGATCGCCACGCACCCCGTGAGGAACGTGAAGGCGGTGAGCGGCATGCGATGGATGAGGCCGCCCAAATGCTCCATGTCGCGCTCTCCGGTCACCGTCAGCACGGCGCCGGCGCCGAAGAACAACAGGCTCTTGAAGACGCTGTGGTTGAAAACGTGGAACAGCGCGGCGGTGAGTGCAAGCGCGGCGGGAGCCGGCAAGTCGTGCGCCGAGAAGGCGAGCGCAAGACCAAGCCCTATGAAGATGATCCCGATATTCTCCACCGTGTGGTAGGCAAGCAGCCGCTTCAGGTCGTGCTGCATGAGGGCGCTGAGCACGCCCAGCACGCAGGTGAGACCGGCGAGGGCGATCACCAATATGCTCCACCACCAGGCCGGCGGTCCGTTGAGATCGAAAATGATGCGGATGAATCCGTAGACCGCGACCTTGGTCATCACCCCGCTCATCAGCGCCGAGACGTGGCTCGGCGCAGCGGGGTGGGCGAGCGGCAGCCACACGTGCAATGGGACGAGCCCCGCCTTCGATCCGGCCCCCAGGATGACCAGCAGCAACACCACTCCGGACATCGGTGAGGTCGTCGCGCGCATGTCGGCAAACGCGTAGCTGCCGGCCGGTCCGGCGAGCAGCCCGAAGGCCAGGAGCAGAGCGAGCGTGCCGAAGCCCGCCATCACGATATAGATGTAGCCCGCGCGCCGGTTCTCCGGGTCCCAGTGGTGCGCAATCACCAGCATCCAGGAGGACAGTGACATGAATTCCCAGGCGAAGAGGAAGGTGAAGGCGTCGTCCGCCAATACGACGAGGTTCATGCCGGCGAGAAACGCGGGATAGAAGGGCAGCACGCGGCCGGGCGCTTGCTCGTGCTCGCCGTAGCCGATGGCATAGAGGCTCGCGCCGACACCGCCGAGGCCCGCCACGGCGAGAAAGAACGCCGAGAGCGCATCGACGCGGAAATGCGCGCCGATCCAAGGCAAGCCCACCGGAAGCTGCACGGGCTCCACCTGGTGAGCGCCCACCAAGAGCTGGCCGCACGCGGCGACGAGGCTCACCAGGCACACCAACAGGCACGCTGAATAAATCAGGCGCGAGCCGATCGCCGCTCGCTGGACCACCACTCCCAGCGCCGCGATACCGAGCAGAGCCGCCGCGCCCCACAATGTCACCGCAACTGCCACCGCCAGCTACCTCTGCGGAGAGGACGTCGCATGGAGCCCTTGTCGAAGCATCGTGCTGTGCACCCCTCTTGATCGGGCTCAGGCCTTGAGGCGAACGCCGCGACCACCGGAAAGGCTGGCCGCTCTGTCAGCGATGAGCTCAATGCCCGCCCTGTCCAGGGCCGCCACGAGCTTCGTCAGAGAATCGACGTTGCCGCGAATGACGCCATCGCTCGCCTCCATGCGCTGAATGGTCGGCAGCGAGAGACCCGCGAGTTCGGCGAGCTTGCGCTGATCAATGCCGAGCAAGGCGCGAGCACCTCGGAGCTGAGCAGACGTTATCATGCGCCACGCGTAAGTTTTGATATCTGAAGCATTATATTTGGCTGCCGGGGTGGGTGTCACCCGGAAAAATCGCACCAGGCGTCAAAGGCGGTGGATTTGCAGTTCTGGAGGATGGGCCGGAGTTAGATAGGATCGCTTGTGCGTATTGCTTCGCGAAGTCCAGTCGGGGCAGGCATGGGAAACTGCGGACGCGATCAACCAGAGATTTTTCACGTAGTCAGCGCAAGCGCGCTATCTGGCCTAGCCTACACTGCCGTCATTCTTGCTGCGGCTCAACGTCCCGAGAGCCTCCTGGGGAGTTGTGTCCGCACGTGGGTTGCGTTCACAGGACGGTTGGTCGAGGTGGTTCTGTTCTTGGCGCCCCCGCCCAATGCGTCGACCGATTCCGCGCTCTTGGAAAAAATCGCCGCCTACAGGCATCTCCTCGTAGCCTGTTCATTGATAGCGATTTGGGCCGTGTTCTCATCACGACCGTATTGGCCACGTTGGGCAGAACGCCTGCGTGAGAAACTGGGTGGCACTAGCGGACATCGTCGACCGGCCAAGTTGGTGCTCGTGGCCTCATACCGCACGACGATACTTGGAATTGTCGCGGTCGCACTGCTCATGCTGTTTGGCGAGCCCCGCAGCGGGGGCGCGACCACGTTTCTTTATGCTACCGACTTGACCTTACTTCGGGCGCCACTATTCGCCGCCGTTGCGTGCGGATTAGGCTGCCGTGCCGGTGCACTGTGGTATTGGCTAAGGCACGACTGATAAATTGGCGCATTTTTGTGCGGTGATCGGCTTTCGTGTGGCTCTCAACGTGATCCAACTGTGCGCGGTGGCGATCTGAGCCGCTTGTTCCCGCGCGCGTCGCACTTCTGAATTGGGTCAACATTCCCCGTGCAGGTCACGTCCGCGGCACGACCGGTTCTCCCCTAGCTGCTGACGACCTAGTGCCTCGCAAGGAAGGGGCGAGAAGGCCAGGAGCAGTAGTCGGTGCGCCCGCCGGGAATTTACGAGATCGGCCCGCATCGCCTAGAACTGAATGAGAAGATTGCCCAGGACGGCGTGATCCTGGGCATCCGCAGCGAGCTGTCCGGAATAGCCGATAGCCAGCTTCGAATTTGTCGCAACATCAATGTCGAACCCGGCGTCGACGAGCAGACTATTCTCGGCAATCGGCACGCCACCAATTGTGAACGGCAACCCATTGCTCGCAAAGGCGAGCGCCATCGTGGGTGTTACATCACCAAAAGCGTGCCGCCAGCCCAGCGTGCCATGCACATTTACGGTGCCGTCGTTGAGCCCCAGCACGGTCGCGGCCCGCAGTCCGAGCGTGGTGAGGGTAGCGTCAAAGTATCGGCTCGCGGCCGTAAGCGCGGCGGCACCGCTAGCCTCGGTGAAGCCGCCGTTATTAAGGCCCACCCAGGCAAGCCCCGCGAACGGCTCCGCAGCAGCATTCCCGAACGTCATGCCATAGCCAATCTCGCCGAACACCTGCCCAGTGCGCGCCGAGTAGTTGGCCGTCACCGCATCGCTGAATTGCGAGGCGCAGCAGCCTTCCCCGCCGGAAAAGGTGACATTACGCGTGGTCTCGATGCCGTTCCAGCTATAAGCGGCGCCAGTGCGTAGACCGAGGGCGCCGAGCTGGCCGCCGCCGTAAAGCGCAAGGTGGTAAGCATCAACCGAGCCCGAGGATAGACGGGCGCTCACATCGAGCGATGACTGAGTATATCCAGCGGCGAGTCCCAGCCGCCAGTGGTCATCGAATGTTGCATCGAGTCCGGTAATGATTCCGCCGAGCGAGCGTTGGAGTGTGGCGGCATTGCCGTTGCTGTCGAGATCTCCCCAGGCGCCGAGCGATTGGCCCCAGGAATCGAGCTGACCATTCCCTGGCATGCCGCCCGCATATGGGGCCTGCTTGTCTTGCCCATAACCGAGAGCATAAGGAGGAGTCGGGGCGTGCCCGATTGAGGCGACCAACGGTCCCCCGGCTTCAAGTGCGGCGAACTGGTTGCTCTTGGAGCCGTAGGATTGCCGCATACGTCCAATTAGAGCATCGCGCACGTAACGTGAGTCATACAAAATCACGCCCGGCACGCTTGCGTGAACCTCACCCGACAGAAGATCGAATGCAGCCCGGGCATGCGCCGCGCTGCCGAGAATGACCACGTCGTAGATGGGGTTGCCGGTGCCGAGGCGCTCCACGGCCGCGCCGGTTGCAATCTGGTTGGGCGTTTGCCCGACGCCAGCGAAGGAGAGACCCGAGGGGACAAATGTAAAGTAGACGTTGTTCGCATCGTAGCTGAGGCAGGCGCAAATGAAGGGCGACTGAATAGTCAGCCCCGAGAACGTGCCGATCAGGCCACCCGTCGCATTCAGCAGAGTGTAGGTCGTCCCCAGTGCGTAGCTACCTGCTTGTGGAATGACGTTCACAGTGCCATCGAGCGTGGCCGTTCCGGTCACGTTGGTGCGATCGTTTGCCGTCGGAGAAATCTCCACCAGATACGTTGAGGTCGGCGAGAACGAGAGACTGCCCTGCACCGTGACCGTACCAATCGAGTTGCCCGGCGCGAGTGTGCCGCCGCTGATCACCGTCGTTGGCAGCGTTCCGGTCCCGCCGACTGTGCCCCCGGTGTTGACCGTGAGCCCGCTCGAGGTCGAGATCGAGCCGTTGACCAGCAGCGTGCCGGCATTGACGGTCGTGGCGCCGGTATAGGCTTCGGTCGCGGTGAGCGTAGTGCTGCCGGTACCGTTCTGCTCAACGGAGCCCGTGCCGGAGATAGTGCCGCTGAAGCTGTAGCTATCGGATCGATTGAAGCTAAGGGTGGCGTTGTCGGTCACATCGCCGGCAATTGAACCGCCGGCGCCCCCGTTGCCGAGCTGCAGCGTGCCGGCACTGATCGTGGTGCCGCCGGAATAGGCATTGGTTCCTGTGAATGTCACCGTGCCCGTATTCTGCTTGGTCAGGCTGCCCGTGCCGGAAACGGTGCTGGCATAGGTTCCATTGCTCGCCTGGTCGAACACCAAGGCGGCATTGTTGGTGATTTTGCCCTGCAGGCTGCTTGTGTCGCCGACCAGCGTTCCTTGACTGATGGTCCAGTTCTGCGTGCCTGTGCCCGACAGGGTCCAGGTGGAAGTCCCAACTTTCTGATATAAACCAAAGCCCCGATACTGCTGGCCTGAACCGATGAGGCCGACATCAAACGAGCCGCTCCCGGTCCCGCCGAGCTGCAATGCATCGGTGGCGCTCGCCGTCACGAAGCTGTTGATGACACTTGATGGCGTTAGGGTGAGCGTGTTGCCACCACTACTGAACTGGATCGCCGGCACGAAGGCGCCGCCGGTTCCGGTAATGGTCCCCGAATTGGTGACAGCGATATTGCCGCCTGTCGTTAGGACACCGACAGTTCCCTCGATCGTACCGGAGTTGCTGACCGTGCCGTTTGCACCAAGCTTTACGCCTCCTCCGCTCCCGGTAACCTGGATCAATCCGGAGTTATTTATGGTGTTACTGGCGCCAACATTAATGCCGTTGTTGGAACCTTGAACCGTGGCGCTCGGGTCTACATTAATCGTCAAGCCACTTTGAGTGACGGTTCCGTAGCCGTCTGGGGGGTTCTGATTGATCGTGGTTCCGGTGCAGGTAACAGTCGTTCCGACAAGGGTGCAAACGGCATGCGCCGAGGAAGCGGTGACCAACGCAACGACAGTGATTGCTATGGTAAGCGTGACAGCACGCATCGCGTTTGCCACGAAGCCGATTGATCCGTTCAAACGCGCTAGCAACTACCGCCCCCATTGGCTCTATGGCGCTGATGATCGTGATGCGTTGCCGCCAATCGGCCGCACGCAGCGAATCATCTCACTGAGCGTCAGTTAAGCAACGGACGGACGATCGTAAGTTCCACGACCCACAAGATTACGAGGTCTATGCACAGATGCGCGCTATGGCCTCGCCTTGAGAGGCTTTTGTTCGACGCCTTCGGGTCAAAAATTCCCCGAGCGGCTCATGTTCGCGGCACGGCCGATCTACCCCCAGCTGCTGACTGTGAACCGGCATGCAATTTTGGCCCCCTGTTGGGGGTGATCGGCGCGCAAATTTGACCCCACCTCCGAACGCTTGAGGATGGCCCCGCTGTGCGCGTCGCGAGGGGGGCGAGGCG
>Ga0307426_1002275_pt1 | contig 12069 bp, 9 predicted proteins | sample SalMarWE160340MG_FD_202165 | JGI IMG/M metagenome (GOLD analysis project Ga0307426, IMG submission 202165) | Salt marsh sediment microbial communities from the Plum Island Ecosystem LTER, Massachusetts, United States - WE1603-40 | ecosystem: Environmental > Aquatic > Marine > Intertidal zone >... | reverse complement strand
AATCTCGAATCCATTCGTCGTCGTCGATGAGCAAAATTTTCATATTTCTTAATTTGCTGAAGATATCCATTGCTGATCCTAAGTAGTTCTGCTGTCTTGCATAATCTGCCAGTTGGTCTCGAAGGTGGTATCATGCAAGGTATAGGCGTAACCAAGCATCTTACCGATACCCGGTTGCACTCCTTGCCGGATTTTCCAGTAAGTCAGGTGAATGGCAGGCAGGAGTCGGGGGTCGCCCGTTTCAGGATCATCAGAGGTGTTCTGCCAGACCTCTTTTTTTTCGATCACTCTCCATAGGGTACCATGTGATTTGCTCCGCACGGTTTGTCCGACGCGCGGCAAATGCTTCATCTTGATGATGCCATCATGTGTTTCGTCCATGATCCATTCCCCTTTATTTAAGTGCCTTAAGCTTTCAATTCCGAATTTTTTCCATCGCGCAGTGCGGCATGCGCCGCCGCAAGTCGCGCTACCGGGACACGATACGGTGAACACGAAACATAGGTCAAACCGATCGCATGGCAAAATGCGATTGAACCGGCGTCCCCCGCGTGTTCGCCGCAAATTCCGCATTCCAACTCAGGCTTAACGGAGCGGGCTTTTTCTACGGCCATTGCCATAAGCTGGCCGACACCTTCCCGGTCGATGGCGGTAAAAGGGTTTTCCGGTAAAATGTGGGATCGCAGATACCTTATTAAAAAGCCTGTTTCCGCATCATCGCGCGACATGCCGAAAGTTGTCTGGGTCAAATCATTGGTGCCGAAAGAAAAAAAATCAGCGTGTTCGGCCAACTGATGGGCGGTCAGCGCGGCCCGCGGAATCTCGATCATGGTGCCGAACTTGTAATCGATGGTTATGCCCTGTTCATGCATTACTTTTTGGGCCTCTACTTCCAGAATATCGCGTTGGACTTTAAGCTCATTAACGTGGCTGGTCAGCGGGATCATGATTTCCGGATGCACCTCGACACCTTCCTTGGCGACCGTACAGGCAGCCTCAAAAATCGCCCGCACCTGCATGGTGGTCAGTTCCGGGATTTGAATTCCCAGGCGAACACCGCGCAAACCCAGCATCGGATTGCTTTCCTGCAAACTTTCCACTCTTTTTAAGACCTGAGTTTTTTCGTTGATCTGCTGCAAAAGGGTATTGACTTTCTCAAGGGTGTCGGCATGCTTGAGTCGAATTTTAAGGTCCGTAAGGTCATGGGTTAACTCCATATGATTTGGTAAAAACTCGTGCAGCGGCGGGTCAATTAGACGTGTGATGACAGGCAGCCCGTTCATGGCGCGGAAAAGGCCGATGAAATCCTCTCTTTGAAACGGCAGCAGGGCATCCAGCGCTTCGCGCCGTTCGATCGGAAGATCGGTCATGATCATTTTGTGCAGGTAAGGCAGCCGGCGGGGTTCAAAGAACATATGTTCCGTGCGGCACAGGCCGATGCCCTCGGCGCCGTATGTGCGGGCGCGTTCTGCGTCCGTGGGATTATCGGCATTGCACCAGACGCCGAGCCGGCGAAAGGTATCGGCCCAGGACAGCAGTTTTATCAGCCAGGCGTCCATAATATCAGGCACGATCGTTGCGAGCCGGCCGCGGTAGACTTCGCCGAACGTACCATCGATGGAGATCCAGTCGCCTTCTTTGATGATGTCGTCGTCGATCGTCATATGGCGTTTGTTGACATCGATTTTCAACGCCGATACCCCGACGACCGCCGGTTTGCCGAATTGGCGGGCGACCAGGGCGGCGTGACTGGTACGGCCGCCGCGACTGGTCAGGATGCCTTCAGCGGCCAGCATGCCGTGGACATCGTCCGGCTTGGTTTCGGGGCGCACCATAATGACTTTTTTATTTTCTATTTTAGACCACGTTTCAGCCAGATCAGCATCGAAGGCCACGATGCCGACGGCGGCCCCGGGAGAGACATTCAGGCCGGTGGCCAGCAGGCCCCCTTTGGTTTTGGCAGCCGCTTTCGCTTCGCGTTCGAACTGGGGATGCAAAAAGAAGTCTACCTGTTCCGGCGTTATGCGTAAAACAGCCTCGCGGCGGCTGATCAATTCTTCTTTGGCCATTTCAACCGCGATGCGAACCGCGGCCTGAGCGGTGCGTTTGCCGCTGCGGGTTTGCAGAATCCATAGCTTGCCTCTTTCAACCGTAAATTCGATATCCTGCATGTCCTGATAATGGGTTTCAAGCTTGTTGGCAATTTGTTCAAATTGGGCAAAGATGTCCGGCATTTCCTGATTCAGTTGGGAAATGTCATTGGTTTGACGAATGCCCGCGACCACATCTTCACCCTGGGCGTTTTTCAGATAGTCCCCCTCAAGCTGTTTTTCCCCGGTTGTGCTGTTGCGCGTCAAGGCAACACCGGTGAAGCTGTCTTCAGCAAAATTGCCAAAGACCATTGTAACAATATTCACAGCGGTGCCAAGATCGTGGGGAATCGCAGCGGCGTTGCGGTAATCAACAGCCCGCTTGCCGTTCCAGCTTTTGAAAACTGCCTCGACGGCCTTTTTGAGTTGTTCGTATGGGTCGGCGGGGAAGTGATCGGCGGTGTATCGCCGGTAGATCTGTTTGAATTCCTGCGTCAATTGCTTCAAATCGGAGGCCTCTAACTGTGGATCGGATGTTACATTCGCTCCGGCGCGGCAGGCACTCATTTTTTCTTCAAATACCTCGTCGGGAATCCCCATCACGACACTGCCGAACATTTGAACAAGTCGGCGATACGCATCATAGACAAAACGTTCATTACCGGTCAAAGCGATCAGGCCCGCGGCTGTTTCTTCATTGAGACCGATGTTTAAGATGGTGTCCATCATGCCGGGCATGGAAAACTTGGCACCGGAGCGGCAGGAAGCCAGCAGCGGATTTTTTTGATCGCCGAATTTTTTGCCGCTTTGCTTTTCCAATTCCTGAATCGCCAATAGAACCTGCTGCCACATTTCCTCCGGAAAGGTTTCGCCGCAGGCCAGATACGCATTGCAAGCTTCGGTGGTTATCGTGAAACCGGGCGGCACCGGAATCCCGATACGCATCATTTCGGCCAGATTGGCCCCCTTGCCGCCCAGCAGACCCTTTACGTCATCCCATTCACCGCCGACATATTTATCAGCCCGATCCAATTCGTTAAATGAATATACCCATTGATTCGACATATGCAGCTCCTTCAACCTAAAGGTTGTCCAGTTTCAGCAATCATAATGAGTTTGTTTTGAAGAAGGCCAAAACGCTGGGATGCTGGGAGGCCGGAAGGCTTGCAGGCTCAGACAGTGTGCTTTTTTTCGTTCCGCCTTCCGCCTTCCGATTTCCCACTTCATTCCGCCTTCTCACCGTCCCACCTTCCCTGCTTCCCCGCCTCTCCTTTTCTCACCTTCCCAGCTTCTCACCCTCTTAACTTCGCAGCTTCCAGTCTTCCCACCTCCTTTCTTTACACGCAGGTTTCGGCTTTTTGGTCATTGCAGGATCGAATCAGTAAAATCGGGAGTTCGGCAGCCTGCAATACGCCCGCGGCCACGCTGCCGTAAGACACTCGCGCCAGACCGCTTATGCCATGAGTAGCCATTGCAATGAGATTGGTGCCTGTTTCTGCTGCGGTGCCAAGGATTGCTTTGACCACCGATCCATAAGCCAGGCGTGCGACTGCCTGGATACCAACTGCGCTAAACTTGGTTCGGAGGGCTTCAAGATAGGCTTGCGAAAGTTCTTTTTGATTTTCAAACTCCGCATGGTACTTATCGATATCGATCACTTCATCGCGGCCCAGCATAATGGGCTCTTCCTCGACTTTGAGAAAAACAACCTTGGCATCGTTGCTTTTGGCCAGGCTTTCAACATGGCTTAATATTGCTTCGGCTCGCTTTGAGCCATCCACGGGAACCAGTATTGTTTGATACATTGCTACCTCCCTTTGGTGAGAGTTGTTCAACTCTTTTAAGAGTCATTTTCCTGGACAAAGCCAGGCGATCGATGGCTTTTTGAAGGCCATTTTTATTCAGTTCGCGGGCTGTCGTTTGGGCCGGCGCAACCAGAGGCCGCTGCAGCAGCGCCTCATACAGTTCGATGTAGTTTTGAACACTATCCCGCTGATTAAACTCCGGGACGTTCGGCTGCACCCGGCGTTCGCTTTTCTGCAAGCGCCCGAAATGCTCCGTTGCTTCATAATCGCGGGAAGGCGTTTTGATGTTGTTCAGGTCCAAGGGGTGGTCCTGAGGATAAGCGATTACGCTGAGGCGTCCGGCCTGCCAACTTTGCATCAGCAACTGTTGGAGGCGTCTATAAAAAAAACTTTTATGATCTTCGGCCATATCAGACAGCCGCCCCGTATTTGCCGTGGTGACATGCTGCGCGGCCAGGATGCCGCTTAGAAGAAAGTCCAGGGGATTTTTATTCCGGGTTTCTTTGTAATTTCCGGGATAACTATCGTAATAGAGGGACTGCCAGATGGCTGCCGCGTCAATACCCCTGTCCTCGATCGCGGCGAGGTGAATTTTGGCGCTTTGAAGACGATGGACGGTAAAAAGACAGGCAATACCCTGTTGTTTTGCCATGGCCGGAATCAGGCCGGTCATCCAGTCGTGACAGTGAATCAGGTCGGGTTGAACCCGGGGCACAATTTGGTGGCTGACCTCACGCTGAAAGGTCAGTGCGATATTCATGTTTTCACATTCAAAATTTATAGCTGGGGGGCTGGCATAAAAAAAGACCCGGTCTTCAGCCAGATGAAGCCGATGAGCGGGTAATCGGCTGTCTGCCAGGCTGCGTTTGTTCCGCGAGAGGTCGGTGAAAATTCGCCGATAATCGGGCTGCGTCACATGAACATCAACTCCCTGTTCACACAAATCGTTTATCAGGTTTGATAGCATAGCGACAAACCCGCCTCGCAGCGTCTGTTGACAATGGCGCCGGTTTACCAAACCGGCCGGCACGAATGCGGCCTCCGGCGTTACAATCAGAAGGCGGGGTCGGTTAGAAGGCGTCGGCATCTTGCAATCCTTCCTAATCTTTAGGATGCTTCAATAGTCGGGCGGGTAGTAGTGGACACCCACCTCATAAAGAGAAGCATCGGGGCCATCAATTTTCCGGCACCATTTTACTTCCGCAAGGGTAACCGCTCGCAAGCCCGCACAGAGGCCGTCGGGGTGAGAGCCGCGCTGGCCACGTTTTACCCGGATGAAGATGGTGGTGCCGGGCCGCAGGGCGCAGGTGGATTTGAATTTAAGGCCATTCGTGCCGTAATCTATCAGTTGGGCATCAACGCCGTTTTGCTGGTTGAAAATGGAGAAAGTGATGGCGCCCTTGTGGGGACGACGTTCAGATGATCTTTTTTCGACTCGCAAACTCATTTTATTCCCCTCTTATTTGGGACACCCTATTGATCAATATTACAACAGATAAGGACATACGTGCTGAACGCTGGGTATGGATGATCAATGATTTGTATACCAATCATCCGAGCATAAACTGTGCCAGGAAAATTTGAGTTCTTTAAATTTAATAAATTCGCGGGGCTATCAAAATTCGGCGTTTGGCGTTTGAATCTATTAATGTATAGAAATAGAAAAATTTCGAATCCCGATTTCGCAAAATTTCGAAATCAATGTCCTGACCGGCCCTGAACAGCATATTTTTTGGCCTCCCACCGGATCTGAGTTGCGAGAAAAATTACCTTGTAATTGCTGCTCAGTTTATTATATACAATCAGATAAATCATGGCGTATACCCATCACCGCTTTTGGCAGGCTTGACCTTACAGGCTGTTTATAAAATCGACGACCCAAAGGCAAAAAAACAATCAATTATGACGCTGGGTCTATTTCTACCCAATGGTCCGGCCAATAATGGAAATCTAACAGCTATTATTCCTTTTTTTTCTAGGTGTTGGTTGTTAAGAACGTGTTAACCTAGAGTGGAGATGGGCCATGAAATTTCATCTTCGGAAAATGCTTTTCTGGGCGGCGCTGGGTTGCCTGCTGCCCCTGGCGGGATCCCTGTGTGCGGAACAAGAATCGCCGTCCTCCGGTTTTCTCAGTTTATCAGAAGCAATTCAAACAGCCCTTGTCGATAACCCGTCGGTGCTTGAAGTCCAGGCTCAAGTCGATATCGCCGGCGAGCGCATTATCCAGGCCCGATCCGGTTTTATGCCCCGAATCGATGCCTCCGGCGCTTATGATCGCACCACCAATCCCTCTCGGACATTTGCAACCAAATTAAACCAGGGAATGATTACCCAGGAAGATTTTAACGTTGATCGGCTGAACGATCCCGACCCCATCGACAACTACGCCGGTAGAGTAACGGCAATTTGGCCGCTTTATGACAGCGGGCAGTCCTGGTACGGTTTTCGACAGGCCGAACTGGGGCAGGAGGAGTCTCATCTTGAAATGACCCGTATGCGCCGGCAGGTGATCGCCCGGACGGTGGTCACCTATGTGGGTCTGCTGATGGCCCAGGAACAGCTTGCCATCGTTCAGCAGACACTGACGACGGCCAAAGCACACCGCAAAATGGTCGCATCCCGCTACGAAAGCGGGTTTGTTGTGAAAAGCGACCTGTTGCAGACCGATGTCCACATCGCCAATTTAGAACAGCAACAACTGCAGGCCGCCAGTCAGGCAGAGGTGGCCAGGGCCGAGTTGAATGCTGCCATGGGGGGTGCGATCGATTCTAAATATCAATTGACCAGCCGGCTGGAAACCAACCAGGAGATCATGGGCCCCCTTGAACACTGGATTGATATGGCGCTTGATCGACGCGCCGACCTAAAGCAAATCGAGCTTCAGCGGGCTGTAGTCGAAGAAGAGGTCAAAAAGGCGCGGGCGGCCTACCTGCCCAGCTTAAACCTGACGGGAAACTATGAGGTCAACACCGAAAATTTTGACGAGAGTGCGGACAACTACACCGTCGGTGCGGTCGTGACGTTTAATATATTTTCCGGTAATCGTACCTCGGCCAAGGTGCGCGAAGCGAAAGCCACCCTGAAAAAGATTGAGGCGCTGCGCCGCCAATTGAGACAGCGGGTTCAGGTGGAAACACGGCAGGCATACCTGCAGGCCGACAGCTCCCGGAGACGCATTCAGGTCGCGCGGCTGGCGGTGATCCAGGCCGAAGAAGCCCTGCGCATTGTCAGAAATCGCTACAAGAATGGGTTGTTCACCATCGTCGATCTTTTAAACTCGGAATTGGCGCTGCAGCAGGCCTACACCAATCGTCTGCGGGCCGTTCATGATTACAAGGTTGCCAACGCCAAGTTGCTGCTGGCGGCCGGAACTCTGGATGAAAATTTCCAGTAGCCGCTGAATCGACCAGCTTTTCAAGCAGTATTCGGCCGAAGTGTAGAGTCTTAATTGTATTTTTTTTCATCACGAAAACACGAAATCCTGAAAGCACGAAATTTATCTTGTTTGCTTTTCGTGTTTTCGTCCTTTCGTGCTTTCGTGATTAATCTTTCCTTTTCGGTTTTGACTCGTCCGGGTTATGTCATTGGAATACAAAATAAATTGATTGCTAATGTAGGTGAACAACGATGGAGACACCAGATGCGAATTCTACAATTATGGTTTATTTTACCATCTTTTTTAATCCTGTTTCCAATCGGCTGTGGTGATAAAATAGAGCCGGGAAACGAAAAGCGCTCGGAGGTTCCCACTGTGAAAGCACCGGTTGCCATTTCCCGGACAACCAGTCAGCCTTTGACCTACGAAGCTGTTGGCACGGTACAGGCGATAACAACCAGCACGCTTTCGGGCAAACTTATGGGCACCGTCAAGGAAATCCGGGTGCAGGAAGGTGACCGGGTGAAACAGGGGCAAACGCTGGTTGTCATCGATAAACGGCAGGTCACAGCTCAGCTCCGTCAGGCCCAGGCTGCCCTGGACGAAGCGCGCCGGGCGCAGGCGGCAGCCGCATCGGCACGAGATGCGACCGTTGCCGGTGCGCAACTTGCCCGCGCGACGTACAAACGATATTTGAACCTCATCCAAGAAGATTCGGCTACTCGCCAGGAATTCGATGAGGTCGAAGCCCGGCACCGACAGGCCCAGGCCGCCCTCAAGCAGGCCGAACAAATGCTGGCGGCTGCACGTTATCGGGTTCAGCAGGCCGAGGCGGCGGTATCTGCGGCCGGTGTTGCCAGTGATGACGCCGCAATCCTGGCTCCCTATGACGGAATTGTCACCGCAAAAATGAGTGAGGTGGGTGATCTGGCCACAGCCGGCACCCCGTTTCTAGCATTGGAGAGCACGGAAGGATACCAGGTGGATGTAGCCTTACCGGAAGCGTATTTCAGCGCTGTCCGGCTCAATCAAACCGTTATGATCCGCATCTCTGCCCTTGGCGATCAACCCTTTAAGGGCAGCATCGAAACCATCGTTCCCATCGCCGACCAGGGCAGCGGAAGCTTTTGGGTAAAAATACGGCTTCCGGCTGGCGAGGCTGTCAGATCCGGCATGTTCGCCCGGGTTGTCATCCGGACCGGCGAGCAGCGGATGATGCTGATTCCGGCCTCCGCCGTGGTACCCCAGGGCCAATTGACCGGAATTTTCATCGTGGATGACAACCAGGTTACACGCTTTAGGCTCATCCGGACCGGCAGGCGTTTTGATGACACCGTGGAAATCATCACCGGGCTTGACGATGGACAGCGTTTTGTCGTGAACCCCCCGCCGACCCTGGTAGACGGCGTTCAGGTGGAGGCGATTCCATGAATATGAAAACAGGGCCTGCCGGCACAGTTGCGCGATTCTTCATCGACTCCAAGCTCACGCCTCTGATCATCATCGCCTCGATCCTGCTGGGCATTGCCGCGGTCGTTGCGCTGCCCCGGGAGGAGGAGCCCCAGATTATCGTTCCAATGATCGACATCTTCGTCCAGATGCCCGGAGCCGGTGCCAAGGAAGTCGAACAGCGCATAACCAAGCCCATGGAAAAACTGCTGTGGGAGATTCCCGGGGTGGAGTACATTTATTCCACCAGCAGCCCGGGCATGGCAATGGCGGTGGTCCGGTTCTACGTGGGACAGGATGAAGAAAAATCAATCGTCAGGCTGCAATCCAAACTGATGTCCAATATGGACCGCATTCCCTGCTGTGTTGCCCCCCCGCTGATCAAACCGCGCTATATCGACGATGTCCCCATTCTGGCCGTGACCTTTTGGGGTAAAAATTCAGACCATTATATGCTGCGAAGGGTGGCCGCGGAAGCGGAGGACCTGGTAAAACGAGAGCCGAATGTTTCGCTGACCAGCCTCATCGGCGGTGAAAACCGCCAGCTGGAAGTACGTCTGGATCCGGTTCGATTGGAAGGTTTCGGCCTGGATGCCGTAAAAGTGCTCGACCTGATTTCCATGGCCAACCACGCTGCGGATGCCGGCAGTTATCCATCGCCTGAGGGGCAGATCATCATTCACACCGGGGAGTTTCTTAAGACGGCAGAGGATGTGAAAAACGTAGTGATCAGCGTGCACAACGGCAAACCGGTGTATTTGCGGGATGTGGCTGTGATTGTGGACGGACCCCGGGAGCCGAGTCAATATGTGTTTTTCGGAACCGGCCCGGCTGCCGCCGAAAAAGGTCTTTCCGATCAGCCGCCGCCCAGGGGTGTCTATCCGGCGGTCACCCTGACAATTGCCAAGCGCAAAGGAACCAACGCCGTCAGTGTCGCTTCCAAGGTTTTGGCGCGCCTGGCAGACGCCAGGGGCACCGTCATTCCCGACGACATTCAGGTGACCGTGACGCGCGATTACGGTGAAACCGCCAAGGAAAAATCAAATGAACTCCTGCTGCACATGCTGATTGCCATTGTCTCGGTGACGGTTTTAATCTGGTTTACCCTCGGGCACCGGGAGTCCGGTGTCGTCGCGTTGGCGATTCCGGTAACCCTGGCGCTGACGCTGGCGGTATTTTATTTATACGGCTACACCTTAAACCGCATCACCCTTTTTGCGTTGATCTTTTCGATCGGCATCCTGGTAGACGATGCCATTGTGGTGGTCGAGAATATTGTGCGGCATATGCGGCTGGAAAGCAACCGGGGCCGCTCGAAGTTCGAAGTTGCCATTGAAGCGGTGGATGAGGTCGGCAACCCGACGATTCTGGCCACTCTCACGGTAATTGCCGCTATTTTGCCCATGGCCTTTGTCGGGGGCTTAATGGGGCCGTACATGCGGCCGATTCCGGTGGGCGCTTCCGCGGCCATGGTGTTTTCACTGCTGGTGGCGTTTATCGTGACCCCCTGGTCTTCCGTCCGGCTGATCCGCCATGAGGAAAAAACGTCGCAAAATAACCACGGACATCAGCGGGAAGACTGGGCCACCCGGCTGTATCGGCGAATCATGAATCCTTTGATTCATCGCCCTTTTTGGCGATGGACATTTTTGATTGCCGTGGTTGCCCTGCTGGTAGCCGCCTGCGCCCTGGTGGCCATCGGCCGGGTGCGCGTCAAAATGCTGCCTTTTGACAACAAGAGTGAATTCCAGGTGATCATCGATATGCCGGAGCGTGCCACCCTGGAAGAAACAGCAGCCGCGGCTTTAGAGATGGGTGACTACCTGAAAACGGTTAACGAGGTTACGGACTATGAGATTTATGACGGAACGTCCGGACCTTTCAACTTCAACGGCCTGGTGCGCCACTACTACCTGCGCCGGGCGCCGAACAAGGCCGACATCCAGGTAAATCTGGCGGCCAAAGGACGCCGCCGGCAGCAAAGCCACGAAATTGCCAAAAGGGTACGACCGTCGCTCAAAGCAATCGCAGACCGCTACCGGGCCCGCGTTCAAATAGCCGAGGTGCCGCCGGGCCCTCCGGTCCTTTCCACCCTGGTGGCCGAAGTCTACGGTCCCGACTACGATCGCCAGCGCGCATTGGCATTAAAAATTCGGAAAATCATGGAAAATACCGACGGGGTGGTCGATGTGGATTGGTTCATGGAAGGAGATCAGCCCCGTTACGAATTGGAAATCGATCAGGAGAGAGCTGCCTTGCACGGCATCAGCGTTGCCCATATCAACGAGATTTTGACGATAACATTGAGCGGCAAACAGGCCGGCTTGCTGCACCAGCCCCTGGAAATAGAAGACGTTCCAATCCGACTGCGGCCGCCGTTGGAATTGCGTGCCGGACTCGACCGGCTGAAGGCGATCAAAATCCCATCCCTTGACGGCCGTATGGTTCCCTTATCAAGTTTGATCAAAATCAGAAAAACGGCGTTGGACCGCAGTATCTATCACAAAAACCTGATGCCGGTGGTGTATGTCATCGCCGATGTCGCCGGTGCCAAGGAAAGCCCGGTGTATGCCATCCTTGAAATGCGTAAAAAAATCAGTGCAATCTCAATTCCCGAGGGATACCGTTTTGAACAGTACACCGCCGCTCTGCCGGAAAGCGATCGCCGCTTTGCCATGAAATGGGATGGAGAATGGCACATTACCTACGAGGTCTTTCGCGATTTGGGCCTTGCCTTCGGCGTCGTGCTGGTGCTCATTTTCGTGCTGGTGGTGGGTTGGTTCCAGTCCTTTTCGACACCGTTTACGATTATGGTGGCCATTCCCTTCTCGCTGATCGGGATTCTGCCTGCCCACTGGCTGATGGGGGCCTTTTTCACCGCCACTTCCATGATCGGCTTTATTGCCGGCGCCGGCATCGTGGTGCGCAATTCCATTATCCTGGTGGATTTTATCGAGCTGCGGCTGCAGCAGGGCATGCCGCTGGACCGCGCCGTCGTTGACGCCGGCGCCGTGCGCTTCAGACCCATGATGTTGACGGCGGCGGCGGTGATCGTGGGATCTTCGGTCATATTGTTTGACCCCATATTCCAGGGGCTGGCCATATCGCTGATGGCCGGCGAAGTAGCGTCTTTATTATTTTCGCGGATGACGGTGCCGATTCTCTATTTTTTGGATAAGCGCTGGGAGAAAGCTCACATTAACCAATCACCGGCGCAACCCTCAAAAAGCGGATCATGAGGCCGGAAAAGGAGATCGATACCAGGCCGTATATAAATACCGTGGAATGATGGTATACTGGAATGTTGGAAAAATGGGTACAGAAGGATGAGATCTTTTCTTGATACACC
>Ga0307426_1002274_pt1 | contig 12072 bp, 16 predicted proteins | sample SalMarWE160340MG_FD_202165 | JGI IMG/M metagenome (GOLD analysis project Ga0307426, IMG submission 202165) | Salt marsh sediment microbial communities from the Plum Island Ecosystem LTER, Massachusetts, United States - WE1603-40 | ecosystem: Environmental > Aquatic > Marine > Intertidal zone >... | reverse complement strand
TCGCGCCATGCAGGACAACTGGGTGCCGCCGACCATCGGGCTCGACGAGGCCGATCCGGAGTGCGACCTCGACTATATCCCCAACGTCGGGCGCGACCTGGAGGTCAACTATGCCATGTCGAACTCCTTCGCCTTCGGGGGCCTCAACGCGGTGCTCGTCTTCGGACCGGCGCCCGCCTGACGGCCGCGCGCCGCGCAGCCGGCCGGCGGCGTGATGCCGACCAACCTCCTCAGGGACCGCAACCGGTCCGTCAGTGCTGATACCGAGCACAAGCGCCACCGGGAGAGGCGACCGGCCGACCGGCGCATCGTTATCGGCGCTGGGTCCGTCAAGGTGCGCGCCCAGCTGCTCGACACCCCCACAGCAGACCGGCTTTGGCACGCCCTGCCCTTGCATTCGACGGCCGAGGTGTGGGGCGCGTGCATCCATTTCGAGACGCCGGCGGAATCGGGGCGCGAGGTCAATGCCCGCCAGCTCGCCGCTCCCGGCGAGATATACTTCTGGGTGGAGGACGACCGCGTGGTCATTCCCTTCGGCCCCACACCCATCTCGCGGCCCGGTGAAGTGCGCCTGCCGCGCCCCTGCAACCTATGGGCCCGGGCGCTGGACGACGTCGGGGTCTTGAAGAGCGTGCGTCCCGGTGAGAAGGTGTCGATAACGTCGGCGAAAGACTGACGGGCCAATTGGGAGGTGCGCGATGCGGGAGATCTTGATCCGGGCGGGGAAGGTGGCGATCCGCGCCCGGCTCCTGGAAACGCCGACGGCGGAGCGCATATGGGCGGCGCTGCCCATTTATGCGGAAGCGCAAATGTGGGGGCATGAGGTCTATTTCCGCGCGCCGGTGTCGTCGGACTGCGAGCCGGAGGCGCGCGACGTGGTGCGCGCGGGCGAGATCGCCTTCTGGCCGGACGGCAGCGCGATCGCCATCGCTTTCGGGCCGACGCCGGTGTCCAGGAAGGGCGAGATCCGCATGGCGAGCCCCTGCAACATCTGGGCGATGGCGCTCGACGACGTGAGCTCCCTGAAGTCGGTGCACGCCGGCGAGGACGTGACCGTCATCGAGGCGAACGGGCACGACGCAAAGCCTTAAGCGGAAAGTCAGCACAGAGCGCGATGGTGGGCCCGCCAGGATTCGAACCTGGAACCAGACGGTTATGAGCCGCCAGCTCTAACCATTGAGCTACGGGCCCCCCGGTCGTGAAGCGGGCCTCTATACCAGACTCGCCTATCCTTCCGAAATTGCCCCGCCGCCTCGATTATTCCCCGATGGCTCCCTAAGTTTAGGCAATAAGCAACCTGGAGCCGAATATGCGCATCCCCTTCCTATTTCTCGTGCCGGCGTTGGCCGGTCTTGCCCTGGCGACTACGCCGGCCCGCGCCGACGACGAATCCGAGCCGCGCTCGATTACAGTGTCGGCGACCGGCGAAGTGGCGGTCGTGCCCGACATGGCGCAAATAAGCAGCGGCGTCACGACCGAGGCGGAAACGGCCGCAGAGGCGCTTGCGCAAAACTCCGCCGCCATGGCCAAGGTGATCGCCGGTCTGAAGGCGGCCGGCATCAAGGCGGAGGACATCCAGACCACGTCGTACCGTATCGAGCCGCGCTACACGCGGCCGGAGAAAGGCGAGCCCTCCGTCATCGACGGCTATCGCGTCGTCAACCAGGTCGAGGTCACGGCGCGCGACCTCGATCGGCTGGGCGAGATCCTCGATCAGCTGGTGACGCTGGGCGCCAACGCCATGGGCGGCTTGACGTTCATGGCGAGCGAGGCGGAGACGCTGCGCGACGAAGCCCGCAAGCAGGCCGTCGCCAACGCGCTGCGCCGCGCCAAGCTCTTTGCTACCGCCGCCGGCGCGGAGGTTGGCGAGGTCTTGCGCATCGCAGAGAGCGGCGGGGTCGTGTCGCCCGCTCCCATGGCGCGCGCGTTCAAAACCGAAGCCGTCCCGATCGAGCGCGGCACCGAGACCTTGGCCGCCAGCGTCACCGTCACCTGGGCGTTGAAGTAGCGTCGGTGGAGAGCGGTCCTAATCGCGAACAGCTAGATGGGGTCTGACCCTCTGGGTCTGACCCCATTTTCCGGTTGCCGGCCCCCGGTTGTCAGACTCGGAGGGTCAGCCCCCGGACGTTACCGCTCAGGGGAGCGCCATCACGTCGACCTTGTCGGCCATGCTGGTGACGCCCGGCTGGTGCGACCAGTCGATGAAATTGCGCATCTCGCCTTCCAGGCGCAGCTGGCGCAGCCGCTCGAGGTCGATGGTGGCCGTTACCCACTGGGCCTCGTTGAGCACGCCCTCGGCAAGGGTGCCGTCTTCCGAGATGGACGGCTCGGAGGGGACGAATACGCCGGCCGCGCCCGCGTTGCGGTCGACCGCCGGCGACCACAGGGCGTTGCCGACGGTCGGGCTCATGATGGTGGCGATCTGGTTCTCGAGCGCGCGTGCCCGCGCTCCGGTGCGCACGCGGTGGTATCCGGTGAGGCGCTCGGTGCAGGAGGGGACGAGCACCACCTCCGCGCCCGCCTCGGCCATGGCGCGCACCAGGACCGGAAACTCGCTGTCGTAGCAGATGGCGATGCCTATGCGGCCCAGCGTGGTGTCGAACACGCGGATGGGGCTGCCTGGCGAGATGCCCCAGTCCCACTCGAACGGGGTCATGATGAGCTTTTCCTGGACGCCGAAGCTGCCCGCCGGCGTAACGAGCTGGGCGGTATTGACGTAGCGGCCGTGGCCTTTGCGCGACGGTCCGCTGCCGACGAGGATGTGCACCTTGTGTTCGGCGGCGAGCTCCGCGTGCAAGGCAACGCGCTCGCGCTCCAGATCGGCGACCGCCTTCAGGGTCGCATCGAGGTCGCCGGATACGGCGGGGCCGAGCGTCGCCGCCTGCTCGAGGGCCGCGTACTCGGGAAAGACCAGCAGCTCGGCGCCGGTCGCAGCACCATCCTTCACCCAGCTCGTGATCTTGTCGCGCCACGCATCGAGTGTGGCCGGCTGGTCGAGGGGGTACTGCGCTGCTGCTACCTTGAGTTTTTGGCGGCGGGTCACTCTGGTAACGTCCTTTGCGGAACCGACAGGGATTGGTGTCTGCGCCTGGCTTAGAGCGCCTTCATCCAGAACTGCATCAGGTGCTCAGTTTCCTCCGGCTGGTCGATGTCCTTCCACGCATAGGTGGTGACGAGGCCTTGGACCGGGGCGTAGCCGCGCTTTTTCCAAAAACCGTCGAGTGGCCGGTAGTCCGTTGGCTTCAACGGATGATCGTCGGGGCGCACGACCCGGCAGAATGTCGCGTGCGTGAAGCCGCCGAGCTTCCTTGCGTGCGCCTCGCGGTGGTCGAAGAAGGCGTGCCCCAGGCCGTGCCCGCGGTGCGATTTCAGCAGCACCGACTCGCCGCAATAGAAGATCTGGTCGAGGTCGTAGCCCGCCTGCTCGAAAGGCGCGGCGAACTCATCGGCGTGCTCGATCATGGGTGCGGCCGTCGACGCGCCGACGATCTCGTCGCCGTCGCGCGCCACGACGCACACCGCGCCCTTGGCTGCCGCGAGCTTGGCGAGGTACTTCTCCTCGTACTCGATGGTGCCGTCATAGAGGTAGGGCCAATCGCGGAACACGATGATGCGCAGCCTGGCGAGGTCGGGCAGCACCGTGGCGATCTCCTCGCCGATGAGCGATTTCACCTCCAATGCCATCGGTGGCTCCCTTGCGGCCCGAGCTATTCGCAGCCGGGCGTGCTGGTGATGCGCTCGATCTTGTTCGAAGCTCCGAGCACCAGCACGCGCGGCTTGTGCGTCCTGGCCTCCTCCTCGGTCATCGCGGCGTAGGCGCAGATGATGATCTTGTCGCCGAGGCAGGCTTTGCGCGCGGCGGCGCCGTTGAGGCCGATCGCGCCCGAGCCCGCCTTGCCTTCGATGACGTAGGTGGTGAAGCGCTCGCCGTTGTCGATGTTGTAGACCTCGATGTGCTCATTGACGAGCAGGCCCGAGGCCTTGATCAGGTCGGCATCGATCGCCAGCGAGCCCTGATAGTGCAGGTCGCATTCGGTAACCGTGGCGCGGTGCACCTTGCACCTCAGCATCTTCACGAGCATTGCGGTGATTCCAAGCGTGGCGGCGCGGCTATCCGGAGACCTGAGTGATCCAGTCGGTCAGGTTGTAATATGTGGTGACGCGCGCGATTTTCCCGTCCCGGATCGCAAAAAACGTGCCCGCGGGCAAGACATAAGTCTGGTTCTTGGCTTCGGGCAGGCCGCTGTCGGTGGCGAGGTAGGTGCCGTTGACGTTGAACTCTGCCGCCGCGCGCGCCCCGTCCTTGCTGACCATGACGGCGATATCCTCCAGGCGCTCGCGGTAATGGTGGGCCATGCGGGCGTTGAAGGCGCGGAACCTGTCCTTGCCGGTGCGCCGCTCGCCCTGGTTGACGTCGTGAATGACGTCGTCGGTGAGGCAGGCGAGCATCGTCTCGTCGTCGCCGGCGTTGAAGGCGTGGTAGTAGCGGCGGATGAGGGCGGCCGTCTCGATGCGCGTGAGGCTTTCGGCGTCGCTCATGGTGGCTCCAGAATTGCGGTTTGGAGCGCTCCTTAGCAGGTCGGGGCTTAAGGTTCCATGGCTCCCGGCGAGGCTGGCGCGCGACAAAGGGCGCAGGGGCCCGCGCAATTTTCCCGGCGACCATCGCGGTCCACCCGCGATCGGCGGCGGCGATCAGGCGATAGAGCGAATGCAGGGATCTGACCCCTAATCGCGCAGGAAAGCAAAATGGCCGCACGCGGGGGCGTGACGGCCATTTCGACAGGGGTTCAGGAAGTGGCTTGGGCGCAGGCTCAGCGATTGGCTGAGTGGCGTGCGACCTCGGCCCTGGAAACCTCACCGGCAGCGACGAGGGCGTTGATGCAAGACTTGGACAGCCGGTAGCCGACCTTGCGCATGCAGCGGCGGGTCTCGGGGCTGTTGGGCGAATACGAGCTGCAGTTGGCGAGATAGTCGCTGGCGCAGGCAAACCGCACGCTGGCGCTGACGGCGCCGGCCTGGGTGGTGGAAAGAACCGCGGCGCCGAGCGCGACGGCAGCAACCAGCGCACCGCGGTATGAGGGGGCCTTCAGATTGATTGTCGTGGCGGCCATCGGTTCGTTCCTCTTCGAGAGCCTGTTAGGATCTGGATGGCCCAGTTTGTATCGAAGGGACACGTACGCCGCTGTTCCCGGCGGAACCGGGAGGAGTGCGAGCTCAAACGATACGAGTGATGGATGGTTAATCCCAACTTACGAGGCTCGGTTACTTCGTAGCCCGGAGCATCGCCCGGTTATGGTAACCGAGTGGTAAAGATGGCTTGCGATTGGCGGAATCGTCCCGCCGGGGGCCGGACTTATCTGCGGCAGGGACGCGCGTCGACGTAGGCGGTCCAACCGAATGCGGCCTTGGTGTAGCGGGTGGACTTGCTGGCGGCCAAAGAGTAGCGGGCCCACGCAGTGCCGTACTCGAAATTGGTGAATCCGGCCCAGGAGCGGATCGCGGCCTTGCGCGCGGAACCTTTGGTGCGTCCTTCGCCCGAGCCGGAGTGGTAGTGGTCGGCCATGCACAGCCTGCCGCGCTCCTTGCGCAGCGCGTGGGAATAGGCGAAGCCCGTGTCGTCGGCGAAAGCAGGTGCGAGCGTGACGAGCAGGACGGCGCCCGCCAGTGCGTAAGCGGCATTGCGTTGCATGGTGATGTCCCCAACCCCCGATTCGCAAAAACTCTAGCTCCGAGGCGGGTGCCCGGCAATGGCGCGCTCACCACACGAGCCGCGCCATCACGGCAATGGCGGGCGGGGCGGGGGGCGCGAACAGGATCGCGAGCTTGTCGGGGAAAATCTCGCCCGAACCCATGGTCTCGTCGCGATGGATGCCCGAGGCGATGAACACCGCATCGATGCCGGCGGCCTCCGCCCCCTTGAGGTCGGTGCGCAACGAGTCGCCGACGGCGAGGATGCGGGTTCGCGCAACGGGTGCCGCGCGAAGGCCCTCGGCCGCCGCGTGGGCGGCGTCATAGGTGTTGGCGTGCGGCTTGCCGGCCCAGAACACCTCGCCGTCCATACGCTCGTAGAGATCGGCGATGGCGCCGGCGCAGATGAACTTCCGGCCGCCGACGTCGACGACGAGGTCCGGGTTCGCGCACACGAGCGGCAGACCGACTGCGCGCGCGCGCTGCAGCAGCTCGCGATAGTCCTCCGCCGTCTCCGTGCGGTCGTCATAGAGGCCGGTGCACAGGATGGCCTGGGCTTCCTCCAGCGCGACGCTTTGCGCCGTGAGCCGCCCGAACGTGGCCGCATCGCGGTCAGCCGGTCCAACACAGAAGATGCGTGCATAGCCCTTCTCGGCGATGTGGCGCAGCGCGATCTCGCCCGAGGCGACGATATCGTCCCAGGCATCGCGCGGCACCGCGCGCGCATCCAGCATGGCGGCGACGCGGTCCTTGGGGACAGGCGCGTTGGAGACGAGGATCACCGTGCCGCCCCCGCCGCGAAAACGCAGGAGCGCGTCGCACGCCTCGGCGAAGGCGCGGTGGCCGTCGTGCAGCACTCCCCATACGTCGCAGAAGAGCACGTCGTAGCGCGCGAGCAGGTCGCCGGCGCGCTCGAGAATCGGCGGTGGTATGGGTGCGGAACGCAAGCGTGTCATGGGGTTGTCTCGAAGGCGGGATCCATGCCTGATTACGGTCTATAGCCCGCGGGGCGCAAGCATGAGGTGGCGGCTGCGACGCCAAAGAGGTTAAGGCGGGGGAAACCGCAGCCCGTGCCTACTCGGACGGCGGAAAATGCCGCATACTGGCGGCCCGCCGCGCCGAGGCGCAATCCCAGCAATGCCCGCAATCCCGGCAAGGACGCCATGTTGGAGCAAAGCATCGGAGCGGCGCAGATCGCGGCTCTTCTCATCCTTGCGCAGCGCGGGCTGGAGGAGCTCTACTCGGCGCGCAACACGGCGAGGTTGATCGCGGCCGGCGCCGAGGAGGCGGGGCGCGACTACTACCCCGTCATCGCCATCACGCATTTGGCGTGGATCGCGGCCATCTTCCTTTTGATCCCGGCAAGCGCACCGGTGATTTGGCCGCTCGCCGGTCTCTATCTGCTTTTGCAGATAGTGCGCTATTGGATCATCGCCACGCTCGGGCGCTACTGGACCCATCGCATAATTACGCTCAAAGAGTCTCCCGTCGTGCGGGCGGGTCCCTACCGGTTCCTGCGCCATCCCAACTACGTGGTCACGATCGCGGAGACGTTCCTGATGCCGCTCGTGTTCGCCGACGCGGCGCTGGCCGTGATCTTCGGCTGCGTGTGGAGCGCGGTGGTCTACTACAAGATCATCCTCGAGGATGCGGCGTTGACAGAAAGGCGCGGGGATTGATCGGCCAGGTGCGCGCTGGGCTGGCCCTTGCCAAGGTGGCGGCAACATGAAAGATGCCTTCCGCTTGCTGGTCGGGATAATCGATTTCGTCACGGTCGGGGCCCAGTACTGGCTCGTGATGTACGACAAGAACGGCACGGCCTTCGTCACCGGGTCGGTCAACTTCTTCAGCTATTTCACCATCCTCACCAGCCTGCTGGCCGCCGCGGCGATGCTGCTGCCCGTGCTCGCGCCGGGATCCGGCCTGGGGCGGTTCTTCGAGCGGGCCTCCGTGCGCACCGCGATCACCGGCTACATCATCTTCGTGGGCAGCGTGTACTACCTGCTGCTGCGCAACCTGGGGCACGCCCAGGGCTGGAGCCTGTTCCTCGATCACGTGCTGCACTACGTGCTGCCGCCGTTGTTCGTCATCGATTGGCTGCTGTTCGTGCCCAAGGGCGACGTGGCCTGGCGCAACGGAGTGGGGTGTCTCGGTTTTCCCGCCGTCTATATCGTATGGACGCTGACGCACGGGGCGCTCACCGGGTGGTATCCCTACCCGTTCGTGGACGTGCCCGACCTCGGCTACGAGCGCGTCTTGGGGAACATTGCCGGCCTCGTCGCTGCATTTCTGCTGCTGGAGCTGGCGCTGGTCGGCATCGATCGCCTGCTCGAGCATATCCACCGAAAATCAGCATCCTAGGGGCGGGCTCGAACACCTTGGTTGCGTCTTTAGAATGTGCGTGCCGTAATCGCGCCATGGGGGACTTCGATGCCATTGCGGTCGGTGGCGGCCTGGCGGGTGCGGCCTTTGCGCTGAAGCTTGCGCGCTCAGGCGCGCGCGTGGCGCTCGTCGAGCGCACGGCTGCCCCCACGCTCAAGGTGTGCGGCGACTTCCTGAGCCGGGAGGCGCAGGAGCTGCTCGCCTATCTCGGCGTCGACGTGGCCCGGATGGGGGCCGCGCGCATCAAGACGCTGCGGCTCGCCACGGGCGAGCTGAGCGCAAGCGCCGATCTGCCCTTCGCCGCGGCAGGCCTGACGCGGCTTGCGCTCGACGAGGCGCTGCTGGCCAAGGCCCAGGCTGCAGGTGTGGAGGTCTTGCGCGGGGAAGGGGCCTCGGCCCTGGAGCCCGACGGCGGGCATGTGCGCGTACGCGTCGGCGCCAAGGTGCTGCGCGCCCGCTGCGCGGCCCTGGCGACCGGCAAGCACAACGTGCGCGGCTTTCCACGCGGCCCCGGCGCAATGACGGCCTACAAGATTCAGTTTGTCCCCACGCGGGCGGCGTCCCGGGCGCTCGACAATGCCGTGCAGCTCGTGAGCTACCGGGGCGGCTACATCGGAGCCTGCAAAGTGGAAGACGGGCAGGTGACGATCTGCTGGCTCATGGACCCGCCGGCGCTGCGCGAGCTGGGATCCGACTGGCGCGCGCACCTCGACCGCCTCGCGCGGCAATCGCCGGCGCTCGGCGATCTGCTCTCAGGAGCGCGCTTCGTGTCCGTGCGGCCGGCGACCGTGTCGGCCATCCCCTACGGTTATGTGCGCCGCGCCGTCATTGCCCCCAACGTGCTCCCGCTCGGCGACCAGCTGTGCGTCATCCCGTCTTTCACCGGGGATGGCACCTCGCTGGCGCTATCGTCGGGCCTCGAGGCGGCGCGCACGATCCTGAGCGGGGAAACCGCAGTGGAATTCCAGAGGGCATTCGCCCAACGCATCCGCGCGCAGCTGTTCTGGGCGCAAACCGTCGACGCCAGCTTCAAATGGGGGGCGACGCGCGGGCTCGGGGTCGGCGCCGTGGCGGCGCTGCCCTCGCTGGCCCGTCACATCGCACGGGCGACGCGCGTCAGGGGCATGGAAGAGCTCATCGGCCAGGCGGGCCTGCCGGGCTCTACAGCTCCAGTACGATGAAGTAGGCGGAAAATCCCGGACCGAAGGCGGCCATCAAGTAGCGCCCGTGCGCGCCGTCGGCGATCGCCTCGTTGAGCACGAACAAGACGGTCGCCGACGACATGTTGCCGTAGTCCTTCAGCACCTGCCAGGAATAGCGCAGCTGGTCGCGCGACAGCCCCAGCGACTCCTCGGCCGTCTCCAGGACCTTGCTGCCGCCGGGGTGCAACAGGAAGCCGTCGAAGTCCTCAAGCGACAGCCCCGCACGCTTGAGGAAGGGAAAGAGCGCCTCACCGAGCCGGTCGCGCATCAAGGTGGGAAGCTCCGGGCTCAAGACGACGCCGAAGCCGTCGTTCTTGATGTCCCAGCCCATGATGTGCTCGGTCTTGGGCCAGAAGTACTCGCCGATGGCACCGATCTGCGCGCGTGCGGGTGCCCGCCCGTTGCGCTCCCCGTCGTAGCTGCGCAGCACCACGCCCGCCGCCCCGTCGCCGAACAGCGCCGCGGACACGAACATGGCAAGGCTCGCGTCGTTGATGCGCAGGCACAGCGAGCACAGGTCGACCGTGAGGAAGAGCACGTTTGCGCCGGGACGCGCCTGGGCCATGCGGGTAGCGCGCGCAAGGCCGCCGACGCCGCCGCCGCAGCCGAGGCCGAAGATCGGCAGGCGCTCCACGTCGGAGCGGAAGGCGAGGCGGTTCATCAGGCGCGCCTCGAGGCTGGGGATCGACAGGCCGGTGATGGTGTTGGTCACGATGATGTCGATGTCGCTCAAGGCGAGCCCCGCCTGCGCCACCGCTTTCTGTGCCACCTGCTCGTAGAGATCGAGCGCGTTGCGCTGGTAGGTCTCGCTGCGCTCCTCCCAGGTGTGGGTGGTGAGATGCCACGGCACCGGCTCCACGGAGTAGCGAGTGTCTATTCCGGTATTTGCGTAAAGCGCATCGAGGCGGGCGTATTGGGGGTAGACGATGCGCGCGCGCTGGGTCGCGTCCTCCTGGGTGACCACGTGCTCGGGCACCGCGGTGGCGACGGAGGCGATCTCGACGGTCGAGCCGGACGCGGCGGTGCGCTCGGCGGTCAGGAATTGGGCCTCTGTTGACATGGATCTCACCGACTGATTACGCGCGCGCCGGGAATGGGGCGCCAGCCCATGGTAGGACAGGGGCTTGCGGCGCGCCATGGCATAGCGGGCACAGGGGCGCGGGCACCCATGGGGCACTTTGCCTACAGCATGCGCCAAGAGCAGCGGGTCGCCGCGCCGTGCGTGGGCCCGCGTGCGGGCATCCCGGGTGTCGGTTGCGGCGCTTTGCGCCTACTTCGCCTCGATCTTGACGCCCGGGAGATCCACCCGCACGACGCTCTGCTGGCTGTCGTAATAGAGGTAGCCGAGCACGGCGACGGCGGCGACCAGAACGAGAATGACTATGGTCTTGAGGTCCATGGGAAGCTCCTGGCGGGCCTGAGACGGCTTTGCGCGCCCGTCGAGTGCCACAATGCGGGACCGGCGGCAAGCGTTGCCGTGGGCCGCGATCCGCAGTGGCGAGGAGTGTCAGGGCGCCGATTTGATGGCCGGATGCCGACGATCCACAGAAGAATTGCCGTTCGGCGACTTATGTTCTGGACAGTCGAATCACTTATTGGGACGCTGAGCATGTCTCCGTTGCCCCCCAACGGAGCGAGCCTTACTCCCTCTTAGGCTCATGGGAGCGCCAGTGACCATTCCTCGGTGAGTGGGCCGGCGCTCCCCTTTTTTTGTCGCCTGACCTGGATTTGAGCTGACCCCGTTCGAACGGACTCGGGCGGCGCCTGGCGTTTGCGCCGCCCGAGCCTGGCGTGCGTCCTCCATCCATGCGGACGGACGACGCGTCCGGGCAAAAGCTTTGCTGATTCGGCGGCAGATTTGCGTCGGTCAAGCGGCGGTCGCCGGTCCAGAACGTCGCGACGATCGCGCACCGGCTCCTTCGGTCCCACTGGAATCCGTGCAAGATCTCCAATCGCGCTGCATGCGTCGGTCGGCTGGTCGAGATTGGTCATGCGCAACCGGTGCTCTTGCCGCGGCGTATCGTCATGCAGTCGTCATCATCTCGGACGCGACCAAATAGAGCCAAGGTTAAGACTGACGCCTCGCGTCTGCGCGCTTGGCGGTGTTGCGCATGGAGCACCGCTGCCGGCACTTGTCGGAGGCTCGACAATCTCGACCTCGCAGTCTATACGACGCCAGCGACGTAATTGCCTCAAAGGCAGAACGAAAAGACTTGTGGGGCATGAGGCCCAAGAGCGCTGGGCCTTCTTGAACGGCTAGACATTGGACCCTGTATTGATGTTTTCGCGTTCCCGCCGCAGCAAGCTCATCAAGCTCATCAAGATAATCCTGCCGCAGCTAGCCTTGGTTGTCGGCACGCTCATCGTCATTGATGTTGCCTGTTATTTTTTTCTGCCGAATAGCGTCGTTGCGGGTTTCACCGACTACCGGGTCAAGCCGATACGGCATCCCACAATAGGCGGACGGGGCTACTATCCCAGATATTATTTCGTGGCTCATCCCACCCGCGGCATGGACATCGGCCCCAACCGCCGCGGCATGCACCAGGTGGATGACCTGAACTACCCGGTATGGTCCAATCGATTTGGCTGCTTTGATCACGATTGGCCGACGGTTCCAGAAGGCTACGTTTACTTCGCGGGCGACAGCTTCACGTGGGGCTATACGCCGTATGAGGAAAAGTTTGCCACGCTGTTCGAGGCGAAAACCGGGCTGCCGACGCTGAAATGCGGTGTAACGCACACGGGGCAAGCGCATCAGTTTGACAAGTTCCGCGAGATCGTCGTGTAGGGAAAGAGT
>Ga0307426_1002272_pt1 | contig 12084 bp, 10 predicted proteins | sample SalMarWE160340MG_FD_202165 | JGI IMG/M metagenome (GOLD analysis project Ga0307426, IMG submission 202165) | Salt marsh sediment microbial communities from the Plum Island Ecosystem LTER, Massachusetts, United States - WE1603-40 | ecosystem: Environmental > Aquatic > Marine > Intertidal zone >... | reverse complement strand
GAGGATACCCAACGGCTGCTCAATATTGTGACGGCCTTCATTATCGACTGGCTCGAGCTTCAGGCACACACTTTCCCCTCCATCGACGGCATACTTATCCTTGATGACATCGTTGGTTTTATCGGAGAGGACGATTTCAGGCAAACAGCACTGCCCTACCTGGAGCGCATCTTCCAATCGCTCGATGTGGCAGTTAAATTCTTTCACAATGATGCAGCCGGCCTGGTTTGCGCACCTTATCTGCCGGGAATCGGCGTCAATCTCTTTAACTTCAGCTCCGACCACTCACTTGCCCGGATGAAGGAACTGACGAACAATTCCGTCACCCTGCTCGGCAATATCCCCCCGCGGGACGTCCTTGCAGAGGGCACTGCCGGACAGGTTCAAAGCAGTGTCAAAGCCGCTCTCGATTCCGTAGAGGACAAGAGCCGCATTATAATGTCGGCCGGCGGCGGTATGCCACCCGGCGTTCCTACGGAAAACATCGAAGCTTTCCTCTCGGCGGTCAAATAATACAAACCAACTCAAGTTATTCCGGCAATGAAACCGATAAAAAAATGAGCAGAGAAGCTCAAATTAAAGGAAATGTGGCTTGTATATCTTATGTAAAAGAGATAACGGGGATAAAAAAATGGCTAAAAATTCATTAATAATTCTGATTGCAGCTGCCGTGTGTCTTTGTTTGGCCTTTATTGCCGGATGCGAGAGCGACGCCCAAACCGACGCTCTCATTGGAACAGCAATCGGCGCCGGTGCAGGCCAGGCGATAGGCGGCGACACGGAATCAACCCTGATTGGGGCGGGAGTTGGTGCCGTAGGCGGCTACATCATCGGCAACGAACAAGACAAGAAAAAATAATCGGCTGCTTTCAAAGCCAAACTCGGGCTAATTGCTGCCTGTTGATGTGAATAAAGGCTAATGATATAACTCTACCCTTGGCCTTTAGATTTCACAAGGTACTCTTTGCCCGGTGTTGGTTACTATAGTGTCACCGTCTATCGACCATATCTGTACGACATGCTTTCACACACTTTCTCTTTATGAGATTTCCTCCGCTCTAACCGACTTATTGCAACAACCCTTAACAAGCACGGCTTTGTAAAAAGCAAACCGGCCAAAAACAGTCACTATTTATCGAATGGCAGCTTGACTCCCCCTTGAGGAGTTCTCTTGATACTGCTCTTAGCACCTTCCGGCTTCTTGGCTTCACCCTTTTTTAGCCTGCAAATCAGGCCTTCGGAAATCTTATCGAAGTCGCCTTTTACAAGCCTTGCGTATGAGATTGTCGGTGTTACTTTTTCAATCGTTATCGTTGCTATGAGAATCTCCGTTTTGCCTAATGATTCTTTCGTATCAAAGTCAAATATTTCTTTGGCCTGAATGAAGACTTCCAAGACAGAACCTTTTGAGATTCTTTTACCGCCTTGGTTTATAATAACCTGCCCTTCTATATTCTTGCTTGCGATGCGTATCGGGTAGAGTCTGTCGATAATATTATCGACAACCTGCTTGGCAACTTTGGTTGTAAGGTTGTCAACCATTTCCCTGTAATCCAGGTCATCCGGCTCCCATTTTTTAACAAGCACTCTGATCTGGTCCTGGTCATCCTCGATGGAAATATTGACGGTGTCGGCTAATTTGACCTGCCTTGTAGGGGCAACTATCAGGCGATAGTCAAAAACGTAATCAACCTCGTACTCTCTGATTGGACGGCCGATAGCTCTGGATGTTTTTTCTTTTATCTGGAGTCCTGCATTCGATATGGTTCCTACAATCATATAATCGGCGCCGAGAACCTGTCCCAGTCTGGCCTTTTCCTCAATGGGTGAATCGTCAGAGAGAAGAATATTTCTGTTTTGGGCAAATTCAGCGATATACTCTCTGTCTAAAACAGCGAATTTATTTGTCTGAGTAATAGCAGCGCTTAGTTGCTGGGAGAGCTTAAGAGACATTTCAACTGCGGAAGGAACATAGTTGCCGAATCGATAGGAGTCATAGAGTGTTTGGATCGGCATTATTGCAAGCTTGAGCCTATTGGTTTGTTCAGGGTCTTCGTAGTAGTAAACCCATGCTTTAATTGTAACCTCGTAGGTTCTATCATCGATTTTTTGTTCATCAATAATTTCGTAAGATTTGACCCAGCCTGCAATATCAGTTAACCGGGTGGAACCACCCGCCTGGACAGATACGGCATCAAATTCGATGGTTTTGCCGGTGTCTTTTGTGTCAATGCCCACCCCAGCGGACTGGAAGCCGAATTCGTACCTTCCCGAACTGACTGCAATACCTTTGGCCTGAGCGACAGCCTGATACAAGGCTTTCTGGATTGCCTGTTCTCTGGTTATACCCTGGCCTTTTGTTTGGCGAACTATAGTTTTAGGAGCGGAAAACGCCTTCGGGCAGACCAATACCACCACAAGCAGAAGAAAGTATATCTTTTTCATCTTTAACCCCACTTTAATATCGGACAACACAACAAAATTATACTGTTACCACGTTACAGACTTGTTACTTCCTCGTTTGCCGATAATAGATTCTTTCTGCCAGAATCTCAGTCCGGTCGTTAAGTCTGTTATCCTGAGCTGGAAATAATATTCAACCTGCTGGCGGTTATTATCGTAACGAATGTTTCTCTGGAAAATTTTGCCGGCGATGCTTAGCTCAGGTGCAATTAATGTTTTTTTGCCCGCAAGGGTTTCCTGTTTGAATTCGTCTCCCGTTGCTGAGTCTCTGATATCTCTCATGTCGTAAATCATTTCGTCCGGAGCGCCCTTGCCTCCTACTGCTGAGGTCATTACAACCTGTCCGCTGTTCATAAGCTCTTCTTCGATCTTTGCCATCAGCTGGTCGGTGTCGATTCGCTGCATGGTATCGTTTGTAACTCTGGCGGTCGTCATGACATATCTTCCACCGCCTGGCTTTTTAAGAGCGCCTGAACTAATCATCGATTGAATCATTTCGCTGGCGGCTTGGGCAAAATCCCGGTAATCCAGAGCCATAACTGCTTTACCGTCATCGTGTACAACGTCAATGTTTGCGGTTTCCGTGGCACAGCCTGTAAGTAAAAGGCCTGCTAATGTGATAATTATTTTTGTTCTCATAATTTACTCCCACTTTCTTGTATCCATTCTGAAATTCACAGCTTCTACTCTTGGCGCAACAGCCTTAAGGCTAAATGAGGATTTACCCGTCGCCGAGGCCGGCAGCCATGTGCTTGTTTTGGTTTGAACCATTAAACCATTTGCATCGAGCCATTCGATTCTATACCTGAACCGCTTCGTATTGTATGAGCGGTTGTGTCCGTTGATATTAAGCTCAAGAAATCCGGAATCGTTGTTCATGAGAATGGCCTTATCGATTTCGATGCCTTCGCCTATCAGTGCGCTAAAGGCATGGGCTACCGGACGGGTTACGATATTACTGGCAAGATCATCGCTTCTTATTCCCTCCCTTACATGAATTTTCGCAGGTTGCTGATCACAGGCTGTGAACGTGAACGCGAGAACCAGAAGCAGTATATTTGTGATTGTTTTCATTTTCTAATCTCCGAAAAAACATTAATTTAAAAGGTTATAACCTCAAATATCGGCTCAGCCTGATTGGCTGTTATTCTAACATATACTATAGCATTATTACAACCAGAAATATTAATCTCAAGCGGGACAGACCCCGGAGGAGAAACTTCTAATTTACCGTTTTTCGGCTTTGGGAACCTGGCAATCTGAAAATCTTTCGGCAAAGTCGTCCATATCCTGACGTCCGCGGCAGTCATCGTATAACTGTATGCCGCCATAAACAGAGAGGCCATCGAAGAAGCAGAAGAGTCTTGTTTCTCAAGGGCATACTGCGCAATGGCTTTTGCTGTTGCTGATATAATAGCTCTTGTTAAAATACCCTTAAAATCTTTGCTGAACTCCGTTTGGACAACCCTGTCCATGTCTGAGACCAAACAAGTCTTATAATCTTTGCCATCAACTTCTGCAACCAGATACGGATATGCTCTGTCTCTGAATTCCAACTCCGGCAGAGCAATTCCAATATATTTAACTTTATCTGTTGCGACGAATAAGGGAATATCCAGCCTGAATTCTTTTTTTACAGGTCCCAGGCCATTCTCAAATATCAGCCATATTGTATCGTCCAATTTACCTTTCCCATCAAGTACATTCTCAGTAATGCTGAGGTCTTCAGCTATATAGGCATTATCCCCGACCATACCATAGGATTCTTTGAGCAAATCCACTGCTTTAGAGTGGTCACCAACCAGGTTAAAGAATATACCTGCTAAGTAGGTCGCAAAAGGATTAACAAAATCAGGATAAGCTTCAAAATTATATAGATTGGGATACTTTTGAGCTAATAGTTCCTGTGTTTTCGGATTTTCAACATTGGATTTCGAAAATTCGTCTTGTTTCTGCTTCTGTTCCAATTCGGCCTGGAGTTTATGTATTTCTTCACTGAATTTCTCTTTTGCACGTCTTTGCCTGTCAAGAGCACGATTAAATTCTACTCTGGCCAAATCAAACTTTTTTTCAGCCATAAAGTTCAGGGCCTTGTAAACGTTGACCATTACGCCATCATACTCTTCGCCCCTGTAAGGTATTATGTTTTCGTTTACGATAGTAGAGCCGATACCATCCGCAAGCCTGTACTGTTCGTCGTAATACTTAAGCATGTCCTCAGCCTTGTCGAAGGTCTCGGTGCTTTTAGTATGTTCTTGTTGAATTCTTTCAACCGTTCCAAGTTGTAAGGCCCAGAGTAAGTCCTCGCCTTTGGGATTTTTATTTTTACTTATCTTTTTCTGGGCAAAAAGAGCCGAATTCTCGTAGTCAAATCTTTCAAAATGACCATTAAAAGTAGCTAAGTGGCCCTTTGGAGCGTTACAACCTGTAAAAAAAGGCAGACTTAAAAGTGCTAAAATTACAAATACGCTAAGATTCTTAAATCTAACTCCGCCCATCATTATCTCTAAATTAGACCAGCAACCTTTGACTCCGTACATTGAAGAGAATCAAGTGTGATTATATTACCACGAAAACTATAATCAGCGAGAATTGTTCCATTTTTGACAGTTTTTTTAAGTTTTTCCAACTTTCACACTTCAAACTTCGTAACAAAGAACACAATCAATAATGAGCAAAACAAACATTCTCCGCTATCTTACCGATTTTTACGGAACCGTCAATCCTTTGTGCCTTAAAATTAACTTTGTTATTGTCCAGCGAAAACTCAGGCTTTTTGGGTTTGATCCTGCTTCGCCAGAGGCTACGACAGGATAAATTGGGTTCGTTTGGGTTCGTTTTGGGTTCGTTTTTCCCGCGTTCACCAAGTGTCCTTTTTTCATAAACCATTCTATTATAATAACTTACGTTCATTTGACTTTTTCGGAAATTGGGTTCGTTTTGCATAAAAAGGTGAATTTGTAGAGACTCCTTTACAGTTGTAAAGAACAGACGACAGAAGACAGAGGACAGACTACAGACTGAAGACTTCAAATTACACAGTTTTACATTCATAATTCTCGATTCTCAATTGTCGTTTATATTATACCAAACATGCTCTAAATGTTCAATGAAAAACAAACTTTTTTTTAATTATTTACCGCAGAGAACGTAGAGGGCGCAGACCTACTTGATAAGTAGGAAAGGATCTTAAAGAATGTGTTTTTTTAGGCATGAAAAGGCAAAAAATGCACAAAAGACAACAAAAAAATGACCAAAAAAGTGCTTTATGGGTGCACTGACGAACACAGACTTTTTACCACAGACTAACGCGGACTTTTTATTACGGATTACAGGCGGCGGAAGAAAGAAATGGTTTTTGGCGGGAATTGAGGTTTTGTGTGTTGAAAAATAGGTGACTGTCCAGTTTTGAGTTTTGAGTTTGGAGCCTTGCTCAAGACATTTCGCGGCGAATTCAACCGGGGCCATGGGAATATCATATAACCAGTCGGGCCGCGCCTATTCTACACGTCCTGCGCGTATTTCCACGGCGGCAGGACGTCCGCCGGTAACCATTACACGGTGAATCCGCACATCGGTTACACCGGCCGACATCTCGGTCGGGAGCCAAACGCGGGCTTTCCGTAACGGGGCGAGATGCTTGAGAATGGTCTCATCATCCACACCTCCGCGGTCACCCAGTGGGCCGGAGCCGGATGTAGATTTTGCAGGGTCCGGACTGTCGCCGACATTGGCCAGGAATTCGAAGCCCTTGGGCGCCGCCTCCTTGTTACTAGTATTGATGTTACAGCCCACTAATCCGCCGCGTGCGGGAGGCTTGGCCAGGTTAAGCCATACGGTATCGGCACTGGTGCCGGGTTGGTGCACCCAGAATTGATTGTTCAGCGCCAGTATGCTCGCATTGCTGCCGTCCCCGCGCAATTCGAAGCGGCATGTCTCTTTCGTCTCGACGGGCATTAGCATACAGGTGGCAAGCGTAAACAAGCCGCGGAAGTTGTCCGCTCCGATTGTTGCCGCCTGCGCTGAGGTGGCATACGAGAAACGCGTCGCATCGATGCACAGCGTACCACTGTCAGTTAGATGCAGGCCGTTGAGAGAACCGCTGCTGCGCTCGTGATAAACACCCCTTACGACAAGCCGGCCGCCGTGGCTCACGTCGTATTGTCCGGCAGCGGATCCCGTGGCCCCTGTGAAGACCGAGACCTGGTTTTTAGCACTTGCGGCGTTCGGACCGCCGATGACTTCGACCCACACGCCACTGTTGCCGCTGCCCTGTAATGCACGCAAGAGGACATCGGTTTGGACGAGGCCGTTGATGCGTAATGCGGCAGTACGCGGCTGTTGTTTCTGATGTGAACCGTTGACGTTGAGTTGGTCGGCAAAGATACGCCCGCCCGGCTGGTCGGCGTCTTCAATCAGCAGGCCGCGTGCATTCGGAGCATGGAGGTAAATGTCACGCAACACTGCACGGCTGGGACCATCAAGCCGGAGCAACACTCCACCATCGGCCCCTGCCCAGTTCAACCTCGCTGCGGTCTCACCCGCGCCGTCACCAACAAGCTGGATATCACAGTTAGCCGGGATAACAAGGGTTTGGTCCAACTTATAATTACCCATCGGCAAATGCACCACGGGCCGCTGACCGGCAATTTTCGATGCTTCGTTTATCAACAGTTGGATTTGGCTGGAATTCGCGCCGGCGGCTACCTCGAAGACCCTGCGTTTACGCTGCGTTGGTGTCGGCGGGAGCTTCGGTAATACTTTGGGTATTAGTTTGGCATCCACGGTTTTCTCTGCGATACGGCGGAATCTGCCGCGTTCGGCCACTGCATCGATGCTGGTGTAGGTGTTGCCCACAAAGGTCTGATCAGCCCAAGTCATTTGTGCGGCACGAGTCTTGTCCCGGCATCGAAAGTAGTTATCGACAACGAGATACGGCCCGGCATTCGAGAGCTTGACGGCAAAGTCGCCTGTCGGGTCCAGCACACGGTTGCCAGTGATGCTGGTGGGCGAACCCCAAGTGTGTCCTGTCTCGAAGTCCAGAAACCGATGAGACTTGACGCTGGTGTTATTCACTACGGAAAACGCCATCAGATTTATTATGCCGACATCGGCGATGCGCGAGTGGAGGAAGAGGTTATGCCATGCGTGCCAGTTGCCCATAACGTTGAAAATACCCCGTCCGCAGTCTTCGAATCGCGAATACCATATCCAGATATCCATCGAGTTCCAGTTCACCGTCTGCACTCCGGTTTCACAATTCACGAACCGGCAGCGGAGCACTTCGTTCTCGGCCTGGCCGTTGGTCTTCTCTCCACCAAAGACCAGTCCATTTTCGACATTACGGAATACAATATCGCTCGTTTCGTTGTACGTGGAAAAAGCCGGCCCATATCGCAGGCCCGTGCCAGCTTGGCCTCTACCCTCGAACGTAAGGCGTGAGATTTTCGAATACCACGCATCCCACTGTAACATAGTGCCGCCCGCCGGCCCGTCCCACCACAAGATGGTACGTTTAGGGTCCTCGCCGATGACGGCCACGCCCTGGCAATCAGTGTGCTCCTTTCGCTTCGTCTGCACAGTGGCCGTAAGCCGATAGGTGCCCGCGGGAATATAGAGGACACACGCCTTTTCATGTTTGATCAACTCATCAAGCGCTTGCTGTAATGCCGTAGTATCATCCGCCTTGCCGTCCCCAACGGCATTGTAATCATGCCGCAGCTCTCGCCAACTCGCGAACGGGCCGACAAATTCCTCCTCGGAGGCCGGCAGCGACAACGGCGTAAAGCACACGATGAAACCTGTGACTATAATTCTCAGTGTAGTCATTATATTATTCTGTTTCATTTAATCCAGCAAAGATGTCTCGTTTGACAGTTCACAAAAACAACATTGCACCAAACAGTATTTGCGCAACATCTATAATACTAACCGATATTCGCCCGTGAGTTGCTGCTTTTTCTTACCATCGCAGCGTTCATTTGCACACTGAAAGACGACAGAAACAGAAGGTTCCGCACAGTTCAACGAGGTCATTTTTGACTCCACCAAGTTGATGCGAATTCTTCAAGTTTGGAATAGTCGTTTTGCCAAGTCGTGTACATTATTCCGCTTATATTCGGGATGTTTTTCATAGCCTGTCTCCACATCTGACTATTGCTTTCAACGTCGCTGTCATAAAACGCGGCGATCATCTGAGGATGTCCATGGTCGGCAAAAAACTGCAATCCCGGCCTTGCTATTGGCCCGCCGCCCCATTTCATTATGATGATATCCTTATCCAATCCTTCCCAGGAATTCTGAAGCGTGTTGTTTACCAGGTAATAGTTTTCACGGGCATTATGATGTGGGTCGAACATATCAGACCAGATATAAACCGGCCTGGCTCGAATGGTATCACGAATAATTCGATAGCATGTTCTGACATTATGAGCGAGTAAATCACCCGAAGAGTTAAACTTTGTAACCTGATCGGGTTCCCATCCGCCGCAACGAATTTCATCGTGTGACATGAAATATCCGTCCGGCTGCAGCGCGGCCTCGGTGTATTCAATCTGCTGTCGGCATAATTCGAAAACTTTGGGATCGCTCATGCTGCAATTGACCTGCCCGCCATAAACCAATGTAGGATGATAACAGGAAAGAAAAACGGTCTCGTTCGGTTTAATTCGTGTATTTTTGGTCAGAACAATCTGAGGGGAATCGTGACGTGTATCATAAGATCCGGGCCATTGCAGCCGACCTAAATGAGGATCATCAATACGCTCAAAATCCAGGCCCTCATTATAAGAAGTGCCGCTTGAACCGATCACCTCAATCGGCAGAGAACTGCGCCGCAGAATATTCAAGGCAGGCACCGTTTCTATCCGCAAATCATCCCACCAGATTTTACCCTTACGACCTCCCCATACCCCCGCATATATTAACACAGTATCACTATCCAGGCTGTTAAAGGTCACACATTGCTCCACCCAGTCGGAACTTAGGCCATTGACCTGGCTGACATAATGGAATCGTCCTCCTTGCTTAACCTGAAGATACTGCCACTGCAATGTTCGACCATCGGCCAGGACCAGTAGTTTTATCTCGCCTCCGGTCAAATCTTCGGTCTTCATCCAGACACGAATTCGATATTGCTGCCAGGGACGAACCTGTACTTGCTGGCAAATGCGGCCGTGTCCATGCTGATTGATATCACCGACATTCTCAAATCTGATCGAGACTTTGCCCTGCTTTTTGATTTCATGGTCTATAAAGGAACTCTTTCCGGGGTCGTCTTGAAAACTATAATGCAAGGCAAGGTGGTTTTTATAATCCTCAAAGGAACCGTTGACTATCCGAGCCGTCGGCGTGGGTATGAGTATCTTGCCCGCTGCCTTTAAGGGTGCTTTCTTAATCGGCATGCCCGAGGCCAGGTTGACATCGTGCCACAATAACGAACCGGCATAGCCAAACGGAAATACACAAACCACCAATTCCATCTCCAGATCTCTGGTAATATCACGCAGTGTTTGTGCGTTTCTCCGCCATCGCTGCGCATCGTCCAGCTGCCACCAGGTAAATGTCTTGTAATCTGTAAAGAGAACCCCATTGTACCCCGCTTTTTGGGCGCGTCGTAACAACTGCTCCAATTTCTGCACATTTTCATCTACGTATAGATTGCTTGATACATAAACCCATCGCCTTGACAAACCGCTGCGAGCCTGCAATGTGCCGGACAGCAGGCATAGAATCAACGCTGAGAATAACCATATCCTTCTCGTTTTAGTCAATACTGCCGAGAAAATCCATGTCGTGCTCACGCTCGCCTCCTTTTAGATTACGATGGCGAAATCCGGGCTTGTTCTGTGTAACTTCATCTCTCTTCTTATACATTATTTATCAAGGTGCGGTCAACAAAGAATTGAAAAATGCATTGGATTTTGATATATACAGTGTTAGCTGATATTACGAAGTGACAAAGACCTTTAAAGTATCGAGAAGATGAATTGAGTGTGTTAACGGCCAATAACTAAAACAACGTGCAGAAATGAAGGAGACAATCAGAATGAAGAACGCAATACGCTCGACCATCGTAGTAAGCTTCATCATTATTGGGATTTCAGCAATCTTGTTTTCAAACGCTCTTGCCCAACGTTCATCCAGGCCGAGGAGAGGCGGAATGAGTGGTTCGGAACTTGAGAGGCCTCCTGTCCCAAAAGACGACAATGAGAAGAAGATTCTGGGTATTCTGGATGATATACGCGCAACTCAAAGCTACAGGAATGTGCCGCCGCAGGACGGGCGATTCCTTCGCATCACGGCACAGGCGATGAATGCAAAAAATGTCGTTGAGATAGGAACATCCACCGGCTACTCCGGCATCTGGTTCGGGATGGCACTTCAAAAAACCGGCGGCAAGCTGACGACATACGAAATCGATGCACAACGTGCCGCTACCGCCCGCGCCAATTTCAAACGAGCGGGTATGGCTGATATCATTACCCTCGTCGAGGGAGATGCTCACGAGGAAGTGAAGAAACTCAAAGACCCAATCGACATTCTCTTCCTCGATGCAGACAAAGAAGGCTACATCGATTATCTCAACAAACTGTTGCCGTTAGTCCGTTCCGGCGGCCTTGTCATTGCTCACAACATCAATACCAGGATGGCTGATCCGAAGTATATGAAAGCAATAACCACAGATTCTAAGCTCGAAACCATCGTTCGAAGTGGAGTCGGTCTGACTCTTAAGAAATGATGATGCGAAATAGATGGATGGCATTTATCGGTGAAGTAACACTTCCCCGGAAAGTTAAGGACGTAATGAAGGCGAACATATGAAACAAATGAAAAAGCAACAATCCGCAAAACCGCACCGCATCGGTCTTATGACGATGAGAAGCAACGCTATGATTCTTGCCCTGATGTTACTGGCCTGTCGAATTCCGCCGGCATGGGGAGCGACGACGGTGATGGTGGAAGATTTCGAGAAGGTTTCTTCGCAGCCCACCGTGTGGGTAGTCAATATCCCTAACGAAAATGCCTCGGTCCGGTTGTCCGGCGATCAACCACACGACGGGCAGCAGTGTCTGAAGCTGCATTACCACTTTATCGGCGCAGGGAGCTTTCAATATCTCGGCATCCCGAACAAGGTCAGGATCCTCGGCCCCGTCCATAACCTGCATTTCTGGCTCAAGGGGGACAACTCGAAGTCTTCCTATGGGCTGCAAGTAGCCGACGCCACGGGCGAGACACACCAGTATCGGTCGCTGTCCACAGGCAAGGGTCAAGGTGGGACCATTGACTTTACGGGCTGGAAAGAAGTCGCTTTCGACCTGGACGCACTCCATGAGACATGGGGAGGTGACAAGAACGGTAAGATCGATTATCCAATCAGTATGATTACACTCACTATCGGTCAGCCCACGGATAATGAGACATTGTTATCCGTCGAGAGCGATTTGTACTTCGATGCCCTCAGCGTTGACTCTGAAAAGAGTGCTGAGGAGACCTTGGGCTGCCGGGTGTCCGTTGTCTCGCCCGACTATTGCTGCGACATACAAGGCGACACCCTTGTCACTCTCGAGGCACCAGGCTTCAAAAGCGTGACCGTGAAATGCTGGAAACAAGCCGGTGTCT
>Ga0307426_1002270_pt1 | contig 12093 bp, 9 predicted proteins | sample SalMarWE160340MG_FD_202165 | JGI IMG/M metagenome (GOLD analysis project Ga0307426, IMG submission 202165) | Salt marsh sediment microbial communities from the Plum Island Ecosystem LTER, Massachusetts, United States - WE1603-40 | ecosystem: Environmental > Aquatic > Marine > Intertidal zone >... | reverse complement strand
ACTACTTTCTCCTCAAGAATCAGCACGTTATTTTCCAATTTCTTCTGCAATTCCTTTAAGGAACACGACTCTGCCTCAAGCTCCGCTCGCATGGCTAGCAGTTTTTCAAGTTCTTCTTTTGCGCTCAATTTTCATCAAGCTTACAACGATTATATAAAAAAAATGGTTTATGAAAGGAAAATACCTATTCAAAATTCAAAGCTCCACTCAACTGGTTAGAGGCATCAGACGAAAACAGTGCAGCTCTTTCTGAGCATCTGATTGATTCACAATCATTTTTATTAAACCAAGGGTGAACCTACGATTCAATGCATATTTCCTTCCTTTTGATTAATCCTATGATTGAGATAATAGACGATAAGTAGCGCTCACTGAAACAACTGCATTTTCTACAGGAAACTGGCTAGTTCTCTTGCGGATAAAACACAGAAGACTTTCGAGAACAAAGCGCACGCAATAGACGTAACTGGATCACATAACATTTCGGTATCTGATTAATTTGGAACTCAAGAGCAAAATCAACTTTCTACTCAAGTCTCTTAAGTATTCTCATAACTAAAAATGTGAGCCATCTTGAAGGCTCCTTCTTTTGAGCAAAATCCCAACCCTTCCAAGCCATCCAAACTGATTCAGGCACAAATTTTCCTTCATCATCAGCCTTTGACCTCACCAATTCGACCATTTCCCTTAATCTCGAATCATCTTTTAACCAATCAAACTGAGATAACACATCCAAAACATGCAAAACATCATACCAGACAAACGGCGCTTTAATTTTCCTAAAATCAGTTCCCATAAAAAACATGTAAGGATGAACATCTCTGCTCCTATTCCACAAATCCAACAAACACTCAGCCCCAACACGAACTTCTCCGCCATTTTTCAATTCATCAAATTGAGACAACATCTTCACCATTACAAGAGTCGCATAAGGACAAGGATCATCTTTTCTCCCAGGCCCCCTAAACTTACCCAACTCCTTTGAAACAATACAAGGCCAACCATTCTCACGAACTAGCCCAACTAAATATCTTACAGCTTTTTGAATTAGTTCATCTTCATATGATCCAAATCTGGCTAAGGAATAAATTATGATTGGAGCATCACACAAAGCCCATGCCCATTCATCTTTACCCGATCCTCCATAACTTTTTGAGATTTTCATTGGCAGTTGGAAAGGTCCTTCCTCAGATTTATGCTCGAAAATCTTGTTAATTATCTCATCAATGAATGGATCGCCCCTTTTTAATCCTAGATCCGCAATGAATGAGAGTTTATGAAAAAGTTGACTTGCACTTTTATGGCTGTTTAGGACTATTCCGGGCCAATTTCTTAGCTCTTCAAGCAGTAGCTGAATTTTTGGATGTTCAATCATTTCTATCTTTGAACGAACGACTTCAACCTCATTTTCAGATTGTTCTAGCAAATCCACGCGTGTTCTGTATTTAACCCAAGGCTCCCCTTCCAAAAGCCATTTAACAATTTCATTCATGTAACTCACACCTTTTCAAGCAACTAATAAGACTATGTTTTTCAGCCTTTTTTCAATCAGTATTTCTTCAGTTTGGTGCATTATATAATAATGCTCTTAATTATCAGCTCATTACAAAACTGAAGTTCTCAGGCACAAAATTTCAACCCCAAACCCCATGAAGCGCTCGCTACTATTTCTTTGGTATTGTAGTTGTGCTGTACAAATATACAATTTAGATTCTTGGTACATAATCTTTTTTATAATTCTCCTTTTAAGGACAATATGCCAAAAAGCATGCCTGACTCCTCGTTAGCGCGCGCGCTTCAGAAAGCAAGCTACTCTAAAAAAGCGATCGAGGAACTCTGGAAATGGTATGATTACAAAGAAAAGAAAGGCGTAGCCAATTACTAGATCTCTTTTGTTGCAGCATGCTCCACTTATTTAATCCTTAACCTAAATCAACAATTGAATATCGCATTTGAAAAATCCTTAGCCCTTCATCAGCAAAAATGAATTAAATTTCCCAATGAAACTGGATGGTGAAAAACTATAGACAATCTATAGAAATGTTCCATTGATTCATTTATTCGCTCGGGACTCGTATTGAACACTAATTCATATTTTAAAGTCATAACCAAAAAAAGGCGCTTAACTTACAATTTATTTGAGTCGCCTATGTCGCGTTCAAAAAAAGCCTTAAGCCCAGTAATAGCTACGGTCATTCTATTAGCAGTTGTAATAGCTGTAGCTTTGGTCACTGCTGGCTGGTTGAGTAGCCTCACAGTTTCCTTCATGGACATTGAAGAGCTAAGAGTCACCAACGAAAGTTGGGGACAAGACTGCTCCTACGTTGATTTAACATTACGGAACAGTGGAACATCAACCGTTACGATTAATGGCATTAAAGTGAATTCTCAATCAACAACTTTCACCTTTATTTCAGGATCAGAGATTATCAGCTCAGGTGAATCAGCAGTAATGAGAATTACCGAGGCTTTCATTCCGGGGAACACGTATTCCGTTTTGTTTACTACGCTGAAAAGCAGTGTTTTCTATTGGCACTTAGAAGCAAGGTTGTTGGCATCAACTTTCAGAATGGAATGGGGCACAACCATTGCCAATAGCACATTCAAAACTGTCCATCTGCAAAACCATTATGAAAGTCCAATCATAGTTTGCTCACCAAGCTACAATTCAGGTGTCCCCAGAACCGGGCGACTTAAAGATGTTTCATCAGAAAGCTTCAAGGTAAAAGTGCAGAACCCTTCTGGCTTAGTTGTTCCTGACACATTGGTTTGCTATTGGGTTGTTGAGGAGGGTGTTTGGGATTCACCATTCAAGATGGAGGCTGGAAAATATTCTACGAGCACTGTTGGAGAAAACAACAACTGGAGATACGATTATAGAGATTATGGGCAAGCGTATTCTGGGAAAATTGTTGTTTTGCATCAAGTTATGAGTAACGACGATCCTACGTGGATAACGAGTTATGTGTCACGAGCTAATAGCAGAACGGATCCGCCGCGTTCGTCTGATTCTGGTTTCCGTATAGCTTTGAATGGAGCAGAAGCAGTTGACAGTCATGGGTCAGAAGAGATAGGTTATGTGATCCTGCAGGAAGCAACGGGTGTTGTGGATGGGGTTAAGTGGGAGGCGAAGCAGACTTCTGACTCCGTTAATGGTTTTGGCAACTCTCCTCCTTACTATACTTCTTTTGGTCAAAGCTTTTCTCAACCACCTGCCGTAGTATTAGCTTGTCATCAAGAGGCTGATGGAGGGGATGGAGGTTGGGCAGAGGTGTATTCGGTTGCTGCAACTCAGTTAGGGCTTGCGGTTGATGAGGATCAGGTTAGAGATTCGGAACGTAGCCACACGTCTGAAACTTGTGGGTTCATGGTTTTTGAAAGTGTTGAATCCTACGTCGAATAAGCGCATGCTGTGTCAAGAGATACTGTTGGGCAACAGCCTCTACTATTGGCTCCTTTTATCTGCCATAAGCTATAATACTTTCTCAAGCTGGAGTTTCTTCGACTGTTTGACTGTTTTTCTGTGAGAAGCGCATATTAGATTATTAAATATATATTCAAAAGAAGCCTGATTTGAGGAGATTGGTTTCTCAGGCATCATGGTTTTTCCATTTCTATCATAATGGTAAATCGCACTTTCCTATTTCCAAAATATTCATGGAGCTAGCGCTGAATAATGGTAAATTAGACCCCTTAAAGCAGCCCCAGAAGTTAATGTTTGTCCCTAACATGTAGTGCCCACAGGAAAAAAGAAGCCTCAGCTAAATCCCTTTTTCGAAAGAAACGAAATTCAGAAGCAGATTACAGTTTTACCATTATGCAGGTGAAATGGTAAATACTGAAATAGCGTGCGCGTCAAAAAAGAAGGGAATGACTTTTTATTTTATGGTGACTTTTCGTTTTTGTTTTGGCGCCTTTTTGGGAAGCGTTATTTCCAACACGCCATCTGACAGGTTAGCAGTAACCTCGTTTACTTTTATCTCCTCAGGCAGCTGAACCATCCTGTAGAATGATTCGCAGGCTCGCTCCTTGCAAATGTACGCTTGATCTTTCTTATCGTATTTCCAGCCCGCCTTTCCCGTTACCTCAACTGAGTCTTCTCTCACTTCAATTTCGATGTCTTCCTTCTTGAAGCCAGGCATCTCCGCCTTCAGCAAGTAGTCTTTTTCGCGATCTTCAAGGTCTACGGCTGGAACCCGCGTTTCAGGCAATAGAGACAGGGCTCTATCCCAGTAAGATGGAAAGAGGAGATCTTCAAAATCGCTTCTGAACCTTTCAAAGACATCGTCAAAAGCTCTCCAAAGATCCAGGGGGCAGCAGGAGCCAGAGCGGTTTGTTTCTTTTCGGGTTTTGATATCGGTGCCTTTTTCGTTGTAACCGGTACTTCGGTTTTCTTAGCTTCTTCTCCTTCAGTTGACTTTTTCTTTTTAGGCATAAAAATTCGCCATATTAGAGTATGTATTTGCGGAGATTTATCGTTTGCTTTTCTGGTTGATGCTGAAGGTTTGGTTCAGTCTCTGGGTTTTTTCCAGATGTTGTAGGGGCATTTGTTCCAGCAGTATCGGCTTCCCTTGTAAACGCAGTTTTTGCATACAGCCCTGTTGAACAGCCGAATGCGGGTCAAAAAAAATTCCCTAATACTGTTTTGTGAGAAATGTGCTTTTATGCTTTAATGCGGGCATATGGTGACCTCTGCGTTTTCCGCATATCTTGCACAGAAGCAAACTTGAAGGTTACGAGTGAGTGTGCCTCAAATGATGAGGAAGCTCCCGCTTGAGTTGGGTTATGCGCGTCTGCACTATCGCGCGCGCGCTTAAAGCGTGCTCCCCAGCCTGTAAAGTATATTCTTCTTGTCTTTTCATATATACTTTTGTTCATTACAAATGTTACATACCAACATAACGAGCATGAAGAGCCAGTTTGTCCGTCCTAGAGAGAAGGAGTGGCCAATTAGCGGCTGAGGTTATCCAAGTAGATGTCTTGCCGATCTTGATAAAAAATTCTTGTCTTTGAAAGGAGGTTAAATATATATTTAAAAGAAGGCTAATTTGAGGAGATTGAGCTTCAAGACATAATGAAAACGACATTATCTTTATAATGTCATTTTTGGAAGCCGCATACCAGAAAAATGTATGTTGAATCTGCTGAATAATGTCATTTGAACGCATTTTAATCCTAAAAATAACGACGTTATTATTGCAAAATGTCATTTGGCAAAAAATAGGGCGCGCTTAAGTTGGCTTCTGACTCAACCAATTTTCCTAGTCCCTATGACGATGATATTTCAGCTAATAATGAAGCTGCTAACTGATAAAGCCTCTCTTAGAGCGCGCGGTTTTACTAATAACTCCTTAGTGAGTTGACGGCGTTGCAGGCAGCTTCAGATTTTGCCCTTCTCCTTATCTTTGTTTGGGGAAGGTTCATGGTTGCGGGTCTTCTGTGGCTGGACAAAGGACAAAAGCGGAGCGAGCGGGCAGGTAGAGGCTGAGCATGTGTTGACTTCGTGCTTCGGAATCGTCCATAATGGTGAAATGTTTCTGCTCGGGCTGCAACCGGCCGTGCCCCCCATATTTCAGTGCATCGCAGTCTAGAAGCATCCGGTATTTTCCCGGCGGGGCATCAAATCGATAATCAGTAAAGGAGCGATAGGGATGAAAATTGAAGGCAAAGATCAGATCAGCCCTTTTGAAGATAGTTACTTTGTCCGTGGAATGTTCGTGTAGGAGTTGCGCGCTGGATGAATTGAAGAGGCGATGTGTTTTGGCCATCGTGATCATGTCGCGGTCGAAGCGGGCTAGTAAATGATATTTGAGGTTAACGTCGTCTACGAGATGCCATTGCCGTCGGGCATACTTGAATGACCAGTTGTTTCCTTCACGGGGAAAGTCAACCCATTCTGGGTGACCGAACTCATTGCCCATGAAGTTCAGATAGCCATGGCCGGCAGTTGCTAGGGTGATCAATCGGATCATCTTGTGCAGCGCTATTCCTCGTGCAACCCGCAAGTTATCATCGTTGATCCACATGTGATTGTACATGTCTTCGCCGATCAGTCGGAAAATGAGTGTCTGGTCTCCTACCAGCGCTTGGTCGTGGGATTCAGCGTAACTGATGGTTTTTTCGTCTTTCCTGCGGTTGTTCAGTTCATACCAAAGATCGCTGATAGGCCAGTCCTCATCTTTGAAGTCTTTTATCAGACGGATCCAGTAGTCGGGAATCCCCATTGCAAAGCGATAGTCAAAGCCGAACCCGCCTTCAGATTGGGAAACGGCTAAGCCAGGCATGCCGCTGACATCTTCGGCTATAGTGACTGCGCTAGGGTGGATATTATGAATTAATCGGTTGGCCAGCGCCAAATAGGTCAAGGCATCTTCATCCACGCTGCCATCGAAGTAATCTTTGTATGAAGTGAACACTCGCCTAAGACCGTGTTCCAGGTAAAGCATACTGGTGACGCCGTCGAACCGAAATCCGTCAAAGCGGAATTCGTCTAGCCAGTATCGGCAGTTGGAAAGCAAAAAATGCAGAACCTGAGGTTTGTAATAATCAAAGCAGCGTGAATCCCATGCCTTGTGTTTTCCGCGCGGACCGTCATGAAAATACTGAAACAGCGTCCCGTCGAAGCGACTTAATCCCTCCACCTCGTTGGACACGGAGTGAGAATGGATCAGATCCATGAAAACGGTGAGCCCTTGGGCGTGAGCCGTGTCGATCAGGAGTTTCAAATCCTCAGGCGTTCCGTACCGCGATGAAGGGGCGAAAAAGCTTGAAACCTGATACCCAAATGAACCGTAGTAGGGATGTTCTTGGACGGCCATCAACTGTAACGTGTTGTAACCCGCGTCGACGATTCGCGGAAGCACCCCGAGAGCAAATTCACGGAAGGACCCGATTTTTTCTTCTTCCTGTGCCATACCGACGTGCACTTCATAGACAAAGGGGGGCTCTTTAGGTCGTTTGAAATCGGGTTTTTTCCAACGATAAGGATCCGGAGGAGTCCATACTTGAGCGTTGAAAATCAGCGTATTCGGATCCTGCACCACCCGTCGGGCATAGGCGGGAATGCGGTCTCCTTCGCCCCCAGGCCAGTGAATCCGAAGGCGATACAGGTCACCGTGCGCCAGTTTGTCGGCAGCTAAACGAATTTCCCAGACACCATCGTAGCTAATCTTTTCCAGCGCAAGCTCTTCCAGTTCTTTCCATTCACTCATATCCCCTATAAGGTAAACCGCTGTGGCGTTTGGCGCCCATTCACGGAAAAACCATTCGCCATGTTGGAAATGCATTCCGAAGTACTCGTGGCCGGACGCAAAATCCGCCAAACTCATCTTGCGCTGGGTGAGACGATGCTCTGTCTCTTCGATACGCTCCAATCGGTGTCGAATCTGATCCGAAAATGGCGTGAGGTACGAGTCGCTTTTCAGCAGGCGCCTCAATCGGCTTTCAAGATCCCTCATCAAAACACCTTATTCAGCTTTAATTTACAAGTAAATTAACTTTTTCAGAAGCCATGAACAAACCGAAATTTTTGTTAGTGTGCAACTGCACGGAAACCAAATGGGTGCTGCCATGTTAGACTGGCGCCCAAACGGAGTCAACCCCAATCCTGGGTTCAAAGGGTGGAACCGCTGGTCCCCATACCAGATGAGCTTGTGTCAAAAGATCAGAGTTGAGTTCTAAGAAGTTTGTGTACTTGTGAAAGATATCACTCCCCAAGCTCCGCGCTTATGCCGTTTAAGGAACCCATAAATACATTTTCGGAACTAGTTTAGACCCAGAACTAGGGTGAACATCTTGAGGATTGGCTTCTTTGTTTATGAATATCCGCCGGCGATTGTTGGTGGCTTGGGCACGTACGCTCAATATGTAACGCAGGAATATATTGACATAGGACATGACGTTTCAGTCTTCACGCTGAATGGGGGCAATTTGAAAACCAGAGAAATCCTGAGGGGTGTGGAGGTTCATCGGCCCCTGATTGCTGATGCGAGTAACGTTTTTCCATTTTTCGTGGTTGACGATTTAAAGAAATGGGGCACCAACATAAAATTCTTCAATGACATTTTTATTTACAATATTCTCAGCGCGACTAAATTCATAAACGGGCTGATTAAAAAAGAAAAGTACAATTTTGACGTTGTGTGTGTGCACGATTGGCTGAGCAGCATTTCTGGTCTGGTTATCAAGAATGAATCGAAAATCCCAGTGGTCTTTCATGCACACAGTACAGAATGGGGAAGAATCGAGGGCCAAGGATCAGAAGTAGTGTCGCACTTTGAAGAAGCCATGGCTCAAAACTCGGACAAAATAATAACTGTAAGTTACGCCATGCAGCAAGATCTATTAAGGCACGGTTGGTCCCCATCGAAAGTAAGCGTGGTTTGGAACGGTGTAGATCCTGAACGGTACAGTATGCAAAAATGTGAACCGAAGGACATAGCGGCGACTCGCAAAAAATATTGCGTCCCCAAGGACTGGAACATGCTTCTGTTTGTGGGAAGGCTTTCTTGGGTGAAGGGCGTTAGAAATCTTTTGCTGGCGATGCCTTCTGTCTTGAAGGAATACCCTAACACTAAACTCGTGATTCTGGGCAAAGGGGAAGAACAAAGGGACATAGTCGAAACAGCGGATAGGTTAAACATTAAGAACAATATAGCGTACCGTTTTGATTTTGTTCCGGAACCCGAGAGAATTATGCATTATGCCGCTTCAGACGTATGCATATTCCCTTCGACCTACGAACCCTTCGGCATAGTCAGCTTAGAAGCGATGGCGATGGAGAAACCTGTGGTAGTCGGCGCACGTGGCACAGTTGGGTTCCGAGAGCAAGTGATCAGCTCAGGCACCGACCAAAACGGCGTCCATATAAATGGCGAAGACCCGACAGACATTGCTTGGGGAATAAAAGAAACATTGCGAGACCCCGAAAAAGCCAGAAACTGGGGTGAGAACGGACGCAAAAGAGTACTAGAATACTTTACATGGCGCAAAGTTGCTGACGAGACACTAAAAATCTACGAATCACTACTCTGAAGAGGTTCAAGACAACATAACTATTGTTCCTTTCTGGATTTATGGTTTGTCTATATATCCGTAACCTGTTTCCGACTATAATATATCCTTAACCTATATTGATCTGGATTTCTAGAATACTACCCCTTTATGATCGGAATTGAAATAATATATTGTCTGAATCGTGTATGTTGCCTTGGCTAGGTGTTCTGCTTTCCATTAGTCAGGCCTAAAATTGGTTGGTTACCAGTAACTTTTTTTAGCGCCTTTCGTATAGTATTATTTTGCCCTTTGAAAAACGGTATAACTGTGCAATCTTAAAAAAAGACAAAAGGGTAAACGATCCAACTGTAGTCTCCTTATATGTAGAATCTGCATAGAGTTTTGAGGGAGCAAGTGTTGATGGTTTTTGGAATCGGATGGTTTTTTACTTAGTGTGGGTATGGTATAGTTTGTTTTGGTGAGTTTTTTGTCGGAGAAGGAAGCTAAGTATAAGAAGTTGACGAAGGATGAGGAGCGCGTTATTGTGGGTAAGGGTACGGAGATTCCTTTTACTGGTAAGTATTTTGCGTTTTGGGAGAAGGGCACTTACATGTGTAAGCGGTGTGGCGCGGCGCTTTACCGTTCTGAGAACAAGTTTGAGGCGGACTGTGGCTGGCCGAGTTTTGCTGATGAGATTTCTGGGGCGGTGAAGAGGACGGTTGATGCGGATGGGGTTCGCACGGAGATTACCTGTGCCAACTGCGGGGCGCATTTGGGTCATGTGTTTTTGGGTGAGGGTTTCACGAAAAAGAATGTGCGTCACTGTGTGAATTCGATTTCGATGGATTTTATTCCCGATAAAAAGAAGTAGTTTTGGGCGCGTTGCCGAGTTAACATGTGGGCAGTTTTATGGTGAATTTTGTTGCGTTTCCTTTTTCGCTTTCGAAGTTGATGTCTCCGCCCATTGCTTTGGCGAGTTGTTTGCTGACTGCTAGACCAAATCCTTAACCTTTAGCTTTGGTGGTGAACAGTGGCTGGAAGAGGTTGGGTTTGACGTCTTCGGGTATGCCTTCGCCCGTGTCCTCAATGGTGATGAAGCAGTCTCCTTTTTGTTTGCGGGCTGTTATGGTTATTGTTCCGCCGTTGGGCATGACTTGTTCCGCGTTTATTAGCAGGTTGGTGAGTATTCGTCGGAGGTAGGCGGGGTCAACCTTTACGTTTTGGATTTCATCTTCGACTTCGAATACTACTTCGACGTTTTCCTCTATTTCCATGCTTAACAAGATAGGCTCAACTAATTTACTAAAATTGACTTCTTCGCTGGATGGCTTCAAGGGTCTGGAATAGTCTTGTAGGTCTGCAACAATTTTGTTTATGTAGCTTGCTTGTGCTTCTATCTCTTTCATGCTTTCAATGGGGCTTTCCTTTAGCGCTTTGTGTCTCGGCATTAAACAACATCATAAAGAACAGGGCTACTTGCATCGTAAATAAGCGTATTTAAATATAAAAGCTGAACGCTAAAAATCAAGATCGCACAACAGGCTACGCTCCCTGTATAGTCACGCATTCAGGCACCTGTGTTCACGTTAGAAACGTCTATAGCCACCCCCAGCCATAATTTATGGCTGAAGTGAAAAACATGGCAGAAAACAAGAAACTCCACGCCCAACCCGCCAACCTCAACAGCCTAATAGACTATCAAAGAGGCGCCGTGGTAAGCCGCACCATAATGGACAAGGAAGCAGGAACCGTAACCCTATTCGCTTTCGACCAAGGCGAAGGCTTAAGCGAGCACACAGCACCCTACGACGCACTCGTCTACATCATAGAAGGCGAAGCAAAAATAACCATATCAGGCAGCCCCATTAAACTGAAGAAGGGCGAACTCACCATAATGCCCGCCAACCAGCCCCACTCAATATCCACAACAACAAGATTCAAAATGCTCCTCACAATGATAAGAACATAACCCAACTATGAATTCTCATCAACAAAACAAAAAACATCATATTTAACATCTAATAGCCAATAAATGTAGAAAACTAGAGGGGATCTATCGCTATTGGCTGTTTTTGACGTCAATAGCATGATGAAAACAACCCTATCTGCCGCCTAATGGCCAACTCGTCAACACGTTATTTTGCGACAATTCTCGCAGCAAACGCCAAAACCACACCCACCCAGCAAACACTGCTATGCTGCGCCACAACGGCGGCAACCTGCCCCGAAGTAACCAAAGCCACCGCCAACAAAATTAGCCACGGAATACCCACACCCGCACCCAACCCGATCAACAGCTTACCCGTACCAACATGATTCTTATAAATCAGAAAAGCACCCGCGAGAACGCTCAAGCCACCCGCCAAGGAAACAACAATGAGAATCAACGCCACCGCGTTAACCACCTGCAGAGCCTGCTGGTTCTCGATAAACATGGGCAACTGCTCTCGCACCAACTCATAAGTTCCCGTCGGACCACGCACACCAGACGCCAAAAGAAGCACACCCGCGACCGCAGCAAGCACAACCGTAACCCAACGCCGCCAAACGGACATAAACCCAACGCCACCTGCCACACGCTACCCCAAACAAGGACATTAACATTTAGCTTCTCACAAAAAACCGCGCGCTTCTAAAACCAGTGTTAGTGGGGCTTTGACGTTAAAGCCAGCTCTCCTTGCTCCTCCAGAAAGGCAAATCGTTTCTTAGGAGGTGATCCGGCCGCAGGTTCCCCTACGGCCACCTTGTTACGACTTTTCCCCCCTCACGAAACTCAGATTCGACGCAGCCAAGAGAGACCACGCCTCACCCAAGAGTCGCTCGGGTGGAACGACGGGCGGTGTGTGCAAGGAGCAGGGACGTATTCACCGCGCGCTAGTGACACGCGATTACTAGGGATTCCATGTTCACGAGGGTGGGTTTCAACCCTCGATCCCAACTACGGCAGGCTTTCGGGATTGCCTTCCCCTTTCGAGGTCGGAACCAATTGTACCTGCCATTGCAGCTCGCGTGTAGCCCGGGAGATTCGGGGCATACTGACCTGCCGTGGCCCGCTCCTTCCTCCGCTTTATCAGCGGCGGTCTCCTCAGTGTGCCTGGC
>Ga0307426_1002268_pt1 | contig 12096 bp, 10 predicted proteins | sample SalMarWE160340MG_FD_202165 | JGI IMG/M metagenome (GOLD analysis project Ga0307426, IMG submission 202165) | Salt marsh sediment microbial communities from the Plum Island Ecosystem LTER, Massachusetts, United States - WE1603-40 | ecosystem: Environmental > Aquatic > Marine > Intertidal zone >... | reverse complement strand
ATGGCCATTACCAGCAACCATCATGAAATTCATGATATGAAGCGGTTTGTAGAAGAAGATCTTGGTCTGGAGTTTAAATTTGACGCCATGATAAACCCGCGCATGGATTGTTCTCAAAGTCCGCTCAATGTGCGGTTAACACCGGCTGAATTAGTGGGACTGGATTTAAGGTATTCTGAAAGGGCCAGTGAGTGGAAACATTTTGCAGAGCGTTTCATCAAACCTGAAAATGAGACTGAATATCCAACCAATCTTTATGTTTGCGGTGCAGGGAATAATTCTTTCGCCATAGATCCTTACGGCAAATTGCGTCTGTGCGTCTTATCATCAACTGACTCTTACGATTTGCGCAAAGGTAGCTTTATGGAAGGATGGGATAAGCATCTGGCTGCTGTCAGATGTAAAAAAGCCTCACGCAAAACCAAATGCACCAGCTGCCGGCTTAAATCCATGTGCGGCATGTGCCCGGCCAATAGTGAACTCGAATGCGCCGATGCGGAGGCCCCGGTCGATTTTCTCTGCCAGGTAGCGCATTTAAGAGCTTATGTTTTAGGCTTTCCAATAGCCCCGCATGGGCCGTGTGAATACTGTGAAGGTGGAAGTGGGTATGGGGGGATGATGGAGACCGCCAAAGGGCTAAAGGAGCGCTTCGCTTGAGGAGCTTCGCATTCTGCGAATTGAGGAGCGGCACTGCGTGCCTTGATGAGCGTCCTGCATTGCAGGACTTGAAGCCAGTAAAAAATAGCCCAATCGTCATTTGCATTTTGCCACTATCCTCTGCCTATTGATGATAAAGCGCAAAATAAAGAAATGCTTTCTATTTCGGTATGTTATAATTGGGCATAAATCACTAAGAGACAATATGTATGAACGATAATGAAGATAATAGATATATTTTTCCGTTTGAGAAGATCGAAGTTTGGAGACTGGCAATCGATTTTGCTGATTTTATTCTTGGGCTTCTGGAATCGTTTCCTCCAAATAAACATTTGCGTTTGGTAGGTCAAATGGAAGCTGCTGTCTCGGGAATTCCTCAAAATACCGCCGAAGGAAAAGGCAGACAAGTATAAAAAGGAATTTATTCAATTCTTATATATTGCTCAAGGCTCATTGTATGAGGTATTAACTTTAACAGTGATATTTAGACGCAGAAATCTTTTCAAAAAGAAAGATGCTGTCAAAATATGGAATGACGCCCAAGTCATTGATCGCAAGATACACGGTCTCATAAAGAGTCTAAAAAGCAGATCTTAATTGTTCCTAACCCACCGATCAAAAATTCCCTAAAGCGAAGCGCTCCTCGAATGAAATGCTCTTAAAGTGCAGCGCTCTTCTAAACAGTGAAGCTATGTTTCCCGAACTCATAACAGAACTTTTGCAGGAAGGTTATAGGGTTAACTTCAGTGCCCCCGGTCATAGTATGTTTCCCACCATTATGGCCAATGAAACCATTATGGTCGAACCCATTGATCCCGAGACGGTCAGAATGGGAGACATCATTTTATATCGAACAAACGGCCGGTTAGTAGCCCACCGGGTGATAGGAATAGAAAAAGAGACTAACGCTGATATATCGGCTATTGATTTGGACACTCACGGCCTGTCACAAGAATTCATCGTGGGCGATAGCCCGCCTATCAGGCGTGGCGCTCATCAAGCGAAGCGCTCATCAAGCGAAGCGCTCCATTTTGTTCTGCAGGGTGATGCCTGCCTCTCATGTGATACGCCCGTAAAAGCCGGCCAGATCCTGGGCAAGGTTGTTTCGATCGAAAGAAACGGCTGCAGCACTGATCCATATAGTCTCAGGCACAAATTAAGCTGTCTTGCACTCTCCTGGATCGCTCGTATTAAACGACTAACTCGAATGATCTGCTCAATTTTTTGCTTGTATGGCCGATAAAATATCCCCTAACATTGCATAAACAACATGATGATTTCAAATGAACATAAAATACTGGCATGTGTCGGCCGGCTTGAACCGGATGAAAATTATTTGCAAAAAATTCGGGGTTACATGTCGACGGTCATTGATACCAGTCGCCTGATCGATATTGCCGTCAAAGAAGGATTGGCAGGATTTCTCTATAAAAGTCTTCTCAAAGCTGGTCTACTGGAAACGCTCAACCCTCATCACAAACAGCGACTTTACACAACCTATTATCTTACCATCCGTCACAACCTTAAATTAATTCACGCGTTAAATGAAATTCTTAAACCGCTGAACGAAAAAAAGATTCAGGTAATTTTGATGCAGGGGATTTCTTTACTGCAGCTGGTTTACCGGGATATCGGTCTAAGGCCCATGAATGATATGGATCTTTGGGTTTTACCGAATAACTATCCCGATCTGGCGGATTGTCTAGTCGGCCAGGGATTTAAATGCAATTCTCTTTATCCCCAAACATTTAACAAAGGTGAGGTCATGTTGGATGTCCATACCCACTTCCTTTGGGCGGATCGCATCAAAAGCAGAGACGTTCTGATCAAAATTGGGCAGGAAGAGATTTTTAAGAGTGCTCAGTTAATTAACGTTGAAAATACGGCGGCGCTGTTCCTGAATCCATCGGATCAATTTTTGTATCTCAGTCTGCATGCCTTAAAGCATAACCTGGAGCGATTGATATGGCTGGTAGATATTATTAGCCTGATTACCAAATGGGAGCTTTCAGATTGGAAGGCTTTGATAATGCGTGCTGAAGAACTGTGGCAGCAAGCCACGCTTTTTTATATGCTCTATATCTTGACGAATATTTTTAAACTCAGGCTTCCTTATGAAATTTCATCATATCTGGACGGCTGGAAACCGAATATTTTTGAGCGCAGGGTATTGAACCGCAGAGTAAAAGGAAGTCCCATTCCCACCTGGGGGCAACTGGTGCTCATTTCGGCCGGCAAAGGAATAGGAGAAAGGATATCATTTGTAAAAGAGACCCTATTCCCCAGACCGAAAATATTAAGGCAGGTTTTCTCCAACTCTTCTAATTTAGGTAATGGGCAGCTCTACTGGAAAAGGGTTCTGCAAATACTGGGTTCGTTCAAATATTAGTATAATGACTTGACTGTCAAAAACTCAATCATACTGCTCCGGCCAATTTCGTAAACTCTCAGTCTTCAGTCCTGATTTTCATTCCGCCTTCCGCATGCTTGCCGCGCCATCTTGTCTCGGCCTATCCATGGCGAAGACGGAAGTCCCACCCTTCAGGGACGACCGCGGGTCCCACTTCCAAATTCAAGATTTTCCGCATTCGATTCTTATTAATCCCACCTTCCCACCTTCTTTTTTTCCCTTCAAGCGAAGCGCTCCTCAAACGAAGTGCTCCTAAAGCGCAGCGCTCCTCAAGGACCGAAGGTCCGCTCATTCCTACTCCCACCTTCACACCTTCATCTTTTCCCCCTTCCGCCTTCCGAATTTTAGCCCTCTCAGTCCTCAGTCCTCATCACTCAGTCCTGCTTTTTTCTGCTTTCCGCCTTCCGCATTCCGACTTCCGAATTCACAGAAATTATTCAATCACCGCAAAATCGATCCGCCGGTTTAAGGCGCGTCCTGTTGAATTCTCATTTGAGGCCTTATTTCTGGCAGTCCCAAAGCCCACCGTCGTAACCCTATCGGATTCAATACCTTTTTTTATCAGATAACTTTTGGCGTTTTGTGCCCTTTTTTGGGATAGCACTCTATTATAGTCTTCCGGGCCGATATTGTCTGTGCCGCCCTGGATTTCAATTTTTACCAAGGGGTTTTTGTGCAGCACAACCGATACTTCATCTATAACTGAAAAGTATTTAGGTTTTAGTATGTCACTATCAAAGTCGAACAAAATATCCTTGGTATACCAGCAGCCCTTTTTATCAACTACAACACCTGGCGGTGTTCGCGGGCATTGATCGACGCCGTCAATAACCGAATCGCCATCTTTGTCCTGCGGTTCAAGACTCATTTTTACTGATTTGTTGACATCCTTCGCGGCTATTTTACTTGTTGAACATCCCTTTTCATCGACCCGATCACCCCAAGGCGTGTCAGGACAGCTATCTGCATCATCAGACACCCCGTCTCTATCACTATCTTTTTCCGAAGAAGTGCTGCTGCTGAATTTTTTTAGTAACATTTTGCGGGCATTGAATTGAATTGAGCTGAATATAGATGGATTAACCGTTAGCTGAGCGAAAGAATCCGGATCGATCTTTATTTTATCCAACAACAGATGGCCGTGGATTAAATCGCCATTGGTTAACAATAGTGAAGCATTATCAGGCTTTTCAGGAGCAAATTCAATCCGGTTGATTTCAGAGGTCTGATAAGTTGCAATCATATACTCAGTTCGAATCTCAATTTCGGGGATCAACAGCTTACCCGAAAATCGATCACCGTCTCCCATTGTAAAAATAGTGGTTATCACCTGGCGGCTTGGACCGGAGGAATCTAGAAAAAGCGATTTGAGGTCATTAATATTAATGGTTTCAAGAGCTTTATTTGTGAGCAGAATCTGAATATCCCTATTCAGTACGGTGCCTGTAAAGAAATCATTGTTGATCGTTTTAAGAGAACCGACGAATAATTGGTTATTATCCATGGTCATGTTTTTACAGAAGGCTTTATTGACTGCGATCTGACCGAAAGACCCCTGAACCACAAAATACTCATTTTGTATATTACCAATTAATTTATCTCCATTTCGCAGCAATGCGGTATCTGTATATCCAGTCCCGGCATGAAGGAAAAAGATCATGGTCCAAACAATAAATATTTTGAGGAATAGGTTCATATCGGGTTTGCCTCCATCCTGCGTTTGATCACGGCGTTAAATTTAAGCACCCACAGATCTTTTTATTAATTACAGAGGACGACATAAATCTTTACGTATACTTACAAAGCGTTCTGTATATTTGACCCTATATACTAGTTAAAACATCACCAATCAGATGACCAATATGCAATTTGTTATGACGCTGTGAATAAGTATAAGAAAATACACTAATTATGTCAATTGAAACTTCCCCTTGATTATAGTAAATTAGTCTTATTTAAATGAATATCGACAGGCTGAAAATTGATAGGTTACCCAGGCAATGAATGGTAATAGGAACCATGAGATTCTGTTCTTTCTCATAGGCTATCGCAAAAACGATTCCGCCAACGAGTTGGGTAACCGGTAAATGGCCTCCAATGGGGTGGGTGAAAACAAATATTAGTGTACTAAAAATAATTGCTGTAATTGCTCCCCACTGTCTAAAAAACCCATAGATAATACCTCTAAAGAAAATTTCCTCAGCGATCGGTCCTATCATACCTGCCACCAGGAAGAAGATAATTATTTGCTGCCAGGAAGATGGTTTGGGGCTATGCAATAATTTCAGAGCATTGATTCCGGCCGCCAACAGGACCAGGAACAAAACTCCGGCAGCAATACCAAAACATGCGGACCAGATTAAGCCTTTCACGCAACCGCCCAGCAATTTCGGTCGGGAAAGTCCGATAGCACCATGATCCTTTTCAAGACCCACAGCAATAACTACCAGCAAGATGGACTCTAAACAGCGAATTATCCCCAATGCCGGCAGGGGGGACGCGAATTTTCCTATCATTGCCAATCTGAAGCCTGTTTCGATAAAAAGAATAGCAGCAATGGCGACAGAGAATGTTTTTAGCGAGATTTTGTTTGCTTCCATCCAAGGGACCTTAGTGCTTTATAAGCATACATCTGGTCATACCAAATTTGGGATTCTTCGATTTTGGATATAATCGGCCTGATTGCGCGTGGATTTTTTCGCACCCCGAGTGAATATAAAGCCATGGTTCGAACATTTAAATTATCGTCATTCAAGAATTCCAGCAAATCCGTGAAAGTTTCAGGGCGGCGGCTGAATGCCAGTGTTCTCACCAGCCAATAACGCTCCTGCGGGGTCCGGTTCCTCAATAGGTCCGGATAGATCTGGTAACTGGCGATTTCCAGCTTTTTTTGCTCTATCAATTTCAATGCCGCTACCCGCGTTTGCCAGTGATCGGATTTTAAGGCATCGGATATATTTTGAATCTGGATACTACTGCTTCGATTAGATTGGAAATAGACAAGTACAATAATGCCCATAAGCAGGCACATAATTGAAGCCGTCATCGACGATGGCTTCCGGCCTATTATGAAAAAGCCCAGGCAAAAAAAACCGGCATGCAGAATTGTATAGATTAATATTGGAAAACCTATTAAAAGAGATAGAAAGGTCAATTGCCGAAATATTGCATGGCGGTCTGTTTCTTCCGAAAAGCTTTTCAGTGTACTCTGGGGATCAGATAAAAACTGATTTACGGAAGTCTGAAGAATTTGGCGCTTATCAGCTTCAAACGTCAGATGATCATCCTTCTGATTGATGACTGCATCGGCCGTGGCGGTATCATTCAAGGGAAGATAATCGTTGTCTATTAACTTTCGGCCGAGTTTCAGTTTGATTGATCGATTATTGATTTCTTTAAAACTGCTGGTTCTGATAATCTTCTGATTCAGCGCTTTAAAGGCTTCGGCCGGATACAGGGTATAAGTATAATAGAAGTTGCTGAATTTTCTGCCATAGAAATTGGATAAAAGGAGATTATCCCTCAAATCCAGAAACATCTCATTGTCAAATTGGGTGAACCACAGCAGGGCGAGCAAAGGTATTGGAATTAAATGAACCAGTAAACTCTTTTGATCTGATTGAGTATCTGGATTGGTTTCGCGTTTAGCTGTCAATGTAAAAACCACGGGAGTAATAAACAGAAAATATGAGGTGGGCATTAGGCTGAATCCGTGGCTGTTTACTGAAACCAGTAGCCCTAGCCAGAAAAGCTGGAAAAAAAAGAATGCCGGTTTCTTGCGTAAAAAAATGCGAACCCATATCCAGGCTGCTGCCATGGCGCCGAGGGAAATGCCGGCTCCGATGGTAAATGTGAAAAAAAGACCGCCAAAAAAAGCCGGAGCAAAATCTCGCAGACCGCTCATTACGAACCTGTTGGGTATGGCAAGATATCCCGCTGAATTTATGTTTAATAAAGTATTATACAGTTCAAGGTTCGATAGGTACACCTGAATGGTGGCTATAATCTGGGCGATGAGGAGCCCGAAAACAAGGATCACAATCGGATGAGATCCGTATAAGGGTTTCAGTTTAATCATACTTATTCATTTTTTCTCAATAAATGTAAAGAGTCAAGTGCCCAAAGCGTCGAGCGGCTGGCAGAAAATTTGATAAATACCCAGTATTATGATATATTTTTAAAACCTTGAGGTGATAATTAGAGCTTTCGGAAATTATACAACTATTCCAGTATTCCAACATTCCCTCCGGGGCTATAGCCCTTACGGGCCGGAGGCCAATTGGGGCGAAGCCCCTAACTTGATTCGAGTTTTATCTGAATATATGCAACTTAGCAAGATTACAACTATTGCCGCTGTTTTTCTTGCCTTGTTCCTATGCAGCAAGACGGTTATCGCTCGTGAATTTTTTCAGCTCAACGGGGTTATGCACGTTCACTCGACCTATAGCTCGGGTCGGTATTCGATTGAAGAGCTGGTTGGCAAAGCCGTGGAGAAACACCTTGAGGTCCTGGTTTTAACCGACCATGACCTGGTGGCAATGGAATATGGCATTTTTCCTTTCAGAAATCTCATTAAAAAAAGAGAAGAAAGAAAATCGGTTTTGCAGGCCGGACCGCAGATGTATCTATCCGAGATCCAGCGATTAAATAATCAGCAGCATTCGGTATTGATTATACCGGGAGTTCAATCTTCGCCCTTTTACTACTGGAAGGGAAGTCCCTTTGGCAAAGGACTCAGCGCGCATAATTACCGGAAAGAACTTTTGCTCATCGGCTTGTCTTCCCCCGATGATTATTATCAGCTGCCCCTGTTGCACGGCGGGTTTTCAACCCGGTATGTAAAGGACTTCCTGCCCAGGTTCATGGTATTTTTTGCCGTCTTCATTTTATCAATTTACCTCATATTTCAAAAAGGCAAAATACGATTATGCGGTTCGGCCATCGCATTATTGAGCATTGCCCTGATGGTCAACCATCACCCGTTTAAAAGCTCCCGATTTGACGCGTACCATGGAGAGCAGGGAATTGCTCCTTACCAGGAGGTTATCGATTACGTGGACTCCCGCGGCGGGCTTGTGTTCTGGGCTCATCCGGAATCCAGTTATTCCAAAGACAGTGTCCAACTGGGGCCGATCAGGATGGTGACGCAACCTTATCCCGCTGACCTGGTTGCGTCGCAAAACTATACGGGTTTTGCCGCGATTTACGGAGACAGCACGAGCATGACTAAAGAGGGCAAGCATTGGGATCGGATTTTACTTGATTATTGCAACGGGCACAGAGACCATCCGATCTGGGCCATTGCAGGCTCTGATTTCCACGAAGAGCAAAAAGGAATTGACCTGGATACTTTCCAAACGACTTTTCTGGTTAAAGATAAGCGTCACCAGGATGTCATGCATGCCTTGGCGCGGGGAAGGATGTATGCCGTGAGAAAATCGGAAGCCATGCGACTCTCCCTCGATCAATTCCAGATAGAGGATAAAAGTACCGGCAACACGGTCATAATGGGTGAGGAAATGATCGCCAGGGGAACACCCGTGATAGAAGGCCGCCTTTCCGCCTCAGACGGCGGCAGGCATGCGGTGACGGTCTCCATCATAAGAGGCGGCAAGCAGGCCTGGTCGTTCGAGGGACAGACGCCGCTGGATTTTCATTTGTTGGATCAGGACCAATGGAGCGGGAAAACTTTTTATCGACTGGATGTGAAGAGTAAGGCAGGCGGGCATTTGCTGTCGAATCCGATATTTGTGGCGCGGACGAACAGCTGAAATTTGATTATGGAATCGTATCCATTCCGCCAACTTTTTATGTGAGGAAAAGAATTGATTGTCGCAGTCCATCAACCGCAGTATCTTCCATGGATCGGCTATTTTGATAAAATCCGACGGGCGGACGTGTTCTGTTTTTTGGACAATGTGCAGTACAAGAAAAATGATTGGCAAAATCGCAACCGGATCAAAACTGCGCAGGGTTGGCAATGGCTGACGGTTCCGGTTCAGTATCGCTTCCCGCAAAAAATTAACGAAGTAAGGATCAATAATACTGTTAATTGGAAGAATAAACATTTTCAAACGTTGGTTACCAATTATAATCGCACGCCGTTTTTTAAAGAATTTGCGAAATTTTTTGAGCAGGTCTATTCGCAAGACTGGCAATATTTATCGGATTTAAACATTGCTCTAATTGAAAGATTGAAAGCAGCGTTCGGCCTTGGACACACACCGGCGGTTAAATCCTCCGATTTCAGCTTGAGGCAGGATCCCACGGACCGGCTAATTGATATATGTAAGGAATTAAAAGCCGATACCTATCTGTCGGGACAGGACGGGGTCAAATATATGGATCTGGAGCGCTTCAAGCAGCACGGTATTCAAGTAACTATTCAGGGGTTTGCGCATCCGGTCTATCCGCAGCTTTTCAACGATTTTCAGTCGCATATGTCGGTGGTGGATCTTTTGTTTAACTGCGGGGCGAAGGGTTTGGAAACAATCGAGGAGATTAATCCATAAGTATGATAATCTAATATATAACTCTCGCAAAGGCGCAAAGACGCTAAGATCTTTTGATTCCAAATTATGTCTTCATTATTCTATGGATGCGTTTTGCGACATTGTGTGATTATTGATACTCAGAAAAAGGGGTAATTCATGGGGAAAGTGACCATTCTGGCAATCGGCGCCCATCCGGACGACATTGAATTCGGCTGTGGCGGTGCCTTGATCAAATATACCCAGAAAAGCCACCGACTGTTTCTGCTGGTGATGACCGGCGGGGGCTTGGGAGGGGCGTCTTCGCTACGGATGAAGGAACAGAAGGCCTCCGGGAAAATACTGGGTGCCGAGAAAATTTTCTGGGGCGGTTATGAAGACACCCACCTGATTGTGGACACCGATCTGATCGGCAAAATCGAAGCTGTGATCGCTGAAGTCAAGCCGGATTTCATCTTCTGCAACTTCCCTGACGACACCCACCAGGATCACCGCCACCTTGCGCAGGCAATCATGTCGGCCACCCGATACATCCGAAACGTTTTATTTTACGAGGGACCGACGACACAAAACTTCAATCCCCAGGTATTTGTGGATATATCCGAAACTCTGGAAAGGAAGGTTGAAGCCTTAAAAGCGCACAATTCCCAGGTCATGAAAACCAACATCGAAGATTTATCCATTATCGAAGTCGCGCGGTCCAGTGCCAATTTTCGCGGTATTCAGGGAAGGGTGAAGTACGCTGAGGCGTTTCATTCCTTAAGGCTGTTTATTAACATATAATATTTTCCTTGGCGGGCTCATAGTTCTATGGTTAAACACACTTGTTAGTGCCCAAAATATTGCTTGGAGGCTTGTTTTTACTATTGCTTTAAGATGGGATTCAGTAAATAGATGGCTAATCAGCACACTTTGAAAAGTAGTTTTATTCCCCATTCGAGGCCGACCCTGGGGTCGGAGGAAGCCAAGGCGGTTTCAGAGGTAATCGAGTCCGGGTATATTGCCGAAGGGGATCGCGTCAATAAGTTTGAAAGGGCCTTTGAAGAATTCTTGGGAGTTGATTTCGCCGTGGGCACCGGTTCGGGTACCTCAGCGTTGCATCTAACACTGCTTGCGATGGGGGTGGGTCCGGGGGATGAAGTGATTTTTCCCAGCTATGTTTGCAGTGCGTTGTTAAACGCAGTTAACTATACCGGGGCTGCTCCAATTCTGGCGGAAATTTCCCCCGACACTTATAACCTTGATGCTTCTGACCTAAAAAAGCGCCTGACCAAGCGCACCAGAGCGATCATCGTCCCTCATCTTTTCGGACTGGCAGCGGATCTGGAATCTATCCTTGCGCTCGATGTGCCCATCATAGAGGATTGCGCGCAGGCTGTCGGCACCACCTATCGCCGGCGACCTGTGGGATCTTTTGGTGAAGCGGCTGTTTTCTCTTTCTATGCCACCAAAGTGATGACCACGGGGGAAGGCGGTATGGTGGCTTCTAAATCGAAGAAAATTGCCGAGCGGATCAGGGATCTGAAATCTTATGACAAGAAAGAGAATTATAAAATCCGCTTCAACTACAAAATGACCGATATCCAGGCAGCACTGGGTTTGGTTCAACTGGAGCGATTGGAATACATCATACGGCGTCGTCGGGCGATTGCCCAAAAATACAGCAGCACTTTTAACGCGTATGACCTAAAACTTCCCCCGGCCGAAACCGGCCATATCTATTTTCGTTACGTGCTCGGTTTAAATAATAATTCAACCCCATGGATTCAGGCTCTTTCCCAGATGGGGATTGCCTGTGATCGGCCGATACATCTTCCTCTTCACCGGCACCTGAACTTGCAGGGATATCCTGCTACAGAAAAAGCCTGGCGAAAATCGATATCGATTCCTATTTACCCCACCCTCACTGATGAAGAAATTAACCGGGTGGTGGATGGCGTAACCACTTGTTGTGAGAAACTCGAGGGATCGGAATAAATTTATCAAAGTTTTTATTGGGTTAGAAAAAATCGCATCGCTCCTAAAATTACCGACAGAAAAATGACCTTCCGGCAATAATCCGCCACATTTTTGACAACCTGAATCGGACCGACAATCCCGCTGTTTTTTTTTTATTTATAAAGAAATTAGGTAGATATACACCAGATTTCTATAAGGGTAAATGGCACGAATTGTGCAGAAAAACCTGTAGCATGTCGCATATCTGTGTACCTGAATTTGTAAGATTAAAAAAACAGGGCTGTATTTATTTTTTTTCTTAATGTTTTAGCAAAGTTGCCGATAACAAAATTGATGGTGAAAGGGTTTCCGGTTGTTCATCAGCGAAACCGGCTTAATTCTACTGAAATCATTTGCAAATTGAACGGTACCATAAAACCGCTCCGGCAAATCCGGCATTGAGAAATCATAAAATTTCGGAACTATATACCAAAAAAAGGCTATTGATATTTATCCTTATTAAAACAGAGTGTTAGCATACGTCGTAAATAGTGGATAAAAACTGTGACTCGAAGAACTGTCAAGGCATTACGAAGTTGG
>Ga0307426_1002267_pt1 | contig 12097 bp, 12 predicted proteins | sample SalMarWE160340MG_FD_202165 | JGI IMG/M metagenome (GOLD analysis project Ga0307426, IMG submission 202165) | Salt marsh sediment microbial communities from the Plum Island Ecosystem LTER, Massachusetts, United States - WE1603-40 | ecosystem: Environmental > Aquatic > Marine > Intertidal zone >... | reverse complement strand
GGATGGAGGATGCTTGCTTGAGTGAATTTTCTGTCCATTAGGATACAAAAAAATCTGTGGATCTGTCTCAAGAGAGTTATTGGATGTCCTGGCATCTAAAAGACGACAATAAACAAAGTGTTTGTTGTTCTCAGCTAGACCAGCTTCAAGGCTCTGTCTAAATGGGTTCTAATAAGGCAATTTCACGAATCTCTTAAGACCGATTTGTGAGGAGGGAAAAAGTCAAATGTGTGTTATTGAAAGGAATGAATTACTGACGGAGATCAGGAATCATCCATTCTGGTACCATAGCTTTGATTTGTGCAACGGCGAACGGATCGCTGGGTCGACTGAGTCAGAAAAGCTGATACCGAAGACTGGATTGTGAATACATGGCTTCAGTTACTATCACATTCCGAAGTCTCTAAGAGGGTCGTCTGTTCTCGACATAGCAGGCTGGGACGGTGCTTTGAGTTTTGAATGCGAGAGGAGAGGGGCTAAGCGTGTCGTGATGACGAACGTTCGGAATGTTGCAGACAGCGACTTTACACTCGCTGGACGTGGAACTCTAGAGGCAAGACGTCAAAGGCAAATTCGAGTTGGGAGACAATATTGGTTTGATGATGGCTGCACTTCCAGGGGCGCATTGTTATTAAAGAAGTGGTTTGGCTCTAAGGTTGAAATAGTTTACGCAACGGTTTATGAATTGACTGATATTTTTGATAATCCCTTTGATTACGTTTTGTGTTGCGGACTACTATATCATCTCCGCGATCCGATCTTGAAAGCTTATGCAAGCCAAGGAGGGGGACGTATATGGTTCCTCTGTGGTTACAAAATAAGATTCGGCCCCGGTATCGACCGTTTCCACATCCCACAGTTGAGTATCGAGGCAGCCAAGACGATGGCGCTAATTGGTGGCGTTTCACTGTTCGAGCCCTCAGGGCAATGATGGAAGATGCTGGTTTCAAAAACGTCGAGATAAAGGAATACGTCGGCCATCGTTGCGTCCTGGTCGGATACGTTTGATGCTGAGCCTAACTGCTCGCGAAAGTCATAATCAGGAAATCCTGATTTCCGCAAGGTACAGACGCTTTGCTTTTTGCGCTAGCCAATCAACGCTAACATTAACTCTGTCTTTGAGATCGGCGCAAGCTCACGCCACTAATAGTAGGCGATGAGGATGTTTATGAATTTTTTTTCGCGAAGTTCATATATCGAATGTCATTAACAGAAACAAATACTAGAATTAGAAATCTCTGTCATGAATGTTATTATTCGACCGCTTCGCGTACGATTACAATACACGCATTTTGTTTGCCATACATCGGAGGTTGAATAAATGCAACCAGTTGTTTACAAGAGGTATAAAGAGCTCATTACAGCCTTCCTTGAGAACAAGAAAGGCAATGTTTTGGAGATCGGTTGTCCTGCCGCTCCTAAAAAAGCGCTTCTGAGTATTTTTTCCGATATTGGCCGTGAGTTCTCTTGCGTTGGAATTGACATGCTTGCTGGCAAAGCGGAGTCTATCCCACATAGTCTGCCGTACAAGATATATCAGCATAATTCCAATGATATGACAGATCTTTTTGGAGATAACACTTTTGATGTAGTTTTATGTAGTAGTGTTTTGGAACACGATCAATATTTTTGGAACACACTGAAAGAAGTTAGGCGAGTCCTTAAACCTAGTGGGCTTTTTTTTCTGGGAGTTCCTGGTTATTCAAAGGGAATTAGCTTCTTTCGACATATCTTGCTGTTTCTCTGGAAAGGATTATGGAAGTTATTAGGTAATATTGCTGGTGACTATTTGCTTTACATACGAAATTCTACCTTGCTTGCCTCTACGTCTACGTACAACTACCACTTTGGGCCGTTTGATTTTTATAGATTCAGTGAGGATGCTGTGAGAAAAGTTCTTTTTGAAGGATTTGAGATACTACACATAGAGCATTTCTTATCACCACCAAGGTTCATTGGTGTTGGTCGCCGGCTTAGTGAGGAGTAGAAAGGTGAATATTTGCTTTGAACACGGAGAGGCGTGTGGTAGCAGTACAACAAAATCAGAAGAGCTTGGTCGTTGGCAAAGTCAGTGATCACGAGATTGTGATCACTGAAGAAGCACTTATGTCTTCACGGAAACTGGCGTGGGCTTTGGCTAAACTTTTTGGACTTGACGAAATTGAGAGCAGCTTGGCTGCTTATTGGTCGCTTGAGGTGCGTAAAGCCCAGTGGCGTGATGTACTGAGGCTACCGTCGGACCAAAAGGCGAAGGACTTTCGATATCTTGAAGTTGGCTGTGGGCTAGGTTTGTTTGTATGTGTTGGGAATTTGCTCGGTTTCAACTGTGTAGGCGTTGAGCCAGGGGAAGAGGAGTATCAAGGATCAGTAGAAATTGCCCAACAGATTTTGCAAGCTAATGGGCTGCCAAACCACCTGATTCAACGAGGACGTGGGGAGGCATTGAAATTCTCTGACAATAGCTTTGATGTAGTATGCTCCTTTCAAGCTGTTGAACATGTGGGCAATCCAGAGCTTATGCTTAGAGAGATTGAACGGGTGCTCAAGCCTGGGGGCATGCTGTTTCTGCAATGTTCCAACTATTTATACCCTTACGAAAGTCACTATGGTCTGATTTTGCCTTGTCCTATGGGTAAAAAAATGACCGGGCTCTGCCTATGCCTTTACAGACGACCGTCCTATTTTCTTGCTCACCTGAACTTTGTGACACCTACGATATTGCGTGATTGGCTTCATGCAGCAGGTTTTACCCCATTCAACTTGTCTGATAATCCAAATCAAGATGGGCCAGAGCTACCAATCGAAGTTTACCCTTCGCCTTTCAATTTTACTCGTGGTGTAACAGCCAGGCGGGCCCTCTCATTTTTAAGATTCCCTGGAATAAAGAATGTATGTCGACTTCTCGGAGTATACCCTCAGATTACATGTGTTGCATGGAAAAACGTATGAAGAAACCACTGAAAATATACCTAGACTATGGTGAGGCTTATGGCAATTTAGGTGATGAGGCAATGTTAATCAGTGCTATGGACCGTCTCAATAGTTATTTGGGAAACTGTAAATTTATTCTCCCTATACAAAAGGGTAATCCCTTACCTGATTTACCTCCGAATATACAGTTTGTAAATACACCGAGGTGGATTTTCCGCGTAGTAGGCCGTCTGGTGAGACTTTTCTTTTGTTCAGCCAAATATCTACCTTATTTTAAGCGTTTTGTGCCTTCAGAAAAAGAAAAGCTCGAAACTTTGGTTTGGAAGAATGCCGATAGGATAATAACTATATTACTACCTTTACTTCTGCGATTACCAACTAAACTGTCAAAGACCATTGATATCTTAAAGTCCTGCGACATCTTTTATGCTGTGGGTGATGCAAGTTTGAATGATTATAATCTAAGAAATTTTGTTTATAAATCCTGGCTGTATAGAACTGCTAGGCCATATGTTGGGATAAGCGTGGCTTCTTCCCAAGGTATCGGCCCCGTCAACATTCAATGGGCAAAAAAGAAGATGAAGGAGGTTTTTGAAAATCTTGATTTTCTATCCTTCAGGGATTGCTGCTTTGGTAAGTCAGTGGTTGATGAATTGCGCCTGCCGAACCTCAAATATTCTATAGTGGCTGACGAGGCTTTTAGTCTTTCCATTGGTAAAGAAGAGCACATCACAGCCCTTTTAGAGGAAAGTGGCTTGCAGGATGAGACGTCATTTGTTGCTTTTCATTTCCGTGCAACTGATTATACCAAGGATACGACCTTTCTTTTTCGAAAAGCTGCAACGCTGTTAGATGAAATATGTAAAATTGTTCCACATTTTTTTATTTTTTTCCCTATGAGTTACCATATTCATTCAAAATATGATGAGCAGTGTGGTAAAGCAATAAAAGAACTTATGTTGCAACCGGAACGTTTATTATTAGCTCCTGTATGTAAGAATGTCCGAATAGTGAAAGGAGCTATTGGAAGAGCTTTATATTCACTTGGCTTAAGCTACCATGTCCATGTATTTGCATTAAGTCAAGGGAAACCGTCTATAATTCTTTATACGGGAGAGTATTACCAATACAAATCTGATGGACTGATAGGCTTTTACGATAAGCCATGTAAAGCTCTTGATTTAGAGCAAGTGAGTAACGAAGAAGTCTTAAGAGCGATTCGAAGCCTTGAGGATAATTATCAAGAAGCAGTAAAAATGGTAGCAACTGTAAATAAGAGAATCCTGGATAATAATGACTGGCATCTCCGGGAAATGAAGTCCAGATTGGATTGAGGTTTACATGAAGGTACTGATAATAAGCAAATCGGACGCACAAGGTGGTGCCTACATTGCAGCTTATAGATTGCATGCGGGCCTCAGAAGAATCGGTGTGGACTCAAAAATGCTTGTAGATTACAAAACAAGTGACGATTGTAACGTTTCCGGTTCGGATGGAGAGGTTAGCATGGCCTGGGGCAGATTGCGTTCTTTCATGGACAAGCTACCTCTCAAATTTTATACCCATCAAAATACAGTATTTCATCCAGCATGGATAGGTAAGAATTTAGCAAAGCATGAATTAGTAAGAAGTGCTGACGTAATTAATGTGCATTGGGCTTTGCGAGGTTTTCTTTCTATAAAAGGGATGGCGGAATTGGCAAAGTTGAATAAACCAATAGTGTGGACATTACACGATATGTGGGCTTTTACAGGTGGATGTCATTATACAGGTGGTTGTACAAAGTATAAAACGAAATGCAGAGCATGTCCGCAGTTAAACTCAGAAAAAGTGAAAGATCTTTCCTATCAAGTTTTCAGAAAGAAGAATAGGTATTTTTCAGGTTTAACTCTAAACATTGCTGTCCTTTGCAATTGGATGAAGGACTGTGTTAAGGACAGTTTTTTGTTATCTAAAAAACCTGTGCATCTTATACCAAATAGTTTAGATACTGATATTTTTAAGCCGACAGAAAAGTCGATAGCAAGAAATATACTTAACCTTCCCTTAAAGAAGAAAATAGTTCTCTTTGTTGAGTTGAGCTCAACTAGTAGTACGCGGAAAGGCTTTAGATACTTACAAGAGGCAATTTATAAGTTGGCTAGCACAAAAGATATTGATAAAGAGGAACTGTATATAGGGGTTTTGGGAACATCTAGTCCCAAAGATATTGAGGAATTTCCTTCTAACGTGAGATATCTCGGAAGGCTCCATGACGAATTTTCCTTGGCTTTGGCTTATAGCGCAGCCGATGTCTTTGTAGCGCCTTCTCTTGAAGATAATCTACCAAACACGGTAGTGGAATCTCTTTCCTGTGGAACCCCTGTAGTTGCTTTTAATATTGGCGGCATGCCAGACATGATAGAACATCAGGTGAATGGATATCTATCAGAACCTGAAGACGCAGATTCTCTAGCTTCCGGAATTAAGTGGGTATTGGAAGATAATGATAGGACTTTTAAACTTAGGGAAGCTTCAAGAGAAAAAGCCTTGAAAGAATATACACTAGAGGTACAAGCTGGACGATATAAGAGTTTATTCGATTCTCTGGTGAAGGTCTGATATTGTTTTAGGGTGCTTTGAATCAAAGCCGGAGTTCAATTGATGGCAGCATACTTCAGGAGGACTCCATATTTGTCAAGAAATCTGATTGTATGCTAATGGTGAGGTAAGACGTTGATGCAAAATGTACCCAAGATCTCCATTGTAACACCTTCCTACAACCAGGCTCAGTTTTTGGAAAGGACCTTAATCAGCGTGCTCAATCAAAACTATCCAAACCTCGAATATATAGTCATTGATGGTGGTTCAACAGATGGGAGCGTCGAGATTATAAGGAAGTACGAGAGGTACTTCGCTTACTGGGTTAGCGAACCTGACCACGGTCAGTCAGAGGCCCTTAATAAAGGATTCATGAAATCTACCGGAAAAATCATCGCCTGGCTTAATTCTGACGACATGTATTTATCAGGAGCTCTTTTTAAGGTAGCCGATATGTTTAAGGAACACCCAGGCGCTGCCCTTGTTTACGGGGATTACATTAAGGTGGATGCTCATGACCGATGCATTGCCTTGAGACGCAAGCCATCTTTTGACTATCGCATTTGTTTGTACGCCTGCGAGATCCCTATACAGCCCGCATCCTTTTTCAACAGCAAGGCATTTTTTAAGGTGGGCGGTATTGATCCGAGTTTAAACTATGTAATGGATCACGACCTGATTTTAAGGCTCGCCCAGTATGGATCGTTCCACCACATCAGGGAATACCTGGCTGCTTTCAGACTTCACCAGGCAAGTAAAACAGTAGCTGAAACATCGCGATTCTCAGGCGAAGGTCGTAGAACTCTCCTTAGGAATCTCCAACGCACACCGTTGCCTGGGGAACTCTTTATCCTTCGTTGGTACCATACCGCGCGCCTTGTCTTACGCATGTTGAATGAAGGATGTTTTGCCTCCAGGTTCGGGAAAGAGAGAGGTGAGTATAAATTGAAGGGCACTTATTCACCGAACCCCTATAATTTTTACCAGAAGACTTAAGAAAATGCTGAGCGGTAAAGCTTTATCATATTTTATCCTCGCGATTTTCAGCATAGCAGCGTTGGTTATTTACGTGTGGCAGGGTCCGCTTATCCTTGCGGCATTGGTTGCTCTATCGCTCGCCGCTCTTATATTTCTGACCCGTATAGACATAGCGTTTTACATAGTTATCGTCCTGTGGATGACGCTGATTGCAGTGCCATTGCCTATTGCCTCACCATTCACCTCCGGCGTGATGGCTGATTTGGCACTGTATGAAGTGATAGTGCCCTTCCTGGGCTTGTGCCTTTTGTTAAGAATAGCGATACGAAAGGAAAAAGTGCCAAGCTCACCGCTGAAGATACCCATTCTCGTCTGGTTCGGCCTGATCATAATAACGTACTTTCGCAATCCCCTCTTTCTTGGAGACCTGTTCGGCGAAAGCGGCACAGGAGCGATATATCACGCTGTCTATCCTCTCTTTCTCTGCGGTATATTGTATTTGTCTAGTGCAAGCATCTTGAAAACTGAAGGCCGGATAATGCTAGCTGCCAAAATAGTGTTTATTGTAATGATTACAGGCATGGTACTCATGACCTTTATGATTCTCACCGGCTGGAATATACCCTTTCTCACCGGGGGCATGGCACCGTGGGCAATAAGAACTAGTGCTTACGAAGGCAAAACTGTATTCAGAATCATAGCCATGGGTGGATACAGCTCTCTGCTTTTTCTGGCGCTTCTCTGTTTTGGCACGAATCTGCGGAAGCCAATTCAAATTATGATTTCCGTGGTTCTTGCTGTAACCCTCGTCCTCGGCGGTGGCCGTGGACCTCTTATAATGGTTTTTATCTTTCTTTTATTAAGTTTTATAATACAGCCAAAGACCAGATGGCTGATTGTAAGTATATCACTATTGTTGGTAACCTTCTTTGCCCTGGCTCTGCTTCTCGAAATAAAACTTCCTCATACAGCGCAGCGAATCGTCACCCTATCGACTACCAGCCGAATCGGCGTGGGCGGCCGGATTGATATGACGAAGAAATCTTGGGAAGCCATAAAACAGCGCCCGATAATAGGCTATGGTTACGGCCAACTATGGGAATACTTTTCACGTGACAGCGTCTCAAAAGAGGTTGCAAGTGGCAACCCCCATTCGGGATTCCTGGCTGTTATGACGGCTAACGGATTGATTGGCCTGGGTGTATTTTTATGGCTTATTCTCACTGCTATCAAGACTGGATGGAGGCTGTACAAAAAAATTGAAGATGGTTTCTTGAAACAGCTCATGTTGTGGATTACACTGCATCTCAGTGCAATGTTTGTCATGTTCTTTACATCGGCTCAGATAGAAAAGTATATTTTTTTCTATCTCGATATGGGAATAATTGCTTCGATGTACGCCATGTTCACAAGGAAGCGCCTTCCATCTGATATGGCTCATGACGAAAACGGTTCTCCCGGGAAGTCATAAAAAATGAGGTGTTGAGATGATTGGGAGAAAGGTTTGTATGATAGCTCACTTGGAAGAAACCGAGAAAGAGTAAATCTTGGTCAAGCAAGCAAAAGATGCGCCTCAAGGACTATGAAAATGTGCGGAATTTGCGGAATATACAATTATAAAAACAGCGAAAATGTTAGCGAAGTCCTCATCAAGCAGATGACCTCGAAAATTGCGCATCGTGGTCCAGATGATGAAGGATTTTACATTAAGCGTAATATTGGTTTAGGACACAGACGGTTAAGCATTATAGATATAGAAGGCGGACACCAGCCCATTGCTAATGAAGATGGAACCGTATGGATAGTGTACAACGGTGAAATCTATAATTTTAAAGAGTTAAGAAAATATCTAGTAAAACATGGGCACGAATTTCAAACGGAAACGGATACAGAAGTCATTGTGCACGCATATGAGGAGTTCGGAATTGATTGTGTGAAACGATTCAATGGCATTTTTGCTTTTTCAATCTGGGATGAAAACCAACGTAGGCTTTTTCTTGCCCGTGACCACTTCGGTGTTAAACCATTGTATTACTACTACAATGGCAAACGATTTCTGTTTGGCTCTGAATTGAAAGCGATACTATGTGATCCTTCAATTCCGCGTGAGATTGATATTGATGCGTTAAACCTGTGCTTAACGTTCCGCCATACACCATCGCCCTTTACTTTGCTAAAGGGGATTTACAAGCTATCCCCTGCGCATTTTCTAGTGGTGTCCAAAAACGGGGTACAGGAGAATAAATTTTGGGATTATCACCCGGAGATTGATGCTCACCGCAAGGAATCAAGTTGGATTTTAGAATTGCGCGATAGGTTTGAACAAGCGGTAGCCCGCCAAATGGTAAGTGATGTACCCATTGGAATCTCACTGAGCGGCGGCATGGATTCGGGAGCTATACTTGGAGTTATGGCTGCACATACGGATAAGCCTGTGCAAGCATTCACGGTAGGCTTTGAAGGTGGGGAAAAAACGAACGAGATCGAACAGGCCAGGGCGAGTGCACATTTGTTTGGCGCGGATTTTTTTGAGCAGATTATAAAGCAAAAGGATTATATGGATTTCTTTGAAAAGTATATATGGTATCTTGAAGAACCAATAGGAAACCAATCAGCGATGGCATATTATTTTGTCGCTAACCTTGCCCACGGTAAGGTTAAAGTATTACTAAACGGACAGGGGGCAGATGAGCCATTTGCAGGCTATCAACGTCACAGAGGGCTGTTGTATTTGCAAATCATTAAAAAAATGCCAAAATTTTTGCAAGCCGGAATAGTTCAGTTATTTGAACGTTCTTTTGCCAGAAATGAATCGCTGAAGCGTGCGGCATTCGCACTCGGCGCATCTGATAGAGCACAACTTTTTCTGAATATCTATACCATTGTTACTCCAGAGATGAAGGCGAACCTTTTCAAGCCAGAATTAGCAAAGGTAATAGATGAAGATTTACCATTACAATATGTGGAAACTCAGTTAAGCAAAGCCCCTCGGGGTACTCCGCTTGAACAAATGACATACATAGATACAAGAACTTCTTTACCAGACAACCTTCTTTTATGCGAAGATAAAATGTCTATGGCGACGGGCATTGAAGCGCGAGTACCGTATTTGGATGTAGAGCTTATGGAGTTCGTAGAAACGATTCCGGGCAATTTGAAGATTAAACATCTGACAAATAAGTATATCCATAAACGGGCATGTGAAAAATGGCTGCCCAAGGATATTGTTTATCGGAGAAAAATAGGGTTTGCTAATCCTATGGATATTTGGCTTAGTGCAAAGCTTGGTGATTTTCTGATGGACTTGATCAACTCTTCTGATTCAATAACCAATTTGTTCTTTGATAAAAAGTATGTGCAGGCTCTACAAAGGCTTCATGTGCAACGCAAGGAAGACTACAAATGGTTTTTGTTCTTGCTGTTATCGATTGAGATGTGGTACAGAATCTTTGTGCGTGAGAAAGGTTTATAGGTTTAATGCAAAAGCATCGGAAGGAAAGTGTTCAATTGGAATTCGTCGAGGATATTCCAGCTACTAAAGCAGGAAAGCGGTTATTCATCATCTCTGATGTATCCCAGCTTGAGCACCGGAACACCACATAGAATTGACGGGAAAGATAGAATGATACAATATTTAATTAATGATCTTGATTTGTACAGCTTATTAAAACGAACGATAAGTTTTTACCGTGGCAATTAAAAACGCGAATGTAAAGCATTCAAACAGTTAGGTTTTAAATATGATTCAAAATCTTCCCTTAGGACATTTAAAAATTAGCACGGGTGATGTTGATGACATTATGAAATACATGATACATAACATTTCAGAGAAGAAAAAATTCTACTGTATGCCACTAAACTTAACTAAGTATGTATTGTCAAAAACAGATCTCAAGCTAAGAAAAACGATATTATCCGCTGATCTGGTCTTATCTGATGGGATTTCTATAGTTTGGTTAAGCAGACGAGCAGGATATAAAGATGTCTTCAGATTAACAGGGGTGGATTTTGCGGAAAAAATTGTTTCTAGATCAACTCAATACAATTGGAAATTATTCTTTCTTGGCGCAACAGAAGAAAATCTTGGCAAAGCAATACATAAACTAAAAGAACGCTTTGGCAAAATAAATCTAGTTGGATTTCATCATGGATATTTCAAAAAAAATGAAGTAGAAGATATTATTAATTACATAAATCACACAGAAGCAGACATTTTATTTATTGCGCTAGGATTCCCACAAAGAGAATATTTTATAAATGAATATTTTGAAAAAATTAATGCTAAGTTTAGTCTCCCTGTGGGAGGCACTTTTGATATATGGGCAGATGCAAAAAAAAGATCTCCCCAAATTATCCAAAACATTGGGTTGGAATGGTTGTATAGAAGCTTTTACGATACAAATAAGGCTAAACTTATTGTGAAATATAGCTTAATCTTTTTGAATGATCTAATATTTTATAAAAACAAATAACTAAATTAAAATAACACTCGATCCTCACGGCTATCTTTTTAATTTTTAAAAGGTTTTATAAAAAGTGCCATGGATAAAAAAACTCGCTTTCTAACTGGACAGGTTCCTTGGGAAGATGAATTTAAAGGACTTCGTGCAGTTCGTTCCATTATAGGTCGTTTTTTACATACTATTGCTAGATATTTTCCAATACATCCTAAGTGGCGAGTTCTTATTCACCGATGGCGAGGTGTAAAAATTGGAGAAGGAGTTTTCATTGGCGGCGATGTTTTTATTGATAATACATATCCTGAAAGTGTAATTATCGAAGATTATGTTGCAATTGCGTATGGGAGTTTCATCGTTGGACATTTTATTTATCCTCTTCATCTTAGGAAGATACTTGGAGAAGATCGTCCAACAAAAAAGGGGGTTATATTAAGAAAAGGTTGTTATATTGGTCCAAAAACCATAATAATGGATGGAGTATCTATAGGTGAATGCGCAATTATTGCTGCGGGATCAATCGTGACAAAAGATATACCATCTTATTCTATCGCAATGGGTAGTCCTGCTCGAGTTGTTAAAACATTTTCTGAAAATGATATTGATTATGTTGAATAACTATCGAATTTTTCATCCTCCGTTTTCCCGTATGATCGAATCTTATAGCAAAGAAACCGGCGTCGGTGGTGTGCTTAATACTTCTTTTAATCTCCACGGCGATCCGATAGTATGCAGCCCAGAAGATGCTATCCTTACGTTCATCAAGTCTGATTTAGATGCAATTCAGTTGGAAAATTAGTTTTGTGGAACGCGTGCGAGATCAATGAGCCATGAAATTCAAAAAGTTTTCAGGTAGTTTTATGAAAATTATATTAGTTGCTGGAGCGAGGCCGAATTTTATGAAGGTCGCCCCGCTCATTTGGCAGTTAAGGCAAGAACACAGTAGTAACAGCAGTGCGTCATGGCAGTTGATACATACGGGCCAGCACTACGACTATGAAATGTCCAAGGTGTTCTTTGAAGAGCTTGATATCCCTGAACCTGATTATTTCCTTGGTGCAGGTTCGGGCTCCCATGCGGAACAGACTGCAAAGGTAATGGTGGAGTTTGAAAAGGTCTGCCTCAGTGAAAGGCCGGATGTGGTTGTAGTG
>Ga0307426_1002264_pt1 | contig 12110 bp, 11 predicted proteins | sample SalMarWE160340MG_FD_202165 | JGI IMG/M metagenome (GOLD analysis project Ga0307426, IMG submission 202165) | Salt marsh sediment microbial communities from the Plum Island Ecosystem LTER, Massachusetts, United States - WE1603-40 | ecosystem: Environmental > Aquatic > Marine > Intertidal zone >... | reverse complement strand
CGAGTCCAACGAAGGAATCATTGTTATGGCCGCTACAAACAGGCCCGACGTACTGGATCCCGCGCTCCTCAGGCCGGGGAGGTTCGACAGACAGGTCGTGGTGCCGAGACCCGACGTGAGGGGAAGGGAAGAAATACTGAAAGTACACTCAAAGAATACACCCATGGACGAAGACGTGGAGCTCTCGGTCATTGCACGCTCTACTCCCGGCTTTTCGGGAGCCGACCTGGAAAATCTTGTCAACGAATCGGCCCTGCACGCAGCACGATTCGGAAGAGCAAAGATTTCCATGGAAGACTTCGAGTACGCGAAGGATAAAGTGATTATGGGAGTCGAACGAAAGAGCCTCATTATCAGCGACTCGGAGAAGAAAATAACAGCATACCACGAAGCCGGCCATGCCCTGGTGGCAAAACTTACGCCCGGAACGGACCCCATACACAAGGTAACCATCATACCCAGAGGTATGGCGCTGGGTGTGACACAGCAGCTTCCGATTGAAGACAAGTACACCCTTTCGAGGACAAACCTGAACGCAACAATAATGGTGCTACTCGGAGGAAGAGCCGCAGAAGAAATAGTGTTCGGAGAAAGGACAAGCGGCGCCGGAAACGACCTTGAAAGAGTTACCGAAATCTCGCGCAAAATGGTCTGCGAATGGGGAATGAGCGAAGTGGTAGGGCCTATCACTTTTGGTAAAGGCGACGAGCAGATATTCCTCGGAAAGGAGATCTCGAAGCCCAAAGACTATAGCGAAGAAACCGCAATTGAGATAGACAACGAGATAAGATCCATAGTAAAAGGTAATTACGATAAGGCTAAAAAGCTTCTCGAGGACAACATAGAGCTCCTGCACAAGCTCGCCGAGGTTCTTCTGGACAAAGAAGTAATCGACGGTAAAGAACTTGACGCGCTCGTCAAGAATTATAAATCCAAAGATTATCCTTCCCCCTGGGAAAACCCGATAGGATCAGAAGGCTCGGTAGCGCTCAGGAAAGGCAATGATTCGAAAGAAGCTTCTTGATAAACATATGGACTATGTGCAGTCCTTTTAGTGTACGATCAGAAGTCTTTATGTTACCGATCGGTAAGCCGCTTAAGCTGCTTTTTCAACTCAGAAATGTATAATATGATAAGGGCTGTGCGGAACGAGGGTTTCCATGGAGAGAAGTGAATCTAATTCACAATTTACCGCTGATAATATTCCCAATGATAATAAAGCTTTAACCGAAAACTTTAATAATATACTTAAATGCGGGGACGCCTGGCTGCCGCTCAATCAGGGAACCCTTATCATGGGCGTCCTGAACATCACTCCCGATTCGTTCTACGACGGCGGCAGATACTTGAGTCCTGATGCCTCATTAAGACAGGCAGAAAGACTCGTAAACGAGGGAGCCGATATTATCGACGTGGGCGGTGAATCCACCAGACCCGGATCCGAATCCGTCTCCGAAGAAGAGGAATTAAAAAGAGTCATACCCGTTGTGAGGGGAATCAAAAAGAGGTTCGACGTAGTGATTTCCATAGACACCACGAAGAAGAAAGTAGCACGGGAGGCCCTACGGGAAGGCGCTCAGATAGTAAACGACATAAGCGGGCTCAGATTCGGCGCCGGGACCGCCGAAACGGCTGCTGAATTCGGAGCGGGCATGGTGCTGATGCATACCCCCTCACGACCCAAGGACATGCAGAATCATACGAGATATGTATCACTCATCGACGACATCATTCATTCACTCGAGATATCAGTGCGAAAAGCGGTTGAAATCGGAGTCGACCCGGACGGAATCATGATCGATCCCGGTTTTGGTTTCGGCAAAACCGCTGAGCAGAACCTCATAATATTAAAGCATCTGGACAGGTTCAGATCTCTCGGAAAACCGGTCATGATCGGGACCTCGAATAAATCATTCATAGGAAGCGCTACCGGCACGGACATAGACAGCAGATCGGAAGGAACGGCGGCTACGGTCGCCATAGGTATTTTAAACGGCGCAGCCGCTGTCAGGGTGCACGACGTCGGGAGAATGAAAAAGGTATGCCGGCTGGCTGACGCAGTGGCGCGTATAAGCTGAACACGGAGTAAGCCTACGGGAAGGCAAACATTGGACGAATTGAGAGGATATAGAAGGAATAAAGCACGCGGAGTCATAAAAAATGCTTGACGTAATTTATAACTTCCGATACGTATGGGACACGGTCGACATAGTACTCGTCGCCTTCATCGTCTACTATGCGCTCAGAATGCTTGAGGGCACCCGCGCGCTTCAGGTGCTCCTCGGATTCGTGCTCCTCGTAGTACTTTATTACGTATCACAGAGGGGACTCTTCACACTTAACTGGATATTGGGCCAGTTCCTGGGCTCGATTATTATTATCGTAGTAATATTATTTCAGAATGATATAAGGCGCGGTCTGGCCGCGATAGGAAGGAGACCGTTTCTTCTCAAAATGTCTTCCGGAAAATCTAAAGAGCTTTTTACGGAAGAAATTGTAAAAGCCGCAAGCTATATGGCAAACCGGCACATCGGAGCGCTCATCGCGATCGAAAGAAACAACAGTCTCGCCGACTTCATAGAAATAGGAATGAGGATAGACGCGCAGATATCAAGAGAGCTCATAATAAGCATATTCAATCCATCTTCTCCGCTGCATGACGGCGGCATAATAATAGTTGGCAACAGGATCTTGTCCGCGGGCTCGTTCTTCCCTCTCGCCACCGACCCTGATCTCGAGCGGGAACTCGGGACCAGACACAGGGCCGCCATAGGTCTCTCAACGGAGACGGACGCCGTGATAATAGTCGTATCGGAAGAAACAGGCACGATTTCTCTCGCTATCGGAGGCGAAATTACCAGAGGACTCGACGCTACTTCACTGAACAACCAGCTGCTCGACTCACTGGGGATAACTAAAAAATCCAAGAAGCAGTCCGATAATGTCGGCCCAACAATTGAAAAGGAGAAAGCCGAATAAAGTAAAAACCGGAAAGAAAAAGAAATGTTCAACTGGCTGAGAAAACCGTTCGGAAGCAACAAGAATAAAGACAACTCCAATGTGCCTTTCAACAAGGACATCGGCAAAAAGATACTTGCGCTCGTTATAGCGGTTTCCCTCTGGCTCGTTGCGAATCTCCAGCACGATGTGGAAAAAAACGTAACGGTGAATATAAACTATTCGAACCTCCCCCATGGGCTGGTCATTGTCAACAACCCGCCGAAGACTCTCAACATAAGGGTCAGAGGACCAAGGAGCCAGCTCTCAACCATCTCCGCCAAAGACATGCTGTTCACGATTGACTTGTCCAACGTAACCACGGGAACCTCACTTTTCGAAATAAGGACGGATCAGATAATTCCGCCGAGGGACGTACTGGTTACTGGTATCAGCCCTTCGGAAGTAACGCTTGATATAGACAAACTGATGCAGAAAAATGTCGTTATTAATCCCTCCATAGGCCCTCCGGATACCGGTTTCGAAGTCGTGGGGAAACCGACCGTAACGCCCGGGAGGGTAACCATTAGCGGGCCGGAATCCCTGCTATCGAAAATCAGCACCGTGAGCACGGATCCAGTTTCCCTGAGCGGGGAAAAATCCAAATTCACCATAGAGGTACCCGTTCGCTCTCCCTACCCTCTCGTAGATATCGTAGGTCAGAATACCGTAAGAGTAACGGTCGATATTAAGGAAACCATACTGGAGAAGGAGTTTAACAACCTCGATATCAGCCTGATTAATTTTGACGACCTGAAGTACGAAACTGAGGGGAAACTGGTTGCCGATCTGGCATTCGAGGGACCTTTCAGTATTATTAACAAACTCAACAGTCAGGATATAGAATTATACGTGGACGGAAGCGATATCAAGGGAACAAAAGAGAGTAAGACTCATAATCTTAAAGTAAGCGTCGATTATCCGCATAAGGACGTACTTAAACTTACAAGGCAGTCCCCGAAGACAATCGCTGTAAAGCTCAACTGAATCGGAGAACCAAAGGTGAAAAACAAGACAAAACGGCTGTTCGGAACAGACGGCATAAGGGGACTAGCTAACCGCGATCCCATGACCCCCGAAATCAGTCTCAGGCTGGGAAAGGCGCTCACCTGTATACTCAGGCAGGCGAACGCCGAGGAGCACAAACCGAAAATCGTGATCGGGAAGGACACCAGACTGTCAGGATATATATTCGAGCAGGCTCTATCCTCCGGAATAGCGTCCATGGGGGCGGACGTGCTGCTCGTGGGACCGCTGCCTACTCCCGCCATAGCCTTTCTTACATCCAGCATGAGGGCGGACGCGGGTATAGTGATCTCCGCCTCTCATAACCCCTACGAGGACAACGGTATCAAGATATTCGACAGAAACGGATTCAAGCTCCCAGACGAAGAAGAGCTGAAGATAGAGAAACTGATATTCGGCAACGGCGACGAGCTGATTAAGTCATCGCCGGAGCACATAGGAAAAGCGTTTCGTATAGATGACGCTCCGGGAAGATACGTCGTATTCGCCAAGAACTCATTCCCGAACGATTTGACGCTCGAAGGGATAAAAGTCGTGATCGACTGCGCGAACGGCGCGGCCTACAAGGTCTCGCCCATAATATTCCAGGAGCTTGGAGCCGAGGTTATAACAATCGGTGTCGATCCCGACGGAACCAATATCAACACAGAGTGCGGCTCTCTTAATCCGGAGTTGTTAAGAAGTAAAGTGCTTGAGTCGGGCGCCGACATAGGCATAGCGCTCGACGGAGACGCCGACAGGGTCATTTTCTGTGACGAGAAAGGAACCATAGTGGACGGGGACAAGATAATCGCCATCTGCGCTGAGGAAATGATTAAAAGAGGAAGCCTCAAGGGCGACGCGGTCGTCACAACCATAATGAGCAACATGGCGCTTGAGAACTTCATCCGGAGTAAGGGACTCGACTTCATAAGAACCGAGGTCGGCGACAGATACGTAGTCGAAGCCATGAGATCCAGAAAATGCAATCTGGGCGGCGAGCAGTCGGGACACATTATCTTCCTCGACCACACGACAACCGGGGACGGCACGCTCGCTGCGCTTCAGGTACTCGCCATCATGAAGAGAGAAGGAAAGAAACTATCCGAGCTGTCGTCCATAATCGACCCTTATCCTCAGCTTCTCCTTAACGTTAGAATCAAGAAGAAAAAGGAGTTGGGTGAGATTAGCGGGCTGACGGACCTTATTACACGAAACAACAAGCGGCTACAAGGGAAAGGACGTATCAACATAAGGTACTCCGGCACGGAGCCCATATCGAGGGTCATGGTCGAAGGAGAGGACGTCACTCTGATAAAAGAGATAGCGGACGAGCTAGCAAGCGTCATTGAGAAAGACATAGGGGAGAGAGCTTGATGCCCAAGTTGAACGTCAACGTCGATCACGTGGCCACAGTGCGTCAGGCGCGGGGAGGAAACGAGCCTGACCCCGTTCTTGCCGCCTATCTCGCGGAGCTGGCCGGCGCCCACGGTATTGTCGTCCATTTGAGAGAGGACAGGAGGCACATCCAGGAGCGGGACGTCAGGATATTGAGAGAAACGGTCAGCACGAAACTCAACATGGAGATGGCTCCTACCGATGAGATGGTGCGGATAGCTTCCGACGTAATGCCGGACATGGTTACGCTCGTACCCGAGAAGCGCGAAGAGCTTACAACCGAAGGCGGACTGGACGTATCCGGGAATCTAAAAGCAGTAACCGCTTCTGTCAAAGCGCTAAGAAAAAACGGCATCTTGGTTAGCCTTTTTATTGACCCGGAGCCTAAGCAAATAATCGCATCCGTAAAAACAGGCGCCGGCATGGTGGAGTTTCACACGGGTTCATACGCAGAAGCCGGAAACGAAAAATCCGCCGAATCCGAGCTGAGCAAGATAAAAAAGGCCGTTAAAAAAGCTCTGTCCGGGGGACTGAGGGTAGCCGCGGGGCACGGCTTGAATTATGTTAATACCGAGGCTGTCGCCCGGATAAAGGGCATTGAAGAATTCAACATAGGTCATAGCATAGTATCGCGCTCACTTATGGTCGGGATGGAGCGCGCGGTTAGCGATATGATTAAAATTATTGGATGAAGTAAGCCCGGCTGATATCCCCGCCGTTTATCAAACGACGCCCCCTGCCCTGTCTCCAAAACTCAATCTAGTTTTTCTCTCTGCACTCCGAGCAAAGACCGTATATCTCGAGCTTATGATTGGTAAGCTTGAATTCGTTCAGCTTGGCTATCTGGTTCAGGCAGGATTCGACCTGATTGTTCGCGAATTCGTATATCTTGCCGCACTCGTTGCAAATCATGTGGTGGTGGTGCTCCCGCTCGGATCTTATCGGCTCGTACCGCGCCTTGCCGTCTCCGAAGTTGCGCTCCGAAGCAATGCCGGATTCCTTAAAAAGCTTCAAGGTTCTGTATACTGTGGCAAAGCCTATGAACGGATACTTCTGTTTGATATCCTCATACAGTTCCTCAACAGTAACGTGCTTGCCGAGGTAGTTCGTAAAGAACTCATCAAAAATTATATCTCTCTGCTTCGTGGATTTAAGCCGTTTTTTGGAAATGTACTCGTTGAAGGCTTTCTTTCTGTCCATTTTTCTCTGAGCTACAGGAGTCATTTCAAGCTCCTTTTGCGAAATTGATATACAATATCAATGTTAAACTAAAATCAAGTATATATCAAGAGGTTATTTTTTCTAATTGGCAATTATTACCATTACTGTAATTTGAGTCAACATTTTATGATATAATTGCGTCTTTTGGCGGCATTGAATATATGAACGATCCCCTTAGATACCTTAATTCTCTCGGACTTCATACCGTAAAGCCCGGACTCAAAAGGATAAGAAAACTCCTGAAAGAAATGGGCGCACCGCAGCTCGAAGTACCCGGGATAATCGTCGCCGGCACTAACGGCAAAGGCTCCGTATCAGCCGCGCTTTCGTCCATGCTCACGGCCCAGGGTTACAAGACAGGGCTTTATACCTCGCCGCACCTCGTACGCATTACGGAGCGGATAAAAATCAACGGAGCGGAAATAAAACTCGATGATCTGAAAAAACTGATAGGCCTCGTCAGAGCGGCGTCCGGGCGATGCCTGAGCGGTCCGCCGAGCTACTTCGAAGTAATCACTGCATGCGCGTTTCTTTACTTCGCCGAGAAAGGAGCCGACTTCAGCGTGCTTGAGGTCGGTATGGGAGGCAGATGGGACGCAACCAACGTCATCAAGCCCCTTGTATCGGTGATTACGAACATCTCCAAAGACCATTCGGATTATCTCGGCAGAACCATAGGCGAGATAGCGCGCGAAAAGGCGTTCGTCATTAAAAGTAAAGCGCCTGTAATAACGGCGGCGAGAGGTAGAGCTCTGGAGATAATTCAGAGTCGCGCCGAGGAATGCGGATCCCCCGTGCTAGTTTACGGCAGGGATATTAAATCCGTGGGAGGAGACCCCCGGAAATTCAACTATACAGGCCCTGAGTGGGAATATCACAACCTGACCTCCAACCTTGCCGGATATTATCAGACGGAAAACCTCTCCGTCGCTATCGCTACTCTGGAATCCATGAGCCGCCGTAACGATCTCGAAATCGACGAGGAGAATCTAAGACGGGGACTCAATCAAATCGAATGGGGCGGAAGATTCGAGATATTGAGAAAGAGCCCTCTACTGGTGCTGGACAGCGCCCATAACGCGGGCGGAGCAAGGGCGCTCGTTAAAGCCCTCAAGCTCGCCTACCCCGACCGGAAATTTACTTTTATGATCGGCATGCTGAGGGACAAAGAATACGGCATGTTTATGAAGTTAGTATCCGGGATAGCCCGAAAGATCATAATAACCGGAGTCCCATCGGAACGCGCGCTGGATACGGCGGAGCTTGCCGGGACGGCATCGAAATACACATCTTCTGAAGTAAGTATCGTAGAAGACTATAAATCGGCGTATGAGGAGATTCGCAAATCCAAATCCCCGTCCTGCATAACGGGCTCCGTCTATCTGATAGGCGCGGTGAAAAGCTTAATTTGAGAACGAAAATCACTACATTCGTTTTTTTGTGTATGAATCGCAACTGTGCTAGGATTTTATGTTCTGAGGGAAAATAAAAATGTCTAAAGTCGGAATCGTTCTCGACAGTCTCTTTATTAACCATGACAACGGAATGGGCCACCCCGAATCTCAGGAAAGGCTCCTCGCTATCGTCGATATGCTGAAATTCACCAAGCTCTTTGACGAGGTAGCCAAGATAGAGCCTAGGGACGCTACAAAAGATGAGATAACGCGAGTCCATACGCCCGAATACTACGACAAGATAGCATCCACCAAAGGCAAGCCCAAGGTCTTCCTCGACGCCGACACTTCCACGTGCCCCGTATCCTTCGACGCCGCGGTCAGGGCTTCGGGAGGAATGATCTCTGCAATAGAGAGCGTAATAGCGGGCGAGACAGACAGGGCTTTTCCGATGGTCCGGCCGCCGGGACACCACGCCGAAGCCGACAGGGCCATGGGTTTCTGCCTGTTCAATCACGTCGCCGTAGGAGCCGCTCACCTGACGCAGGCGAAGGGATTCGACAGGGTGCTTATAGTGGACTGGGACCTACATCACGGTAACGGCACCCAGCACATGTTTTATGAAAGACCCGACGTGCTCTACTTCTCGACACACCAGTACCCTTACTATCCAGGCACCGGCGGCGCTTCCGAGACGGGTAGCGGAGAAGGGAAAGGATATAACGTGAACGTCCCGTTGCCGCCGGGGATGGGCGATAACGAGTACCTGACTATATTCAGGGAGATTCTGGGACCCGTGATTGAGCAATACAAGCCCGAATTTATTGTGGTATCCGCCGGATTCGACACCTATTTCGAGGACCCGCTTGGCGGGATGAAGGTAACGCCCGAAGGGTTTGCAAGGATGACCAGATTTCTCACGGACGCCGCCGAAAAACATGCGGGCGGCAAGATAGTGTTCATACTCGAAGGCGGGTACAACCTGGATGGTCTATGGATATCTACCAAGGAAGTGATCGAGGAGCTGCTCGATAAAAAGCGCTCCGAGTACAATGTGCCAGACGAGAAGACAGAAGCGGATCTGATTGTGGATAAGCTAAAGAAAGAATTTTCGGCGCACTGGAAATTCTAGGCTTTCTTTTTCTCTTTCCTGTAATCTCTGCCTTCCAGGTGGAGGAACTCGCACATCTCGAACAGCCTGGAGGCGATACGATCCCCTATTCTGGCCTCGAGTATCTCGCCTGTCTCCCCCTGCTCCCTCGCTATTTCCCTCGTCACGTAGTTGGTTGTAATTAGTGTCTTCTTGGATGCGTTATACCGCTTCGATATGAGCTGATCCAGTATGTTGAGCTCCCACTCGTTGCTCCTTCCCTTGCCAAGCTCGTCTATGACGAGAACGTCCGTTTCTGTAAGCGGCTGTATTATCTCGTTCTCGGGTATCCCCTCGGAATATGCCTGTTTCAGCTCGGACAGGAGATAAAAGAAGTCCTTGAATATACACCTTACGCCGTGATGAAGAGTGAGCTCGGATATAGTGCCGATAGCGAGGTGGGTTTTGCCCAGACCGGAGGGTCCCATCAGTAGAAATCCCCTCTTCGTCGGGTACTTCTTGACGAACTCCTCCTTGGCGTATTTGAGCGCTTTCTGAAGATTCAGGTTTATCTTGGTCGGCACGAGCCCCGCGTCCACCTGAGTCACATGGGAATATTTGGCAGGAATACCGGCGGCGTTATAGAGCCTTACGTTCCTCCTTATGACGCCGCAGGAGCCGCATGTGGATACATATGAATATCCCCGTTTGTTAGTGGATAGTATGCTTCCGGTGCCGCCGCAGACTTCGCAGTTGAGCACACATTCGCAAAGCTCGGCAGCAGCCTGGTTTCCTCTGTTTTTTATGACGAAACCCTGTCTGTGACATTCGTCGCAGCCGATAGATTTCTTCTTGCTCAGCATTTCGTCAGTCCCTGAGTATCGAATTTATTGTCCTTAGTCCGTACCTCTGACAGACTATCTCGTTTCTGAAAGAGATCAGGCTTTCCGTATACGCGCTTTCAGTCATGTGGCGCGCCCTGCCCTCAACCATGTCCTCGGCCTCTCTGTTTATCTCGGTCTTCGTTTTTTCCGGAAGCGCATCGAAATAATGATCAAGCGACTTCTCCTCAATCTCGGATATTGTCCTGAATAAATTTTCGTCCGCGCCCTCGTCAAGCTCCAGTATTTTATGTCTCAGATTACGATAATATTCGAGCTTAACCCCTTTTTGCAAATCTGAAATCAAACCGCCGAGCGCACGGGAGATTTCCTCTATTATACCGCCTGCTCCGGATGAAACCGTCTCTTTTTGAATGCTCTCCAGGTACTGAGGCCGGCAATCAGCTATGTATTCATCAACATAACCCGCACACTGCTTCAAATTTCGGGGCGGCCCTTTACCGCCTCGGCTTTTCATAGTGCTTTCCGAAAAAGCCTTTTGTATGCCTTTCAGCACAAGCTCCCTGGGCACGTTCTTTTTTTTCCAGCCCTGAATGAGACCGTAATCCATAGAGGAGAGCATTATTCCCTCTCCCGCAAGCGACAGGAAATACTTTTCGATTTCTCTCACGTAATCGGGATTCTCACTCATCGAGTAAGTTTATTGTAAACCAATTGCGGTTAATGCGAAAGCCGGAGCCAAAGTGTTTAAGTACGACGGCATGTCCACGATTCGGCAAAGCTCTGACGTATCTGAGTCAGCCTCCGTTTATTTCTTGCCGCATACTGGCTATCGTCTCCGAATAGCCGGGAGTACCGAAGATTCCCGAACCGGAGACTATAACATCCGCTCCTGCGTCCGCTATAAGCTTTATATTGTCGAGTTTGATACCCCCGTCAACCTGAATCAGCGGTTTATGCTCGGAGCTGTCTATCATCTCCCTGAGCCTTTCAACCTTATCCACCATGGAGTGTATGAACTTCTGTCCCGGGAAACCGGGCTCAACGGTCATGACGAGGATCATGTCTATGTAATCATAGACTTCCTCTATAACGGACAGAGGAGTTGCGGGGCTGAGAGCTAACCCGGCATTGACGCCTCTGGATTTGATGGTCGAAACGGTGCTGTACAGCAGTCTGCAAACCTCCGACTGTACCGTTATGCCCAAAACGGCGTCCCCTCCCGCGTCGATGAACTTCTCCGTGAAATCGGTGGGATTGTCTATCTGCAGGTGTATGTCCAGGGGCGGAGGTTCCGTCGCGGCCAGCGCTTCAACGATAGGGATACCGATGCTGATGTTAGGCACGAAGTGTCCGTCCATGACATCTACGTGTATCCAGTCGGCGCCCGCCTCCTTTAGAGCCCTCACTTCGTCGCCCAATCTGGTAAAATCCGCGGACAGTATGGATGGTGCTATTAATTTGCTCATATGGTATGATTTTTCCGGTTGGATTAAGAATATCACCACAAAGTCATTCAGGCTACGGATTATACCATGTCTCTATTATATTGAAAAAGACGATTTTATCCCTTATGCGATTTACACAAACTGCCAAGGTCTTCACGCCGCTCTCCCGCGTCTTTTCTTGACACGATTATGAAAACTAATTACCATAGTCGCCTTTAATGACAAAATTCTACTGAAATTAAAAGGACATATACGATGTTTAACAAAAACTTCATTTTTACCTCGGAATCCGTAACCGAAGGGCATCCCGATAAGATGGCAGACCAGATTTCGGACGCCGTACTGGACGCCATGATGGAAGGCGACCGGCATAGCAGAGTTGCTTGTGAGACACTTCTTACGACGGGCCTTGTGGTCGTCGCGGGAGAGATTACAGCGAATACGATTGTAGATATTTCAAACATAGTGAGAGAGAAAATAACCGAAATCGGATACACGGACAGCGCTATGGGATTCGACGCGAACACGTGCGGACTGGTTATAGCTGTGGACAAGCAGTCTCAGGACATTGCCATGGGTGTTAATTCCGGTGAGGACAAGGAGCAGGGAGCCGGCGACCAGGGCCTCATGTTCGGCTACGCGACGATAGAGACGCCCGAACTGATGCCGACGCCCATCATGTATGCGCATAAGCTCGCCCAGAGACTTTCCGAGA
>Ga0307426_1002259_pt1 | contig 12140 bp, 10 predicted proteins | sample SalMarWE160340MG_FD_202165 | JGI IMG/M metagenome (GOLD analysis project Ga0307426, IMG submission 202165) | Salt marsh sediment microbial communities from the Plum Island Ecosystem LTER, Massachusetts, United States - WE1603-40 | ecosystem: Environmental > Aquatic > Marine > Intertidal zone >... | reverse complement strand
CACGCTGACGACCGCCAATAAAAATAATCCGGCCGACATGGCGACCAGCACGCGAATGAAGCCGCCCTGAATTTCGATCAACACGCCGGCGGCGATGATCGCCAGCGAGGCGATCACGCTCGAGAGAGCGATGACGAAGCGCGTGGTCCGGAAACCGTAGACCGTGGGAAAGGTCGGGATCCCGGCGGCGCGGTAATCGCCGCTGTAGCGCATGGCGAAGGTCAGGATGTGCGTAGGGATCCAGAACAAAACCGCCAGGGCGAACAAGATTCCGACGCCGTCGACCGCACCCATGCCGTAGGCGCGTCCGGCCAGGATGGGCATGCCGCCCGCAACGCCGCCCCAGACGATGCTCCAGGCCGTGCGGCGTTTCAACCACAGTGTGTAGACCACGACGTCGAAGAACCACCCGCCAAAGACGATCAGCCCATAGAGTGGATCCATCAGCGCGGCCATCCCCACGCCCACGACCGAAATGACCAGTCCGAGACGCAGCGCCTCAGCCGGGGCCACGCGTCCGTCCGCCAGCGGACGGTGGTGGGTGCGGTTCATCACCGCGTCGATGTCGCGGTCGTACCACATGTTCAGGATCGTGCTGCCGGCGATGGCCAGAAACAGGCTGACCGCCAGGAAGAGCAGCGTGTCCCAATGCAGCACCGGACAACGGGCGCTCATGTAGCCGGCAAGACCGGTGGAAAGCAGCAAGCTGGTCTGCAGGGACTTGGTCAGCGGCCAATACAGCCGCAGCCTGGTTCTGAGGCGTTGGAAGTATCGCATCACGCCCTCCATAGCAGCCTTCATCTAGCCTCGCGAGCACAGCGGAAGCCGACACCGGGACCGAAATATTCCGGTGCGGCGTTGTTGCGCACCCAGAGGCGCAAATCCATATCGTACGAGTCCTTCGAGCCGCCGCGCATGAAACGGTAGTGCATCCCTTCGTAAACGTCCCCGGTCCACTGCCACACGTTGCCGGCCATGTCGTACATGCCGTAGGGGCTGGCCGAGTCGAGTGTAGCGTAGCCCGCGTAGCTGAGTCCATTATAGAACCCAACGGGGCTGGTGCGCGAACCGAAACTGCTCATGTCCTCGAACGGGTCGCGGCTGGCGTAGAAATTGGCGTTGTTGCGGGCGAGTGCATCGCCCCACGGGTAAGGTCGTCCGTCCGTGCCTCTTGCCGCTTTTTCCCACTCCAGTTCCGTCGGCAAGCGCCAGCCGGAATAGCCGCAGTACGCCCGCGCCCCGAACCAGCTCACGTTGGTCATGGGGTGATTTTCGTAACCCTCTCTAACCTCGAACGTGCCGCCGTCGAAGGTGAAGCGGGAAGCCGGATCGTCCAGCGGGACGATCAAGTACTTCCCCGCTGGAATTTCCACCTCGTGGCGGGCGCCGTGAAACGCGTCGCCTGGATAATATCCCACGATTTTCCCTGCCGCGATCTCGAGCGTGCCGCCGGGCAGCGCGGTGTTGAGGAAATCGACGTACTGCGCCACGGTCGCGTCGGTGACCATGATCTCGTAGTCGTAATCGAGCGCCAGCGGATCGTCGAACTGCCCGGAAAGGAATTCGCCCGCCGGTATCGCAACCCAGGCATCGGGATCGACGCCCGTATCGTAAACGGGAATGGGCGCGTCCAGATCGACCGAACCGCAGGCGGCCAGGAATACGCCCAGCAGCAAACACGTCGTCGGAATGCGTTTCATCCCCCCACCTCCGCCGACAGTTCGTGGCCGATCTCTTCCGCCCAGCGCCCCTTTCTTTTGAACAGATCCAGCAGGCGCCAGATCATGGCCAGCGCCAGGACGACCAGCAGCATCCCCAGGCCGAAGTCGACGAGCAACATGACCGTGTTGACCAGCGGCTGCTGGGTGGCCTCGGGGACGAACAGCCGCTTCATCTCGAAAGTCGTGCCGGCGGCAAAGGCCAGGTCCGAGAGGACGACGATCGACCAGCCGTACAGTTTGCGGATCCTGCCCTTCAGCCCGATCATGTCCCCGTAGTACAGCAGGATGATGGTGGCGACGATGGCCGAGAGGATGTGCCAGTGTCCGGTCAGCTCGATGCGTTCCTCGCGCGCCGGCCAGACGCGGAAGATCTCGTCCAGCCGTACGGCCATGAGGATTCCGATCCCACTGACGGTGAAATTCATGTACACCATCTGCCACAGCGCGCCGAATTTGAGCGGATCGCGCAGCAGCGCGCCGAGTTTCTGCCGGAAATTGGGCTTCGAGATTCCGGCCACCCCGCTGCGGATCAGCTTGTCCCAGCCGAAGATCACCAGGCACAGCGCCGCCAGCATCGACGGCGTCGCCCCGACGTAGATGATCATGTGGGCGACCGGTTCCAGCGGCGTCACCACGCCCCATACTCCCAGGTTGAGGATAATCGTGCCCAGAATCATCAGGGGCATGGCGAGTTTGTGCAGCAGGCCCTTGAAATCCAGCCAGCGGCCGACGATCAGCGTGAGCATGATGGCGATCAGCGCCAGCATGATGTGCAGGTGGCCGATGACTGAATACTGCAGCGTGGTCTTATCGGGGTAGCGGATGATGTTTTCGGCCAGCATCACACGGAAACCGTTGCCGAAATACGAGCCGGGTACGGCGCCAAAACCGGCCGAGATCACCGTCGTGAGCGCCGCGGCGAAAAAAGCGACCCGCTCCAGATCCACACCCCGTTTGGTGCGGGAATAGGCGTTATCCGCCTGGTAGTATTCCTCCCGCCACGGCCACAGGGCGACGACCAGCACGACCCCCGCGAAGAAGACCAGGGTCAACCCGGCGATGTATAAACCGTGCAGGGGCCAGCTGTGGCCCCAGTAGGCGAAACCCATGCCGAAAACCATGGCCAACAGGTAGCCGCACGTGACCAGGGCGCGCACGGCGGTCCGGTGAAAGGCCTTCATTTTCAGCAGACCGGTGATCATGTAGGTTTCGATGGCCACTACGGCCATGGCGATGGAATGGTAGAGGATGATGATGCGCCCCTCGCGCTCCGCCGGGATCAGGTTCATGTTGAGTACCCGTACCACGAAGTCGCGCACCCCGAACTCGGCCATGGGCCCGGAGAGCATGCCGAAGATCGCCGTCTCCAGCGCGATCATGGCGATGGCGACGAGGATCAATCCTTTGGTGCTCTTGAACAGATAATTGAAGCGCGCTTGCACGAACTGCATCGGCAACTCCTTGCCGGTTATTCTATTCTCGACCGTAGACGCTCGGCCCGCGAATGCTCGTCCCTATTTTGCTCGTACTTACGCCTCGGCGCCAGTCAGCCGCTCCCACAGGTTGGGCCAGAAGAATACGATCACGAGGCCCAGGCAGGTGATCGGTGCCAGGGCGAAGAGCGAGAAACGCCCCAACTGCTGTGCGGTGGCGACGGCCAGCGGAATTCCCACAACGAGCTCGGTCAACCCGGCGCTGACGCCCAGGATCCACACCCATTCCTTGGGTTTCATCAGTACCGCCACGGTGACCACGGCCCAGGCCAGCATGGCCAGAAAATGCAGATGCTGCACCAGGGAGAAGATCGGTGTCCCGTGAGTTATGATGCGGCTGGTGCTGGCGATGCCGTTCATCCAGCAGAAGATGTAGGCGATGCCGGTGAACAAAGCCAGCAGCGTCCGGCTCCAGGATACCTTCCCCACCGATCTCATGAACAGGAAGTACAGCAGCACGTACGGCCAGAAGAGGATGAAGTACACCGGGGGCAGGCCTGCGGCCATGTAGGGTACGTTGACGAACCAGCTGCCCAGCAGGGCCGGCACGATGGCGATCACGGATAGAAAGAACGCCCAGTTCTTCCCCTTAAAGAAACCGTAGGCGCTGACGGCGAACAGCACGCCGGCAAGCATGCCGAAATTCGCCAGGATCGGATGGATATAGCGTAAAAGGATTTCGCATCCCGGTTCGGCCGACGGCGTGTTCATGCCCTTCACGTACCAACTCATGAAGAGCACGTAATGGCCGATAATGCCCATCAGGGCTGCGATACTGGCCAGGATGCCTCCCAAACGGTTGTTGGTTTTCATTTATTCGCTCCTTTTCTTGAAGTCATCAGTGGCTTCTTATGTTCCATGCAAGAAGGTTATTGAGAACCTTCGCTCGTATGACAAACGGCACAACCCTTGTAGTACGCAGTGTCGTTGTGCGCAGCGACGTAGACGACGGTACCCGGATCGATCGTAAGATCGCAGTTATCGAGGAAGAAAGGGCCCTGCTCCTCGTCCCATTCCGCGACCTGAACGTCGCAGGCCACGTAGATGGTCCCGCGCCAGGTATCGTTGCAGAGGGGGCCGTGGATCACCCGATCCACTTCGACCGTCTTCCCTCCGATTTCGGCCAGCGTGGGTGTGGGAACCGGCTCGGCCGGATCCAGCGGAGGAAACTGCGCCGGATCACTCACGTGTCCGACGCTGTCCGGGGGGCACACATCGGCCTGGCAGGCCGAGAGGCACAACATCACGAGCAGGAGCGCAACGCTGGGCTTCACGGTGAATCATCCTTGGGATTCGGAGATAAATCCAGGTTGACGGTTCTGGATGGGTTTGGGGCTCCGGGGGCTTCGATGCGGTTGACGATGCCGCGCACGCCGGGGATTTCCCGGGCAAGATCTTCTGCCATGCTGCGTTTGGCCAGCGAATCGACCTCGCCGGCCAGATGAGCGATGCCGTTCAACACACCAACGCGCACGTTGGTGGAAGCAATGCGACTCTCAGCCGCGAATTTGGCCAGGATCGCCGCTCGCAGGTTTTCGTCAGGAATGAAATGGGCCAGTTCCGTCATCGTCCCTCGCCTAATCTCAGAACTGTCCATTTCAGTGTATACGCAGATTGTGTTTTTGAGAACGACTTTTATCGTATCCGTCGATCGTTAAAAGCTACGATTCGCCGCGGGCTGCCAGTCCCGCCGGATCGAGGATGACGATCTGGTGCCGTTCGACGTGCAGCAGCTTCTCGTCTTCCAGCGTTTTCAGCGCACGGCTTAGCACGTCGCGCACCGTGCCCAGACGGGTGGCCATCTCGTCGAACGTCGTCCAGGTGCGGCGCGGGACCACCAGGCGGTCGCCTGCAACGCCGGCGTGTTTCAGCAGCGTCTTCGCCACGCGTGCTTCCACGCTGCGCAGCGAGAGGTCTTCGACCAGACCGATGAAGTAGAGCACCCGCTCGCCCAGCCGGCGGATCACCGCCATGGCCAGCTGCGGATGCCGATCGATGAGACACAGGAAGTCCGATTTCTCGATCGCCCAAGCTTCGACGGGTTCCAGCGCCACGACCGTGCCGGGAGAGGGGGTATCGGTGAGCAGCGCCACGTCCCCGAACGCCTCCCCCGACTCGAGGAACCACAACGCCTGTTCGCGCCCCTCGGGGGACATGCGCGTCGCCTTCACCCAGCCCTTCTCCAGAATGTAGAGGGATTTCGCCGGCTCCCCCTCGAGGTAAATGACCTCATCCGCGTCGAAGCGGCAGAACGTCGCCGCGCAAGCGATGGCGGTCATCACCTTCGGCGGCAGATCCGTAAAATGGCGCACCTGACTCAGGGTCTGCCTGACCCTGTTCAGACGCTGCGAATCGGAAAGTGAAGCGGAGGATGTCATCTGTTGATTTACTTTGCCATGCAAGTCGTATGAAAACTATATCCGTTCTGGATTTTGGTGCAAGCTTGTGTTCCGATTCTGTGCAAATCCAGCTCTACGATGCCTTCAAGTTCCATTCAGCCGGGTGGTTTCCTCCCATCGAATGCGCAGCACAATTTTGCCGTGAGTGGATTTATGTACCATATCCCGGCGCCGCCCGAAGCTGTAGAATCCTTAGGTGATAGATATCACAATTCGTCCTTCATATCGAGCGTGGAATCCTGACCTTCATGTTCGTTGAGAGGAAAAATGAACCAAAGAAATGAATTCACGTGGTTATTCGTCTTTTTCCTGATTGTCGGCGCCGTATTTCTGGCTGGTTGCGAAGAAGATGAAAAGTATGGAGAAGAAAATAAAACATCTACTGTTACTGTCGAGGCGCCGCTGGTAAGGGATACAATCCCTCCGGGCCCAATAAGGAACACGCTCCCACCTTCTCCTTCATCCACGGCTTCGCTTACCCCGACGATCCCTTACTATGGTTGTCCCACCGACCCGCCGCTGGTCACAGTGCTGGTCAACAGCTTCTGCCGCAGCGGCCCCTCGATCGACTACGATAAATTGACCACTTTCACCCCGGGCACCCAAATCCCTCTCGCCGGCTACTATCGGCAGAAGAACGGCACCATCTGGTGGAACGTGATCCGGCCGGATACGAACACCGACTGCTGGATCTTCGAAGATTTGGTGAGCGTATGCATTCCATTGGACGACGTCCCCTTACTCACGCCCCCGCCCACACCCACCCCGCGCCCGCTGCCGAGTGGCGGTGGTGGCGGCGGCGGGCTGCACTGCGACCCCCTGGCCCATTCCGAAGCGGCGTGCGGCGATGGAGCCTGGGACGATGATTATCACGAATGTGATTGCTCGGTGCTCTGCGGCCACTTCGGGGATCAGGCATCCTGCGAGGCGCATTCGACCTGGTATTGTTCCTGGAACGGGAGTGCATGCGTGGTGCCGTAATCGCAGCGGAAGACGAAATCCGTTCGAATTTGTATACATACGTTCCTTGGATTTCACTTCTGCAAGGAATAACTACAAAACGATCTCTGCTTTTCGCCGCATCGCATCCGCGCTGCTGTTGCCCACGTAGAAGGTGTACGCCTCGTCCAGGACCCACTGCGTGGTATCTGGATTATAGAATCTAAGGTCTTCTTTTTTCACACAGATCGCGATTTTCTTATTCTCCCCTGCCTTCAATACCACGCGCCGATATCCCTTCAGGAGTTTCACGGGACGATCTCGATCGGCGCCGTTTGAACCGGCGTACACCTGGACCACCTCCGCGCCCTCTCGATCCCCACTGTTTTCCACCTCCACACTGACCCGAATGACGTCGCCCTCGTCCACAGCTTTCAGATTGTCGATGGCAAAGGTGGTGTAGCTCAGCCCAAACCCGAAGGGAAAGGCCGGCCGGATGCCCTCTTTATCGAACAGCATATAGCCGTGATAGTACCCATATTCGATCTCGTACGGTTTCTGCCCGATCTCGAGGAAGGGTGGATAGTCTGCTTCATCGCGGGCGACGCTGAAGGGCAGTTTCCCGGACGGATTGACCCGCCCGCTGAGGACGTTGGCCAGCGCGGGTCCTCCCTGTTCGCCGCTGTAGTAGTTCATGATGATCGCATCGGCTGATTCTTTCCATTCCTCCACGATGATGGCGCAGCCGCCGAAGAGCACCACGACGACTTTTTTACCCGTCTCCTTCATCGCCCGGATCAAAACGACCTCCCGATTCGAGAGACGCAGGCTGGTCCGGTCGCCGCCGCTGTTCTTCGGTTTCTCGTCCCGGCTGTAGCTGGTGTTTATCAGAAATTCCCCCTCCTCGAAGCGATTGCTTCCGGCGCAGATGACGATCACATCCGAGTCCAGCGACGCCCGGATGGCTTGCGCCACGTCCGTACCCTGCGATAGAGTCACCCGCCCGAAGACGTTCTTCAAACCGGCATACGGCGTGATCACGTTCTTGCTGAACACGCGGCTGCTGCCGTGATCGCCGACGTTTTCCTCGTCGGCGTAATTCCCGACGACCGTTACTGCCGAGGCCTCGCGCAAAGGCAGGACGCCTTCGTTACGCAGCAGCACGATACCCTTCTCGGCGGCTTCCAGCGCCAATTCCCGGTGTGCAGGAGATGCAACGACGCTTCGATCTCTGGGTTTGATCTCGGGAACCGTGCGGATCAGAACCGAGAGGATGTTCTTCACTGCCCGGTCGATGTGACGCATGTTCAGCTTTCCGCCGCGCAGCAGTTTGGGGATCTTGCGGTAGCGCCAGGTGAACATCATCTCCACATCGCAGCCTGCGCGCAGGGAATGTTCCGCATCGTAGATGCCCCAGACGAAATCCGAGAGCACGAAACCGTCGAAGCCCCACTCGTTCCGCAAGATATCGGTCAACAATTTTTGATTTTCGCAGCAGTAGAATTCGTCGTGGCGGTTGTAGGCGCCCATGATGGACAGCGCGCCGGCCTCGACGCATTTCTTGAAATGCGGCAGGTACACCTCGTGCAGCGTGCGCTCGTCGGTCGTGACGTTGATGTGAAAGCGCAGGTCTTCGATGCTGTTCAAGGCGTAATGCTTGGGGCAGGCGATCATGCCTTCCTCCTGCACAGCGCGAGTCAGCGCCGCCCCCATACGTCCCAGGAGAAACGGATCCTCCCCGTAACTTTCCTGGCTCCTGCCCCAGCGCGGATTGCGCACCAGATTGACGCAGACGCCGGCAAAGTAATTCGCTCCCCGGGCGATGGCTTCCGCGGCGATCAGCTTGCCCACGCGGTATTCCAGATCGTCGTCGAACGCGGAGGCGCGGCACATGGAAACCGGCAGGCAGGTGCTGTTGCCCATCACCACGCCGCGCGGGCCGTCGGTAAACAGGATCGGCGGGATGCCCAGGCGTTTGCAACCGCCTGCAGGTATGGGTTCGTAGTTGTACTGCCGCCGATGAAGGATCATGTTCTTCAGGCTGGTCAACATACCCCGGCCGGAAAGCATGTGGATCTTTTCCTTCTCGGTCATTTCGGCCACCAGGGCATCGACCTGCCGGTTCAAGTTTTCTTTGGTCGTGTCGCTGTGGTAACTTTCAACCGCAGTCTGGAAGTTCATCCTCGTTCTCCCACCTGGATGGCATTGCTTTGAAGGCACATTGGGTTCATCCTGGTTTTTTCACAGTATTTTAAGAAAGCCCGTTATAGCCCGCAGGACTGCATCCTTCTGCTCGATATGCAGCAAGTGACCGACCCCCTCCAGCCGCACGTGTGTGGGATCGTAGAGCAGCGCCAGACCTCGTTCGACCTCCCCATCCGTCAGAATCCCGCCGGCGTTCGGATCGGCCTGCAGTAAAAGCACCGGACAGCGAATCGACGGCAGCAACAGCGCCGCCTCAAATCCGGCCGCCGCGCTTTCAGGATCATCGATCAGGGTGGACAACATATCCGGGTCGTTAAAATACAGATTCTGGGCGACCCATTGATTACCTACCTTTTCACGGATCTTTTCCACCGAATGTTTTCCGCCGGCGAGATCACGCCAGACGATAAGGTCTTCCCGGCTATGCTTCAGGTGCGCTAGCCAACGGGCGGCCGTCAGCGGCGAGTCCCCCACTACAACAGCACGGATTTGATCCGGGCACTGGGCGGCAACGAGCAGCGCCACCATGCCGCCCAGCGAGTGCCCGAAGATGATGGCCGGTTCCGACACCCGCTGCTGCAGGAAGGCGATCATATCATCTGTATAATCCTGTAAGCGATACGCACCGGACACGCGTCCAGATCTGCCATGGCCGCGAAAATCCGGCGCATACAGATGCCAATCCTCTGCCAGGTCCGGCATGATCGACTCGAAGCTTTGCCAGCCGTTTGATCCACCGTGCAGCAGCACCAGCGGCGGACCGCAAGCCGGTCCTTCCACATAATGGATCGTTACTGTACCTGTGTCGAATGAGTACTGGGATATATCTATCGGCATTTTTCAGATTTTGAGTGGATCAACGGGGACGCCATCCGCGGATCGGTTCTGTCCCAGACCATACTTGACAATAACCGAGACGGATAAAACGCGCCACTCACATCTGCAGCCCGATTCTCTCGATGCGGAAATTCATTCGGGCGGCTGTTTAATTTTAGCGTGTCTGTAGATAACTACGGCGGAGTGACGCCAAATATGCCCGCACCGCTGGTGAAAACGATCTGCCCGGTCGCCGAATCGCAGTCCGCAGCCAGGCCGTCGAAGGCGAAATCGAAACCCAGCAGCGTCAGCGTACCGTCCGGCTCGAGGCGGCGCACGGCGTTGAAGCTGGAATAATTTACCGGCAGGGATTCTCTACCGAGGCTCTCGACGGTATAAATCCGCCCATCCGGGCAGCTTGTCAGAGTCGCCAGGGTGATGCCCGGGTCCGCCTGGGTCAGATCTGCGATTTCTTCCCAGGCTGCACTCGCGGCATTCCAGTGGAAGAGCCGGCGCGGATAGGAAGCAGCGGGATCGTCGCGGTGAAAGAAGGCAATGGCGTAAAATTCGCCTTCCGGGGTGATCGCCAGGGACACATTTTCACCGCCGGGAATCCCATCGATGACAACCGGATTTCCCTGCTCGTCCAACGACATGACGCGGCTGCAATCATCCCACCACGGCAGGTCGGTTTGGGGATGGACGGTGATCGAAAACGGGAAACACTCGGGGCGATAGTATTCTTCGAACGTCCCATTGGCCGGATCGAAACGAAGAATCTCGCCGCCGGCGCTCGTGTCCCCCAACACCAGATACCCATTCCCTTGAGAATCGAAAGCCATGGCGCGTTCCATGCCGTAGGGCACGGTCGTGACGGGCTTCAGGGTTTGCGGATCTGCAGCGCGGTAGATCGTCGTCTCGCCGTTGGGCTGGTTGTCCCCAAAGGCAACGTAGACGGCGTCGCCGGGATTCGCAGCCAAGGCCCAGGAGTTGCTGGTGACCTGGTAATACACCTCGACGGTCTGCGCTTCCAGATCGACGACGTACACGTCCGTATTGGGATGATACATCAGCAGGCGTCCATCGGGCGCAAATAGACCCGCCTCGGAAAGGTTTGCATTTTGCAGCCAGGGAATGGAAGAAACCGACCCATTCTGCAGATCGATGACGTCCACACCCGTCCAATTCGTCACGTAGAGCAAGCCGTCGGGTCCAAAGGCGAGCCACGGCTCCGGCCCGTAGCCCGAGGCGAGCTGCGTGAGTTCACCCGACTCGGAAACCTGCACGACGGCGCCACCCGTGAGAGCAGCAACCTCGCCCTTCGAACTGACGGCGAATTTCCGTCCAAAGACGGCATCCGAAATGACCTCGATGGTGCCATCCGGGTCGATGCGCGTCAGACCGTTTTCCATAGCGTAAACGCTGCCATCCGGGCCGGCTTCCAGATTGCGGTTGCCGTTCGGAGCGACGATGCGCACCGTGCCATCCGGATCGACCCGATATAGGCGGCCCCCGTCGCGGCTGGCGAACCACAGAGCGCCATCCGTCGCTGCGATACCGGTTTCAATCACCACACCAGGGCAGCGGAACACCACTTCGATCGACCCGTCCGGTTTCAACTCGTAGATCGAATCCCCGCCGTCCGTCACCGCCAGGACGCGGCCGTCCGCGCTGCTGCGCACCCACCAGGGAACGAATTCCGCCTGCCACAACATTTCAACTTCCGTGCCCGGCTCGGTGATCGTGTATCCAAGATTGACCGGGGAACCCTCGCCCTCACAAACCCCCGGCGAGGACGGAGAATGGGAAGCCTGTGCAACACTGTCCGATTCGGGTTCCAGTTCGTCTACGGTCTGAGCAGTTATCTCGTGAACTACATCCCCCGAGCGGTCGCCCAGAAACGTCTGCACGTAGATGTTCTTAACGGGTCGGTTTCCAATCGCCGCGAGCGGCATCTTCACCTCGATCACCTCGGCCTGCGCCGCGGTCACGCCATCGAGGGGCTCCATTCCATCGGTTATGGGGAAAGGCGCAAAGACCGCCTGGTTTTGATCCGGCCAGACGCTGAGTTGGTAGTCTCCCTCGCCACCATCCACGTCCAGGAGAATATCGTAGTGATCGAGCGCACCATCTTCGTGCAGGGAAATGAGCAGATAAAAGTATCGATCGTTGCTGAACGCACGTACTTCAGCCAGGTCGGGAGAACCCGGCACCTGGTCGCCGGACGGATCGGAAGCGGCCACATCGTAACCCGCCCAATCGTCCATCTTCCCGTCGATCGTAATTCGAGTGCGCGGCGTTTCTGTTGGAGTCACGGTTTTCGTGGGTGAGGCAGAAGTTGAAGTTGACGCCGGCTCCGGTGTGTTCTGCGGCTTGGCGCATGAAGCTAGAAAGCCAAAAGCGAGGACAATTGCTACGAGCGTATTCATACCGACAAATTTCTTCACGACAATCTCCTTTGTATACCAATCGAAATAAAGAGCTCTCCCTTTATAAACGTTACATTTCTTCCGGGAACGCATCGATTCGTAGCATACAATGTGAAGAAGACGTACACAAGCAGGAAT
>Ga0307426_1002258_pt1 | contig 12141 bp, 9 predicted proteins | sample SalMarWE160340MG_FD_202165 | JGI IMG/M metagenome (GOLD analysis project Ga0307426, IMG submission 202165) | Salt marsh sediment microbial communities from the Plum Island Ecosystem LTER, Massachusetts, United States - WE1603-40 | ecosystem: Environmental > Aquatic > Marine > Intertidal zone >... | reverse complement strand
ACCGCCGCCGTCCGATCACCTGCTCGCCACATCGCCCTGGTACCCTGTACTCAAATCGTTGGAACGCAGGAGCGAACACGATGAAAAAAGCGATCCTGGACCTATTCACCCTGACCTTGCTGCTCGCAAGCTGCCGGCCGTCTATGCCTACAGCCACCGAGGCGCCAATGCCCATCTCGACGGTGACGCAATCGGTGAAGGACGTGGACATTTCGGCGCTCGACGTCGAAAATTACCCCCGCCTCGACGGTTCGACGTCCGCCTTACCGCTGCAAGTCACACTGGCGTGTGAAATCCTCGAGATTCACTGTATCTGGATGTATGATCCATTCATGACGACCTTGCGCATCGTCCCCAGCCCGGGCGTTCACCAGGCCGATAAACGCGATTTCGTGCAAAACCTCTGGAACAGCGGCACACATGGCTCGTACACCAATTTGATCAACGGCGACGTCGATTTCATCCTCGTGGCACGCCAGCCCTCCGAAGACGAGCAGCAAGCCGCTCGGCAAGCCGGCGTAGCGTTCGAAATTCGCGCCGTCGCGCTGGATGCCTTCGTCATTCTGGCGAACGTCCAAAACCCGGTCGATGACCTGGACCAGCAAGAAATTCGCGCTATATATACAGGGGAAATAACGTCATGGAACCAGGTCGGAGGGCAAGCACAAGGTATCAATCCCTATCAACGTAACCGCAACTCGGGCAGCCAGGAATTGATGGAACACTTGATCATGCGCGGAGAAGCGATGGTCGACGCACCGGAGATGATCCTCGAGGGGATGATGGGGCCGATCAACGCGCTGGCTGCCGATCCGCTGGGAATCGGTTACTCCGTTTATTTCTATGCCACGTTCATCTATCCCCTGGAAGAGATCAAACTGCTCGCCGTCGACGGAGTCGCACCTCGTGCGGAGACCATTGCCGATCGATCCTACCCCCTGACCACGGAGGTCTACGCCGTCATCCGCGCCGATACGGATGAGCAGCACGAAGCTCGTCTACTGTATGAATGGCTGCTCTCCGAAGAAGGACAATCGGCAGTCGCCCGCAGTGGCTACGTTCCATTGAGTGCATCGAGGTGAACCTTTCCATCTGGATCTATCGAAATGTACCCGATCCTGGAATCGGAACTGCTCAAGCTCCGCTAATTATTCGAGTCGAGAGGTAGCTACCGCAATAAAAAGAGCCCAATCAGCACAGAAGGGCTCTCAAGTTTCGTCAGAAAGCGGAGTAAGAAAGGTCGATCTATGAATCAGATCGGAAGGGGGCCCGTGTCCGCCATGATGCGCAAAGCTCTCGTTTTTCCGCCGGTCTCCTGATCGCTGAGCAGAATTTGCTGCGATTCAAGATAGTCCTCCAGCAAGGCACAAAAAATCGAAAAATCCTTCGTTTTGGATTCCGCGAGCGGATTACCAGCCAGGTCCTCACGCTGGAGTGAGATGCGGGAACGCTCCTCAGATATCTTCACCAGGTGGATGCTTCCGATACTGCTTTCCAGCTCCGGAGGGCGATGGGCGCCGACCAAATTCGGGAATATCGAAACCCGCAGGGCGACGACATTCGGCATCACACGAATTGAACCGGGGTCACCTCGCAAGGACCACAAGAAATATCCAAGCTTCTGGCAAGCTTCGATAATAAGAGCCATCGCCCCCCGTAAATCACTTTGGACGTATAAAATCGTCGCTGGCTCCATCTCCCCTCCCCCGGGCTGATTCAACCATCAGTCGACGTCGACATGTATCGACGGGCACAACAGTAGTTTATTCTATCATGTATTGAAATCGAAAGCGATATTCTTCATGTCCTATTCAGCTCCCCGACCGGGTCGCTGCTCGGAATGATGGCCCGCACACAATCCACGCGGCCTACGGCATTCTCCATATTCGGTCCGAGTCGCAAAAAGGAGATCGCGCTGTGCGGTACGCGCAGCGCGATTGGATTGAAATTCCTGTTAAAATTCAAAACGGGTCTCCCGGCTTTCCGCCGGACCGTACTTCTCCACTCCGGCGATGGCAAGCCTATGCCGCCCTGAGATTCAAGTCGTCCTGATCGGTAAAGCCTGCGTTTTCATCGTCGATTTGCTGCACATCGAGCATCGACGCGGGTTCGTCGATTGAACCTTCGGTTACTCCAACATGCACTTTCCCATTCTCGGGCACAAGGATCGGCTGCATCCACTCGATGAGAGACCAACCACGCTCCCAATCCTCCTTCTCCATTTCTTCACGCTCTGGAATATGCTCTTCCGGGATGGGAAGCCCGCGATTCTTCAAATTCTGCAGCAAATCCACATAGTCGTTGCGCAGCAACGCAACCGCGTAACTGGTATCGGCGGCATCGGTAAATAACTCCTCGACAGCGTATGTATCGCCGCTTTCCATCGCCTCGAGTTGGTTCATGAGAATTTCGATATGCTGCGCTCGTTGGACGATGGCCGTTTTTCGATTGACCAGCAGGTCGTGCAGCAAGGTGCGGCTCACTTTGTCGATCTCGCCTTGTGCATACATGTCCCCCCAAAGCGAAAGCTCACGCTCCATCAATTCGATGAATTTCGGCTGCCAGTGTTCGATGTCGCGCGCCCAGACATCCGTGAGCAGCTCACGATCTTGGGGATATTCCGCTTCCTCGATGATCTCATAATCGGCCGAGAGTGCTTCAAAGGTTTCTTCCCATGTTTGCCAGACTTCGATCAATTCATCGAGCGTCTCTCGCCAGACCGGCTCACACTCTTCGAAACCAACGCCCGATGCTTCATTTTCAGCATCACGGTCGAATGCCGCATCGTATTCCCCGTCGATTTCAACTTCATTAAATTCCTCGGCTTTCTCAGCCGGGTGTTCTTCGGGATAAACGAACTCGATTTCCTCGTACGTGCCTTCTTTAGTGGGCTCCAGCGACAACATGGCTTCGGCATATCCCACTTCGAACTCATCCACGCGCTGCGCATTTTGGGTTTTGTTCTCGCGCAACACTTCATCGATCAGCTTTTCGAGGAATACTTCATTGCCCGCTTCGGACAGGTAGCGTTCTGAGAAGACCATCAGATTCGAAATCGCAACGACCATCCCATGCCCGAAGTAGCAGGCGGCAAGGATGGGCTGTCCTTTCACCCACGCCAATGCGAATGCCGGCGCAATTACGTTCAGCAAGTAACCTCCGCTGCCGTGAAAATTGCCCAGGCGGAGTTCGTTTACACCTTCGAGAATGGGATGTCGGGCCATGTCGGCGCGATGGATGGTGACGTCTCCCACCGTGTCGCGAGTGAACGTAATTCCGAATGGCTGGGTCAATGTGCTCAACCTTACCGCATCCGACAGTTTATCCCCCATGACAAGCAGGCAGCCGCCGTCCTTCACGTACTGCTGTATATAGACAATCTCTTCGTCGTGCCAATGATCTGCCTTGCGATGGAACAACCAGGGTTTCTCGGGTCCCCCGACCACGATCATTTTTACCCCATCCAACTTCGAACCCGTGACCGGACCATCTCTTTCCACGATGACGCTTCCTCGCTCGCGCAAGTATTGCTTGAAAGGCAAGAAATCATCCGTCCAGGTTCGTTCCCTATGCGATTCATCGATCACGATTTTCGAGCGCAGTTCGGCCCAGGAGCGATCCAGCGATCGGGAAATTCCATATTCATCTACGGATTTATTCCAAGGCGTTGTAGGAAGGTCGTTGTCTTCCTCCGGCAGAGGGGAAACTCCACGCGACGCACCACAAAATAGGCAGCTGTCCGATTCACGCACGAGCTCTGATCCACACGATTTACATTTCACGATCTACCTCCCGGGACGACTGGCTTTGGATTTGAATCAATAGCTGTGGTGGGGCCAATCTGGTCCTTCCTCGAGATCTGGAAACCAAACACGAAAACGAAAAAGCTGCGTCCCTCCGAATGTGGATCACACGAAAATCACTCGGAAATACATTTGAAAAGCTGTATTCATTATTGCAGAGGGTATCGAGATTGGGCTTTACAGATGGCTTACGAATCAGGATGGCTTTCGTGATGGTCCTGCAGTTTTGTTTCCGGTTTGACGTCGTAGGACGTGAATAGCTGTCCGCTGCCGTCAAACGCGGCCGGATCGTAGTAGAGGCTGCTCAAGCGGCATGCGATCGCGGTATCGAAAAGCGCACCTTCGACGATGCTCGAGGAACGCTTGCCGCCCAGCAGTTTGCCTGCCAGCGTGAGGTAAAGGCGGTCCAAAACGCCTGCGGCCAGAAGAAGGCGATGCACCTTGGGACCCGCCGCAGAACACACCACCCCATACCCCATCGCCAGGAGCGCCGCTTTGAGTTCCCGTCCGTCGACCGAACCGTCTCCTAAGGCAACGACTTCGTCCACTTGACTTTCGACATCCTGGATGAGCGCGGCATCTGCACTTCGAGTCGTGAAGACCAACACCTTTCGATCCCCGCGCCGCAGCGTCTCCGGCAAGGGAAACTTCATACTTCCACTGATCACGGCCAGGTCCGGATAGGGCGGCAAACCGTGCTCGGTGCGCCAATCCATTAAATCGGCCAGATTCGGATCATCGTAGACCCGCAAGATATCCTGGGCTTCCCCGGCTGCATAATCCCGCAAGTAGCGGCCTGTGGTGAGCAGCAGATCCGCCTGGATGGCAAGTTCCTGGAACAACCGCCAATCGCGCGCGTTGGCGATTTGATCCGGAATCGTTTCTCGTCCGATTTGGGGTTTGATCGAAATGCGTCCATCCAGGCTAGTGATAAAGTTGGCGAGCATAAAGAGCCGATTCGAATCAGCTTGATGCTTGCGTAGATCGTGGGCGAGATAAAGGCCTTTCAGCGGAACCTTCCTCGCCGGCAACGGGTAAAGCTGGAGCACCTCATCCGCCACGCGTAACTCTCCTCAGAAGCACGAAGCGAATACCAGATGCTATCTTAGCACCATTCTTCTCTTTCGCCCGGAGTACTATCTTGATTCTTTCACGACTCTGGGAAGGAATATGACAGGGATGACGGGATGAAACACCCGTCATCCGTATTGCCTGCCCCCATCGCGGCGCAGACATCAGGGTTCGTAGAGCACGAAGTCGAACGTCATGCCGGCTTCGTTGTAATGAGTCGGATGCAGCCAACCGTAAACGGTATCCCCGTCGTACACCGTCTCGAAACAGACGTAGACACTTGTCGCATACGAATCGAGCGTGACGGCCGCTTCGTGAATGTACGCCGAGCTCGAACAACTGACTTTCGTCGGTTGAGACGCCACCGCCGCGGCAAATTCGATCGCCGGTTTGGCCTCCAGGATCCCACCGTAGTAGCTGTTGTAGTTGTAGCGGAAACTGGCATCCGAATCGCCGCAGGAAGCCTCCTGCCCGCTGGTCAGGTCAAAACACACCTCGTCCAGCAGCGTAACTCCCTCCATCTGCAGCATGACAAATAAATTGAGGTTGGAAATTGCGGTAACTTTCACTATCGGAAATTCGGATTCGGGTTCGAAGGTGATGTAGTTGAAAGTTAATCCACCGGCATTGAAATCCGTCGGTTGGATCATCCCGTAGACCACATCACCTTCATACTCGGTGTGGAAGCAGTAGAACTTTCCCGTAGACGATTCGGCCGGAAGCGCCAGCTGTAAGGTCAGACCGTAATATGACGCATCCCGACATTCATCCTGGCTGGGAAGAGATTCCTGTCCGCCGGAAAATTCGAGTTCATTCCAGGGTAGAAGATTGCCCCCCTGCTGGCTGGTATAGGTGTATTTTAGATCCGCATGCGGATGCCCACAGCTGATCACTTCTCCGGATACCAGATCGAAACACTGGTTGACCGTCATTGTCTCCCCCATTGCCTTGCTGACCGCATCCACGAACGGATACGGGTTGAGGGCAACGTTCCCATCCGTTGGCGGCGGACTGGTTGGCGTGGATGTCGGCCCGGGAGTGGCCGCTGCAGCCCCGACGACCTTTATTGTGATGCGCAGGGGCGCGTCAGGGGGAGTATCTTGCCCAAAAATCTCACCCGTACCGCTTTGCAAGCGCCACATCGATGTGTAGACCCCCGCCTGCAGCGGAGCCGTCATCTGCAAGGCGAATGTGTGCATCTCTCCCGGGGAAACGACAGCGCCCAAAGAGAAGGACGCAGGAGTACCCAGCGCATCTCCGGACACCAGTGTCAGCATATAATCCGCATCCCAGACGCAGGTGCCCGTGTTTTCAAGCAGCCAGACCACATCGAAGGTCTCGCCTGTCTGAAACGCCTGGCCGGTGGATATGTTTACAGCCCCCGACAGAGCGAAACGGTTTACGCAATCCGGAAGAGTTTGCTGGTGGTTCGCCGATTCCTGCGTCGATTGTAAGGTGGGCGTAGGATCGTTGGCGCTGGCTGCATCGACTTCCTTCGAGCCGTCGACTGAATTGCCGGATTCGAGACTCCAGGTGCAGCCCGCCAGAAACATCGACGTCAAGATAACGATTACAAGGACAGCGAACCAGTGGATGGGTTTCATTTCATTCCTCCCGAGATCTTCCCTTCTCGATCCCGTTATATTGGGTTTGACCAAGACTATCCCGGGGGTGTTAGCAGGTGATGTCCGAAAGGTAAAATATCTGTAACAGGGTGGTAAATTCTCTCGGAAACGTACTCCCGGCCTGCGGTTGAGATGCGCTGTTCGCCATCGCTGGAATGCAAACCATCCACGCCAGAAAATGGGTGGATGGTTATTGCGCAGGGTTGATCCTCGGACCAACCCCGTGCACGATTTCGATTTCATCGAGAGAAATGGGTTGCTATTCCTCTTCCTCACCGATCTGCAGAGAGAGGTAATTTTCGAGGCCCATCTGCTCGATTTGGGCCAATTGCTTCTCCGCCCAATCGATATGCCCCTCTTCCATCTTGAGGATGGTGACGAGCAAATCTGCGGTGCTCTCGTCGCCCAGCTCGCTGGCCAGCGCAATGCCTTCGTTATAAGCCTTGACTGCACCCGCTTCCGCAGCCTGATCGACCTTGATCATCTCGAGTACAGTCGCTCCGAACGACATGGGCAGCAGCTTATCGACCACAGGTCTGCCCTCGAGGAACAGGATGCGTTCGATGAGCCATTCGGCGTGATGCATTTCATCGATGGCCTGACCTTCCTTGGCCTCATGAAGCTCCTGATAGCCCCAGTTGTTGCACATTTCTGAGTGAACCATGTATTGGCTGATGGCGGTCAGTTCATCCGCCAGAAGTGCATTTAGATTCTGAATGAGTTTCGGATCGCCCTTCATTATCTCCCTCCATCATTATTTCATATTTGATTGCGATACATATAAATTATATGGCCTGCACCGCCAATCGCCTAGAGTACATCCAACATCCTGTGAATGATTAATGTCACTAACGGCGTCGATCTACTCGCATTCGCTTCGGATCAAGGAGCACTGCGCTACATTCTCAACAGGCGCTTCGATCTGCGATATGATTAACATACGAACCATTCGCTCACTAACGGAATATGCACCCCAGAATAGGGAGGATCGAGATGCCCAAAATTACGCATGTTGTCAAGCGAAGTGGAGCGATCGTCCCATTTAACCCCGACCGGATCACCAACGCCATCTATCGCGCCGCAGTGGCCGTAGGAGGCCGTGATCGAGAACGAGCCGAGGAACTGGCACAGCAAGTCGTCAAGAAGCTGGAAGAACAGTGTCCCGAAGGACACAATCCGCACATCGAGGAAATCCAGGACGTCGTCGAAAAAGTGCTCATCGAAAACGGCCACGCCAAAGTGGCCAAGAATTACATCATCTACCGTTTGGAGCGGGCGCGCAGTCGTGATTCCGGCGAACAAACCAGCCGGCCTTCGGGCAACATCCCCTGGGCAAAGCTGTGGCAATCGTTGGATTGGGCGGTGTCGCACAACGTGCACACGATCCAAGCCCTCAACGTTCGCATTCACAAAGGCGAGTTTGCACACATCGTCAGCGAATCCGAAGCCGCTTACGAAGGAGACGTCGATATCGCCTCCGAGATGATCGCGGATCGCCGCGAGGATCTCAAAATGGTCTTGATCAGCGGCCCATCCTCATCGGGTAAAACAACGACGACGCTCAAAATCGAACAGCGCTTGAAGCGCATGGGCATGAAATTCGCTTCTCTCAACGTGGACAATTATTTCTTCGATCTCGAAATGCATCCGAAAGACGAATTCGGAGATTACGACTTCGAAACGCCTCAAGCACTCGATCTTTCGCTAATCAACCAGCATCTCAAGCGCATCGTCAAAGGGGAGGAGGTACGCATCCCGTTCTACGACTTCAAGATCGGAAAACGATCTCCCGATCACACGCCTTTCAAGCTGCAGCCGGGCGAGATCCTGCTCATCGACAGCCTGCACGGCCTTTACCCCGAGATGACCGAACAAATCCCCACCGAGCTCAAGATGAAACTCTACCTCGAACCGCTGCTGCAAATGAAGACCCCGGAGGGGAAATACATCCGCTGGACCGATCTGCGCCTGATCCGCAGGATGCTGCGTGATGCGGAGCATCGCGCCTACAATCCGCAACAGACGCTCGAACACTGGCATTACGTTCGCACCAGCGAAATGCGCAACATCATCCCCTATATCAACACCGCCGACCACATCCTCAACAGCAGCATGCCGTACGAGATCGCCCTCTATCGTCCGCGAATGTTGGATCGTTTCCTCGGGTGGCGGGACCTTTATAAGGACGACCCCCTGCGGGAGGACGCCTATATGCGCGCCGAACGGGTTTGCCACTTTCTCGAAGCCGTCGAACCGGTCGAAGACGATTCCGCCGTGCCGAGGGAATCCGTTTTACGAGAATTCATCGGCGGCGGTCTCGTGCACTGAGTCCGCAGAACGGCGAGCCGCCTAATTTGCAGGCTCGACGATTACCGTGCCCGATTCCCCCACTTCACCCAGCAGTTCGATTTTCGCCGAGGTGAAAGCACGGATCACGTTTGCGTTGGTCAATAAATGTTGGCTGATCTGTGAAGTGCGGAACTCCGATGCCCCTTCGGCAAAAGCCAGCGGGAGCAGGAGTTGATCGGCGAGGTATTGATCCACACAACCGTCGCTTTCGATAAACGCCAAAAGTTGATCCACGGCATGATCCGCCACACGTTCCGCCGGCAAACCGCGTTCCCCCAGACCGAAGTAGCAGGCGCGGCCGTTTTCGAATTCAGCCAGAAGACACAAGATCGAACCCTTGTTAAAGGCAGACATCGTATCAATCTCGATCTCGACACCGCATCCCAGGGTCTTCAAGCGTCCGAGCGCCTGCTTTCGCTGCCGTTCGGAGACGTGCTGCGGTAAATTGCAGGCGATCGAAACCCCGCGAATATCACGAAGATCACCCCGCTCCATCAAACGAAGGGACGAAATCTCTCCCACCGGGTGAATGCTCGCCTGGAGACACCCGCCACCTTGCGGGAAGAAACCCGCTCGTTCGAGGGATAAATCGAGGCGGTAGCCGCAGCGCGTCAGATAATGCGCCCACTGCCAGTCGAGATACTGGTAGCAAGGACTCCAGCGCACGTGCGTTCCGCCGATAATGCTCAACTTCGATGGCCTATCCGCAAAACTCAACGGGAGATAGATCGTCTGCAAGACGAGACTCGTCGCACCGGCTGTTCCGATTTCAAAACGATAATTCCCCGGGTGCAACGCGGCGGGCTCGAACGTGATGTTCGTTGAATCCAGGTAAGCGCCATCGACGATCGCTGCAGATATGTGCGCCGCCGCTTCGAGGGACTTCAAGTGCTGAGCGCGCAGGCCGGGTTTCGAGCGCCGCACTCGAATCCTGTGGATACGCATCGCTTTTCCGGTCACGATCGACAACGCCAACGCGCTGCGCAGAATTTGCCCCCCACCCTCTCCTTGAGAACCATCGATTTCGATCACTACCGCTCCTGCAATGCACTTCCCCGACCGGCCGCAGCCATTCTAGCAAACAAACTCGAAAACCGCCTGCAAAAAAGCAATACCCGCCTCACAAATCCCTTGCCGGGTCGCATCGGCATCCTCCCGATAAGAACTCGAGGCGAATGGACGGTTAGCAACCAGGAGTTCATGATCACCGACGGATATTGCGTCTTTCGCGTGATATGATGTTGAAATGAGAAAGAAAAGATGCCGATCGCCAATCGAGCATCCAGGTACCTGCCATGCCGAACAGTGATTTGATACTCTCCCTTGCGAAGGTCCTCGTCGCCGCTGCCTGGGCCGACGAAGAGGTTTCCCACGACGAAATCAACGCCCTGAAAGACCTGCTCTTCCACTTGCCCGGTCTGTCGGCCAGGGATTGGGCGGAGCTGGACATTTACATCGATTCGCCGATCGACCCATCGGAGAGAAACCGCTTGCTGCAAGACCTGCGGACAGCAATCCGGACCCGCCAGGATAAGGAGCTCGCCTCTGAGACTTTGGAACAGTTGATCCAGGCGGACGGCACCGTCACACCCGAAGAGCGCGCCGTTGCGGACGAAATTCAATCCACGATCGATTCGATCAACACCAACATATTCAGCCGCATGGGGAAGATGATACTCGTCTCGGCGAAAAAACGGTCACGGACTGTAGCCGGAACCGCCAATCGGGAACGGTACCTGGAAGACTTCATCCGCAACCGCATCTACTACAAGTTGAAACGAAAACTGGGGGAAAACGAGGCGGATATCCCGCTTTCCGACGACGAATTCCGAAAGCTTTGTCTGGCCAGCGGGCTGCTTTCGCGCGTCGCCTTCGTAGACAAAGACGTCACGACGGAAGAAAAAGCGTCGATCGTGGAAATCCTGCGTAAAAGCTGGGACCTCCGGCGGGAAACGGCGGCGTTGGTTGCCGAGACTGCCATCAGCGCCTTTGAAGAAGGCATAGACTACTATCGTCTCTCTCGAGAGTTTTTCATCGCCACGGACGAAGAAGAGCGCATCAAATTCGTACGTGCGCTCTTTCAAGTTGCAGCCGCTGACGGCGATCTATCACACGACGAAACCGAGGAAATCCGCAAGATCGCACAGGTCCTCAAGTTATCCCACAAGCAGTTCATCGACGCCAAATTGAGCACCCGCTCCTGAACGTCATTTTTTCCAACTTGGGCGTACAGCGAGAAGCAAACCAAAGTTACCCCAAAGAAACGAGCATCCCTGTGCTGCAGGGATGACTGCGAGATTCGTCGACCCCCTTTTTATGACTTATTTGGAATATCCCGCCCGGTGCAGGTGCTCGGCGGCGGCAGACGTAATCGGGATTGTCACCTGTACGCGCGTCCCCTTACCTTTGGCGCTATCGATGTGCAGCAACCCGTTGACCAACTCGGCGCGTTCGCGCAGGTTGATCATTCCGAGAGAGCCGCGTTGATTGTAATTTTCTTCCACCGCAGCCACGTCGAACCCCACCCCGTCATCCTGTATCTCGAGAAACAACATATCGCCCTTGCGCTTCAAACGGACGTAGATGTGCTCGGCCTGCGCATGCTTGCGGGCGTTGTTCACCGCTTCATCCACGATGAAGAAAATCACGCCCTGCTTCCCGACCTCGATGTTCTTCCCCACGCCGTCATCCGCTTCTATAATCACATTCTGATCGTGCGCCTCGTGGATCTTCTCCGCCAGCTGTCGGATCGCAGGCAGCAAACCTTCCGATTCCAGCACCAAAGGCCGCAGCGTAAAGAGCATCTGGCGGATTTCCTTGGTCGTCCGCCGCGCCAATTCTTCGATCTTGAAGAGCTCCTCGGCGGCCGAGTCGGGATCGCGGGAAAGAAGACGGCGGGCAAAATTCACGCGCATGGCGATGGCGCCGATGGACTGCGTGGGCCCATCGTGCAGGTCGCGCGCCAATTTCTTCTGCGCTTCTTCCTGGATTTCCATGATCCGTTCTTTTTCCTGCTCGAGCTCGCGGTAGAGCTGCGCGTTTTGCAGCGCCACCATGGCTTGATTGGCGACAGCGGCGATGATCTCCAAACGATCCGGAGTGAAATAATCCGCGTGAGGATGGGCAAACAGCAACAATCCATACGCTTCGATACCGACGATCAAGGGCATACAAACAGCGACCTTGCACGAACGCATGCCTACCAGACGCTGCAGCTCCGGATCGCTGCTCGGATTGGAAACCATGCGCGGCGATCCGCTCGATAAAGACTCCTCGAGAATTCCTTGTTCGCC
>Ga0307426_1002257_pt1 | contig 12147 bp, 12 predicted proteins | sample SalMarWE160340MG_FD_202165 | JGI IMG/M metagenome (GOLD analysis project Ga0307426, IMG submission 202165) | Salt marsh sediment microbial communities from the Plum Island Ecosystem LTER, Massachusetts, United States - WE1603-40 | ecosystem: Environmental > Aquatic > Marine > Intertidal zone >... | reverse complement strand
GCGTGTCGAGAATATCGGCTATCGCACCCATATCGACGCCGACATATACCCAGATTGTTTTCCAGTAATACAAATCTCCGGCATCAAGAAAAAATCCGGCCATGACTTCGTATAAACCGTCTCCGGCATCATCATCAATGTCCCCGAAAGCATCCGTAAAAACCAGCATATCATTGAGAGCCGCGCACTCGGCATCGCCGGAATTATACCAGGCATCGAATTCCTCGGCGCCGTCTCTATAAACGACGATACGCACTGAGTCCGGCGTGGCATAGAAGCCGGATGAATCCAGCGTTCGACCGGATATGGTGATTTCATCGGCCGTCGTTAAATGGATCTGACTCCATCCGACATTAAAGGGCATGAGAGATAAAAGCAGAATTAAAAATATTATTTTTTTCACAGGTCAACTCCCTTTTATTATTACATTTCTTCGTCTGCCGAGCGGTGTCTCCGGCGGGGGACCGCCCGATTCGGTGTACCAGATAAAAAGCGATATCGACCAGCTTTGCCTTTCATTATCATCACAATTCGTTTCCGGCGGCCATCCATCCCATCCGGCAGCAGATGTATCGCCTACATTGTCATCATATTTTATGCCATTAAAGTTAGATGCACCAGCCCCTGTAATCACCGTAATCCAATAATCGGTTGAAGCTACGAGAGAATAGTGCCCGGCAGATGGCAATCGGTACAGGCTATCTACCCAGGCCGCCGAAGTATCCCATCTTGTACTGGAATCAAGTAATGTGGAACAATCAAACCCGGCATCAGAATACAAGGCAAAACCGAACCAAGCAGTTGCACCGTCATCCTGCGCCCAAACACCAAAACTATCAACCGTTCCGGCAACATCTCCCATATTCTGTGCTAAACAATGACGAGCATAATTGATCGGATTATAGGCTGATGAAGCCCCTTTAGTTGTATATCCCAAAGTCGGGTCGATTGTCACCGGATAGACGGCCTCATCGAGAAATTTCTGCGGAACCGTAATTCTCATTATTCCGGTTTTCGTATTTATTGAAAGCTGGCACCAGGCTGTATCGCCGCCGCTGTCTCTTACTTTTGGTCGATAAATATGGAAGGCTTTGCCGGTGTTATATATTTCCTGGCTGCCGTCGAGCCGCGTTAAATTATTTTTCCGGGAAGCATGATAGACGGCGTAAGAACCGATAACCGAATCCGGCCGAAATGACATCGTATCGATATCTCTTAAAGTATCCTGGTAGGCGAAAATCAGACCTTTGGTTTGGATCGGATATTCGATATAATTCCGGACTGGCTTACTCTCAAAAATGATTTCCCATTCGAGATTGCCGTCTACCCTTTTGTACAACAAATGCCTGATATAATTATTTAATTTGATGTCGATACTGCCTGCGTTATTTACGGTACCTGTCGATACGCTGTCAACAACGATATCGCTGTCACCTTTCAAATCAATGGTAAACTCGCCTTCATCCCCCCATGCCGACAATTTTAGTTGCGGCTTAAAAGAAATGGCTGTGGAATCTCCGATTGTTGCCGTGAGGGCCCGGATGAGTACATTTTCCGAAATGTCGCTGCTGTCAAGCGGGATAACCACATACTCGGACGCATAATCCGTCAAGTGCACCATTATCAGGATAATACTGAATATAATAACCCGTAATATCTTCAATGATCTCTCCATGTTTAAATTTCCAGTTTATTCGACTACTTCGCAGGTTTTCGTTTTCCGGTAACCCGTTTGCCTTTGTCCGAAAGCTCTTCTTCACGGATTTTGTTAATCATCTCCCAGAATTTTTTTTCGGCCTTTCCGGTGACGGAAAGTTTGTTTTTCATTTCTATTACTTTCAAAAGATCACCCACTTTCACTTTGGAATTTTTATTCTTAAATCGTTTGAATAATTCATTCTCGATGAACTCGAGAATTTCCAAATCATTATGTTGTTCCTGCTTATCCGCACTTGTGCCTCCGGACATAATTATCCGCCCATCTCATAGATAAAAAAGTCGACGGAAACCGGGCCCGGCGCTGACGCATCCCGCGCGATCTTAAAGCCGGTGTTGGATTCTTCACCGATCAGGTACGCCAGATATGACGACCTCGGTCGAATAAGTACGCGCGGCGAATCGATCGACAACGGCAAATTGTTCCCGCGATAATCCACCAGATCGGTAAACCGAATATCCTGAGCCTCGCCGCCGATACTCGCCGTGCCGAATAAAAGACGACCCGTCGAGTCGACCTCCTCTTCGCCCAGGAAATAAAATTCGGCATCGCCGGCCAATCCCCAAACGAGAATGTCGCGCACCACCCAGAGTCGCCGGCCTTTTAAATATGTTAATGTGTGCATGAACTCTCCTTTATTAAGTATGTTTGGGACCGGTCAATCCGCTTGCCTGCGGCCTGAAGGCCTTCAGCAGATTCCGATAATCATCGCGATAACTTTCGGCCAGGCTCAACCACGCGCCGGCTGTCTGCCGACCCTCGTCACCGAACCTCAAATCGCTGATTGCCGCCATTCGACAAACTAGCGAAACGGCCAGACAGGTCGCCGCCGTTTGCAGAGTCAGATCGGCTCCGAACCGTTTCTGCGGATCGATAAGTTTTTCGACTATAGCGTTTGCTTCATAAACCGCTTCGGATATGTACTCGTCATTAAGCTGATTACAGGTCAACTCATAATCCACCAGAACCATTTGATCGGGCTGTATATTCCCCCCCGGCAGTCGGCGAATCATCCCCGATTGATAATTTACGCTGTAATCGACGCCTTCGGTATACGTCGAATAGTAATAATACCATACAACCACGATGCTGCCGGATGCGATCTCACCGTCAATCAATCGACTGATTGTTCCCCGCCCATTGTCAACGCTGAAGTCGATATTTTCCTTATAGATTATGCCCAATGAGCTATCGGATGCAGCCGTCATCGAATTCGCCACCAGTCGGCTGTTGGACAATGAGACAACTCCATCCCCCAGCGTGACCACTTCCGAGATCGGCGCATAGTTCTTGATTGCCTTGACAACCACGGAATTTTCGAAAATACCGCGTCCGGGAAGATTTACCCATTCAAGATCGGTAAACGTGACCGGGAAATCATTCTTCTCCCCGCCGGGGACTTCATCCAGATTAATATGTTTTCTGACTGTTTCCAGATTTGTGTACGACATTTATCTCTCCATTAATACAATTGCCCCGGCACTCGATACTGAACTGATCCGGGAACCAACCGGATCGGTCGTGAATTGCGTCGCGACAACGATACGAAGCCAGAAAAGCTCGCTCCCGGCGAGGCCTTTCTTCTGCCAATCAGGCGGCATACTCGAATAATCACTCCAGAGCAATAATTCCTTGTCGAGAGAATCAAAATTATAATTTTCCCCGGCCGGAGTAAAACTGACCCAGTCGGTCCCGTTATAATATTGCCAGCTCATGACCCCGCCTGACCCGGCCGTAGACAAAATAATTTTCAAATAGTGAAATTTACTCTCTGATCCAAGATACAGAGCATCGCCCACCTCAGTGAATATCGCCCCGGAATCGGGATGATATACATCACCGGGGGTATCATTACCCGCAGCTATCGTCAGATCGCCGTAATCGGCCACGACCGAATTATAGCATAGGACCTTACTGAAAATGCTCTTTCCGGGATCCAGAATAGCCGGATTGGAAAAGGTCCTGCCCGCTTTTCGACTGTAAAGGATTTCTGCCTGATTGTTACCGAAATCGGATAAGTAGATTATATAGGGACAATTTTTATAAAAATTCAGTTGTGGAAATTCACCGCCGTCATTGTCGATATCGTATATCCCGCTCCAGCTATTCCCGTCAAATTCACCATAACTGATTTTGTCGTGATCGAACACGACGCCAAGCCGATTATCCCCCGATACGGCGGCGGCAAAGTTGAAATCGAATCCGCTTCCGTTCGCGATATCCGTCTCATCATCGAATAAAGAACCGTTGATATGTTTTCTCCGGTAGGCGATTTTCGATTCACCCGAAGTATAGATGACATACAAATATGAGCTCATCATCAATGATTTCGAATAAGCCGATAAAGCTCCGGACGATAAATCATATCCGTCATCCGATGGTCCGCTGCCCCAGGTGACGCCATCGTCATCCGAGTACTTGGCATGGACGTAGTACAAAGGTGATGCATACCTGCTCCATGAAACCCAGAGTCGACTGCCCGGTTGAATCGTTATCGACGGATAATAATTGTCATCGGCGTTATAAATAGTATTCAATGAACCGACCGACCAATTGCCGCCGGAATATGTCAATTTGCGAACAACCAGACTATGACTCGAATCAAGCGTATATACAAGATGAATGTTATTGTTTTCATCCATAACGGCATCAAAGGGGAAATCGGCGCTGTCGCCGACGATATTGGAAAGCGAATTCCATTCGGTATACGGGTAATCGGCATGGGTAAGTTTGATATCGGTCGGCGAGGTTTGCGCCAGAATCACTATTCTTCCGGCGTACTGCCCTGATGTAACTCTGAAAATTCGTTTACCCGGGCTGATCCCGGCTTTGAATGTTGCACTGCTATCGGTAAGATATTTCTGCATGTTATTCCTCTTATTGTCGGCCCGAAAAATTATCCCGGGCCGACTTAAGTAATCGATTAAGAGAATACCGTATCAAGTATTACGGACGCCCCCTGAATCACTTTGGCATAAGCCACCGATTCGGAGATTACCGCCTCCTCGAAACGCTGCTCGATAACCTTATCGTACTCAACCATCAGCGGCTGAGTGACCACCTCCTCGACCGCAAAGCGCGAATCCAATCCGATAATCAAATCCGTGGAGATTTCGTCACAGCGTACAAGCCGCGCCCCCAGCGGGCTGAACAACTCACCCTTGCCCTGGAAGCGATAACCGGCCAGCGGGTCCTTGAATTCGTCCAGCGTCAGAATTGCCTTCAACTGCGAGATGTGACACATGATTGTGTTCATCTCAAACGGTTCAAACTCTGCCCACAAAGTGATCAGATCATCATAACCCAAAGTCCCCGATGAAGCGGCGTTGACCGTAGCGGCCGGATTGGAGTTTCCGTCACCGTCTTTGATGCAGTTAGCGACCAGTCCTATTTTATCGGTCTGCAGTTTGAATCCGATGTACCATAACAGGACACGAAATTGCGCCGTTGTCCGATACCGCAATGATTTGTAGCTGGCTTTCAATCCCAGGCCGTACTCCGGAACGTTGATGGAATGGTTTTGTTCGGTCACCAGCAACTGCGGTATCTCGCTGCCCTCGCCGACCGGGCGAAGCGAAAACCGGTCGGTCGTCGAAGTATCGATATGAAAGGGAGTGTACCGGTTGTTGTTGACGGTCGTCGAGTTGGCGACAATCGCCGACAATTCGGGCCGCATCGCCTGCCCCTTTTTGATTTCCCGGAGCATGAATTCCGGCATCAGCACCGGTGCCTTCTGATAAAACTGATCGACCAGCGTCGGATTTTTGCCACCCAGCCTTATGCCGGCCAGAGCCAGCTGTCTCTCGAAGGCATCAAGCGGTGAGCCGTCCGGCGACGGATCATATTCAGGCGTCTCCAGGAGTTCACTCAAAGTCATACCCCGGCTCTCCGCCTCGAGATATGTCTCCTTATCCACGGTAATTTCTGCAGTCCGGCTGAGATCGACCGTGCCGCTCAATTCCCGCCCGGAAAGGTCGGCGCCGGGATTTTCCGTTACCATGGTCTTCTTAAATTTTTCAAAATCCACAGCATCCTCCTTTAATTTAAAAGAATAGTACAATCGGTTGTGCCGTTGACTTCCAGAACCGTCCCGCGGGCGATATTGCCGCCGGCGGGATCATCCCCGGTCAAGGACGGGGCCTGCTTGACCGTACCTCCGCCAGCGCCCACCACCCGATCACCCACGGTCGGATATGTACTTGACGTCGCCAGTTTGCAGATACCCCCGATTTGCACCGTCGCCTTTCGTTCACCGGCGTCATTGTCGGTGAGCGTAAGTGCGATCAGTTTACCCAGAAGGATAGACTCATCATCACACGGGCCGACTTCATAATTCCCGGTAAGCTTGACCGCCTTGCCGATATCCGCATCGACCAGGTCATCGCTGCCGGTCGTTTGATGGATACTGAATGTCGCCAGCATCGGCGCCACCGTTTCCAGATTTTGTTCTCGTATTGTCATATTTTCTCCTTTTTTCACGTTTACGGGCGGGAATAATCCCACGATGCCCGGGCTTAAAATCCCACAATTATATTTTGTGCTGACTCCAGTCTTTTTGACTGCCGAACCGATCGGGATATGTCATATACCTGAAACTGGCCGGAAAACTATCTCTGAATCGGGCCGCGACCCGACCATACAATTTGACCAATTCACCCGCGTCGATATCTTTAACATCACCGGATAAATCGGATAGTATCTGCATATCGCCCTCATTGTGACGACACGTCATGACCGCTTTCAGCATCCCCGCAATGCGATTGCGATATTCGCCCTTGATAAACGCCAGTTCGGCCGAAATCTTTTCGTGAGCGTCGCAGGTCTTCCGCATATCACCCAAGACGGTCCTCAGGTTATCGAAATCGATTAACTCTATCGATTCGTCTTCCAGACTTTTTATAATCGTACTTACTATGCTTTTGTTTTTATTTTGTTCTTTCACTTTTTATCTCCCGTTTTCCATCAGATAATACTCTATCCGACTTAACCGCGATTCGATATTGTTTTTGAATTCAAAAAATTCATCCTTGCTGACCCGTCCCTCGGTAATGACCACTTCCAGACGGGCCAGCTTTTTATCCAGCGTCTCGACCAAGACTGATTCCGCCTTTTCGGCCAATTGTATTTTGATCGAACCGATCGTGGTAAAGTAGGCCGCTGACATACCCAGCAGGACAAGTATAATATTAACGAGCGGGCGACCTATAAACGTCGCAAGCGATAAATGATTTTTAATCTTCATGATTACCCTCCGGAAATCTGCCGATATCGAGCCGGTAGAAAATCCGCTCGTTCCGCCCGTTTAATATGATCGGCTTGAGCACAAAGCGACCTTTAAGAAATCCCTGAAGATTGTACGTCACCGAATCGCCTCGCACTTTTTTGTCAATTATCGTTCCTGATCCGCAGACAATCAGAGTCTGCACTTCACTTTTCGCTCTGGATTCGGCGAGCAGCCGACGTCCGTCATTAATCAACTCGGCCAAATAGCCGCGTAACAAGAGACAATCTGAATCATCATCGATCCGAAGGACGACTCCTTCTTTTCCCATTTCAAAAACGCCGTATGTCGGGGCCGATAATTCCGCCGGTTTTGCATCCAAAAGATATGCAATATCAATATTATCCGAATAAGAGCCGGATATATCGATTATTTTAGGCTGAACCAGCCTGAGATTATTTCCGTTGCGGCCAATCGAATAAACTTCGACTTCAACCAGGTCGCCCTCGTCCAGATCAAAATCGGAACTTATTACGGCGGAAATCGGAAGACATTCTTCGTTGCTGATACCATGCAAGCAGTAATAGGCTTTCTTACCCTGCATCTTTTTACCATGTATGCGCAGCGGTATAATTTTCCGGTGGGTGTACAAATATCCGATCGGTAACGAACAATCGAATATTTCAATTCCATAACGAGTTCCGTACCGATTCAAACACTCCTCAAGCCTTCCGCCGTTGACCTTTTTAACCGGAATAAGCATTTTCGAATCATCTTTGAACATTTCTTCCAGAAGGGATCGTCGCTCCGAAAATATTTCGGCGACGGCCTGCCGATCATGATGCAGCAAATCATAAATCTTAAGCTCGACTCGCCGAACATTCGTTTTTTCACCTTTCAATAGATTCAGTACTTCATACACCGGCAGGCGTGATTTCCCGCGAAAACCGATTAGACGGCAATCAAGTGTATATTCGCCCTTGGGCCATTCTGTCCCGGCCGGATAATCGGACAATATTTTATTTTCGATCATTGTCTTGTCCGCATTCAGCAATCTGATGGTCTCTCCTGTTTTCTCGAGGATAACATCAAGAGATTCATAGGCCGGCATGACGAAGTAATCTTTCTCCTTATCGAGGCGGTTCAGATCCCAGATGCGATATTTGATTGGTTTTTTATGTTCTATACCGATTGACAATTCCCTGATATCTTCTTTCGCCGGAATAAATAGATTCCCTGTTATCGAAGTCTCGTGCACCGATCCGCGATATACCAGGGATACTTCCAGCACCTTTTCGATCTGGCGATAATTAAAAAACGCCTCTTGTTGTTTGCCGGCCTCGGTATCATACTTTTTGAACGGTCGGTGACGGCAGTCCCGGATATCGGAACCGCAAATGGAGCATTCCGGGAATCTGAAAACAAAACTTATCGAGCATTCCTTGTAAATGCCCCCGTCGATATTTTTCCTGAGGTCCTCCCCCTTGTCGGAATTTTTCAGCCAGTAAAAATACACTTTCACCCAGTTACGGCCGTCGCGTTGTTCCTTTTCGGCATAAAAGGTCCGGGCAATGGGAAGACTATCCTTGCGATGTCCCACCAGAACCGGGCAATCGACCAGAAGCCTGATAATACAATCATGCTCTTCGACCGGAAATCTGCCGCCATAGCTGTTGACCTCGTCTGATAGTAAGTACATCGCCCGGATATAAATGTCATCAGGTCTTATCGCTTCCGGGGGTCTGATATTTTCATTGATTTTGTCAATCAGACCATCGGGAAGCGATTGGCCCTTTTCGATCAATGACGCCGTGATTTTGCCAATTAGATTCTCCATTTCACCTCCAATACAAAAGCGCCGCTAATCGTATTCACCATCGATTTGATGCAAAAATTGATAATACATGTATGCAATTTCATTCATTCTTTGAAAATAGTATGGGGCATAGCCAATACCCGGAGTGGCGTAAGCTTCAAATTACCAACGATTTATATGACGTTCGCGTTGGAAGACGGGGCGGCACACCGCTTGCTCAATCATATTGGTGAATAATTGAAAGGAAAATCGGATACAGATATGGTTGTCTACAGAAAAAAGAAAAAAAGCTGGCCCAAATGGGTTCTGGCGGCCATTGTTTTTATAGCCGCCATGTGTGTAACATTCAGCGATTTATCCGGCTCCCTTCATCTTTTCTAATCGGAATAGATCGCTTTTCGAAATGATCGCATTGGGCAATCAGTAAAACAAAGACGCCACCGCGATGTCACATAAATGGCCTGTATTCAGAAATGAATACAGGCTGTTCTATATTGTACCATACCGCGGCCGAATCAACGGCGCATCCGGTTTATACAACGGCCAGATGGCCAGCGCCAGCGCCATCATACCGTCGCAGGTGTTATTATCATCCCATCTGGCCGCACGTAATTCGTCTTCCAGCGACCACACTCGCCCGTTTTCGTCGGGCAGTTCCCAGCGTTCATAGAAAATCCGCCCCATGCTGTGAAACAGCTCCAGATTGGTCAGTAACTCCGCCTTGGATTTGGCTGTAAATATGAAACTTGTCGGATTATAATCAGACAATTGCGAGACAATCACGTCGCCCAATCCAGTCGCGTCAATTACCAGGCGACCCGGATATATCCGCTGTTGTTTTCTGATCGCCTCCAATATTATATTCCAGTCCCATTTTTTTAATCGGGATAATTCTACTACTGTACAGATGCCGTTAATGACTTGCATCGTAATTCCGACCGTCGCCGTCTTTTTCCGCGCCAGATCCCAGCCGGAAATGTAATAACCATTACCACCGCCCGATTCGTGTCTCTCCTCCCGGTCTTTTTTATTTATCAATGCGGCATCAATATATTTCCCCGGTAGAATTTCCCCGCCAGAATCGACAAATTGCCCCATAATATTTTGAGCCACTCTTTTATCACTTAAATACTTCATCTGTACCTGAATATAATCCTGCGAAATGTACTGATTTTCGCGCGAGTCGCCGCTTTGCACATAAGCGTCTTCGGTTCTTTTCTTAAGTTCGCGCATCTTTTGATAAAACCAGTTGCGCCCGTTCGGTGTCGAAACAAGATCGAGTTTCCCCCGTCGATCCGCCAGTCGCATCTTAATGACTTCATTGACTACATACTCGGCTTCATCTTCAAAAGCGACCTCATCGAATATAAAAAAGTCATAATCATTCCCCAGAAGATACTCCCCCCGACGCTGTGTGGAGCGCGCCTCGATCAGCGTCCCGTTGCCGAGAAGGATACGCGGATACGGCGTCGTTGTTACCTTTCTTACCAGACCTTCGACCCGGCAGGAATCGTTCAGTATCCTCAGGACCGTATCAAAAATTATTCGCGCCTGATCAAGCGTTATACTGGCGGTAACGATTCGGTAACGGCCGGCGATATCATATTTGATATCCCGGATCCTGAAAATAGCATGGTGAATAATCTTAATCGCCGATGCAAACGATTTCCCCCAGCGATTGCCCGTCACCAGCAAATTTTCCTGCTGCCCGCTGTTATGCAGCCATTTTGCCTGACCGGCGTGCGGTATTATACCCAGAAATTTTTCCGCAAAAAAGGGAATATCCTTTACCGCCCGCCGCCAGTCCGAGCGGGAAAATAGCCTGCCTATAACAATTCTCCCGTTTTTTGAAGGGCCGCTTCTTTGCTGATAAGGCCATTTGTGTACAATTTGATAAGATTGTCTACTTGACCCCTTTCAATATCAGCCTGTTCGGTCGCCAGGTATGTAAGACGGTTATCGAAGACAAATCGACATTTGCATGTCAATCCCTTAAGCGCCAGTTCGATATTGCCCAACCATTCCAGGAAACGTGACGTTTGACTTTGTATCGACACCACCTGTCGCATGACCAGATCATACTTGAATTGAGCCCAGTTATGCGTCGTACCGTAACTGTATCCCAGCATGAAAGGTGCGAGATTTGTTCCTGCACAAATTTCTTCGACCATCGTTCGATGATTCAAAAACCAGGCACTGGTGACGCCGTGAACGTTACGCGGGCCGATGTATTCAATCCTGACATTATCCCACGTGACCGGATTATCTTCCGGATCGGCGCCCTTGATCATCGACATCGTTTCGTCGAAATATTCATTCATCCGGTCGACATAGGCATTATCCGATTCACCCGACTGCTTCTCCGGCGGCGTGATCTGGACATGCAGCCGATGATACCCGGCATTATGCGTCGTTCGGCGCATATCATCGATCAACTGCTGCTCGATATAAGCGACAAAAGGCACCGCGCTCAGAATCGACCTTCCAATGCCGTGGTTAACATCGGTATTCAGGCCAAAATAATAAAAATCGTCACCGTCCACCCTGATATCACGGCCGTCTTTCTGGACGACGAAATAATCACCAAAATTCCGATCCTGTTTTAACCTGAGATAGGCCGGATCGATCGGCATAAATCTTTCGACACCGGTCGCATCGCGATTGATAATCGCAAAACCGGCAAACGCTCCGTCGGTAAACAACGAATCAAAAAACAGCGGCAAAAAGGACTCAAGACCGGCCATCTTATGGTAATTATACGGATAAATCCGAAGCTTCATTTCCTCGAGAAAATCCAGCGCCCATACCTTTTCCCCGTCCGATTTCGAATCGATAATTTCGTACCGCCCGGGGGCGGACGCCAGCCGGCTCCAGGTCCAGATGCATGAATTCAACAGCGGTATATTATCCCGCAAAAAACGGTACAGATCAAGCCTGAATTTCTGCGGTTGACCGACCCAATCATGCCAGATAAACCGGCCCGAGCGTTTTCCCCTCTGTTTGAGCCAAAAGGATGAAAGGTCGATTGGGACTTCAGGGCTGATTACGCCGGATGTTTTGAGCTTTTTAGCAATTGTCTCTTTACTTTTCTTCATTTCCACCTCCTTATAACAAAGGGGGGAGGTCCGAAATAAACACCGATTCAGTTGCGATTTTGTAATTTTCTCTGTCGCGGGCAGAATGTAATTCCGATAGAATAATCCTCTTTAATATGATTATTAGATTGTAACTCAACAACATAGCTTGAATATAAAAGTATCTCTGGAGCAAAAAACCAATTTTCATTTTCTTTGCTGACGCCCTTGACAGCTACCGTTTTTTTCGTATTTTGCGACGCAATTTGAAAAGGCTGTTGAACTTAAAAATGGGATTGTATAGTGTCTACCAACGCCT
>Ga0307426_1002252_pt1 | contig 12150 bp, 8 predicted proteins | sample SalMarWE160340MG_FD_202165 | JGI IMG/M metagenome (GOLD analysis project Ga0307426, IMG submission 202165) | Salt marsh sediment microbial communities from the Plum Island Ecosystem LTER, Massachusetts, United States - WE1603-40 | ecosystem: Environmental > Aquatic > Marine > Intertidal zone >... | reverse complement strand
GCGTTCCGCTGCCGACGCTGATCCTCGTCCCCGGCGGGATCGGGGACAGTTCGGATTTCACGGGCGCAGGCCGTTCGGCGCAGGACATGGCCGAGCGGGGATTCACGATCGTGATCTTCGATCCGGAAGGACGCGGCGCCAGCGGCGGCGAGGAGGATTTGAACGGCTTCGTGGGACAGGACGGGTTGGCCGAGATCGTGCGCACGGTCGCCACACGGCCCGAGGTCGACCCCGAACGCATCGGCCTGGTTTCCTATTCTTTCGGCGTCACGCTGGCCTCCGGTACGCTCGCCCGCTACCCGGACCTGCCCGTCGTCTTCTTCATCGACTGGGAAGGCCCGGCCAACCGCATCTACACCACGCACGATTGCTCCTCCGACGCGCCCGGCATCGGATCGACCAGCTACATGGCATCCTGCGAGGACGACGATTTCTGGCGCGAGCGCGAGGCCGAGACGTTTATCGCCGGCGTGCAGGTGCCCTACCAACGCATTCAATTCGAGGACGACCATTCCCAGGACACGCCCGAGCACGGCGTGGTGATGGTCAACGCCGCCCTGAACGGCGATCCGCCCTGGGTGCGGCTCAACGACGATCCCCCCAACACAATTTACGCGCTGAGTTCGCTGCCGCCGATGTTCCCCGGCAGCGCGGGCAGCAGGCTCAACGGTCTGGTCGCCGATTTCGCGCAGGAGTTGTTTGCGCTGTTCGCACCCTGATCGTCCTGCGACTGCAGGCGCCGCTGCGCTGCGACTTACGCTCGGGATGAAGGGAATTGTTGTCGGGGCGGGTTTGAAACCCGCCTCTTCATAGAAATAGGACGCCTCACCGAGGCGTCCCTACGCGCTATTATGGAGAGAAATAGGCCCTGTAAATCAGCGCTCCCGCACCGAGGAGGTGCCGCTCGTGTGGATCGACCCCAGATCAGCACCGCTCACGTAGGCAATCCGCGAGTCGCCGCTGGCGTTGACGTCCAGCGTCCCATCGGTCCACACATCCGCCTCGCTGGCGCCGCTGGCGTTCACGTTCACGTCTTCGGCGTAGAAATCCGCCAGGTCGGCCGTGCTGCCGCCGGAAATATCCAGATCCAGGCTGGCGCACGATCCGATCAGACGGACCTCGCTCGATCCCGACAGCGAGAAACGCGCCACCCCGACCACCGCGTCACCATCGACGCGGCTGCTTCCAGAGAGGTCCAGCCGCAGCGGATGCGACGATTCAAAACCGCGCAGAAGAGCGCTGCTCGCCCCGCTCAACGCCAGTTCGGCCAGGCTGGGCATTCGTACTTCGGCTTTCAGCGTTGGCCCACTGAAGTTGTAGTTGTATCCCGGCTTGAGGCTCAGCCGCACACGGCTGCTCACGACGGAGACGTCCAGGTATTCGACGACGGTTACGTCCGCGGTAACGACGACGGAGTAACCGTCCCCTCGTTCGATGTCGACGTCGAACACATGGCTGGCCTCGACGCCGTCGAATCCGCTGAAGTCGTAGTCAAGAACCTCGACTTCGCCGGAGTCACGCAGGCGCACCGTCTCGTTGTTGAAGTCGAACCCCCCGGGACAGCAGGCACTCGATCCCAACAGGATCACGGCCACGACCGAAATCCGCAAAAGCTTGCGCATGTCCTCTCTCCTCATCGATTTCAGATGTTCTATACGATCCCATTCCACTATACGCAGTTCCGTCACGAAAGGTCTCGTGACCAACGGGCGATTGGCAAAAAACCAGCGCTCGATGTATGCTAACACAGCGATGGAAAAACAAGGAGACGGCACATGACCAAGAAGCGCCTCGGTTACGTGGAATTGGAATGGACCTGCCCGCGCTGTGAAACGCGCAACCCGGGCACGCACGAGTTCTGCAACGGCTGCGGCGGGCCGATGCCCGAGGACGTCGAATTCGAACAACCGCTGGAGGAGAAATTCCTCACGGATGCCGATAAAATCGCCCGCGCCAAAGCCGGCCCGGACCGGCACTGTCCCTACTGCCAGGCGCGCAACCGCGCCGACGCCAAGTTCTGCGGCGGCTGCGGCGGGGACCTATCCGAGGCGGCCGTGCGCAAAGCCGGAAAAGTTCTGGGCGCCCATCGCAGTGGGCCGGCGGGCACCGTCCGCTGCCCGTCGTGCAACGCGGAGAATCCCGCCAGCGCGCGCAGTTGTAAATCTTGCGGCGCCAGCCTGGCGGCCACGCGTGCGAAGAAAGAAGACAAACCCAAAGCGCCGGGCAAGCCCATGTCGCGCGGCCTGGTCATCGGATTGGTCCTCGTCTGCCTGGTCGTTTGCGTCGGCTTGATCATGCTTTTCACGCACACGGAATCCCTGGAAGGACGGGTGCAGAGCGTGTCCTGGACGCGCAGCATTCCCATCCTGGCCCTGGGCGAAGTCGAAGCAGAGGCTTTCTACGTCGACATTCCCGCCGATGCCGAAGTCGGCAATTGCCGCCTCGAACTGTACGAAACGAGCGACGATCCCGTACCCGGCGCCGAGGAAGTCTGCGGCACACCCTACACGCTGGATACCGGCAGCGGCGTCGGTGAAGTGGTGCAGGATTGCGTCTACGAAGTCTACGCGGACTACTGCAGTTACACGGTGCTGGATTGGATCCAGGTCGACACGATCGGCGCCAGCGGCGCGGATCTGGATCCCTACTGGCCGACCGTCTCGCTGCTCGCCGGGCAGCAGGAAGGCGATGGGACCGAAGCGTACGAGGTCGTTTTCATCGCCGACGACGAGCGCTACACCTACACGACCGAGAGCGAAGCCGAATTCGAACGCTTCGAGATCGGCAGCACCTGGACCTTGAACGTCAACACCCTGGGTGCGGTCGTCTCCGTCGAAGACTGAACCGGAACGGATTTTTTCCCCATCGGACTCACGAAAGCAGGATGCGCCGGCCCAGCCGCGATGCATCCTGTTCGCTTCTCAGGAACTTCGGTCAGATATAGGAATTCAACGCATCAAAGCAGACAGTAACCTGCGGCTGCGCCACCAAAGCCAGGTCACCTGAGCCGTCATCCCCAGGCTGAACGCCAGCCATCCGACGTAAAGACCCAGCACCCGCCCCCAGATCACGCCGCTCACCAACACAATCGAGATCACGATCAAACCGACGATCACGGACTCGGTCACGGCGCGAGTCCGTCGTGCGTTGAGCAGCACGCCTTGAAACCAGCTGACCAGTACGCTGATGGCCGGCAGCGGCAGCGTAAACCACAAGGCATTGGCCGCCATTCGCGCCAGATGCGCTTCGAGGGAAGTCAGTTTCTCGAACCAGAACATCGAAATCGGCGTGAGGACGATCAGCAGCAGCAGCACACTCATCACGCTCATCACGCGCAGCGCAAAGCGCACCAGATACGGGCCGGAATCAGGCTCGTCCAGCAGAGCTACGGCCACCTCGTTGAAGGCCACGCCCGGACTGCGCAGCAGAAACACGAGCCCCGACACCACGGGCCAGGCAGCCAGCGACTCCAAAGCCTTCGGCATTCGACTCAAAGCGGCGCTCCCGAGCGGTTGAATCAGCAGGAAGAGCAAAGATGTCATTGCCAGCGGGACGTAGAACGAGAGAAACGAGCGCAGGCTCAACGCTTCGGCAGCCGGTGGTGCGTGGCGGAGTTGATCACGCAGCACCGGACGCACCCGCAGGCCGTTGAAGAGCGCCTCGCTCATCACGCCCGAAGACATCGCCAGTCCGGCCAGCTCAATTCCCGAAACGCGCTTCGTGATCAGCCCCAGGGCGATCACGGAAACGTCGGCGGTAAGGCGGACGATCGTGCCCGTGCCCACGGCGCCGGAATGTCCGCAGCGGATGAGCACGCCTTGTTGGAAACGCCGGTAGGCGATCGATCCCGTCCAGGGCAGCATGAGCCGCAGGCCCAGGCGCGCCGGTTCCACGATTTCACTCGGCGCATCGATCCAACGCACCACAACCAGATCGTAAAACGGCGTGAAGGCGACCAGAACGTGAAGCAGGGTCAGACCACCCGCCATCCAGAGCATGTATTTACGGATGCGAATGTACGAGTCCCAATCCCTGCTCAATGCAGTCGAGGCGGAAAGCAGCATGATGATCGGCGCCTCAACGATCAACGCCAGCGGATAGACGATGCCGCCCCAGGCTGCGAGATTGATCTGCGGGCCCGGCAAACGCGCAATGGCGGCCCCAATGACGGGCAGCTCCACGGCCATGAGCATCCAGCTAAATGCCAGTGGCCACCAGGTGCGAAACACCGACTGCAGTGACATCGCCGCACGTCGATCGTTTTTCCGGCCGGGCATCTTTACGGATTGGGCGTGGGAGTTGCGGTTGGAGGAGGCGCGGTTGTCGATGTTGGCGTGGACGTTGTTGTCGGTGTCGCAGTGCTCGTCGGCGAGGCGCCAGAGGTCACCGTCGCGGTCGGCGAGGCGGATGCAGATGCGCTCGAAGTCGGGGTGGGCGTGCCGCCGCCAAGGGTCGCGCTCGGCGTCGGTGAAACGTAGGGGACGGTCGCAGTCGCGCTCCCGGTCGGTGTCGGAGTACTCGTAGGCGGGGTGACGGTGGCGGTCAGACAGACGCGGTTGACTTTGGTCGCCGTCGGCGCCAGAGCCGCATCGTCACGGATCGCCAGGGATTCGTTGAGATAGTAGCTTGCGCCGCAGAAATCGCCGTCTTCGATCAACTGCAGGGCGTACTCTCTGGCCGCATCGGCATACTTGTAGCAAGCGCCCCAGATCTGCGCCACGCAGATCTGTCCCAGGTATTCCGTGGCCAGCGCCCAATCCAGACCGTAATAACTGTTGGCGAACATGAAAAAGGCAGCCGAGCTGCGCCAGCTGACCGCTTGATTGTCGAGCGGGCCGAATCGTTCAGCCAGGTCGAGATCGTAGATGCCTTGTTCCAGATCGCCGCGATACAATTTTGCCATCCCCCGGTTCCGCAGCGCCGCGGCCATGATCTGATTGACTTCGGCCAGGCGGTATTCGGGATCCTCCGCCCGCAAAAGGAGAAGATATTTCAAAGCGTTATCGTAATCCTCGCGGCTGAAAGCCTCCTGTGCACTGCCGAAAATGCCTTCGAGGGAATCCAGATCCGGCGTGATGGAAGGCGTCGGTGAATTCAGTGGTTTTTCCGTCGGGGTCGGCTGGTTCATGGCCGTCATGATCCTGCCCAGCATCTCACTCGCCCCTTCGTAATCCGGATCCAATTCGAGCACGTACTCGATACGCTGAAGGGCGAGTTCGTACCGGCCGGCGAGATAGTCTTCCACGCCGGTGTCGAACTGCTCTTTACTGACCTGCGCCACATTGGCGAGGCCGGATGCTTCGCGCTGCTTCAATCCAGCGCTGTACCCGGCAATCACCGCGATCCCCAATACGACGATCATGAAGCCCGGAACGGCGACGATCCAGGGCCAGTATTTCTTCACGACCGCAGCCGATCGACGCGGCGTGACGGGCTGCGTTTCCTCAGGCGACGGACGGTGAGTCTGCGTATCCTGGGAATTTATGTCGTGCGGGCGGGTCTGATCAGTCATGTCGTTTCCCATAAGGTTTCACGGTACCGGACCAAAGGCGCTCGTTTCGACGAAAAGCTCGTCGCGCAGCTCCCGAATCGCGTCGGGAACCGCCCGCAGCACCTGGGCGCCGTCCGGCCGGGTGAAAAAGCCGACCATCTTCGGCGGCCCGATCACCCCGCGGTGGATGTCGTCCGATTCCAGGCGGATGGCGGACCAGGCCAATTGGACCATCTGCTCCAGCGAAAGATTGGTGCGCACGCCTTCGGAGAGTCCCTGGTAAAGCCGCGGCGCTTTCTGAATCAAACTGGGTAACATGTCCAGACTCACGAGCCGGTTGAGCACCGCCACGACCACCTGCTGCTGCCGGTCGGCTCGTCCGAAGTCGCCGCCGGCGTTCTTGCGCACGCGAGCGTACGCCAGTGCATCCGGCCCATCCAGATGCTGCGGGCCCGGCTCGAGCCAACGTTGATGGCGGTCGATGGGCGAGATTTTGATCCGCTCTTCGACGACGACGTCGATGCCGCCGATCTCGTCGATCATCTTCTCGAAGGTATGAAAGTCAATGACGGCGTAGAAGCCGATGGGGACGCCGATCCATTTCTCGACGGTTTTCATCGCCAAGGCCGGTCCACCACCGGGAACCTTGTAGCTCTCGCCGAAACGATAAGCGGTGTTGATGCGGTTATATCCGAAGCCGGGAATCTCCACCCACAAATCGCGCGGGATAGAAAGCAGACTGGCCTGTTTGGTGATCGGGTCGAGAGAGACGAGCATCATCGTGTCGCTGCGCGGCGCGCCCTGCCCCTCGAGCCAGTCACGATAGTCCACGCCCATGATCAAAATAGTAACGCGCTCATTCCCGTCCCACGGATTGGGCTGCACCGGGATGGAGATCAACGTTGGAGTACTGCCCGCTTCGGGTGTGTACAGCTCGTCTCCGCCGACGGCTTCGAACGGATCGAGCCCCATACCCGTGTAGCCGGCGGTCAGATCGCGCATCACATGATACAGGACGGCGGCCGCGACGAACGTGCTGAGGACAAACCCAACCGCCAACAAACGCACGGCCAGATTGTAGTACGGAAGGCGCGCTGCGCGGTTTGAATTCTTCTGCGTATCTGAATTGTTCGTTTGCACTTGCGCTTGTCTCCGAACGAAACCAGCAGGTTCCAGGCTTTAAGATCAGCCCATATTATACCTGCGGACCTGCTTTTACGATGTCCGGAGGACAATCGGGTTCGAACTGCTTGAAGTTGTCCACGAAACGCATGGCGAGCTGCGAGTACTTCTTCATGTATTCCTTTTTGCTCGGCCATGAAGAAGCCGGATCCAACACTTCCGAGGGCACGTCCGGGCAGGTCTTTGGCACATCGAAGCCGAAGATGGGATCCTTGGTGTACTCCACCTCCTGCAGTGAACCTTCCAATGCTGCGGTGAGCATGGCGCGCGTGTACCTGATGCTGATGCGTTTGCCCACACCGTACGGTCCACCTACCCAGCCGGTGTTCAACAGCCAGCAATTCACGCCGTAGTGTTCGATCTTCCGCCGCAGCAATTCTGCGTAGAAAGACGGATGGTGAACCATGAAGGGCGCGCCAAAACAGGTGCTGAACGTGATCTGTGGTTCTTCTCCCAGACCGACTTCCGTGCCGCCGACTTTTGCGGTGTAACCGGAAATGAATTGGTAGAGCGCCTGGTTGGTCGTCAGACGGGCAATCGGCGGCATGACGCCGGATGCATCACACGTGAGGAGAAGAATGTTGTTTGGATGGCCCGCCATTTTTTCCGGCATGGCGTTGTCGATGTATTCGAGCGGATAGGAGGCACGTGTGTTTTCCGTGATGTCATTGTCATCGAGATCGATGAGGCGCGTGACCGGATCGACGATCACGTTCTCGAGGATCGTCCCGAATCGCGAGGTGCAGGCGTAAATTTCGGGCTCGGCGGTTGCAGAGAGGCGGATCACCTTGGCGTAGCAGCCGCCTTCGAAATTGAAGATGCCGTTGTCATTCCACCCGTGTTCGTCGTCTCCGATCAAGCGGCGATTCGGATCGGCCGACAATGTGGTTTTGCCCGTTCCGGAAAGCCCGAAGAACAAGGCCACATCATCGTCGTCTTCATCGTCCACGTTGGCGGAGCAGTGCATGGTCATCACCCCCTTCAACGGAAGCAGATAATTCATCAGCGTGAAGACGGATTTCTTGATCTCGCCGCCGTACCCCGACCCGCCGATGATGCACAGTTTCTGTTCGAAGTTGAGCGTGATGAACGTATCGGTCCGCGTGCTGTCGATCGAACGGTGGGCTTTGAACGTCGGCATGGCGATCACCGTGAATTGAGGCACGTGTTGGCGGTAGGCCTCCGCGTTCTCCGGCAGGATGAACATGTTGCGGGCGAATACGCTGTGCCAGGCCCACTCGGTGATGATGCGAATCGGCAGGCGGTATTCCTCATCGGCGCCGACGAAACAATCCTGTACGAACACGTCCCGGCCTTGTAAAAAGCCCTGAAGGCGCGAGAACAGTTCGTCGAACTTTTCCGGGCTGTACGGCCGGTTGTATTCCCCCCACCAGATGTTGTCTTCCGTCGTACCTTCCCGCACGACGTATTTGTCGTTGGCGGCGCGAGCAGTGTGTTTCCCGGATCGAACCAGCAAGGGGCCTGCGTGTGAGATGTGGCCTTCACCGCGGAAGGTGAATTCCTCGTACAACGCTGCGGTCGGAAGATTCCAATATACGTTGTTCAAATTGGTCAGGCCGTGATTTTCGAGCCCATAATCCGAGCGCAGGACTTGCGCCTCTTTTTGCGCAGGTGATTTGATGTTCAGTATGTTGTTCATAGCCAATCCCTCACTAGTTTGCGATCACCGATGTAGATCTCGTTGGGCGCTTTCGGATCCAAGGCCCACTTCAGCCGCTCGATGCCCTGGGTCACGTCTTTGACGGATCCGGCGTAGCTCAAACGCAGATGGCCTTCCATTCCGAAATCCACACCGGGAACAGTAACGACCAACGCCTTCTCCAGCAGGAAATTCGATAGCTTCAGCGAATCCTTCTCGTATGCACGAAAATCGGGCAGGCAGTAGAACGTCCCCTGCGGCCGGATCAAACGCACACCGTTGAAGGCTTCCAACTCCTGGATCATCACGCTCCGGTTGTTCTGAATTTCCAGACGCAAATTCTCGACGACGCTCTGAACGCCCTGCAGCGCACCTTCCGCCGCGGCCTGGGAGATCACGGAAGGATTGGACGTGATTTGACTCTGAATTTTCGCCATCGCTTCGACCAGCTTGCGCGGACCGACGACCCAGCCGATGCGAAATCCGGTCATGCCGTAAAGCTTCGAAACGCCGTTGACCACAATAAGTCTGCTGTTTTCCAGATCTTTCTCGGTGTAGTCGTATGCGATCGCCGGCCGTATCCCGTTTTCCACTAATTTATGGTAGATGTCGTCGAGAATGAGATAAATTCCCTTCTTCTCGCAAAACTCGACGATCTCGCCGATGAAATCATCCGAGAAGACGGCGCCCGAAGGATTGCACGGACTGTTGACGATGATCGCTTTGGTATAACTGGTAACCGTCTGTTCTATGTCTTCCATACGCGGTGTAAACGTGCCGTCCTCGGGAGTCACCACTACAGGCACACCGTGGACCATCTTGACCATTTCGGGATAGCTGACCCAGTGTGGCGCGAGCAGGATGACTTCATCCTGCGGGTCGATGATGGTGAACAGTGTGTTGTAAAGACTCTGTTTCGCTCCCGTGGAAGCGATGATGTTCTCCGGAGCGACGGCCTTGTTGTAATTTTCTTCCATGTAACGCACGATCGCCTTTTTCAGCGAGGGCAGGCCGTCCGTCGGCGTGTACTTGATCTCACCGGTGTTCAGCCGCGCTGCGGAACTCAACAGCGCCGTTATGGGCGCCGGGTTTTTCGGCTCTCCAACGCCGAGGTGAATCACCGGCTCGCCTTTCGCTCGCAGCACACGTGCCTTTTCATTCAAAGCCAGAGTGGAAGATTCACGAATCGATGCGGCAAGTTGACTGATACTCATATTATCTACTCCTCTCCTGCTTCGGGGAATTTCATGGCCTATCTAACGTCCTCTGATCGAGCGTGGGATAATAACCGCTTATTATATCGCTCTTAACTTGTATGTGAAGGGTTAATTCCGGCGTCGATCCCTCATAGGAATAACCCCGGAATCAAAAAAGGGTGCGACTGCCTATCCATTTCATTTACGGCCGTCGAGCAGGACGTCCAGAGGCCTTCCGGATTGCCTTCCGAGGCAGGACTTCAAACACTTGATGTTCGGGGAGAACACGTGTATATATCCAGATGAGAGACATGGTTCAAATCGATCGCACAACCTTTCCGCGTTTACGCTATGTTGAAACCCTTCCGGTGGTGCATCACGACCAGCCGTTTCTTATGCTGCGCGATCCCCTCCAACTGAGCGATCGCGTCGTGCTCGTCCCTGCCGACCTCGCGCCGGCGTTGGGCCTCTTTGACGGCACGACCGAATTCAAAGACATGCAGGAAATTCTTTCGGGTGAATACGACTATCACGTCACACAGCCGGACCTCGACGAACTGATGAACACCCTCAATGGGGCTTATTTACTTGAAAACGACAGGTCAAACGCGGTGATGACAGAAAAGCTCGAAGACTTCCATCGCGCACCTTACCGTATGGCAAACCTCGCCGGCAATTCCTATCCCCGGCAGCCGGATGAGCTGAGTCAGTTGCTGGATGGTTTTATTGCTCGAGCCGGCAAGCCGGACCCAGTGGATGCGAACGTACGCGGATTGATCAGCCCACACATCGATTACCAGCGCGGTTGGCGCGTCTACGCACAAGGCTGGGAAAGCGTTCGAGAGGCGGCACGCTCCGCCGAACTCGTGGTGATCCTCGGCACCGATCACTACGGCCCGGATCGATACCTGACCCTCACGCGCCAGCATTACGCGACTCCCTTCGGCGTATTGAAGACTCCGCGCGAACTGGTCGATTCCCTCGCCGACGCCATCGGGCCGTCGGTGGCGTTCGCCGGTGAACTCTACCACCGCGGCGAGCATTCGATCGAATTGGCTGCAGTCTGGCTGCATCACATCCGCCGGGGAGAAAGCTGTGAGATGCTGCCGATTCTCTGCGGTTCTTTTCTGCCCTACTGGAACGGCACAGAGAACATCGAAGACGATGAATACCTCGCGGACGCCATCGAAATCCTGCGGGAAATCGTGATCCAAAGAAAAACCCTGGTCATCGCGGCCGCCGACCTGGCACACGTCGGTCCAGCCTTCGGGGGCAAAGCACTCGAATTGCAGGATCATGCCCGCTTGAAGCACGAAGACGAGCAGTTGATCGAGAGCATATGCAGCGGAGATGCCGAAACGTTCCTGGACATCATCATGCGGAGCAACGATCATAACAACGTTTGCGGAGTCGCACCGATCTTCCTGGCGATGAAAATCCTCGCACCCCTCCAAGGATCTCTCCTCGCCTACGAACACTGTCCAGCAGATGACGAGCATCATTCGACGGTATCTGTCTGCAGTTTGTTGCTGCGTTGATTGAACGGAAGAATCGATAAAGCATCGGGAACGTATTGCTGCAATCGTCTTCGGTGTCGGAATATGGTAGCAAAGACTCATTGCGCGAATTCGGCAGCCGACTACAATAGACAAAACAACGGTTGAACAAGGCGACCATCCATGACGCGTAAATGCCCGCATTGCGGCGAGGAAATTCGTGAAGAAGCGATCTTCTGCCGATTCTGCCGCCGGGATATCGAACAACCGATTTGGATGTCCACGCTGCAAAAATGTCCATTCTGCGCAGAGTGGATCGAAATCGGCCTGGACGATTGTCCCCTTTGCGGCAAACGCCTCGAGGAAAATAAAGAAGCGAAGGTATTCACGACCTCCGAACCCGTCTTTCCGCAACCAAAAGATCCGGACGCGTTGATTGCCTCCCTTCGACGTGAAGCCCACCCGGAGGACGCGCCAGCGGAGGAACCCGAGCCGGACATCGTGCTTCCGCCGGAAATGCCGGAGATCCCGGGCATTTCCCCATCCGAATCGATGGACGACGAGTGGGCGCGGTCGGTGGAATCTTCGCCCATCCATTCCGTCCTGGAATCATCGAGCAGTCGCATACCCGGACTTCGAAAGCGGCGGGTCGACCCAGAAGCCAGCGGTATCCGCCCCATATCGGAACTGATCCCGGATGATGAGGCTGCTGCGACAGAGTCACCCATACACGGACTGCCCACGATCGTGCGCAGGATCATTTCGTTGTTGCTCATCATCGGCTTGGGGGTGGGTTTGATCGCCCTGATCGTTGGACCCGGAAAGCAGTTCGTCGGGGCATTGCTGACGCCCGAACCCACGGCCACGGAGACCATAACTCCAACCACGGCCCCGATGCACGCCGCGACGCTTCCCCCAGTCGAAAGTGAGACTCCCACATCCGAAGTGACGACCGGGCCTGGGGACTGCGTCTATTGGGATCAAGTTAGCTTATCCAATGCCAACGAGACGATGTGCGTCTATGGACCGATCCGGCGCTGGTTCGCCTCCGGCGACATCCCCTTCGTGGCCATCTTCAGCGAGACGTATGGTTCTTTTGCTTTCGTGGATTACGAAACGGGGCAC
>Ga0307426_1002251_pt1 | contig 12154 bp, 12 predicted proteins | sample SalMarWE160340MG_FD_202165 | JGI IMG/M metagenome (GOLD analysis project Ga0307426, IMG submission 202165) | Salt marsh sediment microbial communities from the Plum Island Ecosystem LTER, Massachusetts, United States - WE1603-40 | ecosystem: Environmental > Aquatic > Marine > Intertidal zone >... | reverse complement strand
CAGCGCGCCTGGGGCGTGCCGATCTCAGTCTTCGTCGGCGTCGAGGACGGGGCCGTCCTCGAGGACCCGGCGGTCAACGCCCGCATCGTCGAGGCGTTCGAGAAAGAAGGCGCCGACGCCTGGTTCGCCGAGGGCGCCAAGGCGCGCTTCCTCGGCAACGAGCACGACCCCGACGGCTACGAACAGGTCACCGACATCCTCGACGTTTGGTTCGATTCCGGCTCCACCCATCGCTACGTGTTGCGCGACAGGGAGCGCTGGCCGGACCTCGAATGGCCCGCTTCGCTCTATCTGGAAGGCTCCGACCAGCACCGCGGCTGGTTCCAGTCCTCGCTGCTCGAAAGCTGCGGCACGACCGGTCGGGCGCCCTACGAGGCCGTGCTCACCCACGGCTTCACCGTCGACGAGGACGGCCGCAAGATGTCGAAGTCGCTGGGCAACATCGTCGCCCCGCAGGAGGTGATGAAGCAATATGGCGCCGACATCCTCAGGCTCTGGGTCGCCTCGGTGGACTACGCCGAGGACCAGCGGCTGGGCGACACCATCATTCAGACGACGGTCGATGCCTATCGCAAGATGCGCAACACGCTGCGCTGGCTGCTGGGCAACCTGGCTCACTACGACCCGGCCGAGGCGGTTGCCTTCGAACAGATGCCCGAGCTCGAGCGGTACATTCTGCACCGGTTGGGCGAACTCGACGTGCTGGTGCGCGGGGCCTATGACGACTTCGACTACAAGCGCGTCTTTTCGGCGTTGTTCAACTTCATGACCGTCGATCTTTCCGCCGTCTACTTCGACATCCGCAAGGACGCGCTCTACTGCGACCCGGCCTCGTCGGTGAAGCGCCGCGCGGCGCTGACGGTTCTCGACCAGCTGTTCAATTGTCTGTCCGCATGGCTCGCGCCGATCTTGTGTTTCACGATGGAGGAAGTCTGGCTGGAGCGGCATCCGGGCGCCGACTCCTCGGTGCACCTGAGGACCTTCCCCGACAATTGTGGCACATGGTGTAATTCCGGATTGGCTGCGCGGTGGACGCAGATCCGCAAGGTTCGCCGCGTCGTTACTGGCGCGCTGGAAATCGCCCGCAGGGACAAGACCATAGGTTCCTCCCTTGAAGCGGCACCCGATGTTTACATCGCAGACGCCGATTTGTACGTGGCTTTGCACGGTCACGACTTCGCCGAGATCTGCATCACCTCGGCCATCGACGTCATCCAGGGCGAGGGGCCGTCCGACGCCTTCCGGCTCGACGAAGTCCCTGGAGTTTCAGTGGTTTTCAAGCGCGCCGAAGGCAGGCGTTGCGCCCGTTCCTGGAAAATCTCGCCCGACGTCGGCGCCGACCCGGACTACCCCGATCTCAGCCCGCGCGACGCCCAGGCGATGCGCGAATGGGCCGAACGCACCGTCCCCGAGGCCGCCGACTAGATGACGAGCCCGTCGAGTCTTTCCGTGCGCACCGATCCCGGCTGGATCAGCCTGCAGGGGCTGGTGCTGGTGTTTCTGGCCGACCGCATCCACAAGGTCGCGCAAGTCCACTTCTTCGGCTGGCAGGGCGGAGAGGCGTTCACGGTGACGCCCTTCTTCGACTATGTGCTCGTCTGGAACACCGGCGTCTCCTACGGGCTCTTGTCCTCGGTTCCGGCGCCGGTTCTGGTTGTCGTGATGGTCATCGCGGTTGCCGGGTTGGCCATGTGGTGGCTAAGGGCCGAAACGGCGATGACCCGCTGGGGCCTGGCGTTATCCGTCGGTGGCGCGCTGGGCAACATCACCGATCGGCTCGTCTACGGCGCGGTGGCCGATTTCTTTTCCCTGCACGCGATGGGCGTGTATTTCTACATCTTCAACATCGCCGACATCGGCATCAGCGTTGGCCTGGTGCTGCTTGTCGTCGACATGTTCCGGCCGCGCCGCCATGGTTGACCGCAATATCGCCGGAATCTGGCCTTACCGGCGGCAATCGAATACGCTGGTGTGGTTCGCTTCGCTGCGGGCGCACGGGGTAAGGCGCGCAATGGCAGGACCTTCAACCACAGCAATGCTGCGCCGGCTCGCCCGGCCGCTGGCGCTCGTCGTTGGCGTCGGCGCTGCGGCGATGACAGCGGCCTGCACCACGGTCGAGGGGACCAATGCCCTCACAAGCCCCCAGACATTCGAGCGCGAAGTGATGACGGAGACCCTCATGGGCATCGGAATTGTCCCCCGCGAGAATACCAAGGAGGCGCTCAACGCCCCGCGCGGGCCGCTGGTGGAGCCGCCCAATTCCGAAATGCTGCCGGAGCCGACCGAAAGCATGTCCGCTATGTTGCCCGAGGATTCCGACAAGCCCGTGCTCGACCCGACCGGGCTCACCCAGGAAGACCTCCGACTCATCCGCGGCGCGCGGGTCTATGACCTCGACATTGGCTCCGGACGCGAGCTGACACCCAAGGAAGCGCAGATCCTGACCGCGCGGCTGCGGCTCTATCGGGCCCAGCAGCAGCAACAGCGCACCCAGCAGTCCGACTTCCCGCTGGAGATGCCGCCGCTGCATCTGTTCACCACCGTCGGCGACACCGAGTATATCTGCCTCGCCGAGAGCGGCGAGCTGGTGGCCCTCGACGATCCCGCCTGTCCGCCGGCGATCCGCGAGGCCCTGGCTGCCGAGCAGTAACAGCCCCGTTCACAAAGATGCCCGACGCATCAGCCAGCGCACCGACCGGCGAGCGGCTCGCCAAGGTGATGGCGCGGGCGGGGCTTTGCTCGCGTCGCGTCGCCGAGACCTGGATCAGTGCCGGCAGGGTGACCGTCAACGACACCCCCGTCACCTCGCCAGCCACCACCGTCACCGGAGCCGATCGCGTCTGCGTCGACGGGGAGCCGCTGCCCGGGCGCCAAACCACGCGGCTGTGGCTCTATCACAAGCCGGCCGGCCTGATGGTCACCGAGCGCGACCCTGAAGGTCGCCCGACAATCTTCGAGCGGCTCACCGAGGCCGGTTTGCCGCGCGTGATGAGCGTCGGTCGGCTCGACTTCAATTCCGAGGGCCTGATGCTGGTCACCAATGACGGCGGCCTGAAGCGGGTGCTCGAAATGCCTTCGACCGGCTGGCTCCGCCGTTATCGGGTCCGTGCCTTCGGCGCCATCGAGCAGGAACGGCTCGACGAGCTCGCGCATGGGATCACCATCGATCGCGTCCACTACGGCCCGATCGAGGCGACGCTCGAGCGCCGCCAGGGTGGAAACCAGTGGCTCACGGTCGCCATGCGCGAAGGCAAGAACCGCGAGATCAAGAACGTACTCGGCGCCCTCGGCCTGAAGGTGAACCGGCTGATCCGCACCTCCTTCGGGCCGTTTCAGCTCGGGGAACTCAAGCCCGGCGAGGTCAAGCAGGTTCGCTCGAAGATCCTGCGCGACCAGCTGGGCGAACGTCTGGCGCGCGCCGCCGGCGCCCGGCTCGATGAGTCGGCGGCCGACAAGCGCGCGGCCCGGTCCCGCAAGCCGCCGCCAGGGCGACGGTCGAACGCCCGGGCGCGGAGCTAGGCGGATGCGGATCGTCGCCGGCCGGTTTCGGGGCCGCCCGCTGGCGACACCGCCCTCCGGCACCGTCCGGCCCACCGCCGACCGGGTCCGCGAGGCGATCTTCGATGTTCTGACCAGCCGCCTTGGCCGCGACCTCGGCTGTGCCAGGGTCCTGGATCTGTTCGCCGGCACCGGAGCGATGGGGTTGGAGGCGCTGTCCCGCGGCGCCCGAAGCTGTGTCTTGGTCGATTCCGGCGTCGAGGCAAGGGGCGTGCTGCGCGAGAATATCGAGCGGTTTTCCGTGGCGGCGACCGCGCAATTGCTTCGTCGCAGCGCCCTCGGGCTTGGCCCGGCCGGCAAGTTCGGCCGCTTCGACCTGGTGTTTGTCGATCCGCCCTACGGAAAAGGCCTCGGCGAACGGGCGCTGACCTCAGCCCTCGCCGGTGGTTGGCTGGCGGACGAGGCATTGGCGGTGCTCGAAGAAACCCGGGACGCCGCAATCGAGCCGCCCGAGGGCCTCGCAATCGTCGACCGGCGCCTCTACGGCGACACCCAGGTCATGCTTTTGGCGCCTGCAGTCGATCCAGACGCAATCGGTGGCGGCCGTCCGTCAGCCGGATGACGCTCAGCCACAAGGCGAGCACCAGGCTGAGCCCCACGGTGCCCGCGATCGCGAACATGATCATGATCTGGTAGCGCACCGCGTTCTGGGGGTCGGCGCCCTCGAGAATCTGGCCCGTCATCATCCCCGGCAGGAACACCAGACCCGTAGCCGCCATCGCGTTGATGATCGGCATCAGCCCGGTTGCCATCGCGTCGCGCACCAGCGGCAGCATCGCCTGCGTGCGCGTCAGCCCCAAGGCCAGCCGGTCGTTGATCTCCGTCCGTCGCTGCCGCGCGCCGCGCGTAATCTGATCGAGGGCCAGCGCCACGCCGGTCATCGAATTGCCGAGCAGCATTCCGAACAGCGGGATCGCGTAGCGCGGCGAATACCAGGGGTCCGGACCGATGACCGCGGCCAGCGTGAAGCACAGCATCATCATCCCGACCCCGACCATCGGCACGCCGCCCAGCCCGATACTCCACCACCCCAGGAAGCGGGCCTTCTGCCGCGCCCTGACCTCGTAGGCGGCGAAGGCACCCATCAGCGCCAGCAGGCCTGCGACGACCCAGATCGAGCTTTGCGAGAAGGCCCAGCCCAGAACCAGCGATACCAGTGCGAGCTGCACGATCATCCGGATGGCGGACACCGCCAGCGAGCGTGCCAGCCCGAGCTGCATCGCAAGCGACACCGCCCCGGTCAGCAGCAGGCCGGCGGCCGCGATGCCGATATGCCAGTTGTCCAGGTGCACCGCGCCCATCAAACGCGCTCCATGATGATGCCGTTCTCGATGGTCAGCACCCGCTCGGCGAGCCGCTCAACCTGCTCGGGCCGGTGCGAGACCAGCACGACGATCCGGCCGGCATCGGCCAGGCGCCGGAACTCGCTTTCGACGCGCCGGGTGGTGCCCTCATCAAGTGCCGAGGTCGGCTCGTCCAGAAGCAGCACCGGCGGATTGGACGCCAGGGCACGGATGAGCCCGAAGCGCTGCCGCTCGCCGGTCGACAGGTCCGCGATTGGGTCGTCGAACAGCGCCGAAGCCAGCCCGAACCGCTCCGCCATCGCCGCCACGGAGCCGAGCGCCGGAAGATGCGCCCGCGCCGTCGGCGCCCACCAGGCGGGCTCGGCGCTCACATAGCGCACCTGCCGCCTCCAGGCCGGTGCCGGCAGGCGTTCGCGCACCTTGTCGTCGAGCCGGATCTGCCCCCGATTGGGTACCAGATCCGCCACCGCCAGCAGAAACCGGGTCTTGCCGGCTCCCGACGGCGCCGCCAGGGCGGTAATCCCGCCGCCGACCCGCAGCTTTTCGACATGGACCGGGGTGATATCCAGCCGGTCGACGAACAGCATCTAGCGCCGTCCGAACAACCGTTCGATATCGGACTTCTTCAACTCGACATAGGTCGGTCGGCCATGGATGCACTGTCCCGAATGGGGGGTCCTCTCCATGTCCCGAAGCAGGCGGTTCATTTCCTCCGCCTTCAGCCGCCGGCCCGAACGCACCGAGCCGTGACAGGCCATCCGTCCGGCGATCGCCTCGAGACGCTCGGCGACCATGTTCGTATCGTCCCACTCCGCCAGCTGGTCAGCCAGATCGCGGATCAGCCTGGTGACGTCCGGCTTGCCCAGCAGCGCCGGCGTCTCGTGAACCGCCACCGCCCGGGGCCCGAACCGTTCGATCCCGAGCCCCAGTTCCTTCAGCCCGGGGGCGGCCTCCTCCAGCCGTGCGCAGTCTTCCTCGGTCATCTCGACGATCACCGGGATCAGGTGACGTTGCGCGGGGATCGGCCCGTCGGCGAGCTCGGACTTGAACCGTTCATACACAAGCCGCTCATGCGCCGCGTGCTGATCGATGAGGACCAGGCTGTCGGGGGTCTGCGCCAGGATGTAGTTCTCGAAAAGCTGGGCCCGCGCCACGCCGAGGGGAAACGCGGCGTCCTCCTCGCTCTCGTCGGCTTCCGGCTCGGGCTCAACCTTGCCGCTGGGCTCCACGGCCTCGATCTCAACCTGCTGCTGTTTGAGCGCCGACGTGCCCTCGACGGCGCCGGCGAACGGCGGCTGCGTGCGCTCGCCGAACCCGGCCCGGTTGGCACGGGCGAAGATCGGCTCGGGCGATGCTTCGGCAATGGGGCCCTGCGTGCCGCCCGCCGCGGCCTGTGCGGCCTGGTCAGCGGCTGCCGGCGCCGCCTCGTGCAGTGCCGCGGGCAACTCCAAGGGGGTGTCGGCCCGTGCCGGAGCGGGCGCACCGTTCGCCGACGGGTCGGAGGCGGCGTCGGCCCTGAAGGCCGCAACCGCGTCCTGCCCGGCCCTGGAGTTCGGCTTGACGCCGGCCGACGCAAACGCGTCCTTGATGGCCCGGATGACTGCTGCCCGAACATTGCCCGGATCGCGGAAGCGCACCTCGGCCTTGGCCGGATGCACGTTGACGTCGACCTCCGCGGACGGCAGGTCGATGAAGATCGCCACCGCCGGGTAGCGGTCGCGGCGCATGAAGTCCGAATAGGCGGCCCTGAGCGCGCCCATCAGCACCTTGTCGCGCACCGGCCGGCCATTGACGAACATGAACTGGCTGAGCGAATTGGCCTTGGAGTAGGTCGGCAATCCGGCGAGGCCGGAAATCCTCGCCGGCCCCCGTTCATTGTCGAGTTCAACCGAATTGTCGGCAAAGTCGGCGCCCATCACCTGCGCCAGGCGCCGGTGCCGGGCCCCTTCGCCGGTCTGCCCGGGCCAGTTCAGGGTCTGCCGGTCCGACCCGGTCAGGACGATGTGGACGCGCGGCTCGGCCATCGCCAGGCGCCTGACCACATCGGTGATGGCGGCCGCTTCGGCGCGTTCGGATTTCAGGAACTTGCGCCGGGCCGGGACCCTCTCGAAAAGGCGCTTGACCTCGACAACGGTGCCGGCCGGCATCGGCGCGGGGTGGGGCCCGTTCACTTTTTCGCCGGAGACCACGAGCCCGTTTCCGATGTCCCCGTCCGCCGGGCGCGATGCGATCCTGAGGTCGCTCACCGCCCCGATCGAGGCCAATGCCTCGCCGCGAAACCCGAGCGTCTGGATGTCATCGAGCGAGTCCGCGTCCAGCTTCGATGTGGCGTGGCGGCGCACGCTCAGCCGAAGGTCGGCCTCGTCCATGCCGACGCCGTTGTCCTCGACCCTGAGCAGGTCGACCCCGCCGCCGGCCGTCGTGACGTCAATGCGGCTGGCGCCGGCGTCCAGCGCATTTTCAATGAGCTCCTTGACGATACTGGCCGGCCGCTCGACGACTTCGCCGGCGGCGATCTGGTTGACCAGCGCGTCTGGCAGCTCCCGGATTGCCATCCGTTGATTCTCCACGCCACAGTGTAAACCCGATATACCGGCTTTGCATTAACGCCAAATTTGGCGCCCGCCCGCCCTCTGCCGACTTCGCAGCTGAGTTAGCGAATGGCTACCGCCCCGATGCAAATAGCGCTCGATCTGGCCGCCGCGGCGGCCGGCGCCGGCGAGGTGCCGGTGGGGGCCGTCATCACCCGCGACGGGGCCGTCATCGCCGAGGCGGCCAACCAGATGCGGGCCATGGCCGATCCGTTGGCACACGCGGAAATCCTGGCCATTCGCAAGGCACTGGCGGCGACAGGTGATTCCAAACTCGAGGGGTGCGACCTCTATGTGACGCTCGAACCGTGCACCATGTGCGCCGGGGCGATTTCATTGGCACGCCTGCGCCGGCTCTACTACGGCGCCGCCGATCCGAAGGCCGGGGCGATCGATTCAGGGGTTCGGTTCTTCGCCCAGCCGACTTGCCACCACGCTCCCGAAGTGGTCGGCGGCATGAACGAAGGCGAGGCCGCCGAGCTACTCAGATCGTTCTTTCGGGCGCGGCGATGAAGGCTTCGAGCTTGTCGGTGAGCTCGCGCTTGAACCGGTCCTTGTCGGCGTCGCTGGCAGCGAGGATTTCGCGGATGCGCCAGTATTCGAACGCACCAAATCTGGCGACCGGGGTGCGCACATAGACGTCGGGCGGGTAGGCGGCGATCGTATTGGCGATCAGCACGTGCATCATGATTTGGGCGGCGCCGAATCCGACGTCCAGCGGTGTCGGCGGGCGCGTCGGGTCGTGGTCCGACGGGTCGCCGTTGACGTCGAACCCAATGAGAAAATCCGAAGTCGGGGCGGCCGCATCCAGCGGCAGCGGGCTGACGACACCGCCGTCGACCAGAAGCGTGTTGGCGAAGGGCACCGGCCGGAAGAAGCTCGGAATGGCGATCGAACCGGCGACCGCGGGTTTCAGCGGCCCGGAGTGAAACACGAGCTGGTGCCAGGTGCGGAAATCGGTGGCCACGACGAACAGAGGAATCTCGAGATCCTCGAACGTCTCCGCCAATGCCGCGGGCGAAAAGGCCTCGATCACCCGCTCGGCGTCGAATTGCATCGGGATACCCTCGCGGAAGAGGTTCTTCAGGCCCGACATCTGGGTGTTCCAAAGCCGGCTCAGGATCGCATTCATCGACCCGAGCACTTCGATCGCATGCTCGCGGATTTCGCGCGCGCTCATCCCGGACGCCCACCCGGCGCCGATGAAGGCGCCCATGGAAGAACCGGCGACCACCGAAGGCCGCAGCCCGAGCTCGTCGATGGCTTCCAAATAGGGAATGACGGTCAGCCCGCGGGCCGAGCCGCTTCCCATGGCTATGCCGATCCTGGGGCTGTCGTCGCGCTTGAGCATGCTATTCACCGCCCGAGGGCATTCTAGCAGTGTATCCCCGAATGAGTTGAAAGTTCGTTCAGCCTGCCGCCCGGTGCTCGCGCGCCACCGCCTGCCAGCCGATGTCCCGGCGGCAGAACCCGTCCGGCCAGTCGATCCGGTCGACCGCCTGATAGGCGCGTGCCTGCGCCTCGGCAACGCTCGCTCCGAGCGCCGTGACCCCCAGAACCCGGCCGCCGTTGGCAACCAGGTGTCCGTCTTCGACGGCGGTGGCGGCGTGGAAGACCTTCAGGTCTTCGGCGTCAAGCCCCTCAAGCCCGGAAATCGGTGTGCCGCGTCGGTAGCTGCCGGGATAGCCGTTGGCCGCCATCACAACGCAAAGCGCCACCTCGTTGCGCCACTCGACGACCGCTTGGCCGAGTGTTCCGCCGGCACACGCGTCCATGAGCGCCACGATGTCCGATTTTAGCCGCATCATGAGGACCTGGGCTTCGGGGTCGCCGAACCTGACGTTGAACTCGATGAGCTTCGGGCCGGCGGCGGTGATCATCAGTCCGGCGTAGAGAACCCCCTTGAACGGCGTGCCGCGCGCCGCGAGCCCGGCGATTGCGGGCTCGATGATGGCCTGCGAGGTTTCCGCCATCAGCGGCGGCGCCATGACGGGCGCCGGCGAATAGGCGCCCATGCCGCCTGTGTTGGGGCCCATGTCGCCGTCATGCGCCCGCTTGTGGTCCTGCGCGGAATCGAGCAGCACCACGCGCTCCCCATCGCTGAGGGCGAAGACGCTGGCTTCCTCCCCGACCAGACATTCCTCGATGACCACGCGCGTTCCGGCCGCCCCGTGCTTGCCGCCGAAGCACTCGACGACCGCTGCCGATGCCTCTTCCGTGCTCATCGCCACGGTGACGCCCTTGCCGGCCGCCAGCCCGTCGGCCTTGACCACGATCGGCGCGCCGTGCTGGCGAATGTGTTCGAGAGCCGGCGCCAGCTCGTCGAATGTCCGAGAGCTCGCGGTGGGGATGTTGCACTCGTCGCACAGCGTTTTCGTGAAGTCCTTCGAGCCTTCGAGCCGGGCGGCCGCCTTGGACGGACCGAACACCTTGAGGCCGGCTGCCTCGAGATCGTCGGTCAGCCCCGCGACCAGCGGCGCCTCCGGACCCACCACAACCAGGCCGATGTCATTGTCGGCGCAAAACCCCGCCACCGACCGGTGATCGGCGGCATCGAGGGGGATCAGCGCCGCGCACCCGGCCATTCCCGCATTTCCGGGGGCCGCGAACAGCTTCTCGCAACGGTCCGATTGCGCGATCTTCCAGGCCAGCGCGTGCTCGCGCCCTCCCGATCCGATGAGCAGGATGTTCATTGCAGTGTCTCCGCCGCGTGCGTTGGCGGCCCTTGACGCATCGAAGCGAACCACGCACCTAATGGTCCCATGAGCGAGGCGCAGACCAACCTCACCGAATTCACGGTTTCAGAGATTTCGCAGGCGGTCAAACGGACCATCGAGTCCGCATTCGACCATGTCCGCGTGCGCGGCGAGATCTCCGGCTACCGCGGTCCGCATTCCTCGGGCCACGTCTATTTTTCGCTCAAGGACGACAAGTCGGCAATCGACGCGGTGATCTGGCGGGGTGTGTTCGGCGCGCTTCGCTTCAAGCCGGAGGAGGGGATGGAGGTCATCGCCACCGGACGGCTGAGCACCTATCCGCGCTCTTCGAAATACCAGCTCGTCGTCGAGGCGCTCGAACCCGCCGGTGCCGGCGCGCTGATGGCGCTGCTCGAGGCCAGGCGCAAGAAGCTGCTCGCCGAGGGCCTCTTCGAGGCGGCGCGCAAGAAACCGCTGCCCTATCTGCCGCGGGTGATCGGCGTGGTGACATCACCCACCGGGGCGGTCATTCGTGACATCCTGCACCGGCTGGCCGACCGCTTTCCCACCCGGGTCGTTGTGTGGCCGGTGCGCGTTCAGGGAGAGAGCTGCGCCGATGAGGTCGCCACGGCCCTGGCCGGGTTCAACGGCCTGCCCGTCGGGGGCCCCATCCCGCGCCCTGACGTGATCATCGTCGCGCGGGGCGGCGGCTCCATCGAGGACCTGTGGGGCTTCAACGAGGAGGCGGTGGTGCGCGCCGTCGCCGCCAGCGCCATTCCGGTGATCTCGGCGATCGGGCACGAGACCGACACCACCCTTGTCGACTTCGCCGCCGACATTCGCGCACCCACACCCACCGGGGCCGCCGAGATGGTCGTCCCGGTGCGTGGCGAACTTGTCGAACTGGTGGAAAGCTTCGGTCGGCGGGGCCGGACGGGCCATCGCCGCGCGTTGGCGGCTCGCCGCGACCGGCTGAAGGCGGCCGCGGCGGGATTGCCGCGCCCCGCCGAACTTGTCGCAACCGCCCGGCAGCGGGCCGACATCGCGTCCATGCGTCTGGCCGGCAGTCTCCGGGCGCTTCTGCACAACAAATCGGCCGGGCTCGCGGCGCTCGGCCCCCGCGTCTCGGCTGCCGCGATCCGCCGCCGCCACGCCGAGCTGGCCGATCGAACCGGGCGCATTTTGGCGCGCCTCGCACCCGCAATGGCGCGCCGGCTTGAGCGGGCAACTTCCACCTTCAACACCGCCGCCAAGCTGCTGACGTCGCTCGGATACACCAATGTGCTCGAACGCGGTTTTGCGCTGGCGCTCGACGAGGCGGGCGCCATTTTGCGCTCGACATCTGCACTGCCGCCCGGCACCGCATTCTCGCTTCGCCTGGCCGATGGCGAGGTGGCGGCACGAGCCGAGGGTGGGGGCGGCCGGCCCAGAAAACCGCCCCGCACGTCCCGGGATCCCGGCGATCAGAAAACCCTGTTTTGATTTTCAGATGCATGGCGCATAATCGAGCCCGATGAACATCTTGGACCAGAATTTCAAACCTGCCGAAGCGGTCGTGCGCTATCTCGACGCCGACTATGTCGTCGTCAAGCCGGGCAGCTTCGTGCGCTGCGCGATCACCGGCAAGGCGATTCCTCTGGACGAGCTCTCCTACTGGAGCGTCGACCGCCAGGAGCCGTACGCCGACGCCAAGGCCGCCTACGAGGCATATCTGAGGGCTCGCTGAGCCCGCGCATGCGCGTCCTGTTCGTCTCCAACGGTCATGGCGAAGACTCCATGGCGGCCCAGATCGCGCGCCGCCTGCCGACGCCTGTCGAGGCCGACGCCTATCCGACGCTGGGCGCCGGAAGAGCCTACGAAGGGGTCTGTCCGGTGGTCGGCCCGCGCGCGCAGCTCGCCACTCAAGGCGAGCGCATGTTCCGGGGCTCGCATGTTCAGGATATTCCCACGGCCAGGCCCGGCGCCGCGTGGCGGGCCATCCGATTCATGCGCAACGCGCGCCGAC
>Ga0307426_1002250_pt1 | contig 12156 bp, 8 predicted proteins | sample SalMarWE160340MG_FD_202165 | JGI IMG/M metagenome (GOLD analysis project Ga0307426, IMG submission 202165) | Salt marsh sediment microbial communities from the Plum Island Ecosystem LTER, Massachusetts, United States - WE1603-40 | ecosystem: Environmental > Aquatic > Marine > Intertidal zone >... | reverse complement strand
CGCGAAAAACTTTCCGGGCGAGTTGAAGTGGATGAATTTTTCATCGGCGGCCAAAAGTCCGGCAAAAGAGGCCGCGGTGCCGAAGGCAAAACAATCGTCGCGATAGCCGTTGAGAGATGAGACGTGGGAAAGCGAATGGGTCGCATTCGCCTACAGCTAATCTTGGATTGCTCGGCATATTCATTAGAAACATTTGTCCTTCACAATGTTGAACCTGGCAGCACAATTGCCACCGATTCATGGGAAAGCTACAATTTTATTGAAGATGCTCAGTGTGCCCATGAAAAATCGAACCAAAGTAGTTCCAAGGACAATGAAAGCCTGTATGGAGTTCATTTGGTTACTTCTTTAATTAAAAGGCTCATACGTGGAACCTTTCAGGGGCGTTTTGAACCGAAATATCTTCAAAATTATCTTGATGAGTACGTATTTCGTTTCAACCGCAGAAAATCAAAGAGCATCGGAAAAAAATTTATGCGTCTGGTCCAGCAAGTAGTAAAATCGGCTAAGCTCACCAATTCGGAAATAAGCTGGGATTTGGATCCGATTTCTGAATATTACGCAACTTGAGCTTTATAGAGAACCGTATAACTAAATTCCAAAAAAATCTGATTGCACCTTTGAAGATTTCAAACGGTTAAATAGAGTCTCTAATCGCTGGTAGGGGTATTAAACTTTCCAATAATCATATCAAATTCTCCAGTCAGCTTGCTTTTTTCTAGTCCTATTTTTAGCATTTTAATAAGATCTGGATCACTTTCTTTGTTTGTCGCCAAATAAAGACCAGTTCCACTTAACTCATTAATTTTAAAAACTTTTTTAAATAGGTTTTGGTTGAGATTCATCTTTTTCATGAATATCGAAAAACTAGTTTCGTAAAAAATAAAAGCATCCGTCCTCCCGTCTCTTACCATTAATATGGCACTCTTATCACTATTAGTTAGATATAATTTTCTATGTCCTAAATTTTGTTCAAGGAATAGGTGACGAAAATCATCGCGCCAAACAGAAATTTTATAATCTTTCAAGTCTTCGATCTTCTCTATTTTGATATCTTCTCGATCTTTTAAACGATACACCCAAATATTGATTTCAAAAATTTTACAAGTCCAATCAAATAGTTCCTCTCTTTCTTTTGATCGAAGAATAGAGAAAATAGCAGTGTTTTTTTCTTTTTGTGCAATACGATACGCCCTAGCCCAGGGATACCACTTTATCTCGTACTTTTTTAAACCAGAATGCTTCAGAATGGATTTCACCAATTCATACGAAATACCTTCTTCATTATATCCTTCCAGGGCAGTATTATTTTGTTTTGTCTGGTACTGATATGGAAATTCATTCGTCGTCACAATACTAAGGCCAGGCAATGTTTCGCTACTTGCTTTATCGCTTAATAGCATAACAAACAAAAAAAGTACAAAATGACATGGTTTTAGTTTCATTCATTTTCTCCCTGGCTTCAATAGAAATCTTAGTAAAGACATAAATAGATGCGAAAAATTTACTGGATTACACCCGGACTCGATCCGGGATCTGCCGCAATGACGGCCAAACGGCTGAGTCTATTTTCCGATGCCATGAACGTTGCACGGATGGGCTTTATAGGCGCCGAGGTTGACAAAGGGCGCCAGAAGTCCAAGGGGGCCGACCACCAGCGCACTGAGGGCCTTGGCGCCTTTCGATAATAGAGAAAGCGTGTCCGGCCGCACCTTGGGGTCCATGATTGGGCCGCTGACCCGCAGCTTGGTCCAAAAATCCAGGAAGCTCGGATATCGGGGCTCCGGCACGAGCAGGAAATTCACCTGTTCCGTGGCCAGGTTGATATCACCCTCGCCGGTCAGCACACCGGCCTCGGTGTCGAATACAAACGCCCGGCTGGTTGCTATTCCGCTGCTGAAATCGAACTGAACGACGGCGCACTTGATTTCTCCGCCTTTCTTGTGCTCGCCCCAGAAATGAAGGACTTTTCGGGTAAGACCCAGCGAAATCAGGTCCAGGTAGTGGGTCAGGTAGCCTTCGCCCATGACGGCACCCACGCTGCCGTCCAGACCTGCCATCAGATCATGCACGGAGTTTCCTTTGCTGCTGACATCGACCGCGATATCCAGATGGGATCGAACCTGCTCGCTGAGCCGCAGTTCCCGCAAAAGCCCGCCGAGGTCAAAATCCTGGACGAGAAATTTGGCGGCTGCCCGGGGCGGCGACTCGGGATATAGATGGAAATTGCCGGAAATTCGGGTCTGCTGGTAGGTAGCCTGAAGGGTGTCCACGTTGAGATCGCCGTTTTCGAGGCTGAGTATCAGTCTGCCGAATTCAAAGTTCGCGTCGCGCGCGCGGACATTTTTTGCGTTCAGGCTGACGTCGGCGTCCACCTGCTTGAGAACATCTAAAGGCAGAGGATCATTGCGGAATAATCGGCCTTCCGATCCGCCAGGCGCAGGGCTCGGCTCTTTTTCGTCCGTCTCCAGATTTTTCAACAGCGCCGTCATATCCAGCAGCGACGATTCCAGTACCAGGGTGATCTTCGGACGCTTGCGGATTTCCACTTTGGCCCGGCCGTTGAAGTCGCTTTGGTCGACAAGCGCAATCAAATTGTCCAGTGAAAAGGACTGTGCAGACCCGCTCAGATGCCCGCTGACATCAAAGGGGCCCAGTTCGGGGAAGTTTGTACCGACCAGGGGACCGATCTCGGCCACTTCCTTCCCGCCGGCTTTCAGTATCAGGTCCATGCCCGCAAGCGCCGGCAGGTCTTTGATTGCACCGGTTGCCTCCAGACTCAGGCTGCCGCGGCGGGCCTCGCCCTGGATGTCATGCAAGGACAGCGCCCTGCCGGAGCCCGTCAGGCGACCCTCCAGTACAAAATCATCGGTCGGCGGCAGCTTCTGTCCGAAAATCGACTCCGCCTGTGCCAGGTCCTTGCCCGAGCCCTTCAGCCGCAGATCCACCCGCCGGAAGGCCAGCAGGTCCCCAATCGCACCCTCGGCCGTCAGGTTCAGGCTGCCGCGGCGCGCCCGACCTTGGATATCCCGCAGGGACAGGGTCTTGACGGAGCCCGTCAGACGACCCTGCAGCGCAAATTCATCCGTGGCCGGCAGCTTCTGATCGATAATCCCACCGACTTCGGCCAGATCCCGGCCCGAGCCCTTCACATTCAGATCCACGCCGCTGAAAGCAATCAAATCCTTGATCCCGCCGCTGACAACAATACTTATACCGCCCCGCCTGGCGCTGCCGTTTGCCGCCTGCAGCGATAAGGCATCGGCCGAGCCGGTCAGCCGGCCCTGGACGGCAAATTCATCCGTCGCCGGCAGCTTGCGCTCGATGATCGTGCCGATATTTGCGAGATCTTTACCCGATCCCTTCAGTTGCAGATCGATGCCGTTAAATGCCATCAGGTCGCCGACGTTGCCGCTGAAAGCCAAATTGACGTCGCTTGCCGCAAGAGTCCCGCTCAGGTCGTTCAGGGCGAAAGCATCTCTGGAACCCCGCAGATATCCCGTCAGATCGAATGCGGTTGTTTTTGGAAGTTTGATATTTTTGGCAAGCTCGAGCGTGGCGAGATTTTTACCGGAGGTTTGGACCTTAAGATCGACGCCCTTGAGTTTTAGAACATCATCAACGGCGCCATTAAGCTTGATGGCGGCACCCGCAAATGCGCCGGACAATTCAAGAGGAAAACGTTCGGATCCCAAAAGTTCGTGAACCAGTCCGGTCTGGCCGACAAGGGTGAGCGGCTGGCCGTCGTAATCAGCCCTCAGATCAACGACCAGCCTATCGCCGACTGCGTCTTTGGCCACCTTGAGATCGGCCAGGCTAAAGTGTGTTGCCGCGCCCGTCTTGCCATCGCGATAGGTCAGACCAAAATTTTCAAAGCGGATATGGTCCGCTTTTATTTTGGCGGCCTTAAACGCGCCTGCGCTCCGGGCCGAGCTTTTATCAGCCGGAAATTGCCAATTGCCCTGTCCGTCCGATCCGGTTTCAAGCAGCACCTCAACCCCCGCAACTGCGATTTTTCTCAGTTCCACATCTCGGGCCAACAACGGGAGCAGCCGAACCTGTGCCTGAAGCTTGTCCATCCTGACCATATACGGCTGTGAGCCCCAGGAGGCGTTGGCAAATGTAATATCGGTTACCTCCAGGGCCGGCGAAAGACCGATCACGAGATCTATTTTGCCACCGATGTTCAATTCGCGGCCCGTGGCGTCCTTGACCATCCGAGCAATGCGCGGTTTAAGTTTGTTATAGTCAAAGGTATACAGAAACGCATAAATCGCAGCCATAAACGCGATGATCAGAAAAAAGACGGTTCCCAAGATCCACTTCCAACGCATTGGAGTTTATCCTTCTACACACAGGGTCAAATTTAAATGGTGTATTCGCTCTTTCTTTGGTTATTTCATCTCGATCGTTATACCGCTGCTCATTTCGCAGCATTTGTTTGATTTTGTGAAGCCGGCGCCAACCTTATCTTAGGCGTCCATTTCAGCCATTCCTCTTTCACTTTTGGATACAGATTGAAAGTTGTGTTTTGTTGGGCCCGATTCCCATATCTTTATCATCCGGTGTGGCAAATGCAATGCCGCCTGCCAGAATGGACTTCAGCGACTCGGTGTGTATTTCCGCGCCGCTGAACAATCCAAAATGGACACCGACCCCGCTGGCATTCCAGAAAACCGGGTTTTCTCTCACCAGTCTATTTGAACCACACGCCCGGTATTAGGTTGGGGACCACGGGTGTCACCTGCAGTTGGAAGTTCCAACGCTGGCCGTAGTCATCCGGGTGGATGACACTATACTGCCCCTGCAGTTGGATCTTCACCGGAAGCTTCCCCAGAAATCCGCCGCCCATGGCCCCGGGAACCGTGAAATTGAGAATTCAAGCTAAGTGTTTATTGCTTCGCCGGCTCTTAACTGCCCCATTCATCTTCCAGGATTTTTATCAATTGGCCTTCCTTAAATATCAAGGTGTAAACGGGTTGATCCGGACCAAAATTATACACCCACTCATTCATACCCTGGCTGTTGGGCTCGCCGCAGGTATCCTGAACCGTAGCCTCCATGTCCCCGATGTTCACAACGCCGTTATCGCACATGATGGAAGATGCCTCTTCTGCTGCAAAAATAGAAGGGTGACTGCCCAATAGGACCGTGATAGATACCAAAACGACAAGACAGGCCGATATTGCTTTCATGTTCATAATTATTCTCCTAGTTTTATTAGATTTTCCTGCTTGCTTTGGTTGACCTGTAATTAGAAGCGAAATGCGTGCCAGGTTATTGGCAACGGGTCGATTGCGGGATAACTTCCTCTAAGCAAAAGGTTTTTTTAGAAAGGTGCTTCGAGAGGGGTTCGGAAAACAGAAGGTTGCTTGCCGAAATATCGGCAGCAAGCCTGGATTTCGTCATCACCCGGTGGGACGTTTGATGCCCAGTTTTTTCATCTTCGACTGCAGCGTGGTGCGCTTGAGCCTTAAAATCTCCGCGGCGCCGCCCGGACCGGTCAGCCGCCAGCCGCTTTTCTCCAGAACACTGAGAATGTGCCGGCGTTCGGCATCCTCCAGGCTGAGACTCGCGGGGATATCGGAAGACGCCGCACGGGGCACGTGCAGATCCAGGGTTTTGTCGCTGCTCACAATCATGGCGTGCTCGACTACATTGCGCAGCTCCCGGACGTTGCCCGGCCAGGGGTAATGCTGCAGGTCTTCCATGCTTTTACGCGGAATGTGGTCGATGCGCTTGCCCATCTTCTTTTCATACTGCCTGACAAAGGCCCAGACCAGCAGGGGAATATCCTCCGCGCGTTCGCGCAGCGGCGGCACGGCTATGGGGAACACATTCAACCGGTAATACAGGTCCTTTCTGAATTTGCCTTCAGCCACATCGCGGCCAAGATTCCGGTTGGTGGCCGCGATGATGCGCACGTTCACCTGCAGCGGCTTGGTGGATCCCAGGCGCTCGAACCGGCCCTGTTCAAGCACCCGCAGCAGCTTGGCCTGCACATCCTGCGGCAGATCGCCGATTTCGTCCAAAAACAGCGTGGCCCCGTCGGCCACCTCGAAACGGCCCGTCATCCGGGTCAGCGCACCGGTATAGGCACCCTTTTCACGGCCGAAAAGCTCGCTTTCGATCAGCGTGGGCGGCAGCGAGGCACAGTTGACGGTCACCAGGGTCCGATCCTTGCGCACGCTCAGGCGATGCACGGCCCGGGCCAGAAGCTCCTTGCCGGTGCCCGTTTCCCCCTCGATCAGGACAGTGGTATCCGTACGAGCCACTTGCTCGACTTGGGCCAGGATCACCTTCATGGCGCGGCTGCGGCAGACGATCTCCTCGTGTACGTTCTGCAGCTCGATTTCCTCCCGCAGGTAGATGTTTTCCTTTTCCAGCTGGTGCCTGAGGCCTTCGATCTCCTCGAGTTTCCCTCGCAGTTGATCTTCCATCTGCTTGCGCTCGGAGATATCTATGGACACACCCATCAGGCGGTCCGGCTCCCCTGATGGATTGAAATACGGACGGCCGCGGGCGGCCATCCACCTGATAGTGTCGTTCGGGTGTGCGATGCGGTATTCCTCCCGAAAATCCCCTCGCGTCTGTGTTGCCTGTTCCACGCTCCGGCGAATCCGAGCGCGATCCTCTGGGTCGACGATCCGGATGAAACCCTCGAAGTTCAGCTCCTGCCCCGGGGCAAAGCCATATAATTCCCGGGTTTTTCCCGTGGCCCAGATATGTCCGGTGGCAATCTCCAAAATCCAGAGGCCAGCTTCCGCCGAGGTAGCGGCCAGGTTTAGGCGCGCCTCGCTTTCGCGCAGCGATTCCTCCGAGCGCTTACGCTCCAGCGCGCCGGCAAATACCGTCGCGATGAGCCGCATCCGCTGAACCAGATCTTCCGGCCAGATCCGCTCCGCACGCACCGCCACAAGCGCGCAGGACCCCAGCGTCTTTCCCCCGCTTACCATGGGGATTGACAGAAGCGATTTCATGCTCTTGGCCAGACAAAGGCGCCGCTCCGCTTCGGCTTCAGCCGGCAGGTCTTCCAGCCGATTGATCACCACCAATTTACCCCGCCTCAAATGCGATATGTACCACGGTAATTGATCCTGCGAAAGGGAAACGGGCGCCGGTTCCACTCCTTCCAGATGATATTCAAATTCGCCCCGCAACTGAGTCCCGTCTTCCGAAAATAAACCCAGGCTGCACCGGTCCGCATCGAAAAATTCCGTGATGCGCTGAAGCCACTTATTGATTTCACCTTCGATTTCTTTGGGCGAAATGTTTACAAAACCGGCTGAAAGATCGGAAATCAGGCCCTCAAACCGCAGCCGGTCCTCCAGCTGCTGCCGTGTCTGCGCAAGCTGCACGGTATTTACAAGAATTTCTCCCAGCAGGCGCAACCGCGGAATATATTCCTCAGGAAAGGCACATTCTTTATTTACCGAATTTATGGAAATGGTGTACTCCAATGAGGCACCAACGGTGATCGGAATGTTCAGAGCGGATCGAATTTCCAATTCCTCGTATGTTTGCCTGTCGACCGCTGCCTCACTCGGCAGTTCATCGCGGGTGGTGAAGGAGACGACTTCATGCCGCTGAATGATTTTTTCGTAGACCCAGGGGAACAAATTGACAGAAAAGTCGGTATTTTCCGGTACGGGGGGAATATCGGAAGCATACGCGACATGGGTGATCCGAAATGAATTGTCGTCCGGTGAAATTCGGACAAGGCCACAACGGTCTAAACTGAAAAATTCGAGTATCTGATTCAGGGCGCTTTGAATCTCCAGATCGACCTGATCAGGAGTGATGTTGATAAACCGGGCCGAGAGGTCGGACAGCAACCCCTCAAACTGCAGGCGTTCATTCAGGGCCTCCTCAGTCTGCTTCCGCTGTTCTTTCTCCCGGTTCAAGCGCTCCTCGAAGGCAACCATTTGCTGGTTTGCTCCGGCCAATTCCTTCGTCAACGCTTTCAGGCGCCGGTCCGGTTCGACATGAGACCGCTGGAAAGCCTTCTCCGTCTCCTTGTTTTTTGTATTATCCTTCTCAAATTGTCTGTTGGGAGTCTTTACGCTTTGCGGTTGGTCGCTGTCCAAGAGAAGCCTCCTTGAGCGCTTCTGCCGATTTTTTCATGGAAGGACGATTGATCATCATCATCGGTTCGGGTGTCCTCTATTCCAAACGAACCCAAAAATTTCTTTTTAAACCAAAGCTGATCCGTTGTCAAATTCAGTTTTGACCTATTCCGGCCTGTTGGCATGGAAAATAATTTAATTCCTGCCTGAAAGCGCCTATCTAATAAGCACTATCAAAAAACTACAGGGAAATAGGCATTCCATTTGGGAAGTATACCGGAAAAAGACGCCATCTTCAGGCGGATATTTTGTTATCTCGGTCGTTCGCATAGCCGGTTCAGGTTGTCTTGTCCGGCCAGGGACATGATTTATGTAAAGGGCATGCCGGGCATTTTGGTTTGCGGGCCGTGCAGATTTCGCGGCCGAAAAAAATGAGACGCAGCGAAAAATCGCTCCAGTCGCGTTTAGGGATAATTTTCATTAAATCGAACTCGATTTTCACCGGATCTTTGTTAGCGGTCAAACCTAACCGCTGCGAAATTCGACCGACGTGGGTATCCACCACTATTCCCGGCGTCTCGAAAACAGCTCCCAGAATAACATTGGCGGTCTTGCGCCCGACGCCGGGCAGCTTGATCAGTTCCTCCAGAGTGTCCGGCACCTTTCCTTTATGGTTGGCCAATAACGCCCGGCTGCAATTTTTGATATTTTGGGCTTTGTTGTGAAAGAAACCCGTGGGGCGGATAAACTTCTCGATGGATTTCAGCGGCGCTTCGGCAAAATCCGAAGGCGTTTTCAAGTGATTAAACAGCTCCCCGGCTACCCGATTGACCTGTTTGTCGGTACACTGGGCCGAGAGGATAGTGGCAACCAGCAGTTGAAAGGGCGTTTCGTGAATCAGAGGGGTTTTGACTTCCGGATAACGCTGCCTTAAGATCCTACAGATTTTATCGGATCGGTTCTTGAGATTCATGAAATATGTCAGTTGCTTGTTGTGGGTTGTCAGTTGCAAAAGACAGGTAAACTGATGTCCGTTGTATGTTGTGGGTTGTTAGTTGCAAAAACAGGGCAGCTGGTTTATTTTATATTTCATTTCGTGCTTTCGTATTTTCGTGTTTTCGTGATTCGCCTTTATTTTTTAGTTTACTTCATGAATAACTCAGACGCTTCGCGTTCGAGTCAAATGGTGACAACAGATAACAAACAACGGACAACAGACAGCGACATAATTAGCAACTTTTTGTATAAAAAAGCAACCAGCGAATGACAGCTTATGAATATCAATAAAAGAAATACAAGAGCTTTGGGCCTATGCTCCGGCGGACTGGACAGCACATTGGCGGGCCTGGTACTGCGCGAGCAGGGAATTGAAGTCGAATGGGTAACGTTTGAAACCCCGTTTTTCAACGCGGCCAAGGCCCGCAAGGCATCGCAGACGACGGGCATCCCCTTGACCGTCAAGCCCATATACCCCGTTTATATCGGGATGCTGAGGAATCCACCCGCCGGATACGGCAAATACATGAATCCCTGCATGGACTGCCACGCCCTGATGTTTAAGCTGGCCGGTGCGATCATGCGGCAAAGAGAATTCGATTTTCTTTTCAGCGGCGAGGTGCTTGGCCAAAGGCCGATGTCCCAGAACAAAACATCGCTGCGCTATGTAGAAAAACATTCCGGTTTTGACGGCTACATTCTGCGCCCGCTGACCGCGAAAAATTTGCCGGAAACCATCCCGGAAAAAGAAGGTCTGGTCGACCGCGAAATGCTTTTGGACATCGCCGGCCGCGGTCGCAAGGCTCAGATCAAACTGGCCGAAAAATTCGGAATCAAGAATTATCCCACCCCGGCCGGCGGCTGCCTGCTCACCGACGTCGGTTATACCAAACGCTTGAGGGATTTGTTTGACCACCAGGACAATTGCACTGAAGAAGAGCTGCATCTTTTAAAATACGGCCGACACTATCGCTTAAATCCGCAGACCAAATTGATCGTCGGCCGTACTGAAAAAGACAACGCGAATATCCTCAAATACCACGACCCGCAGACCGATACGGTAATCGATGTCAAGGATCATCCCAGTCCGATAGGATTGGTGCCGCATGGCGCCGGCAAGGAATCCATCCTTCTGGCCGCCTCGATTTGCACCGGCTACGGCAAAGCGCCGAAGCTGGTGCCGGTGGAAGTGCTGGTGAAGACGGCCAAAAAACAGGAAACCATCAAGGTTATCGCCCTCCAGCCGGAGGATGTCAGTAAGTTGATGATCAAGTAGGAACCAATGAGCCCCGAAGTATTTACCCGCAAACTGGCCGCCGAAGTATTCGTAGGTTGGGATTGAGGAATGAGTAACGAGGACTGAGGACTGAGTTAAAAAGAATTCGGACGATGGAAATAGCCACATGCTCAGTCCTCAGCACTCATCGCTTTTTCATTTTGGTAAAAAAATGTGTCTTGGCCTTCGGGCTGTAAGCCCTGCAGGCCGGAAGCGGGGCCGGGATTCTTTACTTCTTAGGCAGCAGGCGGCAGTGAACGGGATCTACCTGAACCGCAACTTCTTCTCCGCGTTGCAAGGGTTGCGATACGACCAGATTTATCACATGCATCATGGTACCGTTTTCCAGTTCCACAAAGTAGCTGATCTCCCCGCCCATGTAACTTCGATTCTTAACGGTGCCGTAAAAATGGTTGATACCTGAATTGAGCGCCGCTTGAGCCCGAGGCTCAATTTTAAACTTTTGCGCCCGCACCACGACTTCCACGCGATCTCCTGCGGACCAGCCGCCGGAGGAAGGATTGGCCAAAAACTCATGTCCATCGTCGAGCCTGACTCTGAGCCAATCCCCTTCCCGGCCCAGCACCACGCCTTCGTCGAAATTGGAATGCCCCAGAAAGTCGGCCACAAAATGGCTGGTGGAGTTGTTGTAGACTTCCTCGGGGGTACCTTCCTGCAGTTTTTGACCGGCCTTCATCACCACAACCTTGTCCGACATGGACAGAGCTTCGCGCTGATCATGAGTCACAAAGATGGTCGTCACCCCCAGCAACTGCTGCAGATTGCCGACTTCAATGCGCATCTCTTCCCGCAGATTCTCATCAAGGGCGGAAAGGGGTTCATCCATAAGCAGAACATCCGGTTCGATAACGATGGCCCGGGCCATAGCGATACGCTGCTGCTGCCCGCCCGAAAGCTGGGAGGGAAAACGATTCCCCACACCCGGCAGGCGAACCATTTCAAGGGCCTTTTCGACCTTTTTCTTGATCTCAGCCTTAGGGACATTGCGGTATTTAAGACCGAATGCCACGTTGTCGAAAATGGTTTTATGCGGAAAAAGGGCATAATTCTGAAAAATCATCCCCAGGTTTCGTCGGTGGATCGGTACGTCGTTCACCCGTTTGCCCTTGATGAAAATTTGTCCCTCCGTGGGGTCTTCCAGGCCCGCAACGATACGTAAAAGGGTCGTCTTGCCGCAACCGGAAGGCCCGAGAAGGGTGACCAGCGAACCCTCTTCGATGTCCAAATCCATTTTCTCAACCGCGACAACCTTGTCGAATCGTTTGACCACCCCCTTTAATTGTACCGCAGGCGCAGCCGCATCTTTTTCCATTTGGATATCCTCAATAAACTTTTTTAAGTTCCAAAAAAATTTGTCGTTTTCTTCTTTTTACCACGAAAGCACGAAATTCAGAAAATACGAAATTGGTCTTCCATCTTTTTCGTGTTTTCGCTTGCCCAGTTAAACCTTTTTATTCCGTTTAACCGGGGTCCTTTCGTGCTTTCGTAATAAATTCCTTTTTAGGTTCTCCGCTAAATCGGAATTGCCGCTTTGCGCAAGCCCCGAAAGCGGCATTTCCACTGCGTTGCGACCGGCACGTCCGGGTCATGTATTAACCGCCGGACCTGATGCGATCCCATTGTTCAGCCCATTTCACCTCGTGGGAGTTCCAATATTGCGGATTGGCAAACAGGAAACCTTCAAGCTTGCCGGTCGGATCAAAGGCGGGCAGTTTTTTAACCTCGTCGGGAACCGGCACTTTCGTCGGGTCGAGACTGGGTGGATATTTCTGCCCAACGGCCACGGCAATGGCGGCT
>Ga0307426_1002247_pt1 | contig 12165 bp, 13 predicted proteins | sample SalMarWE160340MG_FD_202165 | JGI IMG/M metagenome (GOLD analysis project Ga0307426, IMG submission 202165) | Salt marsh sediment microbial communities from the Plum Island Ecosystem LTER, Massachusetts, United States - WE1603-40 | ecosystem: Environmental > Aquatic > Marine > Intertidal zone >... | reverse complement strand
GCCGATTATCTCGACAAGGTACGGAAAGCCGGCTCGTCTTGCGGCGCCGTGATCGAGATCGTTGCCGATGGTGTGCCGGCGGGGCTTGGCGCGCCGATCTATGGCAAGCTCGATCAGGACATCGCCAGCGGGCTGATGAGCATCAATGCGGTGAAGGGCGTCGAGATCGGCGCCGGCTTCGCCTCTGCCGCTCTGTCGGGTGAAGAGAACGCCGACGAGATGCGCATTGGCGACAATGACGCGCCTGAGTTTTTGTCGAACAATGCCGGCGGCATTCTCGGCGGCATCTCCACCGGCCAGCCTATAGTGGCGCGCTTCGCCGTGAAGCCTACCTCATCGATCCTGACGCCGCGACATACCGTCGATATCGCGGGACACGACACCGAGGTCTCGACCAAGGGCCGCCACGATCCTTGCGTTGGCATCCGCGCGGTGCCGGTGGGCGAGGCGATGATGGCTATCGTCCTTGCCGATCATTACCTCCGCCATCGCGGTCAGACCGGCAGAGGCTAGAATCCTTTCGTCATACCGGCGTAAGCCGGTATCCAGCGCGCGAAGCAAAAAATCTGGACCCCGGCTTTCGCCGGGGTGACGCAATTGGATTGGGTATGCGCGAGTACCACAACATCGTCATCCTGACCGGGGCAGGGGTGTCCGCAGAGAGCGGGCTCGGCACCTTTCGCGGGTCGGGCGGGCTGTGGGAGAACTTCCGCATCGAGGACGTGGCGACGCCGGAGGGCTTCGCCCGCGATCCTGTCCGCGTCCACGAGTTCTACAATCTTCGCCGCAGCTGGCATAAGGCGGCGCGGCCGAACGCTGCGCATCTCGGTCTCGCACGGCTCGAGCGCGAGCATCCAGGCACCGTGCTTACCGTCACCCAGAACATCGACGCCTTGCACGAGGCGGCCGGCACCAACAACCTGATCCACATGCATGGCGAGCTCGAGCGCGCGCTTTGCGCTGCCTGCGGCGCGAGCGTGCACTGGACAGAGGACCTCTCCATCGAAACGCGTTGCGCGCGGTGCGGCGATGCGGCGATGCGGCCAGACGTGGTCTGGTTCGGCGAAATGCCGCGCGAGATGGACCGCATCTACGATGGGCTCACCGCCTGCGACCTGTTCGTTTCCATCGGCACCAGCGGCGCGGTCTATCCGGCTGCCGGCTTCGTCATGGAGGCCAGTGCGGCTGGCGCCCATACCGTCGAGCTCAACCTCGAAGCTTCCGACGGCGCGTCGTTCTTCGCCGAGCGGATCGAAGGGCCTGCGACGGAAATCGTCCCCGCCTATGTCGACCGCCTGCTCGCCGGCTGACGCTCAGCCCCGATGACTGGCGCCGATCAAAAACTCCTCGTTGCCGCTGCCGCCGGGAATGGGGGAGGGCATCTCCGCGAACACGCGCCAGCCCGGCTGCGTCTCGATGAAGGCGCGCACCTCGGCGACGGCTCTCTCCCGTGCCGCAGCGTCGCGGACGATGCCACCTTTGCCGACCGCCCCCGGCCCCGCCTCGAATTGCGGCTTGACCAGCGCCACGAGCCAAGCGCCGGGTGCGGCAAGCTGAAGCGCCGGCAGGAGTGCCTTGGTCAGACTGATGAAGCTGAGGTCGGCGACGATAGCACCCGGCGGCTTGGTGATAATGGCCGCATCGAGGCGCCGCGCGTCGGTGCCTTCCAGTACCGTGACCCGCGCATCCTGCCGCAGCCTGTCATGAAGCTGGCCGCTACCGACGTCGACTGCGAAAACCCGGGCGGCACCACGGGCAAGGAGCACGTCGGTGAAGCCGCCAGTAGAAGCGCCGATATCGAGCGCGATCAACCCTTTAGGATCGAGTCCGAAGGCGTCGAGCGCTGCGGCGAGCTTGAGGCCGCCGCGCGAGACGTAAGGCGAAGCGTCGGTAGCGACCGCGAGCGCGGCGTCGGGAAGAAGCAGCATGCCGGGTTTCGCCGCCGTCACGCCTTCGACTGTGACCGCGCCAAGGCGGACGAGGTCGGCCGCGCGCGACCTCGTGGCGGCCAAACCCCTGTCCACCATTATTCGGTCGAGCCGCTTTTTTTTGTGGATGGCCATATGCAGTTTTCATACACTCCGAGCCGCGTCGGGGAATCTCGCGCGCGGGTGACCAACCGGGAGCGGACGGCACCGCCAACTATACTGCGAAGCGCACCGCTCGGCGCGCACTCGCGGAGGTCTCGTGAGCCAAAGTACGACGGCTTACCTCACCGACAAATGTGAAGTCCAAAATAGCGACGTGACCGGCGGCAAAGCCGTATTTGCTCGGGAGGTGATCCAGCCCGGCGAGCTTGTTGCCGTGTGGAGTGGGCGCATCGTCGGTGTTGACGAACTGAACGCGTTGCCGGCCGACATCCGCCGTCACACCGTCCAGGTCGAGGAGGGGCTTTATCTCGCCTCGATCGCCGGCCACGAGCCGCCGGACTACATCAACCACAGCTGTGACGCCAATGCCGGGCTGTCCGGGCAGATCGCCATCGTCGCCATGCGGGCGATCGAGCCCGGCGAGGAAGTCACCATAGACTACGCCATGTGCGACGGCTCGCCCTATGACGAGTTCGAATGCGCGTGCGGCTCGGCGAGCTGCCGCGGCCGCGTCACCGGTGACGACTGGCGCGATCCGGCGCTGTGGCTGCGTTATGCCGGGCACTTCTCGCCCTACCTGCAACGCCGCATCGAGGCGCTGCAGCAGGCGCAAGCGCCCCGCATCCGCCGCCGCAAGCGCGCCACGCTCGCACTCGTTCACGGAGCGGGCCGCAAGCGTGCGTGATCTTTGTCGTTACGTTCCCATGAACGCTAGCCAACAACCGAACGGAGACATGAGAGAAGAGCGATGATGCTCGTCAAGACATACCTTGCGCCGAGCCAGATCCAGGGCCTCGGCGTTTTCGCCGGAGAGCCCATCCCATGCGGCGGTCAGTTATGGGTGCTCAATCCGAAGTTCGACATCTTTGTCCATGTCAATGAGCTGGCGGGGCTGCCGGCCCATATGCATGACTTCGTCGCGCGCTACAGCTATCCGCATCTCGAGATCGGTGACGTGCGCATCGTCGACTGCGACGACGGCAAGTTCATGAATCACAGCGACCAGCCCAACACCGACTTCAGGGTGTTCGACAAGGGCTTTGCCCTAACGGACATTGCTGTCGGCGACGAGATCACCTGCAACTATTACGAATTCGATCCTGGCTTTCGCGGATTCGGGCAGGCGGCGTTGGAGGTGCCGATCGGTGCGCTCCAGGCGGCAGGGTTCTTGTCGTCGGTGCGGACACGGGTCTGAGTCTCTTCAAAGTCCGATCCGGGCTCTCGGTGCGGCGTCCCTCCCGGGCCGCCGAGGCGCCCGCATTTGCCAAGCCCCGCCGCATCGACTAGCAACGCCGGGAAAGCCCCCGCATAGCCTGTCCGGGGCCGGTTTTGACGTTTGTTGAAGAGGTAGCCCCCGACCATGTCTAGACAATTTGCACCGTCGGCGCGTCGGAGGCTGCGCCTCTATGCTGCGACCACCGCCGCCTTCTTGGTCTTGGCGGCTTCGGGCGCGGCCCTGTCCGATGAGCCCATGATCTGGGCCGAGCACACCAACGGCACCTCGACCAGCCTCGCCTATAGTCCCATCGATCCGGTCAAGGGCCCCCTCTTCATGCTGTCCTGCTTCAACGGCATGAGCATTATCGTGCTAGACGTGCATAAGGAGATCGCCGGCGCCAAGCCCGGAACGCCGCTCACCATCGAGCTTGCATCGGCAAAGTCGAAGGCGCCGATCGAGGGCGAGGTCGGGCTCAACGACACCACCGGCAAGACCTTCGGCGAGGCGTCGGACGTCGAGCTAAAGCCGGTGCTAGCGGTGCTTCGCGATCCCGGCCCGCTCACGGTGACGATGGGCGACACCACGGCAACGCTCGCCGAGCAGGGCCGCGACGAGGCGGTCACCGCCTTCAGCAAGAACTGCGAGGTAGAGTAGCTCTAAGCGAGCCGCGCGGCGCCGATCGCGGTCTTGAGGCCGGCATCGATGCGGGCATCTTTGCCGAGCGCCGTGAACACCGTGGCGACGATACCCGAGGCATCCAGGCCGGCGATCTCGTACATCACCTGGGGCTTGTCCTGCTCGATGAAACGGTCGGGCAAGTTGAGGGTACGCACCTTGAGGCCGCGGTCGAGCAAGCCCTCTTGCGCGAGAGTTTGCAGCACCTGGGCGCCGAACCCGCCGCTCGATCCTTCCTCGACGGTGATCAGCACCTCATGATTCTTGGCAAGCTGACGCAGCAGATCCCTGTCCAGCGGCTTGGCGAAGCGCGCATCGGCCACCGTCGACGATAGCCCCATGCCGGCAAGCTGGTCGCTCGCCTGCAAAGCCTCGGCAAGTCTGGCGCCGAGCGACAGGATGGCGACGGTCGAGCCCTCGCGCACGATGCGTCCCTTGCCGATCTGAAGCACCTCCCCGCGCTCGGGCAGGACAACGCCGGTGCCTTCGCCGCGAGGATAGCGGAAGGCGCAAGGCCGGTCGTCGATCGCCGCCGCGGTCGCCACCATATGCATCAGCTCCGCCTCATCGCTCGCGGCCATGACCACGAAGTCTGGCAAGCAGGAGAGGTAGGTGATGTCGAAGGCGCCGGCATGGGTCGGCCCGTCGGCGCCGACAAGCCCGGCGCGGTCGATGGCGAAGCGCACCGGCAGGTGCTGGATGGCAATGTCGTGCACCACCTGGTCGTAGGCGCGCTGGAGGAAGGTCGAATAGATCGCGGCAAACGGCTTACAGCCCTCGACGGCGAGGCCGCCGGCGAAGGTGACGGCATGCTGCTCGGCGATGCCGACGTCGAAGCAACGGTCAGGGAACGCCTCGGCGAAGCGGTCGAGCCCCGTCCCCGACGGCATCGCTGCTGTAATGGCCACGACCTTGTCGTCGGCGCGGGCCTCCTCGATCAGCGCCTTGGCGAACACCTTGGTGTAGCTCGGCGCTCCGCCGATCGACGGTTCCTGCGCGCCGGTGACCACATTGAAGCGGTTGACGCCGTGGAACTTGTCGGCGGAGGTCTCGGCGGGCTCGTAGCCCTTGCCCTTCTGCGTCACCACATGGATCAGGATCGGGCCGTTCTCGGTGTCGCGGACATTGCGCAGCACGGGCAGCAGGTGATCGAAATTGTGCCCGTCGATGGGGCCGACATAATAGAAGCCGAGCTCTTCGAACAGCGTGCCGCCGGTCCAGAACCCGCGGGTGTATTCCTCAGCCCGCGCCGCGCGACGCTCCCAGCCTTTGGGCAGGATCTTGGCGAGCTGCTTCGCCCAATTGCGCAAATGCTGGTAGGTCTCGCCGGAGATCAGACGGGCGAGATAGGCGCTCATGGCGCCGACCGGCGGCGCAATCGACATGTCGTTATCATTGAGGATCACGATCAGCCGGGAATCCATGGCGCCGGCGTTGTTCATGGCCTCATAGGCCATGCCGGCGCTCATGGCGCCGTCGCCGATGACGCAGACGACATTGTGCGTCTTGCCGGCGAGGTCGCGCGCCACGGCCATGCCGAGGCCAGCCGAGATCGAGGTCGAGGAGTGGCCGGCGCCGAAGGTGTCGTATTCGCTCTCCGCCCGCTTGCAGAAGCCGGAGAGGCCGCGGCCCTGGCGCAAGGTGCGGATGCGGTCGCGGCGCCCGGTCAGGATCTTGTGCGGATAGGACTGATGCCCGACGTCCCAGATCAGCCGGTCGTTCGGCGTATCGAACACCTTGTGAAGCGCGATGGTGAGCTCGACCACGCCAAGCCCGGCGCCGAGATGGCCGCCCGTCACCGAGACCGCGTCGATGGTCTCCTGGCGAAGCTCGGCGGCGAGCTGCGGCAGCTCATGGTCGTCCAGCGCACGGAGGTCTTCAGGCTTGCGTACCCGATCAAGCAGCGGCGTTTGGCTTTGAGCACTCATCGGATCTCCGGAAAACCAGCGGAAAAGGCCCTAGAAGTCATATTTGTGACAGGAGCAATATCGACCTCGGTTCCGAGTTTCAACTAGCCTCTTAGACCGCCCGAATTGTGTCAGAAACGATGGCCGAAGATCACACTATAGTCGAGGTGCTGCAACTGCGGTCCGGGCGGGATTAGTCGTCGACGTCGAGCGGCTCGGTGCCGGTCGGCTCGCCGTTGGCGCCGAGGGAGATCTTCTCGACCTTGGCCTCGGCCTTGCGCAACAGCGCATCGCAATGGGCCTTGAGTGCCTCGCCGCGCTCATAGATCTGGATCGAGGCTTCGAGCTCGACATCGCCTTTTTCCAGGCGATTGACGATGGCCTCGAGCTCCTTGAGCGCCTGCTCGAAGCTCATATCCTTGATGTCGGTGTGCTCGGTTTCGTCGGCCATGGGGCAGGCTTTAGCCCCTCCGGGCGCTGGGGTTCAAGAGGAAGCCGCCATCAGCGCCTGGACGTGGGCGGCGGTGGAGCGGCCGAGAGCGTCGAGGTCATAGCCGCCTTCGAGCGTCGAGACGACCCGCCCGCCGGCGTGTTTCTCCGCCATCTCCAGGAGCTGTTCCGTCACCCAGACGAAATCGGGCTCGAGCAGCCTGATCTGGGCCAGAGGATCGTCGCGATGGGCGTCGAAGCCCGCCGAGATCAACACCACATCGGGACTGAAATTGTGGAGCGCCGGCAGGACGCGGCTGAGGAAGGCGTCGTTGAACTCCTCCTTGCCGTCGCCGGGGTCGAGCGGCGCGTTCCAGATATTGCCGACGCCGGTCTCGCTCAGCGCGCCGGTCCCAGGGAAGAGCGGCATCTGATGGGTCGAGCCGTAGAACAGATCCTTGTGCGGCCAGAATGCCGCTTGCGTGCCGTTGCCGTGATGGACGTCGAAATCGACCACGGCGACGCGCTCGGCGCCATGGACGTCGCGGGCGTGCAGGGCCGCGATGGCGATGTTGTTGAAGAGGCAGAAGCCCATGGCGCGGCCGGGCTCGGCATGGTGGCCGGGCGGCCGGACGGCGCAAAAGGCATTGTCGGCTGCGCCGGTCATGACCTGGTCGACGGCATAGATGGCGGCGCCGGCGGCGCGAAGCGCGGCGTCGAAGCTTTTCGGCGACATCACCGTGTCGGGGTCGAGCCAGACGAGGTCGCGGCTCGGCGTCGCCGAGCGGATGGTCTCGACGTAAGTGCGCGGGTGGAGCCGCTTGATCTCGTGCAGGTCGGCGAGCGGCGCCTGCTCGCGCTTGAGGGGGTTGAACTGCGGCGCCGACAGCGCGTCCTCCACGGCGCGGAGCCGATCGGGGCGCTCGGGGTGGCCGAAACCGGTGTCGTGCTCGAGGCAGACGGGATGGGTGATAAGCAATGTCGGCATATCGCGCGATGCTCTGGCGGCGGGGGCAGCTTGACCCGTCAATGCTAACACGCGAAATGACACCATAATGCCCGTTGAACAAGGCCTTGGTTGACGCCATGCCGATCGTCGCCGCCACTGACGAGGCGATTGCCCGCGCCGCGGAAGCTTTGGCGCGGGGCGAGATCGTCGCCTTCCCCACCGAGACGGTCTATGGCCTCGGCGCCAATGCGCTCGACGCAGCCGCCGTGGCCAAGGTGTTCGCCGCCAAGGCGCGGCCCCGCTTCAATCCGCTGATCGTGCATGTGCCGGGCGAGGTGGAGGCCGAGAGCTACGCGCTCGTCAACGACACGGCGAGAAAGCTGATGCGCGCGTTCTGGCCGGGACCGCTGTCGCTGGTGCTGCCGCGCCGTGCGGGTTGCGCCATTGCCGACCTCGTCAGCGCCGGCCTCGATACCGTGGCGCTCCGTGCGCCAAGCAACCCGATCGCGCGCGCCTTGCTTCAGGCCGCGAAGCTCCCGATCGCGGCGCCGAGCGCGAACCGCTCGCAGCGTGTGAGCCCGACCACTGCGGCCCATGTCGCGGCAGAGTTGGGCGACCTCCCGGCGATGATCCTCGACGGCGGACCTTGCGCCCTCGGCCTCGAATCGACCGTGCTCGGCGTCGCCGGCGACACGGCCACTTTGCTTCGTCCGGGCGCACTGCCCCGCGAGGAGATCGAGAAGGTCCTGGGGCACTCTCTCGCAACGCCCAAGAGCGGCGCCGAGCTGGTGTCCCCGGGGCAGATGGAGGTGCATTACGCGCCGGACACGCCGCTCCGCCTTGACGCCACGTCGCCGCACAAAGGCGAGGCGCTACTCGCGTTCGGCCCCGATGCGCCAGAGTTCAGTCCGATGATCAATCTCAGTCCGCGTGGCGACCTCGGCGAGGCCGCGGCCAATTTCTTTGCTGCGCTCCGCGAGCTCGACGCGCTCGGCGCGCGCGCCATCGCGGTGATGCCGGTCCCGGATCGCGGCCTTGGCGAAGCCATCAATGATCGCTTGCGCCGTGCCGCCGCGTCGCGAACGGGCAGAGCTCGGCAGATGCCCGAGGCCGTCGCCTCAGGCACCAACGCGCCATGAGTGGCGCGCGCGAGCCCTTGCGGCGACCGAACCAGGCAACGCTCGACGCGCTGGTCCGCATCGTCGGCGAAGACCACGCCATCCGCGACGCGGAGGCCATGGCGCCTTATCTCGTCGAGTGGCGCGACCGCTATCACGGCAAGGCGGCGCTCGTGCTCAAGCCGGGATCGACGGCGGAGGTCGCCGCCATCCTCAAGCTCGCCAACGACACGCGCACCGCGATCGTGCCCCAGGGCGGCAATACCGGCCTTGTCGGCGGGCAGATCCCGTTCGAGAGCGGTGATGAGGTGGTCGTGAGCTTGAGCCGGCTCACCCACATCCGCGACATCGATCTCGATGGCGACACCATGACGGTCGAGGCCGGCGTGGTGCTCGCCAATGCGCAAAGCGTCGCCACGACCGCCGGTCGGCTGTTTCCTCTGAGCCTCGCCTCGGAAGGCAGTTGCCAGATCGGCGGCGTGCTCGCCACCAATGCCGGCGGCATGTCGGTGCTCGCCTATGGCAGCGCCCGTGATCTCGCCCTTGGGCTCGAAGTGGTGCTTGCCGACGGCAGCGTCTGGAACGGCCTCAAGAGCCTGCGCAAGGACAATAGCGGCTACGACCTCAAGGACCTGTTCATCGGCTCCGAGGGTACGCTCGGCATCATCACCGCGGCGGTGCTGCGCCTATTCCCGAAGCCGCAGGAGAGCGTGACCGCCTTCGCCGGGCTTGCGAGCCCGGAGGCGGCCGCCGCGTTCTTCACCCGGGTCTACGAGCAGGCGGGGCGGATGGTGACGGCGTTCGAGCTGATGCCGCGCATCGGCCTCGACTTCGTGCTGAAGCACGGCAGCGGCACCCGCGATCCGTTGTCGGCGCCACATGCCTGGTATGTGCTGTTCGAGCTGTCGAGCCCGCGAGAGGACGAGGCGGTCGTGCGCCTTGGCGAGTCCCTGCTGGCGCAAGGCATGGAGGCGAACGAGATCGAGGACGCCGTGCTCGCCTCCTCCCTCGCGCAAGCAGCGGAGCTCTGGCGCCTGCGCGAGTTGATGAGCGAGGTGCAGCGGGAGGAGGGCGGCTCGATCAAGCATGACGTCTCGGTGCCGGTGGCGCGCGTGGCTGAATTCATCGCCCGCGCCGATCAGCTCGTCGAGCTGATGCTCCCCGGGGCACGGCCCGTGCCTTTCGGCCATCTCGGCGACGGCAACATCCACTACAATGTCAGCCAGCCGCCGGGGATGGACCGGGCCGTGTTCCTCGCCAATTGGGAGGCCCTCAACGCCGCCGTGCACGAGATCGTGCTCGACCTCGGCGGCTCAATCAGTGCCGAGCACGGCATCGGCCGGCTGAAGCGGGATCTCCTGCCGCACGCCAAACCGCCGATCGAGCTCGAGCTGATGCGGCGGATCAAGCGGGCGTTCGACCCGAACGGTATCCTCAATCCCGGCAAAGTACTGTGATGCCTCGCCATTGGAACCCGCACGGCGCCTAGCTTTCGCCGCCAAAGCAGGGTAGTCACGGGACTATGAGACCCAAGGCGCACCGGCGGATCGCCCTCGGATTCGGGCTCTGTGCAGCCGCGGCGGCGATGCTCGCTTTCGCCCCTGTCGCCGAGGCCCAATTCTTCTGGTCGCCCTGGTTCCAGGAGCAGCCGCGGAAGCCGAAGCCTCGCCGCACCGCACCAAAGCCCCCGAGCGATGACCTGGCACCGATCGCCGTGCCCAAGGAGAGCTCGGCGCCGCCACCACCCGACGACCGGCCCTACGACCCGAAGCTGTTGCGCCTCGCCGAGATCCTCGGCGCCGTTCACTATCTGCGCGAACTCTGCGGCGCCCAGGAGGGGCAGATCTGGCGCGAGCAGATGACCAATATTCTGAAATATGAGGGCTCGACTGCGGTGCGCCGCGCCAAGCTCGTCAACAGCTTCAATGACGGCTATCGCGGCTATCGCCGCACCTACCGCAGCTGCACCTCCTCGGCCACCCTCGCCATTGCGCGCTTCTCGACCGAAGGCGCCCAGATCGCAGAGGCTCTGGCCAAGCCATCGGGCTATGCGGGCAAGACCCCTGTCGCCGAGGCGCCGGCAGCCGAAGGTGCCACCGCGACCGACGCCAGCGCTGACGGCGCCGCCAAAAAAGACGCGGACAAAGAAAACGCCAATAAGCCGGCCGAGCCGAGCGCCAACGCCACCGAGCCCAAAGGCAAGAAATCGCGCCGCTCGAAGCAGGCGGCCAAACGGAAGTCCCATGGCCAAGCTGCGCAGCAGCCAGATTAACCGTTAGTTCACCTCATTTCCCCCTTGGCAAGCAGCGCCGTGTAAAACCTCCAAACTGGAGGCCATGTCCACAGCAAAAGGGGGAATCCCATTGCGGTCTGGTCAACGAATATCTCGAAGCCTGGAGCAAGAGGCGCAGAGCCAAGAAGCGCTTCGCTACATCCTCGACGCTTGGGAGGAAGCATTGCATGACGGCATCGAGCCGGAGATGCTGGCGAATGCCGCTTTGTTTGCCGCGCTTGCTGACCTCATCTCCCAATACGGCGAGGACGCCGTCGCCAAGATGACGGGCGGCCTCTCGCGCCGCATCCAACACGGCGAGTTCACGCTGCATCGCACGGCGCAATAAGCACGCCTCAGCCCCAGTGCAGCACGAACTCGTTGAGGAGGAGGCCGACGCCGAACAGGATCAAGAGCGTGCCCGCCACCCGATTGACGAGCTTCAGCCGATTCTCATTGAGGCGGTGACGGATGGTGGCGATCAACTCTGACAGGAAGAGCCACCACAACAGGCTTCCACCCATCACCGAAGCCACCAGCACCAGCGCCTCGAGATAACCGTTGAGGCCGCCGATCACCGAACTCAGCGCGCCGATCATGGCGATCATGCCGAGGATCGCGCCGGGGTTGGAAATGGTGAGGAGGAAGGTCTGCGGGATGATGCCCGTGTGCTCCGAGAGCGGGGATTCGTGCCGGGGCGCCATCACCAGGATCGGGCTCTTGAACAAGAGGCCAATACCGAACGCGATCAGCACCAGGCCGCCGATAAGCTGGATCGGCCCGGAATAGGCAATCATCAGATCTGAAATCGCGGTGACGCTGAAGGCGGCGATCGCCGCGAGCAGCCCGTCCCCGAGGGCGGCGCCAAGGCCAGCGGCGACTCCGGCCCAGAATCCCTTGGCGACCGCACGCTGAATGCAAAGGACATTGACCGGCCCGATGGGCGCGGCTACCAGCACGCCAATGGCAATGCCGGCCAGCACGAGCTGGATGGTGGAGAGGACGATATGCGCACCGGTCCACACGTGCCGGCTATCGCCGCGGACCGAAGCGGAAGCCTAGGCGCCTCGGCTCCGCGCTGAGTGCAGGGGACACGCCACCGGTGTGGGAAAAGAGCCGCGTACCTGAGGGGAATCGAATGAGTCGTCGCACGAGATCAGTCATGGCGGCCTTTGCTGCATTGGTAGCGGGCACGATGTTCATTGTCTACGCCTACCGGGACGACTTCGCTTCGCCAGGCGTGGCCGGCGCGGCGGATCAGCGTCTTGCTGGGACCCAGACGGCGAAGCCGGATACCGCGCCGCTGGCGCCACCACCGCAGCCGCCGGCGCAGCCTAAAGCGCCAGCGGCACCGCAAGGCGGGGCGGCGCCCGTCGTGCTCTATGATTTCGACGCGCTGCCCGATCCCATCAAGAACACGCTGCAACACATCGTGGAGGCGGCCCAGAACGGTGATATCGACGAGATGCTTCCCGTGCTTCAGGAGAACGAGCTGCCGCCGATGCT
>Ga0307426_1002246_pt1 | contig 12167 bp, 6 predicted proteins | sample SalMarWE160340MG_FD_202165 | JGI IMG/M metagenome (GOLD analysis project Ga0307426, IMG submission 202165) | Salt marsh sediment microbial communities from the Plum Island Ecosystem LTER, Massachusetts, United States - WE1603-40 | ecosystem: Environmental > Aquatic > Marine > Intertidal zone >... | reverse complement strand
GCTGCCGCCGGCCGGGTAGGCCGACGATGCGGTCGGCCACCTCGCGCTGGACGGTGACGACGAGGCGCTGCGGGCGCAAGGGCGCGGTGAGCAGGTGGCGCAGGACGGCGGAGGTGATATAGTAAGGCAGGTTGGCGACGACCTTGTAAGGGCGCCGGCCGACGAGCACGGCCACCTCCTGATCGAGGATGTCACCCTGGACAACGCGCACGTTGCCGTGGCCGACGAGCGCCTCGCGCAGGAGGGGCAGCATGCGCTCGTCGAGCTCGACGGCGATCACCTCTCCGGCGCGCTCGGCGAGGAGGACGGTGAGGGTGCCCGGTCCGGGGCCGACCTCGAGGACGAGGTCGGTGGGGTCGAGCTCGGCGGCATCGACGATCTTTTCCACAGCATGGGGGTCGACCAGGATGTGCTGGCCGAGGTGGCGGTCGCTACGCACGTCGTGATCGCGCATAGCCCGGTAGGGTTTCACGAGTGGCTGCCCCACAGTCGCACGCAGCACACCTGCGCCGAAAGTCCCGCTCGTAGTAACGACTTGAGTCGTTCTTCACGCGGGGGAAAAGCGCTCAAGCGCTCACTACGAACGGCGGCGCCCGGACGCACGTGGGACACGTGCGCCGAAAGTCCCGCTCGTAGTAACGACTTTAGCCGTTCTTCAGGCGAGGAAAAAGCGCTCAAGCGCTCATTACGAACGGGAGAACTCGCGTGAGTCGCTCGATGTACCGTGGGGATTGCTTCGGCACCAAGAGCGGGTGCCTCGCAATGACAACTGGAGATCACGGGTATTGGCCCCGCGGAAAGTCGGGCAGGATCCAGCGGATGCGGCTAGAGCTGGGGACGGGAGTGAGGACATAGACGTAACCCCACTGGAACCAGTGGCGGTAGGCGCCGACGTCGTAGCCGAGGTCGACGTGGCGACCGATGATCAGGCCGCCGGTATCGGCGGCGACGCCGCGCCCATAGCCAGGGACGTACACCTGCGAGAGCAAGTTGATCACGCCGGGATCGACGGCCACGATCCCGGCCCGCATCTTCCAGCCCAGGCGGGTGATGCCATAGGTCGGATCGCCGGGCAGCTTGCCGCAGGTGGCAGCGGTGTAGGAGGTGAGAAAGACAGGGATGCGGCGCCAGTATTCCACCGGGCCGTTGGCAGTGTCGAGCGTGCGGACGACGATCTGCGTGCCGTAGGCGATCTGGCGCGTCTCGGGCGGGCGGGCGATCCACTCGTCGTCGAGCACGCGCTCGACCTCGACCCCATCGTGGTAGACGGAACGATAGCGGCGACGCACGATGCCGTTGGCGCCTGCAGCGTCGACGCGGCGGTGGTCGATCTCGAGCGCGGCGTCGGCCATCCACTGCGTCTCGAAGGGAATCTCTTCCTGCTCGATGCGCTGCTGCTCGGTGACGCGGACGACGCGCGCCTGCAGGTCCGGTGAGACGGGCGCGTCTGCCCCGGGCTCGACCAGGTCCTGGCCCACCAGCGAGACGCCCAGCTCGCCCAGGACCTGGCCCACGGTCTGGGCGTGCGTGCGCGTGCGCAGGACGCGCCCGTCGACGAGGACAGAGACGGGGATGCCACGTTCGATGTAGACGCGCATGCCGGTGCGCACGAGTGCGTTGAGGCCGGGCGAGACACGGTCCCCGAGATAGAGGACGATGCCGGACGCGCTGAGGGCCTGGCCGAGGGTGGGCGCGGTGGTGCGCAGGGTCTGCACCACCTGCCCCTCGTAGAGGCGGATCTGCGCGGCGCGGCGCACCTCGAGGTGGGAGATGGGCTCCGCGACGGTATGGTCGGCGACCGCACGGTCGCCCCTCGACGTGAGGCGCGCCCGCCTGGAACCGGCCACGCCGATCTCGGTGCTGGCGGGGGCAGCGGCCGATCCCTGGAAAAGCTGCCCGTTGACCCACAGCTCGTCGCCCGGCTTGAGGACCACGCCGGCTTGGGCCAGGATCGGCTCGGCCTCCCAGGCAAGGGTATAGAGCTTGCGGGTCGCGCCGTCGGCGACGACGGTGACGGGGTGGGCGTGCTGGACGACGACGCGCATGCCGCGCTCGACCGCCGCGCCGGGCGCGGGATCGAGCGCGTCGCCCTCGTGCAGCTCGACCTGCAGGTCGGCCAGCACCTGGTCGACGGTCTCGCAGCGGGTGCGCACGCGCTGCGCGCTGCCGTCGACCACGACGGTGAGGGGGACCAGGCCCTCGGCAGCGCGCAGCGCGGCACGCCCGGCGAAAAACAGGACGACGACCGAGGCCCACAGGCCGGGTGAGGGAAGTACGCGCAGCAAGAGGAGGAGCAGGTTGCGTATGCCGCGCCAAAAAGAGACGCGCCGCCCGGCGATCAAGGCGCACCTCCGTGGAGCGCGACATCCGCTTCCTCCGCCAGGGCAGCCTCGGCCGCAGCGCGCCCGGCGACATAGCCGGTGGTAAAGGCGGCCTGGAGGTTATAGCCGCCCGTGTCGGCGTCGACGTCGATCACCTCGCCGGCGAAATAGAGGCCGCGCACGAGGCGCGAGGCCATGGTGCGCGGGTCGATCTCGCGCGTGTCGACCCCGCCGGCGGTGACGATGGCCCGCTCGAAACCCTGGTAGCCGGTCGCCTCGAGGGTGAAATTCTTGAGCCAGGCGCGCAGGCGGTCGCGCTGCTCGACGGTGACCTGGTTGGCCTCCTGGTGGGCGGGAATGCCGGTCTGTTCGACGCAGATCGGGATCAGCTTGCCCGGCAAGAGGCCCTTGAGCAGGGTCTGGACGTGGCGCTTGCCGTACTGGTCGAGGTCGCGCAGCAGGCGGGCGTCGAGCTTGGCCTCGTCGAGCGCGGGTTTGAGGTCGACCGAGAGCACGACCCGGCGCCCGGCACGCAGGGCGTCGACGACCTGTCGGCTGAGAGAGAGGACGATGGGACCCGAGACGCCAGAGGCGGTAAAGAGCATCTCGCCAAAGGCCTCGTCCAGCACCTCGCTGCCGGCGCGGACGGTGAGGCGGACGTTGCGCAGGCTGAGGCCCTCCAGGCGCGGGGCGACGTCGCCCGCCGTCTCGATGGGCACCAGCGCCGGGCGGATGGGGACGATGGTATGCCCGACAGCGCGGGCCAGGTCGTAGCCGTCCCCGCTCGAGCCGGTGGCGGGATAGGAGGCGCCGCCCGTGGCGAGGATCACGGCATCACTGTAAAAGGGGGCGCCCTCGTGCTCGCCGTGGACGTCGACGCCGACGACGACGGCGTCGACGATGCAGACATCGCTTGAGCGCAGCAGGCGCGCGACGCGGACGCCGGTGCGCAAGGTAACGCCGGCCCGCTGCACCCAGTCGACGAGCGCGTCGACGACGTCCTGGGCGCTGTCGCTGCGCGGAAAGACGCGCCCGCCGCGCTCCGACGCGGTGCGCACGCCGAGGCCGCCCAGAAAGGCGACCAGGTCGTCGGAAAAAAAACGGGCAAAGGCGTTGCGCAAAAAGCGGCCGTTGGCCCCGAAATGGGCGATAAAGGCGGGAATGGGGTCGGTGTTGGTCAGGTTGCCCCTTCCCTTGCCACTGATGCGCAGCTTGCGCCCCGGGCGATCCATGCGCTCGAGGAGCAAGGTGCGCGCACCGGCCTGGGCCGCTTGCCCGGCGGCCATGAGCCCGGCGGCGCCCGCGCCGACGACGATGACGTGGTAGGTAGATCCGCGCTCTCCGGTCATGGTCCTTTCGGAACGAAAAGAGGCGAGCCCCCGCCCGCCTCCGACCCTGTCGATAGGTTGGTCGTGCACCCCTCGTCGAGCTGCTCTGCCCCTGGCGCCGATGCCTGCCGGCTCAGGCCAGGTAACCCTGCGTCGCCCAAAAGGGACCGCTTACCGTTGCTACCTTCCGGTCCTGGCGGGGTTCACGGGCTCTTGCCGCGCAGGACCCAACCCTCCACACCATTCGGCAGCGACGCTCGGGGTGATTGCCTGCCCTCGAAGGGGAATTCGACCCCGCTATAGCGGACTGCGGGTACAGGGCGCCGCTAGTGCCCCGTCTAGCACGACCGCAGGCATGGTACAGGATGCGGGACAAAAAGTCAAATGGGTCCGTCGATGCCCAATCCGGTCAGGCCGGCACCCAGACACGCGCCGTCGTGCCCTGGCCGGCGGCGCTGTCGAGGGAGAGGTGACCGCCGTGGCTCTCGACGATGCGGCGGCTGACATAGAGGCCCAGGCCGGTGCCGGTCGATTTGGTGGTAAAGAAGGGTTCGAACAGGCGCGGCAGGACCTCAGGATCGATGCCATTCCCGGTGTCGATGACAAAGATGCTCACCCCCGGCGGATCGTCGGTGCGCTCGGCGCGGACCTCGATCGAGCCGCCCTCGGGCGTGGCCTCGATGGCGTTGAGGATCAGGTTCAAGAGGACCTGCTGCAGGTGGTCTGGCACGGCCTCTACCTCCGGCAGATCCTCCGGGAGCGGCGCCAGCTCCAGCGTCACCCCGTGCGCCTGGCAGTGCTTGCGCGTCAGCAGCTCTGTCCGTTCCAGCAGCGCGCCCACCTGGGTCAGCCGGCGCGTCGCCTCGTTCGACTGGCGGGCCACGTCGCGCAGCCGGCCGACGATGCGCGAGGCCCGCTCCAGCTCTTCCAGGCCGATCTTGATGTAGCTGCCGACCGGAGCCTCCGGTTCGAGCATCTCTTGCGCCAGGCCCAGGCAGCCAATCACCGACTGCAGCGGGTTGCTGATCTCGTGTGCGAACGAGGCCGCCAAGCGGCCGGTGGCGTTGAGCTTTTCCGAGCGGATCAACGCTTCCTGCACCTCCCTACGCTCGGTAATGTCCTCGATCAGGCCGAGCAGGTAGCGCAGCCGGCCCGCCTGGTCGGCGATGCCCGTCATCGTCAGGTTGCCCCAGAACTGGCCGCTGTCGGCGCGCAGGTAGCGCTTCTCGAGCTGGTAGCCCTCGCGCTGCCCCGCCACGAGTTCCCGTGCCAGCGCCAGGTCGGGCTCGACATCCTCCGGGTGGGTCAGCTCTCGAAAGTGACGTCCACGCAGCGCCTTGTCGCTGTAGCCGACCATGCGCTCGAAGGCCGGGTTGCACTCGACAATGTACCCCTCCAGGTCCGCGAGGACGATGCCGATCCCGGCGTTCTCGTAAATGGCGCGCAGCCGCGCCTCGCTGGCGCGCAGGGCCTCGGTGCGCTCGGCCACCATCTCTTCCAGCTCGTGCGCGTACTGCTCCACCTGCTCGTTGAGGCGCGCCTGCTGGATGGCGATCGCCAGTTGGTCCGCCACCTCGCGCACGATCAGCGTCTCGTCCTCGCTCAGCTCGCGCGCCTCGCCCAGGCCAATGTTGAGTGCGCCGATCAGCTCGCCCTGGGCAATCATGGGAACGTGCACGTAGGCCCGCACCCCGTGTCCCTGCATGGCCCGCGTCAGCGGCGAGGGTCCGGTAGCCTCGGCTAGGTCCCGGACGGCGTGAATCTCGCCGCGGGCCAACGCGGCGAACGCTTCCGCGCTGATCACGGGGGCATGCTGTTCGTCGACGGCGCGCGCGCCATCGTCGGGGTCGGCGGCGAGCAGCGAGACTCGCTCCTTCTCGCCATCGTACATGGCCACGCCCACCCAGCGGGAGGGGACCGAGTCCCGCAGGTGGGGCAGCACGGCGGCGGCGATCTCGTCCGGCGAGCGCGCGTCGAGGACGGCGCGGTCGGCGTCGTGTAGGACGCGCAGCCGGTCGGCATAGCGCTGCACCGCGATCCGCCTGCGCTCCTCCTCAGTGACGTCCATGAGCGAAAAGACCAGCCCCTGCACGACGCCCTCGCCGTCCTTGACCGGGACCAACATCCAGTCCCAGTAGGTCGTCCCGCGCTCGGGCTGGTCGGCGTACTCGAACGGCTTGGCATGGTAAGAGATGAGCTCGCCCGTGTCGCGCACCCGCTCGAAAATGGCGCGGTTCTCACCGTTGGGAAAGAGGTCGAAATGGTAACGCCCGATCAGCTCTTCCCGGGAGTGGCCCGAGCCCTCGACATAGGCCGAGTTGACCACCACAAAGTTGAAATCGGGGTCGAAGTAGGCCAACTGGGCGGGCGTGTTCTCGATGACGGCGTCGAGCACGTTGCGCTCGCGCCCGATCGCCTCGGCCATGGACTCGATCTCGCGGCGGCGTTCGACGTGCTCGGTCACCTCCTGGGCCACAATCAGGACGCGGTCGACCTCGCCGCCCGCATCGTGCAGCGGGACGTGATCGACGTTCCAATAGGTCTCCTCGCCCCCGGGGCCGAGCGAGGCCCGGTACTCGTGGATCGTCACCGTCCTGCCCGTGTGGCAGGCCCGCTCCAGGCACTCGATCGCGCCGGCAGCGATCGCCTCTGGAAAGACCTCGGCTACCGTCCGGCCGACCATTCGCACCCGGGACGTGCCCGGGATGGCCCGGTAGCGGGCGTTCACCTGCTCGTAGCGGAAATCGGGCGCGCGCACCACGGCGATACGCACCGGGGCCGTCTCGACCAGGCGCTCCAGGAACTGGCGCTGCGCGCGGTTCTCTTCGAGGAGCCATTCGCGCTCTTCTTCGACCTGCACCCAGTCGGTGACGTCCTGGAACACGCCCACCGCGCCCGTGACCTCGTCTGCTTCACTGCGAATCGGCGCCGCATTGACCAGCAGCTCGCGGCGCTGCCCGTCGGGCCACACGATCGCCATCCGCACCTCTTCAGACACCTCGCCGTGGAGCGCGGCGCGGGTGAGAGGCAGCTCGCGCGGATCGTAGGGCGTGCCATCGGGATGGCAGATCTCGAGCTGGGCGTGGCTCTCGTACGGATCTCCGTAGGGCACCGGACGGGCATAGATCCGGTCAGCAGGCGGGTTCGTCATCAGGACCCGTGCCTCGGCGTCGGCGACGACCATACCCTCCGGCGCACTCTCGAACACGGCGCGCAGGAGCGCCCGCTCGGCGTCCAGTTCCGCCAGCAGGCGTTCTCGCTCCTTCTGCGCCCGCACCTGCTCGGTGATGTCGCGGATGGCAGCCAGCAAGCCCGTGCGCTGACCGTCCCCGTCCTCCAGCACGGTGAACAGCGACTCGACCCAGATCCTGTCCCCATCGCGCTTGACGTGGACGTTCTGCCCGCGCCAGTATCCCCTTTCGACCAGCGCCTGGTAGGCCGCCGCCTCGTCCTGCAAAGCGGGCCATTTGACCTCGTACAGCTCGGAGAGCTTGCGACCGATCGCAGCCGCCGCGTCGACCCCGTACTGCTGCGCGGCGTGCCGGTTGAGGTAGGTGACGCGCTCCTCTTCGTCGACGGCGATCACCGCGTCGCCGACCTGGTCGAGCGCCCGGGCCTGGAAGGCGATCTGCTGCTCCCGGCGAACGCGCCCGGTCACGTCGCGGATCATCCAGCGCAGCCCCACGGGCCGCCCCCCCGCGTCGCGTACCGGGGCCATGCTGATCGACGCCGCAAAAGGCTTGCCATCCCGTGGCTGCAGGCGCAGCTCCCAGGGATCGCGCTCCAGCTCGCCGCCCTCGCGGTAAAAGGCCAGCCGCCTGATAAAGGGGTCCCGATCGTCCTCGGCCACGTAGGCCAGCAGCGGCTTGCCGACCAGATGGTCGTATCGCATCCCCATGAGGCGGCCCGCCGCACGGTTGGCCTCCCTGATCAGGCCGTACAGGTCGGTGACCAGGTAGCCGTCCGGGGCCAGGTCGAACAGGGCCTCGTAGCGCGCCCGCTCAGCCTCCACCATCTGCTGCGCGGCACGAAGCTCTTCGTTCTGCTGCTGCAGCTCCTGGGACGCGACTTGCAGCTCCTCCATGCTGACCGAGAGCCCCTCCAGCGTCGTATGAAGCGTCTCTTCGTCCGCGGCCGACAGTTGTGCCCGCTCGATCAGGGCCTCGATGCGCCCTCGCAGCTCCTCCACCTCGCGTTCGAAGGAAGTGAAGCTCATGCTGTCTCCTCCACCAGCTCTTCCTCCATCTGCAGCACCACCCCGCCGTGCACGCCCACCTAATCGGCGTGCAGGCTGCTCAACGACAGACGACAGACGATCCGGCGCCCGCGCCGGTTCACCGCCGCTACCTCCAGTTCGGGCACTTCCTCCGCGTCGTCCAGCACCCGGTGCAGCGGCTCGCGCAGCTCGCCCACCGGCAAGCCGATGTCCAGGTTCAGCAGCGAGCGACCCTCCACCTCGTCCGCGCGCAGGCCCCACAGGTCCTCTGCCCGCCGGTTCCATAACAGCACCTGCAGCTCGCGGTCCACGACCACCAACCCGGCGCTCAGGCTGCCCAGGATCGACGCCAGGAAGAGGTTGGACTGGTCCAGCTCGCCCGTCCGCTGCTGCAGCTCCTCGTTCATGGCCTGCAGCTCCTCGTTTGTCGACTGGAGCTCCTCGTTCATGGTCTCCATCTCTTCGTTCGTCGAGTGCAGCTCTTCGTTGGTAGTCTGCAGCTCCTCGTTGCTCGACTGCAGCTCTTCGTTGGTCGTCTCGAGCTCCTCGTTGGTCGACTGCAGCTCTTCGTACGCGGTCTCGAGCTCTTGCGCGGTCTGATCGACCTCCTTGCGCAGATCCTGGATCTCGGTGACGTCGACGAAGGTGATACTCACCCCCAGGTACTCCGCGCCATTGTTGCGCAGCGGCGTGACGTGCACGTCCATGTACTGGGACGGTGCTCCCCGCCGCGCCCGTTCCACGCCATCGGTCGTCACCGTGCGCTCCTCGGCGTATGCCTGGTCGATCCGCGCGCGCAGCTCGAGCGGCCGGTACGAGAACTCCAAGTCCTGCAGCGGGCGGCCCACGTCGCGCGGGTCGAGGTCAAAGAGATCGCGCAGCGCCTCGTTGGCCAGCACGAGGTGGCCCCGGCAGTCGACGACTGCCTGCGCCACCGGCTCCTTGTGGAAGGCAACCTCTCGCAGCCGGACGTAGGTGCCCAACTGGGTGGCCGCATCGGGATCGCCGGCCTGGGTCAACACCACCATGCGGTCGCGCAACGTCGCCTGGGGCGTCCGCCGAAAGACGTGGTGCTTGAGCCCCGTCGACTCGAAAAGGTGAGCCTGGGTCAGCATCAGCTCGGCGTTGCCCAGGTAGAGATAGCCCTCGTCCTTGAGCGCAAAGTGAAAGCGGGCCAGCACGTGGCGCTGCGTCTCGCCGCTAAAGTAGATCAGCGTGTTGCGGCAGACGAGCAGGTCGAGGCGCGAGATGGGCGCGTCCTGGACCAGGTCGTGCCGCCCAAAGACCACCCCGCGTCGCAGGTCGTTGTCCAGGACATAGCTGCCCCCCACCTGCTCGAAATAGCGCTCGCGCAGGTCCTCCGGTACCGGCTCTATCCGCTCCGGCGTATAGGTGGCCTGGCGGGCCCAGGTCAGCGCCTCCTCGTCCACGTCGGTAGCATAAATCTTGACCCGCTCCCGGTAGGCATCCTGGCCCAACTGCTCGGCCAGGAGCAGGGCGATGGTGTAGGGCTCCTCGCCCGAGGCACAGCCTGCGCTCCAGATGCGGATCTCTTCGCCATTCCCCTTACGGTCGACGATCTGGGGCAGGATCGTCTTGGCCAGGTAGTGCCAGCTCTCCGGATCGCGAAAGAAGGAGGTGACGTTGATCAGGACGGTGTTGAACAAGTAGGCAAACTCGTTGGGATGGACCTCGAGATAGTCGCGGTAGCTGCGATAGCTTTCTTCGCCCACGACATTCATGCGCACGCCCACGCGGCGCATGAGGCTGGGTCGCTTGTAGCCGGTGAAATCGAACCCGCGGTTCTCTTTCAGGTACGCGAGCAGGTCTTCGAAGGCAGGGTCTTGGTTCGAGCTCATTGCGCCCTCCCACCGCCCAGCAGCGCGATCAGCGCCGGGCCAATCTCCTCCAGGGGAAGCACGAAATCGACGGCTCCGGTCTCGATCGCGGCGCTGGGCATGCCGCTAAACTGGGCCGATCCGACCTCCTGGGCGATCACCGTGCCGCCCATCTTTTTCACTCCCTCGATGCCCAGGCTGCCGTCCCTCCCCGATCCGGTGAGCACGACGGCGATGGCGCGGTCGGCATAGCTGGCGGCCATCGACTCGAAAAGCAGGTCGGCCGATGGGCGCACGAAATGGACGAGCTTGGACTGGGAGAGCGAGAGCGTCCCATCGCCGTTGACCAGGAGGTGGTGATCGGGCGGGGCAATATACACCGTCCCCGCCCGCAGATCGTCGCCTTCCTGGGCCTCGCACACCTGCAGTGCCGTGCGGCGGTCGAGGATCTCGGCCATCAGGCTGCGGTGGCGCGGATCGAGGTGCTGGACGACCACCACCGGCACGGGCAGATCCCCCGGCAGCGCCGCCAGGACCTCAGTCAGGGCCATCAGCCCGCCGGCAGAGGCGGCGATGGCGATGATCGCGTAGGGGACGTCGGGACTGTCGGAAGGACCGCGGGGTTCGCTGGCCTGGCTTTCTTCGTCCATGCTGTTCTCTCCCACGTACCACAGTTGGGGCGTGCTGGAAGGCGCTATACGTGCGAAGGGGGGACTTCGCTAGCCTGAGTTTGCGCGCTGCAAAAGGGCTCGCTCTCGACCCAAGAAGAACAGGGCCACCGCCGTACCGGCCGGCGAATGGCCTGGAAGTAGACTCTGACATTGCAGCTCACATTATAGCACGTTTCGGAGGCCGCGCCAAGAGGGAATCCAACCTTTTAGCACTCAGACCTCCGAGGTTTTCGGCGCATTCTGATGCGCAACCTCGGAGGTCTGAGTGTTCCCTACCCCAACAGGGACGCCGACTCCTGGTCGAGGTAGATGGTCACGTGCGGCCGGGTGCGGAGGATGGAGGCCGGGCAGCCGGGCGTGACCGGGCCATGCAGCGCAGCGCGGACGGCCTCGGCCTTGCGCTGCTCGGGCACCACCGCCAGCACGCGGCCAGGCGCCAGCAAGGCGGGCACGGTGAGCGAGATCGCCTGGCGCGGCACGTCCTCCAACGAGGCAAAATGCCCCTCGCCGACCTGTTGCATGCGGCAGCGGCGGTCGAGGTCGACCACGTGGATGGCCTCCTCCGTCTCGAAATCGGCCGGCGGGTCATTGAAGGCCAGGTGGCCGTTCTCGCCGATGCCGAGCACGCAGGCGTCGGCCGGGTGCGCCTCGAGCAGGGCCGCATAGCGCGCCAGCTCGGCCTCGATGTCGGGCGCGTCGCCGTGCATGGGGTAAAAGGCGCGTGGGTGGACGTGGTCGACCAGCTTTTCGCGGATGTAGCGGGGGAAACTGGCCGGGTGCTGCTCCGACATGCCCAGGTATTCGTCCATGTGAAAGATCACGACCTGCTCCCACGGGACGTCGTCGCGGACACGGAGGGCCTCCATGAAGGTCAACTGCGAGTTGCCGGTGGCCAGGATGACAGAAGCCTCGCCCTTGGCCTGGGCCGCTTCGCGTAGGATCGCGGCCAGGTCGGCCGCCGCGCGCTGGCCGAGCGCCGTGGCCGAGGCAAAGACGTGGACGGGGATACGATCGACGTGCAGCGTGCGGATCGGTTGTGCGGACATACGCTCCTTCTCTCCATGAACTCCTCATAAAACCCGTTCCTTTCATGCACCGCGGGTGCGCAAGAACGGACACGCTTTGTCAAGTCTGACAGTGGTCGATAGGCGTGCGGCAGTACCAGCGCCGAAAGCCGTTTTTTTCGGCCTGTTGAGAGGAGCATGTCTGTTTCGATCCCCATTCGCACTGCCGACCCAGTCATACGCTTCTCAATCGCGATCGGGTTGGTTACGGATGCTTCTTGCTGTGCAGCGCGCGCTGCTGCAGATGGTAGGTCTCGTCATAGCACTCGTGCTTCTGCCAGATCGCCCAGGCGATGGCCAGCCAGCGATTGGCTAGACAGCGGTAGGCGTGACTATCGGAGTGACGGCGCGGCCGCGTCTGCTGCCAGTACGCCGCAGCCCACAGCGACTGCGAGAGCGAGCACATAGCCCACTTCTGGGCGATGTCTCGGAACGCGCGGTCGCAGGAGAAGCGAAAGCGCACGGTCCTGCGCTTGCCACTGGATACCGTCACTGGGCAGGTGCCCGCCAGCGCCTGCACGCTGGCCGCCGTCGGGAAGCGCTGCCGATCGTCGCCGAACTTGGCCAGCAGCGCCGGGGCCAGCAGATCCCCTGCCCCCGGTAAGGAGGCAAAGATCGGCGCATCGGGATGCTGGTCGAACAAGGTCTTCAGCCGCCGCTTGGCTTCCTTGTTGGCCCGCAGCTCCTCCAGCAGGAGCCCGGCCAGTTGCACCGCTTCGGCCTGGAAGA
>Ga0307426_1002245_pt1 | contig 12169 bp, 10 predicted proteins | sample SalMarWE160340MG_FD_202165 | JGI IMG/M metagenome (GOLD analysis project Ga0307426, IMG submission 202165) | Salt marsh sediment microbial communities from the Plum Island Ecosystem LTER, Massachusetts, United States - WE1603-40 | ecosystem: Environmental > Aquatic > Marine > Intertidal zone >... | reverse complement strand
CGCCGACGATATCGGGGGTATCGTCCTGGTTGCGGCGGCCTTGCTGACCGTCCTTGGTATCAGCGGATGGACCCACGGTGGGTTGATCGATCCCTGGGCTTCGTTCATAAAACGCTGGTTTGGTCTTGGGGCAATCTTATTCCCGCTGGTGATGATATTTGGGGCGCTGCTGCTCTTCAATCGACGCAGAGGCCGTCCCGTTGAGGTGAGATGGTCGCAAATCATCGCCCTGGAACTGGCGATATTCGGCTTGCTGGCGCTCTTTGCTTTCATCGACGGTCTGGATCTACCTCGAGCTGAAAGCGGCCACGCCGGGGGAATTGTAGGATGGGGGCTAGCCACGCTGCTGGATTCTCTCGTAGGCGGGATCGTCAGCATTGCAGCGCTGCTTCTTTTGATCGTCGGCGCTGGTGTATATGCGCTGCGAGGCGTGCTGGCACGCTATGCCATGCGCGTACAGAAGGCGGCGGAACGAACGACTTTGCCGGCGGCGGCTTTTCCGGAGGCGGGAGTCTCAGAAGAGAGAACCGCACATTCGCAGTCAACACAAACGAGACAGCCCTCCATATCTCAACTGCCGCGCGCATACCGAAAACATTTCAAGGTCGAGCAAGTGATGGAGGACAGGCCGTCGAAGCCCACACCGCGGGATGAGCGCTTGCCTCCGTTGACCATGCTGGAAGCAGGCCGAGCGGTCAGCGTCACGGAAAAGGAAATCAACCTCGCTGCAGGCCTGATCGAAAAGACATTGGCGGATTTCGGCATTCCTGTTCGGGTGGTGGATTTCAAATCCGGGCCTACGGTGACCCAGTTTGCCGTAGAACCCGGATACGTCGAGACGGTCGCTGCGGATGGGGAAGTGCGGCGCAGCAAGGTGAGAGTGTCGCAAATTTCTTCCCTGTCCAGCGACCTCGCCCTGGCGCTCTCGGCGCCCACATTGCGGGTCGAAGCGCCTGTGCCGGGACGGGCTTATGTGGGGATCGAGGTGCCAAACCGCAGCCCGGCGGTCGTGCGCCTGCGCGGCATTCTCGAATCCGACGAATTCCAATCCGCCAAATCTCCGCTGACGATCGCCCTGGGCCGCAACGTTTCCGGGAAGGCGGTCGTCGGCGATCTGGCTTTGATGCCGCACTTATTGATCGCAGGTACCACGGGTTCCGGCAAGTCGGTTTGCATCACCGCCCTGACGACTACCCTGGCGTTCGAAAATTCACCGGAAGACCTGCGCTTTGTGATGATCGATCCCAAAATGGTCGAACTGCTGCGCTTCAACGGATTGCCGCACCTGATCGGCAAGGTGGAGACCGATTTGGAACGGATCACCGGGGTTCTGCGCTGGTGTATGATCGAGATGGATCGCCGTTATCGCTTGCTGGAGGAGGCAAAGGCGCGTGACATCGATTCCTACAATCGAAAAGTCAGGCGTAAGCGGAATGCAGAGCGTTTGCCGCGCATCGTGGTGATGATCGATGAACTCGCCGATGTGATGATGATGGCTCCCGATCAAACGGAACAAACCCTGGTGCGTCTGGCCCAAATGGCGCGTGCGGTCGGTATCCACCTTGTGCTGGCGACACAGCGGCCGAGCACCGACATCCTCACCGGCCTGATCAAAGCCAATTTCCCGGCACGCATTTCGTTTGCAGTGGCTTCCAGCGTCGATTCACGCGTCATTCTGGACGGCTCTGGTGCGGAAACGCTGCTGGGTCGCGGTGACATGCTCTTTCTGTCGCCCGAAGCGGGGGCGCCGGTGCGCCTGCAGGGTGTTTTCGTCAGCGATCGCGAGATCGAGGGGCTGGTGGAGTATTGGCGCGAAGAGGTCGGCGAACGGTATCGAAGCGAAAGGCCGCCCTGGGATGATTTGATCGCACGCATCGCCATGGTCGATGAGCGCGATGAAATCATCGAACAGGCGATCGCGCTCGTCAGGGAAAAGCGAGAAGCCAGCGCCTCCATGCTGCAGCGCGGTCTGCGCATCGGTTATCCCCGCGCGGCAAGATTGATGGACGAACTCGAGGAACTGGGCGTTGTGGGACGCCCACAATCGGGAGGTCGAACGCGCGAGGTGCTCATCGGCTTGGACGACGATCCGCTTATGGACCATGTCGAAGACGGGGATGGCGATGCTTGACTGGACCGATAAGCGGCGTTAGGATTGCACGATCCAAGGAGAATACATGCAGGTCGACGACACAGTACGTGCAGACAAGCCGACGCTCACTGACGTGCTGCGGGTACGTTTCAAGGGCGCAGTTGATCCGGCCGCCAGATTCATCGGCCGGCTTGGGATCACTCCCAACATGCTCACATTGACCGGCCTGCTGGGCAACATCGTTGCGGCTTTCTTTCTGTCACGGGGCGCATTGTTGGTCGGTGGGTTGATCATTTTACTCGTAGGCCCGTTGGATGCCTTGGACGGCGCACTGGCGCGTCTGCGTGACGAGCCCTCCCCTTTCGGGGCTTTCCTCGACTCAGTGACCGACCGCTATTCGGAGCTGTTTATCTTCGGTGGATTGATGCTCTATTATGTCCAACGCGGGGATTGGCTCTGGACCAGTGTGGTATATGCCGCGGCCGCGGGTTCGGTTCTCGTTTCCTATACCCGCGCTCGGGCGGAAGGCGTCGGTTTCAAGGCCAAATACGGGCTTCTAACACGCGCCGAGCGATTTGCCATTTTGATTCCCAGTTTGATTTTCAATTTTACAGAGATCGGTATCGCACTGATCGCAGTCTTCGCCAACTTTACGGCCCTACAGCGGATCTATCACGTTCGACAGCAAGCTCGAGATTGACAATTCGACATCCGAGGTTCTTATGATCACTATCGACGCGCAAGGCATTCACATCGGCATCCTCTACTTCCGTTTTTACGGCATGATCATCATGTTCGGCGCGGTCATGGCGGCGTGGTTGGCACAGCGCATGCTGCGCAGGATGGGTAAGGATCCGGAAATGGTCTGGGATGGTTTTTTCTGGGTCATCATCTTTGGCATCATCGGTGCCAGAATCTATCACGTGCTGACCCCCTCGAAATACTCAGGAATCACGACCGAGTACTACCTGCATAATCCGCTGCAGATTCTGAAGATGTGGGACGGCGGACTGGGCATGCCGGGAGCGATCATCGGCGGTGCAATAGGGATTTACATTTTCGCCAGGAGACGGAAAATTTCCTTTGCCATGCTGCTGGATGCGGCTGCACCGGGCGTCGCGCTGGCGCAGGCTATCGGCCGCTGGGGAAATTTCGTCAATCAGGAACTGTACGGACAACCGACCGATGTGCCGTGGTGCATCAAGATCGATCCGGCTCACCGTCTTCCGGGTTATGGAGAGTTTGGTTGTTTTCATCCCCTTTTCTTGTACGAGTCGATCTGGAACTTGCTGAATATGTTTTTTCTGCTGTGGTTATTCCGCAGATATCGGAAAAATCTCATCAATGGGGATCTGTTCCTGGTGTACATGATCACCTACCCGATCGGACGTTTCCTGCTGGAATATCTGCGTCTGGATTACGTTCAGATCGCAGGGATCAATTTCAACCAGGCTTTGATGCTCGTCGTGGCGATCCTGGTGTCTGCTTTTCTGATTATCCGTCATCGTCGAAAGCCGAAGACAACCTGAATCAATCGCCTTTCAAGATACGCGCACGCATAGGCGACCGTTCTTCATCGAATTGCAGATCGGTCTCCTTCTTAATTACCCTCAACGCAGCCCCAGGTAATTAAAATGGGACGTTCTACCCGATTGTGAGCGTTTCACCATGCTGATATACTTCATCGCACAGGGTATGTACTGGCGATGATTGAGACGTTTAATTTAACCAAGCGTTTTGGGGCCCTTACAGCGGTCGACGATCTCAGTCTCCGGGTTGAACCCGGAGAAGTATTGGCGCTGCTCGGACCGAACGGCGCAGGGAAGACGACCGCCATCCGCATGATCGCTTCGATCTTGCAGCCGACCAGTGGACGTGCGGTTATTCTCGGATTTGACACGATTACACAGGCGGTGGAGATTCGCCGTTCGATCGGATTGCTCACCGAACATCATGGCCTCTACACGCGCATGCGCGTTACCGAGTACCTGGAATTCTTTGGTAGGATTTACGATCTTCCCGCGCAGGTCATCGGCGAGCGCATCGAGGACCTGCTGCACCGCTACGGCCTGCATGACGCTCGAGAGCTGCGTCTGGGCCAATATTCAAAAGGGATGCGCCAGAAATTGGCGCTGGTGCGGGCGATGCTTCACGATCCGCCGGTACTGCTCCTGGACGAACCGACTTCGGCGATGGATCCATCGAGTGCGCATATGGTGCGCGAGAGCATCCGCAGTTTCCGTTCGACGCGGCGTACGATCATCGTATGTACACACAACCTGCACGAGGCGGAATTGCTGGCCGACCGTATCGCCATCATTCGCAAGGGAAAGATCATTGCGCAGGGTAGTCCTGCGCATCTGAAACGATCGCTGCTCGGTTCTCCCGCGTGGGAACTGCGTGTAGCCAACACCCTGGACGGCGCGGTGGAGGTTCTCCCAGCGGATGTACAGCCCTTCGCAAGTGGTGAAAATTGGCTGCGCTATCACACGGATCGACCGGAGAGGGACAATCCCCGCGTTCTTCGAGCAATGGTGGAAGCTGGATTATCTGTGGTGACGCTTGCGGAAGTCGAACGCAGTCTGGAGGATGTGTATCTGCAGGTCGTCAGCAGGAACGGAGTGTCTGGGGTGGAGGGCGAGTGACACCGAGAGTAGGTGTCCTGCGAAATAATTTCTACGGCGCCTGGATCATCGCCAGGCGAGAAATACGCGATCAGCTACGCGATTGGCGCATCCTGACCCCCATCATCCTTTTGACGTTGTTCTTTCCGCTGCTGATGAATTTCACGGCCGGTCAGGCCGTAGACTTCGTCGCCCGATACGGAGCAGACATCGTAGGCGAGCGCCTCATTCCCTTCCTGCTCATGGTCGTCGGTTTCTTCCCCATCTCCATTTCCCTCGTCATCGCCTTGGAGAGCTTCGCGGGTGAGCGCGAAAGACTCTCCCTGGAGCCTTTGTTGGCCACGCCCCTTACCGACAGTCAACTTTATCTGGGTAAAATAATCGCCTCGGTGATCCCACCCCTGGGCGCGGCTTTTCTGGGCATTACGGTGTACTTGCTCGGGTTGGTGGTCAGTATCGGTTGGAAACCCGATGCATCGCTTCTGGCGCAGATTCTCACCCTCACTGCCGCGCAGGCGTTTGTGATGGTCAATGGCGCCGTGGTGATTTCTACGCAGACGACGTCCGTCCGTGCGGCGAATTTGTTGGCTTCTTTCATCATCGTTCCCATGGCGGAATTGATCATCGGTGAGAGCCTGATCATGTTCTGGGGAATCTACAGTGCACTCTGGTGGATCGTGGTGGCACTGATCATGATCTCGATCGTGCTGAGCCGCATGGGGTTGAGATTGTTCAATCGGGAAGAACTGCTCGGAAAAGAGATCGACGTGATCGATCTGAAGCGTTTAATGCGGCATTTTCGGAGTTCGTTCGTCGGCAACGCCACGTCGATCCCGGGGTGGTTCAAGGATGTCTTTTCGACTTCTCTGCCTCGACTGAAGTGGTCCATTTTGATCACCACGGGCATACTCGTGCTGGGCTACATCATTGGATTGTCCTTTGCGGACCGCTACGTTCTTCCTCCCGAATTCCTAAAACTCGACGCGGTAGGCCAGGGATTGGAAACCCGCATGCGGGAATTTGGACTGCTCACGGAACGGGGTCTGGTGTGGATATTGTGGAACAACGTTCGCGCCTTGATCCTTTCGGCATTATTGGGTGGATTTACGCTCGGAGTCTTGGGCCAGATCTTGCTCATGGCGCCCTACGGGATAACGGGGTATCTAACGGGAAACGTGATCCTCGCCGGCAGTGATCCGCTGCGGTTCCTCACTGCGCTGATTCTGCCGCACGCCGTCTTCGAATTGCCGGCTGCAATCATCGCCGGTGCGGCGATTCTGCAGCTGGGATTGGCAGCTCTTAGCATTCCCAAAGGGATGTCTTTGAGTGAAGGTTTCATCTCAGCGCTCGCGCAGTTAAGCCGCGTTATGCTGGGAATCGTGCTGCCGCTGCTGATAGCGGCCGCCATCGTGGAGGTTTATGTGACCCCGCGAATTGCATTGCTGCTTTTAGGATGATGCTTAGATGAGCCGACTGATCATACTGGGCAGCTCATGGGCCGTGCCGGTGGAAGATCACGCAAACACCCACATGGCCGTGGATGGAGAAGAGGGCACCGTGCTCATCGACGCACCGGGTTCGCCGAGCGTGCGCCTCGCTCATGCAGGGATTTCGTTCGACCAGGTTGAGGATTTAATCCTGACTCACTTCCACCCCGACCATGTCGGAGGCGTTCCGCTGCTGCTGATGAACATGTGGATCCTGGGCAGAGATAAACCGCTAAACATCTATGGATCGCACCATTGCCTGGAACGAATCGAGGACGTGATGGGTTTTTTTCATTGGGAGGCGTGGCCGAATTTCTTTCCGGTGTCCTTTCATCGATTGCCGGAGCGAGAACGGATTCCCGTACTGGAAAAGCAAGATTTCCGAATCTACGCCTCTCCGGTGAGGCACGTCATCCCTACGATTGGCCTCAGGCTCGAAAGTACCACCAGTGGGCGAATCATCTCCTATTCTTGCGATACCGAACCCTGTCCTTCGGTGGCGCGCCTCGCGGCTGGATCCGATGTGCTCATCCATGAAGCTACGGGTGCAATCGTCGGACATTCTTCCGCATCGCAGGCCGGCGCTATCGCGCGGGAGGCCGGCGTGGATCGGTTGATTCTAATCCATTACAAGGCGGGGAAGATCCAACTGGACAAACTCATCGATCAAGCTCGGGAGACGTTCTCGGGTGAGGTCGTTCTTGCGGAAGATTTCATGGAGATCGATCTCTGACGCGAGACTCCACGGCGGCTCGTGGACCGGCAGGGATGATCAGCCCTCTACCGGTTTCAAGGTAACGTGCAGGTAGTTGAAATCGCCTCGCGGTGGTACGAGGGGGATGACTTCGATGACGGTGTAGCGGATCTTGTCCAGCGTAACCTGATCGCCTGCCTTGGGCTCGCTATCCGTGTTCGTAATACCTCCGGGATGTTTTCCCCCTAATACCACGTAGCTCACTTTGTATACTTTCGCCACGGCTGTTCCCTTTATCGATTCGAGAAATGGCTGTGTCGCAGCTTGAACGAGAGATCTGCGGCGATGTTCCGCATCACGGTGTAGCCAAGATGATGGTTGTTGTCACACAATCGATCGAAATCGTCCCTCTGGATCACCTGAACGACGGTTTCGTCTGAGATCGCCCGCACCGTCGCGGAGCGTCGCCCTCGATCCACGAGCGCCATTTCACCAACTATTTGACCGCGGCCCAGATTGACGACGGTCTTGGGTGTGGGGTCTGCTTGAGACTCCTGGCGCAGCACCTCCACGAATCCGTCCTGAATCACAAAAAGCTCATCTCCTGGTTGCCCTTGTTCAGTAATGAGGTCACCGGCTTTGAACGAGCGCTGGTGGCAAATTTCCAACACGGAATCTAAATCACCTTCAGAGAGACCCTCGAAAAGTTCGACACTTTTCAACACCGCAAGCGGGTCCATAATGACCTCCACGTCCATCGACGTTCTGCAACGTCGTCACCCTACTCAATATCTATTCTACAGTATGTTCCTCGCGACACAAAATCTACCTGGGGAGAAGCGCAGCGGAGGTGGGGCCATGTGGTAGAATCAGGCAGAATTAAGAAGATTATTTTGATTACTTGCACCGATTTACGTCTACTTGGGCTAATTTCAACCGATAAATCCGATTGATCAACCTCGGAAGTCTTGAAATGCTGACGAGGCTCGGGGGCTTGATTGAGAGAAGCTGGAATGAGTCATCCACATGTCTGGCGACCACCGACGGACATATATGCAACCGATAACGCATACGTCGTCCTGGTCGAAATTGCCGGGATGCGAGGCGCGGATTTCTCCGTTACGTTCGACCGCAGGCGTCTGATCATCAAGGGGAATCGCTCCGACACCAGTGCCCGAAAAGCCTACCATCAAATGGAAATTGCCTACGGTGAATTCGAGGTGGAAGTCGTCATTCCAAGCGCCATAGACGTCGAATCGATCGAAGCGACGTACAATGACGGCTTTCTGCGTGTCGTTTTGCCCATCAGCAAGCCGCAGAATATCAAGATTGACTGATCGTGTGCGGTAGATGAATGAGGCTTTAAATGATGTGGAGTAGTATGCATAGATTGCCGTGGAGATGGTCATCGCAAGACGACGATCCGTTTTGGCTCGATGAGCCACGATCGGAGGATAACACGGCGTCGATTATCAAAGTAAGACAGCTGGATGACAGCGATTCATCGGCAAATCCGGATTTCGCAGAAATCCCGGACGAACTACCTATTCTGCCGCTGCGTGGTGTTGTTGTCTATCCCCACACGTCGCTGCCGTTGAACATCGGCCAACCGCGCTCGATCAAATTGGTCGACGATGTCGTAAGTTCCAAGCGTTTAATCGGGCTCGTGGCTTCCACGAATCCGGAACTCGAAATGCCGGGTCCGGAGGATCTGTACCGCATTGGCACGGTGGCGACCGTCCAACGTCTGTTCCGCACCTCCGAAGGGACGATCACGATGATCGTGCGGGGAATCGTGCGCTTCGAATTGGGCGAGTTCACCGAACTCGAACCCTACCTGAAGGCTAAAATTCACCTTTCCCCTGAAGTGGTCGACGAGGGCGTAGAAATCGAAGCGCAGGTTCGTGCGGCGAAGGATCAGTTCCAACAGATCGCTGAAATCGCCCCATCATTGCCGCAAGAAATTTTAGGCAGCATCCTCATCCTCGATGATCCTCTAGACGTGGCCTACACTATCGTCAATTACCAGCGTCTCGATCTCGAAGAAGCTCAAGCGATATTGGAAGAAAACTCGACGATCGCCAAGCTGCAGCGCGTGAATTCCCTGCTCAGCCGTGAATTGGAAGTCTTGTCGCTGGGACAGCAGATTCAGAACGAGGCCCGTACGGAGATCGACAAGGTGCAGCGGGAATATTTCCTGCGCGAACAGTTGAAAGCGATCCAGCGGGAACTCGGAGAGGGCGACGAGCAGACGGCGGAAGTCGATGAGCTGCGCAAGCGGATCGACGACGCCAACTTGCCCGAGGAAGCCGAAAAACAGGCGCGCCGGGAACTCGATCGCATGTCTCGTTTGCCGACTGCAGCCGCCGAATACGGTGTGATTCGAACCTATCTCGATTGGATCGTATCCCTGCCTTGGGACAAGACGACAAAAGACAACCTGGACCTCGAATACAGCCGCAAGGTGCTGGACGAAGATCATTACGGCTTGCAGGACGTGAAGGAACGCATCCTCGAATATCTCGCGGTCCGGAAATTGAAATCAGAGCGCACAGAAGAGCTGGAAGCCGAGCCCGAGGATGAAATTCGACGCCAGCGCGAGGGCGTAATTCTGTGCTTCGTCGGGCCTCCCGGGGTCGGGAAGACGTCTTTGGGCCGCTCGATTGCACGTGCGATGGGGCGGAAGTTCATCCGCATGTCATTGGGCGGACTGCACGACGAAGCCGAAATTCGAGGCCACCGCAGGACGTACATCGGCGCAATGCCTGGCCGCATTTTACAGACCATGCGGCGGGTGGAATCGCGCAATCCAGTCTTCATGTTGGACGAAGTGGATAAGTTGGGCAGAGATTTCCGCGGAGATCCGGCCTCTGCCTTGTTGGAGGTCCTGGACCCAGAACAGAATAGAGAATTTCGCGACCACTATATCGACATCCCCTTCGATCTTTCCGAAGTGATGTTTATCACGACGGCGAATTGGCTGGAAACCGTTCCGGCTCCCTTGCTCGACCGCATGGAGGTCATTCGCCTGTCGGGATACACGGATCACGAGAAACTGGAAATCGCACGTGGTTATTTGATACCGCGCCAGATTCGCGAAAACGGTTTGCGCCAGGAGGAGATTTCGTTTACGAATGAAGCCCTCGAAACGATTATCCGCCTCTACACGCGTGAAGCAGGTGTACGAAATCTCGAGCGGGAAATCGGGCGTTTGTGCCGGAAAGTGGCCACGAACGTTGCTGAAGGTAGACTCGATCGAGCCGACATCAGCAAAGAACAAGTGCGCGCATACTTGGGTAAACCGCATTATCTCGGCAGTGAGGAATTGGCGGACCGTACTTCGGTTCCAGGGGTGGCAACCGGCCTGGCATATACACCGGTAGGTGGGGATGTACTCTTCATCGAAGCGACGGCGATGCCGGGAAACAAACAATTCTTGCTGACGGGATCGTTGGGACAGGTGATGCAGGAATCCGCCCGGGCAGCGCTGTCCTACGTACGTTCCATGTCGGACGATTTGTCCTTGGACGAAGATTATTGGGAGAAGCACGACATCCATCTTCATGTTCCAGCAGGCGCACAACCGAAAGACGGTCCCTCAGCAGGCGTCACGATGGCGGTCGCGCTGGCTTCTCTGGCCACCGGGATTCCCGTTCGTTCCGACGTCGGCATGACGGGTGAGGTCACGCTGCGTGGAAAGATTCTCCCCATCGGCGGCGTTAAAGAAAAGGTGCTCGCTGCGCACAGGGCTGGGCTGAAGACCGTCTTGCTGCCGCCTCGCAACGAGATGGATTTGGAAGACGTCCCGGAAGAAGTGCGCAAGGAAATAAAATTCGTGTTTACGGACACCGTGGCGGATGCGATACAAGCCGCCTTGGTGGATCAAAAGAAACCCGGCCAAAGGAAAACGAGTAAGAAATCAAACACAAAATCGAAATCTTCGAGAAGTACGTCGAAAACGCGACGGAAAACGACGAAACGGACTTCGAAATCGGGCAGCAAGGCCGCGTGATGTCGTTATCTTCTTGGAGAAAGGTGAGTCCGACATGCCCAACAAAGTATTGATCATCGATGACGATCGGACCATGGTCTCACTGCTGAGAACGCTCCTGGAAATGGACGGCTTTGAGGTGGCTGAAATCGGTGATTGGGGGACGATCCTCGAAACGATTCGTGCTGAAATGCCGGATTTGGTAATCATGGATTATTTCCTGCCCCAGGTGGAAGGCCTCGACCTCGTGATCGGCATGCGAGAAGATCCCCAACTTGCGAAAATTCGTATTATTATGACATCTGGAATGGACATGTCCGAGCAGTGCCTCGCTGCAGGCGTTAATGATTTTTTACTCAAACCGTATACACCAGATCAATTATCGGCGAGCATTCACGCGAATTTAATATCGCTTTAATTGCTCTGGATAACAAGATATAAGAATTAGGAGAAATAAAGTATTGTGACGAAGAAAAAAGGAAGACGTTCTTCGCGGCAGTGGCATCTTGTAGATTTACATTTGCATACTCCGGCGTCGAGTGATTATCAAGAGCCGGAGATTACCAATCTGGATATTCTGCGCAGGGCGGTCGCCCGCGGACTGGATGTGATCGCTTTCACGGATCACAACACCGTCGCTGGATATCGGAAAATGCAGGAAGAGATCGCCCAACTTGAGTTGTTGGAGGGCTTGTCGCGATTAACGGACGAAGAACAAGAAACGCTGAGAGAATATCGAGAGCTGTTGAAGCAGATTCTGGTGCTGCCCGGATTCGAATTCACCGCAACGTTTGGTTTTCATATCCTGGGGATTTTCCCACCGGAAAAACCGGTTCGAGAGCTGGAACACCTCCTGCTTAATTTGAACATCCCCGCCGATCGATTGGACCTGGGTTCGGTGACCGTAGGAGCCAGCAGTGATGTGTTGACCGCCTATAAGGTGATCGATGATGCGGGCGGAATCGCCATCGCAGCCCACGCCAACTCCACGAACGGCGTCGCCATGCGTGGATTCAGCTTCGGCGGCCAGACGAAGATCGCCTATACCCAGGATCCACACTTGATGGCGCTCGAGGTAACCGACCAGGCGAAAAAGGGCCGGCGCTCCACGGCAGCGTTTTTCAGTGGAACCAAGCCGGAATACCCGCGCCGGATGCACTGCATTCAGGGCTCGGATGCCCATCGTTTGCGGACCGATCCGCAGAATAAGAAAAATCTGGGCATCGGCGACCGGGCGACGAGAATGTTGCTGTCCGAAGTCAGCTTCGAGGCGTTGAAGGA
>Ga0307426_1002244_pt1 | contig 12177 bp, 10 predicted proteins | sample SalMarWE160340MG_FD_202165 | JGI IMG/M metagenome (GOLD analysis project Ga0307426, IMG submission 202165) | Salt marsh sediment microbial communities from the Plum Island Ecosystem LTER, Massachusetts, United States - WE1603-40 | ecosystem: Environmental > Aquatic > Marine > Intertidal zone >... | reverse complement strand
ATCAGTCACCCGGGAGCTGATCTTTAACGACTGCAAGGTTCCGAAAACGAATCTGCTCGGCCGCGAAGGGGCCGGATTCCTGGTGGCCATGAAAACCTTCGACAAGACCCGACCCGGGGTGGCGGCTCAGGCATTGGGCATCGCTCAAGGCGCGCTGGACAAGGCGGTGGACTACTCCCGGGAGCGCAAGCAGTTCGGCAAGCCTATATCCGCCTTCCAGGGGATTCAGTTCATGCTGGCCGACATGGCCACTCAGGTGGAAGCGGCCCGGGCCCTGACCTACGCCGCGGCCAGAACCATCGACGCCGGTGCAAAGAACGTGTCCCGGGTCTCCGCCATGGCCAAGGTATTTGCCTCCGACACGGCCATGCGGGTCACCACCGACGCCGTCCAGATCTACGGCGGCTACGGCTACATGAAAGAATATCCTGTAGAGAAGATGATGCGGGATGCCAAGATTACCCAGATCTACGAAGGCACGAATCAGATCCAGAGAGAGATCATCGGCCTCCAGTTAATCAAGGAAAGCCTGCAGAAGAAGGAGTAGTTTTGAAGATCGTCATCTGTATAAAACAGGTCCCGGATACGACCAACGTGCGGATCAATCCGGAGACCAATACCCTTATGCGGGAGGGTGTGGAGTCCATCATCAATCCCTTCGATATGTATGCGCTGGAGGAGGGGATTCGGCTGAAAGAACAGCACGGCGGAAGCGTGATCGCCCTTTCCATGGGTCCTCCTCAGGTGGAGAGCGCTCTGCGGGAGGCCATCAGCCTGGGGGTGGACGAGGCGATCCTGCTGTCCGACAGGGCCTTCGCCGGCGCGGATACCCTGGCTACCGGCTATACCCTTGCCCGGGGCATCAAGAAGATCGGCAAGGTGGATGTGATCCTCATGGGCCGGCAGGCCATCGATGGTGATACCGGCCAGGTCGGTCCCGGGGTGGCGGAGAACCTGGGTTTGCCCCACGTCACGGAGATCCGGAAGATCGAGCAGATCGACGAGGATGGGACCATAGTGGTGGAGCGCCTGCTGGAGGACGGCTATGTCCGCCTGAAGTCGAAGCTTCCCATCCTCCTGACCGTGGTGAAGGAGATCAATGAACCCCGCCTGCCCTCCCTGAAGGGAAAGATGGCCGCCAAGAAGGCGGAAATAAAGAACTGGGACCATCAGGACATCGATCTGGACCCGCAGCGGATCGGCTTGACCGGGTCCCCGACCCAGGTCATGAAGATCTTTACCCCCCCCAAGCCTTCCGGCGGGAAGATCTTCGAAGGGGATGTCGGGCAGGCCGTTACCGATCTGCTGGCGGAGCTCCGTTCAGCCGGTATTCCCATCGGGCAGCAGAAAGAGGAAGGTTAGAGCTATGGCGGAACCGATTCAAATCATCGTTGACAAGTGCGTAGGCTGCGGACTGTGTATCAAGGTTTGTGCCTACGATGCCGTATCGTTGGTAGATAAGAAGGCAGTGCTCAATGAGCGCTGTACCGTGTGCGGAGCCTGTGTCAGCGCCTGCAAGTACGACGCCATCGTCATAGAGAGGCGGCCCTTCAAGGGACAGGAGGTCGAAGAGTACTCCGGCATCTGCCTGTTCGCCGAGCACCGGCATGGTGCGCTGTCCTCCGTTGTCTACGAGATCATCGGGGCGTCCCGGGAGCTCAAGGCCAGTCTGGGCAAAAAGATCAGTGCCATCCTGCTCGGGGACAAGGTTCGGGACATGGCGGAGGAGCTGGTCTCCTACGGGGTCGACGAGGTCTGGATGATGGAAGATCCGGCCATCGGGGATTTCAACGAGGAGATCCAGGCCGATCTGGTGGCCAAGATCCTGCTGGATAAGAAACCGGAAATATTCCTGGGCGGCGGCACGATCATCGGGCGTTCCCTCCTGCCGCGGGTGGCGGCCCGGATCCTTACGGGATTGACCGCCGACTGCACGGAGCTGATGATCGACGGGGAGAACAAGCTGCTCAGGCAGACCCGGCCCGCCTTCGGCGGAAACATCATGGCTACGATCCTCTGCAACAGCCACAGGCCCCAGATGGCCACGGTGCGCCACAAGGTGATGAAGGCGGCCGAGTCGTTGGGAAGCCACGACGGTAAAATAGTGGAGTTGAGCTATCCGATTCTCAAGCCCAGGGTGGAGGTGCTGGAGTTCGTTCGGGAAGAGATGGATACGGTGAACCTGGCCGATGCGGATTTCATTGTTTCCGGAGGTCGGGGTTTGAAGGATCCCAAGAACTTCGCCCTGATCGAAGAGTTGGCCAAGGCGATAGGAGGAGCGGTCGGCGCCTCCCGGGCCGCGGTGGATGCGGGCTGGATCCCCTATTCCCATCAGGTGGGACAGACCGGCAAGACCGTGAATCCGACCATCTACGTGGCCTGCGGGATCAGCGGGGCGATTCAGCATCTGGCGGGTATGAAAAGCTCGGACATCATCGTTGCCATCAACAACGATCCCGGCGCCCCGATCTTCAACGTAGCCCACTTCGGGATCGTCGGTAGCCTCTTCGACGTAGTGCCGGAGCTGGTCAAACAGATACAGGGATAGGGCTTTATCTGATTCGAAGGTTAGATTAATAGGCGGCCGATCTCTTTGAGCTCGGGCATCCTTTCGTATATGGGCCGCACGTTCGGGTGGTCCGCCTTATCCTCTTCAACCGTCTTCACGTATAGGGTGTTGATCAGATCGGAAAACACTCCGAGATTGGCGGGAAAATTATTGATCGCCATATCCAGGAGAACTTTGTCCTCCTCGGGCTTGGAGCGGCTGAACACCGTCTCGGTTCCCGCGGAAAGCAACCCCCGAAGATGCGGGGCAACTTCCAGTTTGGCATGATGCACGAAGGTGGCGGCCGCGTGGATCTGCTCATACAGCTCTTTGTAGGGATAACCCTGGATCTTGTAGAAGTCGGTTTTCTCCGTTAGACGGGCTATGGCATCCCAGGTGCCCCTGGGAACTTTCATCAGCAGCAGGGCTTTGCGTACGTAGCGGTTGTTGAGATTCGTGTGGTAGTGATTACGGATCTTTTCGACAATCTTGAAGATCTCTTCGTTGCGTACTGAAGACATGGCAACCTCCCGGACAGCGCAACCATGCTATTACAACCGCGAACAGCAGGTCAAGCTATATTTGGAATATCTCCGACCCCTTCCAGAACGTAGTGGGGAGCGTAGGGAAACTTCCGGAGATCCTCCGCTGCGGTCACGCCGCTCAAGACCAGCACCGGCTCGATCTCCGCTTCGATTCCGGACAGTATGTCCGTGTCCATCCTGTCCCCTATGATCACCGTTTCCTCTCTCCGGCAGTCGAGCCATTTCAAGGCGTGGCGCATCATCAGGGGATTCGGTTTTCCCACGAAGTAAGCCTTTCGGTTTGTAGCCAGTTCGATCGGCGCGATTAACGATCCGGTAGAGGGAACAATACCTCCTTCCGACGGTCCGGTCAGGTCGGGATTCGTTCCTATCAGTCGAGCTCCGCCCAGAACCAGTTGGACGGCCCGCTCGACTCTCTCGAAGCTGTAGGTTCTAGTATCTCCCACTACCACGTAGTCCGGATTGACGTCGTTCATGGAAAAGCCCGCCTGATAGAGGGCGTTGGTCAGTCCGGCCTCACCGATCACGTAGGCGCTTCCATGGGGATGCTGGCTGGCCAGGAATCCGGCCGTGGCCAGAGCGCTGGTGTAGAAGTTCTCTACAGGTACCTCGATCTGCATGCGCGCGAGCTTTTGCTGCAGCTCCCGGGGAGAGCGTTCGCTGGAATTGGTGAGGAAGAGGAAGTGCTTGTCGTTTTCCAGCAACCAGGCCACGAACTCTTTGGCCCCGGCAAGCAGGCGATTGCCGTGATAGATCACTCCATCCATGTCGCAGATGAAGCCTCGTTTACCCCGGAGCTGATTCAGCTTCTCGTCACTGCTCCTCAATGCTTGCCTCCAGCCTGCGGTCTGCTGCTCATCTTGACAGCACTCCCGCATTCCCTAGAACCCCTGTGGTCAATATAACTGAAAATACCGCTGAAGGGGTATCGAAGACAAGATGTCCGGGAGCCGGGCGCCCGTCTCCTTGACAGGTCCGCCGCCGTTGTGATATCGCTTGGAGCTACGCATCATGGATTCCGAGCAGAAAACACCCCATCCACTCCTTCCCATTTTGGCCGTGCTGGGGGCCGTGCTGTTCTGGGGTCTTTCCTTCGTCAGCTCGAAGGCGATCCTCAACACGGGTTTCCCTCCCATGACCATGGTGTTCCTGAGATTCCTGATCGCCTCGGTCGTACTGATCCCGCTGCAGCGCCGCCAGGACCCGGGGTTCAGGCTGCAGAAATCCGACCGCCTGTTTTTGCTGCTCAGCGCCTTGTTCGGGACCTTCTTCTACTTTCTCTGCGAATCCCGGGGCATCAAATACACCTCCGCCTCCAATGCCGCACTGATCACCGCCGTCATTCCGGCCCTGACCGTGGGGGCGGAGTATCTCCTTTTCAAGAATTCGATCCGCTGGTTTCAGGGCTTGGGCATCGCCCTTTCGATCGTGGGAGTATATTTCGTGGTCCAGAGAACCCCGGCGCAGTACGACCGGGCGCTGTTGGGGAATCTGCTGATGTTCGGTGCTTGTCTGTCTTGGGTGGCCTACAACATGTTCAGCAGGAATCTACACCGGGGCTTAAGGGGTATCAACCTGATTACCTTTCAATCCATGATCGGGACGGTTCTTCTGTTGCCGATCGCTCTCAGCGAGATGCGGAGCTGGAGCCTCGGCAGCCTCAGCGTGTGGCTGAACCTCGTCTATCTGGGCGTGATCTGTACGGCGTTGAGCTTTTTCCTCTACCTCTACGCCCTGGCCAGGCTGGGACCGGTGCGGGTCACCTCCTTTATCAATCTGCTGCCCGTGGTCACCGTGGTGGGAGGCATGGCGATCCTGGGGGAGAGGCTGCTAGCGGTGCAAATGATCGGCGGGGTAGCGATCATCCTCGGTGTATTTATGGTGAACAGGCCGGGCAGGAGCCGGGCCCCGGCAAGGGGGTAGGGTATGGGCAGAATCACCTTCATCCTGGGCGGAGCCCGCAGCGGCAAGAGCGGATTCGCCCAGGAGCTGGCCTTCCGGCTCTCAGCCGCCCCGACCAATGCCGCCTCGGCAGAGGCCCAACCGGGTACGGCCGGCACCGGGGTGACCTATCTGGCAACCGCCACAGTGGAAGATGAGGAGATGCGTCTGCGGGTAGCCCGTCACCGGCAGGCTCGCCCCGCCTCGTGGAGAACCGTGGAGCAGCCGCTGCGGGTCGCCCGGGCCCTTTCCGGGTTAACCACGGGGGTGGTGATCGTCGATTGTCTGACTTTGCTGGTCACCAACATCCTCCTGGAACAGGGGGCTGATCGGGGCGACCGTCCCTCCGGGCTGGAGGAGCTGGAGCAGACGGTGATGCGGGAGATCGAGGAGCTCCTGCGGCAGTGCCGCCGAATCGACGGTCAGGTTCTGCTGATCTCAAATGAGGTCGGCATGTCCGTAGTTCCTCCCACGCCACTGGGGCGGATGTTCCGGGATATAGCCGGAAGGGTCAACCAGCGGGTGGCCGGGGAGGCGGCGGAGGTTTTCTTCCTCGTGGCCGGACTGGCCCGGCAGCTGAAATGAGGGGGCGGATGGGCTTTTTCCTGGCCTTGCGTTTTCTCTCTATCCTGCCGATCCCCGGCAAGGCACAGGCTTCGGACAAACAGCTGGGGCGATCCACGGCCTGGTATCCGCTGGTCGGCGTACTGCTGGGAGCACTGCTGTTCGGCTCAGCCTCTCTGTTTACCCGGCTGTGGTCCGTCCTGCCCGCCGCATTTCTCTGTCTGATCGTATGGACCCTGTTCACCAGGGGGCTGCACCTGGACGGGCTGGCCGACAGTTTTGACGGTATGGGGGGAGGGGCGGATCGGGAGCGGCGGCTGGAAATTATGAAGGACAGCCGGATCGGAGTGTTCGGTGTGGCGGCCGTGGTGATCGTTCTGATCGGGAAATTCGCCCTCCTGACCGAGCTGATCGGGGTGTACCGGATTCGGGAGCTGATCCTGGTGCCCGCTCTGGGGCGCTGGTCCATGCTCTTGCTCATCTTCAGCTTCCCCGCTGCCACCGGGAGCGGGCTCGGCTACCGGGTCAAGCAGCACTGCCGCCTGCCCCAGTTTCTCTTCGGCACGATCATCGCGGTGCTCTGCGCCTGGCTCCTCCTCGGTCTTTGGGGGCTGGCCTTGCTCGCCGCAGTCGGGCTGATCGGCGCCGCATTGGGATTGCTCTTTTGGGCCAGGTTAGGCGGCTGTACGGGGGACAGCTATGGAGCGGTTTGTGAGATCGCAGAGGTCGTTTCCCTGATCGCTCTTGCGGTTCTGGTTCAGCTTCGGAGGATGCCCTGAGATGGATTTCTATCAGAGTATCAGCGCCTACTATGATCGGATCTTTCCAATGGATCCAAATACCCTCTCCTTCCTTGATTCCAGAGCGCGACCGGGATCCCGAATCCTGGACATCGCCTGCGGCACCGGCGGGTACTCCATAGCCCTGGCCGAGCGGGGACATCGGGTGACCGGCATCGATCTGGACCGCGCCATGATCCGGCATGCCCGCAGCAAGGCCCGAGATCCGGACGGGACGCCGGATTTCCGGGTCATGGATATGCTCTCCATGACCGCCGACCTGGATCCGGGCTTCGAACTGGTCTTCTGCATCGGCAACTCCCTCGTGCACCTGGAATCGGACGAGCAGATCGGACAGCTGCTGGAAGACTGCCGCTCCCTCCTCGGGCCGGAGGGCGTGCTGATCCTACAGATCATCAACTACGATCGGATTCTGGCGGAAGGCTTGACCGGCCTGCCCACGCTGCGGGACGAAGCCGCAGCCCTGGAGTTCCTGCGCAACTACGAACTGGATCCCGCCGGCAGGGTGGTCATCTTTCGGACCGAGCTGAGGGTGGGAAGGGGAGCGGATCAGCGGGTGATTCACAATCAGATCCCCCTTCGCATCGTAACGAGTGAGGGGTTGACCCGGCTGGTAGGGGCCGCCGGATTTCAAAGCCTCGAGTTGTTCGGGGGCTTCGACGGCAGACCCCTCAGCCTCGAGTCTCTTCCCCTGATCCTCAGCGCCCGGCGGGATTGACCGGACGATCTACGATGAGAATGGCACGTTCAGTACAACAGCGACGTTTCACCCTTTCCCGGCGCTGGAGCGGGCGGGGCGGCTTTGCCGAAGTCCTGGGGCTGGCCGCTCCCCTTATCCTGAGCACCGGTTCCCTGGCGGTTCAGGAGTTCGTGGACCGGATGTTTCTCAGCTGGTACTCCCCTCAAGCCATCGCCGCTTCCATGCCCTCCGGAATTCTCTACTTCACCATCCTCAGCTTGTTTCTGGGCACGGCCAGTTATGTCAATACCTTCGTAGCCCAATACCATGGAGCCGGCCGGCCCGCAGAGATCGGTCCCTCTCTCTGGCAGGGCCTCTACGTATCCCTGGCCGGAGGTCTGCTCCTCCTCCTGCTTGCACCGCTGTCCCCGCAACTGTTCGGATGGATCGGCCATCCCGCTGAAGTCCGCCTGCTGGAGATCCGCTACTTCCGGGTCCTCTGTTACGGATCGATCTTTCCGATCGCCAACTCCGCCGTCTCCTCGTTTTTTAGCGGCCGGGGAAAGCCCTGGCCGGTGATGTGGGTGCATCTGTTGGCCACGGGCCTGAACATCGTATTGAACTACCTGCTGATATTCGGCAATTTCGGATTTCCCGAATTGGGCATCACCGGCGCCGCCATCTCTACGGTTGTTTCGGGGGTCGTTTCCTTTCTGGTTTTCGCCGCGATGATTATGACACGCAAAAACAACCGGCTGTACGCCACAGCTTCGGGTTGGCGGCCGAACCCGGATCTGCTGCGTCGCATCCTGCGCTTCGGTTTCCCCAACGGTGTGCAGTTCTTTATCGACATCTTCGGCTTCACGGTTTTCATTCTGCTGATCGGAAGGCTCGGCATCGTGGAGCTGGCCGCAACCAACATCGCCTTCAACATCAACTCCCTGGCTTTCATGCCGATGATCGGGCTGGGCATGGCCATCTCCATCCTGGTCGGACAGTACGTGGGGGAGGGGAGGGTGGAACTGGCTGTTCGGAGTACCTGGTCCGGGGCCGTTGTCTGTATTCTCTACATGGGACTCATCGCCCTGAGTTACCTGTTGGTTCCCGATTTCTACATCGGCTTCTTCACGGCCAGATCGGCCGCGGGTTCCTTCGAAGAGATCCGGCGCATCGCCGTGGTGCTGTTACGCTACGTAGCCGTGTATTCGATCTTCGACACGATGAATATCGTCTTCGCCGCGGGGATCAAGGGCGCCGGGGACACCCGCTTCGTGATGATCATGATCCTGATCGTATCCACCGGGATCCTGATTGTGCCCGTCTTCCTCTGCCTGCTCGTGTTTCAGGCCGGGATCTACACGGCCTGGATCTTCGTCACCGCCTACGTAATCATTCTGGGTTTCGCCTTTCTCCTTCGTTTCCTCCAGGGTAAATGGAAGTCGATGAGGGTGATCTGATTTGACCGCTTCCGGAGGGCGTTCTATACTGACGGTCAAGGGGGTGGGTGGATGAAAAAGAGGAATCGCGGAGCATCTCTGTTCCTGGTGTGGGTCGGCGTTTTGGTCGGCTCTTTGGGGGTCGCCAATCCGGTGCCTGGTCAGGACATCGCAGCTTCAGCCGCAACGGCTGAAGGATTCGAGGGCCTCGAGTACAATCCGGCGGCGGTGGCGGTGGGACGTTCCCTGGCCGCAGGCTTTTCGAGCGTTTACGGCGGATCCGGGGGGGCGGCGTACAGCCTCAGCGCCGCCCTCTCCGACAGTCTGCGCCTGGACTATCAGCGGGACGGATCGGAGGAGCGGCTCAATCTGCTCTACGGATTGGCCTTCCCCCGGGAGTCGGCCTTCCATCTGGGGGTGAGAGCGGCTGCGGATCTGTTGGATTTTCAGTGGGCCCAGGTTGATTTGGCTACGGGACTGCTCTGGTATCCCCATCGCTATTTGGCCCTGGCCGCGACCCAGGAGCATCTGCTCGAGCCCTCGGGGCGCCGCTACCTCTTCGGCATGGGCCTGCGCCCCCTCACCGATCGGCTCACCCTGTTCGGGGACCTGATCTTCCCCGAGGATTTCTCCGCTCCGGACACCGTGCTGGGTTTCCGGGCGGAACCCGTGGCCGGGGTGCGTGCCGGATTTCGGATCGAAAACGGCTTCCAGGATTTCATCGCCGCAGTCTCTCTTTCGGCGAACTCCCTCAACCTCGACCTGTCCCTTGCCGGTGACCTTGCCTTGGACGACCTCCGTTTCGGCGCCGGGCTCCGCTACGATCTGTTTCCATCCCGCTCGGTGCTGGACCTCACTCCCAGGATCTACCACCTCAGCTTCAGCAAGCCGATCGATCCCCATTCGGGTAAGCGGGACAGCCTCTACAACCTGGACAGCCTGGTGGCCCGCCTGTATCAGCTGGCCGAGCAGCCGCGGCTGGAAACCCTGGTTCTGACTTTCGAGGCCACCACCGTGCGATCCGTCGAGGTGCTCGAGGAGCTGGCGGAGGTCTTCGCCTACCTGAAGAGCAGGGGCAAGCGAATCGTGACCTACCTGGACTCCCCCTACTCCCAGTTCGATTACCTGGTCGCTGCTGCGGGGACCAAGGTGGTGGCCTCTCCCTTTGCGCTCATCCCCCTGGTCGGTGTAGGTGCCAGGCAGCTGTACTTCAAGGATCTGTTCGAAGAGCTGGGAATCCAGGTGGAGTACGCCCGTTCCAGCGACTACAAATCCGCCCTGGATCGGTTCCTGCGGGAGAGTCTGAGTGAGGAGAATCGCCGGCAGCTGGAGGCATACCTGTCCAGCTCCTACGAGCTGATCCTCGATATCCTGGAAACCGGCCGCGGCCTGTCCAGGGAGCGGGCCGCCCAGCTGATCGACGGCGGACCCTACTGGTGCGAAGAGGCGGTCGAGCTGGGACTGATCGACGAGGTGGCTTACTACGGGGAGTTCGAGGAGGAGTATCTGGAAGAGGGGAGCGCGGCTGTTTTGACATCTCGGGAGGTTCGGCCCCGAAATTGGCGAAGCCCTCAGATCGCCGTGGTGAAGGCCACCGGGGCAATCGTCGACAGTGAGGTCTTGGGTCCCTGGGACCGGTTGGCCGCCCGCAGCTACATCACCGATGAGAATTTGATACCCGTCTTGCATTACCTGCAGACTCACAAGCCCACCGCTGCGGTGGTTCTGTACATCGACAGCGGGGGCGGGGATGGCATGGTGAGCGACAAGATCTGGAAGGCGATCATGGAGTTGAAGGAGGAAAAACCCGTGGTGGTGGTGATGGGCCGCCTGGCCGCCTCCGGCGGCTACTACCTGGCCATGGCCGGGGAGAGGGTATTCGCCCGCAAGACGGCGCTCACAGGGAGCATCGGCTCCTACACCTACAAGCTGATGATCGCCGAGATGTTGGAGCGATTCGGCGTCACCACCGACTCGATCCATTTTGGAGAGAACGTCGAGCTGTTCTCTCCCCTCGCCGCTTTGAGTGAGGAGCAGCGCCGGAAGCTGCAGGATCTGAACGACAGCTTCACGACCCACTTTTACAGGAGGGTGGCGGAGTCCCGTTCCCTGACCTATGAAACCGTTGAGGAGCTGGGTGGTGGCAGGATCTACTCGGGGCAGCGGGCTCTGGAGCTCGATCTGATCGATGAGTTCGGTGGGGTGTACTCGGCCTTGAAGTTTCTAGAACAGCAGCTGGAGCTCTCGACTGAGGAGTACCGGCTGCGCTACTATCCGGACTGGAACATGCTCCTCCGCATGGCCCTGGAGGAGATACAGGAAACCGACCTCGCGGCACTTCGGGAGCACGCACTTCTGTCGAGGTTTCTGTTCCGCTGATTCACACGAAACGTTGGCGGATCTCGGCGCTTATATAGTCCAGAACCGCCACGGTGACGGCTATGAACCACACGGCGATGCCGGCGGCTCTGTAGTCCAGCAGACGGATGTACTGGATCAGGATGAAGCCGATTCCGCCGCCCCCCACCAGGCCGATGACCGTGGACATTCTCACGTTGATATCCCAGCGGTAGATCGAGAAGCTCACAAAGGGAGCGATCATCTGCGGCATCACCGCGTATATGATGGTCTGCAGCCGGGTGGCCCCTGTGGCCTGGACCGCCTCGATCGGACCCGGGTCGATGCCTTCGATCGCTTCGGAGTACAGCTTGCCCAGGGCCGCGATAGAGTGCACCGTCAGGGCGATGATGCCCGCGAACGGACCCAGGCCGACCCAGACCACGGCGATGATCGCCCAGATCAGGGGCTCGATGGCCCGGATGATGTTCAGGACCGTTCGGGTGAGGTAGTAGACGGCCATGGTGATGCGGCTGTGGGACATGATGTTGCGGGCCGCCAAAAAGCTAACCGGAATCGAGAAGATGATCCCGAAGAAGGTGGCCATCATGCCCATAAAGATCGTTTCCACCATACGCTCGATGGTGAGCATGAGCGGCTCGCTCGCCTTCAGCGGACCCACGTCAGCCACCTGCCGGGCCTCGATCTTGTGGATCTGCGTCCCCGATTCGGCGGGGGGGATCAGGCGGTAGGGCATGAACAGGTCCACCTCGAAGGCCCCCTCCTCGTCGGTCATCACGGTGAGGTACTTGCCTCCCTGGCGGATCTGGAACTCGTTCATCAGCGGATCGGACCACCAGATTTCGGTTTCCGTATCGGGTTGGAAGCCCCGGCCGGAGAGATGCATCGGAGTGCCAGGCACGAGCTGGTTGTTCTGGTCGTAGCGGGACAGCTCGCCGCAGTTGGGCTCCGGGCGCACGTACGGCTCTCCGGGCTTCTCCTGCGGCGGGGGGGGAGAGCCCGATTCCTGGCAGGGGATCTGTATGTCCGCCGAAGCCTTGATCAGAACCGGCACCCGCGTGACCGCTGCCTTCCACGGCCAGATGACCCTGCTGAACGGCTTGGTGGCGTCCGGGAACTGGCGGATCATCTTGTAGAGGTCGATCTCGCTGATCTGCCAGCCCAGAGCGAAGAAGGCGAACAGCACCACGGTGAAGATCCCGAAGCCTCCCGGCCGCCCCTTGGCCGCCTGGCGATAGGCGTCATAAGCGTTCCAGGTCCAGAGTAGCAGGATGCAGGCCAGGACCAGAACTACGAAGAAGGGACG